>OBLQ010000329.1_pt1 | contig 17908 bp, 16 predicted proteins | sample 1519881 | NCBI WGS metagenome assembly OBLQ01 (sample SAMN01911456, study PRJEB22533) | soil metagenome | biome: Soil | place: Malaysia | collected 2012-04-30 | depth DG_metagenome m | reverse complement strand
TGGGCGTGGGCGCAGGCGATATCGAGCAGGGAGTCACCCACGATCACGGTGTCGCGGGCGGTGAATTCGCGGCCATGTTTCTGCGCCGCGCGCGCGATCGCAATCGGCGGGAGTTCGCTGCGGTCCATGCCGTCGTCGCCGAAGCTCCCGAACGGGAAGTAGCGGTTCAGATCGAACCGCCCCAGTTTGATGCGCCCGCCGCGTTCCCAGTTGCCGGTGAGCAGTCCCAGCGCAACGTCGTCGCGCGCCACCAGCGCGTCGAGCAGTTCCCCAACTCCCGGCAACACGCGCATGCGCTTTGCATCCAGCGACTGTTCGAGACGTTGCAGGTACGCGTCGCGAACCACGGGCAACGTCCTGGCCGCTTCTTCCCGCGACATGTCCATCGCCAGCAGCAGTTCCATGACGATGCGCGGATCGAGTTTTCCGGAGAAGTCATAGGTGTCGAGGACGCCGACGCTTCCCACGGTCGCGAGCAGCGCCTCGGAAAACGACCGCCGCGCCTGGCCGCCGCAATCCACCAGCGTGCCGTCGATGTCGAAAAGAACCAGCTTCATTGCGTGCCTTCCAGAACGCCGCGCAATATTTCCGCCACCGCGGTGGTGCTGAACGTTCGTTCGCAACGTATCCGCGCCTCGCGGCCCCGGCGCGCAGCGTCGTGAGGATCGTCGAATATCGCTTCCAGCGCACGCGCTATTTGCGTCGGTGACGACGGTTCCACCAGATAGGCGGCGCCGTCCAGCGCCGCCGGAATATCGCCGACGCGCGTGGCAATGATGGGTTTCGCCATCGCCATGGCGTCGGTGATCTTCATGGGAAACTGCGCCCGCGCCACCGCCGTGTCGCGTTGCGGCACCACCACCACGTGCGCGGCCGCCACCACCGACGGCATGGCGTCAATTCCGAAGCGCGGAAGATGGATGACGCGCGGGCCGTACTTCGCCTCCAGCGCCTGCGCGTAGGCGTGTCCCACCTCTCGCCCACCCACCAGCACCAGGCGCGCGTCCCGCCACCCCAGTGATTCCAGCGCGGCGGCGGCATCTTCCACACCCTTGTGGGGACGCGGTGTCCCCGGAAACATGATGACGCGCAGACCCTCCAGTCCGAGTGCACGCCGGCAGACATCGCCGTCGTAACGCGCCGGATCGAATACGGCGGTGTCCTTGGCGCTCGGCACATGCACGGCCCGGAATTGCTGACACAGCACGTGCGAGTTGGCCGTAATCGCGCTGGCACGATGGGTGAACTCCTCCATCCAACGCGTATACGCAACGTCATCGAGATTGCGCGCGCGCCGCACCCGGCGTCGCGCCCGACCCCGCCATGACACCGCGTCGAACTCGGCGTGAAACGCCGTCTCACGATCGTCGATGTCGAGCAACAGGCGCCGGCCCTTGCGGCACGACAGCGCCATTCCAAAGCTGGTGACGCGGGGTTTGAGCGCGTACAGCACCTCGCCGCGCACCAGCCGGCGGGTTTCCAGCGCGCGGCGCGCCGGCGAAAACGACACCGGCAATACCGTGATGCCCTGCGGCGGCTCGGGGTAGACGTCTTCGCCATGCGCCAGCGCGCCGATGATCTCGACCTCGACGCCCGCTGCGCGCAGCGAGCAGGCCAGGCTGTACGCGCGCGTCATCCCGCCCCGCGCCAGGCCCGGCGCCAGCATGCTCATGCGCAATCCCGCGATCCCGGTCATATCATCTACTGGCTCCACGAAAGACCGACGGCGCAAACGAACGGCCGTCGACATCCGGCAACGTCACTCCCACTCGCTCCGCGAGGGTGGGGCCGAAGTCCATGATGGAGACGTTGTGCGCGACGCGTCCCGGTGCTACGCCGTCGCCAAGCGCAAAGAAGATCCCGTCGGGCGAGTGATCACCGGTCCGGCATTTGGTGTACACACCGGCAATCTCGCCGGTTCTCTCCGAGCGCACGCGCGCGATGGGCGCATCCCGGTTCCATTCCACGATGAGGTCGGGCAGATGACCCATGCGTGGCCCTGCGTACACCGAATCCACGCGCCACACACGGCGTGCCACGGGCTCGCCGGTGTCCACATTGGTAAAGGCAAGCAGGTCGCGTTCCAGCGACGCGCACACGGCGTCGAACTCGTGGCGCGCAACGCGCCCCGCCGGTTCGCGTCCCGCCAGATTCAGACGGATGGCGCCGTAGGCATCGTTGTTGGGAACGGGAAAGAAACGGCGCGACGCCAGCGGATTGGGGTCGAGACGGTCTTTCATGCGCTGCTTGAGCGGCGCAAACATGCGGCGTACGGAATGCGGCGTCCGCGCCCACACCCGCTTTGCGAATGGCGGCCGCAACGGAGTGGATATTCCGTGCGGGTGTTCCACGCACCACAGCATCTGGTCCAGCAGGAAGGTGGCGTCGTAGTGCGAACGCATGCCGTGACTCCCCAGCACGATCACGTCGGTATCAGCGCCGGCGCGGGCAATGATTTCTCCCATGGCGGTATCGATGGCGATGTAGACGTCGCGCATGGGATCGCCGATACGGGCCGCCAGCGTGGCGTCGTGGCGCGCGTGCGTGGAATCATGCACATGCCAGCACTGGTGTCCGACGCAATGACTCTCGCTGAACACCGCCAGCATCACGTCCCACGACTCCCGCGTGAGCAGGTCGAGAATCATGCGCCGCTTGCGTGCAATACGATCGAGCAGTTCATCCCGAAGGCGTTGGTACTCGCCGGCGCGGCCGTGGGTGTTGCAGTTTCCGACGACATCGCGGCCATACGTTGACACCAGTTCCTGCGCGAGCGACGGAGGCCACGTTACGGGACCGGGATAGTCGGGGTCGTGCGTGCCCCAGTCCACGATGTGGCAGCCGTTGAATCCTTCCGCGACGAATGTCTTGGGCACATCGATGACGGCAACACGGCGCCCCGCAGCGCTGAGCGCATTCCAGAAGGCGGGCGCGTGGGTGTCGGTGGGGCGCACACGCACAATCTCGTAGGAGCCGGGACGGAGCTGTTCGTAGCAGTAGCGCGCATGGCGTGCGGGAGAGACCGATGTCCAGAACGACGGCCACACCGCGCCCACGAACAGGCCGGGCGGGTTTTCACTCATGCCCCAGGCGGCGCGGTCGAGAAGGCGTTGAAAGGTGGGAAGCGTGCCGTCACCCGCCCATTGCAGGACAAGGTCCCGGTCGAGAGCGTCGGCGGCGAGAAATAGAACCCGCGCGGGCATCGCCATCGAGTCTACCGCTCGTCGTGAGGTATCCGCCACGAAGATTCTCTGGCCGCCGATTGCGAGCGACCGTATCTTCAAGCGCGCACCACACCACGGCACGCACGAGCATGCACGCACTCCTTGTACTTCTGATTGGAATCTCCGTATCCGGCCACAGCGGTGCGCCCGCGCCCATCGTGCTGGAATCGCGGCTCGGCCAGGAAATGCACATCGCGGCCGGTGACACCGTGCAGTTGAGACTTCCGGGTTCGTCAGGCGAACAGACACCGTTTGTGGTTTCCGGGTTCTATTCGCCACCTCCCGATCCCTCCGGCATTTCGCGCACCAGCCGCCAGACGTGGACACCGATTACCGCGCTGGAAGATTTCTCCGGACGCGACGATCGCGTGAGCCGGTTCGTGCTCTCGCTCACCCCCGGTGCGAACGCCGATTCGCTGGTGCAGGCGCTCAACGCCACCCAACTGGGATTTCGCGCCTATCGTGCGCGCGACGTCGCCCGCGAGTCGTCGCAGACATTCGTGGTGATTTCGAACTTTCACCGCGCCATCTCGGTGCTTTCGATTCTCACCGGTTCCGCGTTCCTGGCCGCCATCGTGCTGCTGCAGGTGCAGGAGCTGCGCCGCTCCCTGGGCGTTCTGCGCGTGATCGGAATTTCCCGGCGTCGCATCTACACGGTGGTGGTGGGAGAGACGGTGCTGCTGGCCAACGCGGGCGCGGCGGCGGGCGTGGGACTGGCGGTACTCGTGTCGCGCGCCGTGAACGCGTACTACCGGAACTACTTCGACACCACGCTGGTGTTTTCGTCGATCGAGGGATGGCACGTGGTGCTGGCATTTGCGATTGCATCGCTGGTGGGCGTGGTGCTGGGATCGCTGGCGACCACCTATCTCTACAAGTCGGAGATCAACGAGGTGCTGGGGCGATGATGCTGCGCGTCGCGATTCGCAATGTGATGCGCCACCGTCTGCGCACCCTGTTCACGGTGCTCGCGCTTTCCATGGCCATCGCGCTGCTCGCCGACATGCGCATGCTGGCGCACGGCATGGAGAAGACCTTCTACCGCGTACTCTCGTCGGTGGGATATGAAGTGCGCGTGTGTCCGCGCGGCACGCTTCCCTTCGCCACCGATGCCGTCATCGACGAGAGCGGCCGCGTGGTGGATGCGCTGCACGCCGATGCGCGCGTGGACCGGACGTTGCGCGTTCTGGGCACGACGTTGCACGTCGATTCGATTCCCGTGTTCGCGATGGGCGTCGACGGCGAGCGCCAGTCGCTGTATGAGGTGATCGCAGGCAAGGATCTCCCGGACCGCGTGGGTCCTGACCGCGCGGTGGAACTCCTGCTCAACGAAAATGCCATGCGCGACCTGCACGTCGCCATCGGCGACACACTCACGCTGCAGCGCGACGCGCCCGGCGCCACCCTGGCTTTTTCACGCGGACTGCGCACCGTGGTGACCGGCACCATCCACATCGCCTTCGATCTTCCCGGACAACGCACCGCCATCCTGCCGCTCGAGGCTGTGCAGCAAATGCGACAGGCCGGCGATGCCGCGTCGTTCGTTCTGGTCAAACTCAGGAGCGACGAAGGACACCTGGTGCCGCTGGACGAACAACGCTCGGTCGCGGCCTCGCTCGCTGACACGTTTCCCGATCTCTCCGTGTATGCGATGGATTCGCTGATGGAGGCGTTGCAACGCCAGCTGGCGTATTTCAAACAGTTCGCATTGATTCTTTCCACCATCAGCCTGCTGGTGACATTCCTGCTGGTGGCGGTCGTGCTCACCATCGGAGTGGGCGAACGGCGCGGCGAAATTGCGGCGCTGCGCAGCATGGGCTTTCGCCGGCGCTCGATTCAGGCCATGATCCTGTCCGAGAGCGCGCTGCTGCTGGCGATGAGCGCCGTACTGGGGTCGGTGCTGGGATGGTTCCTGGCGGGTTACCTGGACGGTATTCTGACCCAGTCGCCAAGTCTGCCGTCCGGCTATCGTTTCTTCATCCCCGCGTGGCGGGAAATTGCGACCGCGGTGGCGATGTCGGGTGTGGCCGGCATTCTGGCGGCGCTGTTGCCGGCCATCCAGGCCGCGCGTGTCGACATTCCGCGCACACTGCACGAAGAGGTGGTGTAGTGACGTCCTCCGATATTCTGATTCGCGCCGAAGGCGTGGGGAAAACCTACCGCATGGGTTCGGAACGGGTGGACGCCGTGCAGGACGTCGATCTGTCGATCGCGCGCGGTGAGTTCGTCTCGCTCATGGGCCCCAGCGGCTGCGGCAAGACGACGCTGCTCAATCTGTTCGGATGCATCGACGTCCCCACCACGGGACGCCTGCACGTTTTTGGCGAAGATGTGACCGGCATGACCGAGCGCCGGCGCGCCGAGCTGCGCTTGAACCGCATCGGGTTCGTGTTCCAGCGCTTCTATCTGCTCCCCATGCTGACCGCGTTCGAAAACGTCGAGCTTCCCATGATTGAATCGAAGACGCCGCACCGCGAACGCGACGCGCGTGCGCGGGCTCTTCTCGAACGCGTGGGTCTGGCACATCGCTTACGACACAGACCCCACCAATTGTCGGGCGGAGAGATGCAGCGGGTGGCGATTGCGCGTGCGCTTTCCAACCAGCCCGACCTGATCATCGCCGACGAGCCCACCGGTGAGCTCGACCGCAAGACGGGCGCCAGCATCCTCAAGCTGATCAAGGAGTTGCAGAGCGGCGGCCTCACCGTGGTGATGGCCACCCACGATCCGCATGCGGCCGAACTGGGCGACCGCGTGGTCCAGATGGAAGGGGCGCGGGCGTGAACACGGCGACCTTCATCACCAAAGGGCTTCGCTTCCGCCCTTATCGCACGCTGTTTCTGCTGCTGGGGTTTGCGGTGGGCGTGATGGTGATGACGGTGCTGCTGTCGGTGGGAAGTGCGGTTCTCGAGCAGGCCCTGGACGAAGATCTCACCGGTGGAGGCGATGTGGTGCTGCTGCCCGCCGGTATCGATGTGAACGTGCTCAAGACGGGCGGTGTCACCGCCATGAACTTCGACATTCCCAATGCGCGCTATCTCACGCGCGAGTTTCTGACGCCGGACCGCATTCCCGGGCTGCGCAACGTCTCGCCCGAGATCACGCGCACCTACGCGACGCTCTCCCATGACGGCCAGGAGCAACTGGTGCGCATGGACGGCGTGGTGCCGTCGCGGTTTGCCTCGCTGTGGCCGGCGTTTCCCGCCGCGCTCCACGACGGTGCCGGCGAACGCACGTACACCGACCCGGATTTCATCCAGGAACTGTCGCGGACCGACGCCTTCCATCAACCCGTCCTCGATTCCACCCGGACCTGGGCGGAGTGGCATTACTTCAACTACCACGATGACGCCGGTCGTTCGCTGTACGTCTCCATCAACGCGCTGGCCTACGAGGGGGACCTCGCCGCCAGCGGTTACTCGCGCGGCATGCTCCTGTTCCAGTACGTGGACGAAACCGGCCAGCGTACGCGCATCGTGGACGTGATTCCCGGACGCGAGATTGCGGCGTCGCAACTCTCACCCGATCTCACCGTGGGACTGAACACAGTCACCTGGGAAGGCGGTAGCTATCGCGTGAGCGTGGCACCGTCCGATTCGACGGGCCACCCGGTGACGCTGGAGTTCGACCTCGAGGCTACTCCCCACCTGTACGTTCCACCCATCACGCCCATGGGCGCGACGGTTCCCTTCGGCTACGTGGTGCCGGTGGTGCGCGGCCATCTGACAGGACGGTTGCATATCAACGGTAAGGACATCGCCCTGGATGGCATTGGCTACCACGATCATAACTGGGGGCACTTCCGCGACGCGGTGTGGGACTGGGGCGTGGTGCATCTGGACGGCGGCGTCAGCATCCTCTACGGGCGCTTTGCCCGGACTGCCGGCGAACTGGCGCGTCAGCCGCTGCTCTTCGCCATGTTCGATTCGCGGGGTCCGCGCCCGTTCGTACTCACGTCGTCTTACCACGTGGATTGGGCCCGGACGCCGGCGGACAGCGTGGCACAGCCACAGACGATCAGCATGCACGCCCGCGTTGGACAGGATCCGGTCGAGCTGAAGATCGACGTGAAGCGCCGGGTGGAGTCCGAAACCGGCGCCGGTAAGCAGGGTCTGTTTCGTGCCGATGCCAATGCCCGGTCATTCTTCATTCAGATGGAAGGAACCGCCCGCCTCACGGGTTCCATCGACCGCAAGCGGGTGGATCTATCCGGTCACGCGTTCTCGGAAACATTCCGGTTGGAAAGACAAACAAATTCTCGACAGAATTAGCGGCCTTCCGATAGTTTCGGCCTCGATGCAGCAACTCGAGCTTGCGTTTCTGTCGGCGCCCGACGTCGCCCCGCCGCGCGTGGTGGCGAGTTCGGTGTTGCGCAAGCATCGTTCCAAGAACGACGTGCTGCGTCGTGTCGCGTATGTGCGACGCTACTTCCCCGAGCTCGAGGGCGAAACCGTGGTAGTGGGCCTCACGCGCGCGGCCAGCGGCATGGCAGTACCGGGGGGAACACGCATCTGGCTCAACCCCTCGCGTCTGTCGTATCACACCATCTCCCACGAACTGACGCATCTGCTCCAGTGCCGAAATCTCGGCTTCCCGGCGGGCGAAAAAGCCTGCGACGTGTACTCGCTGGCGCGCCACTGGACCCTCAACGACGAGTGGCCGAGCTATGTGAAACTGCCCCGGCGTCTGATGGACGATCGCGGAAAGCTCTCCGAGGAAAACGGCCGGTTGGTGTTCGCGGTGGCTCGGGAAGCAATTGTGCAGCGCACGCGCGGCCTGCGCACCTACATCTCATTCTTCGAATGCGAACTGGAGCGCCGCGTCGACGACGCGGACACGGCGCACCGTTCCGCGCTTCGCCTGCTTCACACTGTCTAAAGATTGTGCTGAGCGCGCTCGCGGGTCCTGTCACCGGCCACCCCGGAACAACTTCGCTTCGCTCGTTGCCGGGGTCCCCGTCCGGTGCCACCCGCTCGCACCCGTAACCCGGCACGAGCGCGAACGACCATGGCGGACGGTGCGCGACTTTGAGACGCGCGCTCAGAACCACAAGCTGCGTGCGGCGAGCAGGAGCGCGAGTCCGCCCATGTCGTTCGTGCGGGTCTTGATAGGGGTCAGGACCTACTTGGTAGATGCGGATTGCGGTTCTTCGACGCCGTTGAGCGCGTCGACCACGCGAAAGAGATCCCCGGTCCGGTAGAAATCCACCGCCACCAGGTTGGGCATCATGCCCCGTTGCTTCTTGCACGCCAGCGCGCGCTTGAGCAGGAAGTCGTACGAGTTCACGATCGCCGCGTTGCTGGGAAGCGGCGTGGGCGTGGTTTCGATCCAGTTGTTCAGGAGCAGCAACGAGCCGGTGGTGCCGCCGCGGTTGGGCTGGTTGGACATGTCTTCCGGCTTTTCGAATTTGTACGGCGTCTCCTGGCACACCTCGTACGCGCCGTGATACCAGGGCACGCCCTCCCAGTGGTTCTCCGCCAGAACCAGGACGCGCTGGTTGCTGTCCACCATCTCGCGCAACGTCGGCCACGGCTTCTGCACGGGCCCCTTGTAGACCAGGGCCAGGAGGCCGCTGCGTTCGAAGCAGGATGCCACGTCGGCGGGCGTTACGCCTTCATCCTGGATGATGATGACGATGATTTCGCCGGGATGCATGACGAGGAAATCACGAATCCCCTCCAGGGCGTCGACAAAACGCGTCGCTCCCAGTTCGCAGAATCCATGCGCCAGGTAGACATCCTTTTCACCCGTCGGTTCTCCCACCAGCCGCTCGCGGATGCGCATGGCCGCCGCCACGCCTTCCTTCCCCAGCGCCTCCTCGTACTTTTCCATCGAGTTCACTTCGGTATCGAGGACCGTTTTCACCCGGTTGCCGATGGGAATACCGTAGTGCACATCGATCAGGAATCCGCGCACCCCGTCGTTGAGCTGCGCGGGAATTCCGGCTTCCTGATTGGGAAACATCCAGTCGGCGATGTCGGCGCCACCCATCGAATTGTGCGTGGTCGCAAACGCCACCTGATTGAGGGGCCGGTCGCACAGCTCGGCGTTGCCATTGCACGCCGTCACCACCCGCGTCACCGGCGTGTGTACTTCGTGCCGGTCCAGCCACAGGACTCCCGCTCCGATGACGGCCAGCGTCAGCACGGTAACCAGCACGCCGCGTACGAACAGCGAACTTTCGCTCCGCCGGGTCACGGTGTGTTCGATGCGGGGAAGCCAGTCCACGATGGCGGCGAAGATCTCCTGGATCCCGAAGAAGAACAGGATCGCAGCCGCGGCCACCACCGCGATCTGGAGCGACGGTGTGGGGTTGAACGCAACCAGCACGCCCAGAATGGCGAGGAGCGTGCCCCGGAGGAAACTCAGCGGCACATTGCGCGGACGTGCACCCACGCCGCGCCACACGATCCGCCACAGGGACGTCAGATTGATGCGCGAGAACGTCGACGTGACGCCTGCCACCGTCACGATTCCCATGGCGCAGAAGATCCACATGCGGATGGAAAGCGGGCCGATAAACGTGGGCCACAACCCGCGCGCCAGCTGTCCCGAGAAGTCACGGCCCATGACCAGTGTCACGGCGGGAGCGCCGAACCGCGCCACGCCGGCAATCACAAACCCGGACACTGCCATCAGAATGCCAAAGCGCAGCAGGTATGTGTCCTTGCGGATAGCCAGCACAAAGCCAAGCACCGCGAACACAAACCCCGCAAGCAGCAGAATCGCGGCCCGTGTGCGCAGGCGCTGGCCGATCTTCAGCACCCGGGTCAGTACCTTTCCGGGAACCCACTGCTTGGTGGATCCCAGCTTCTCGATGACACCGGCCGGGACCTTCTTTGCAATTTCGGGATTCTTCTTCAGTGCGTCGCGCACGACCACGCCCAGGTCGGACGCCGTGAGGGCAATGCCCTCTCCGGTCTCGGAAATGATGGTCTCGTGCGTCTCCTTGACGGCGCGGCGTACCACCGCGCGAAACGGCGTCGAACGCACCACCTGCTGGAGAGCGCCGACGATCAACGGCCGGTACGCGATCAGGTCCTCGCGCAGCGAAATCACTTCGTCCGCCAGCTGTCCGGCCACGATCGCAGACAACTCGGGTTCCTGCAATCCGTCCGCGACCCGCGACGCGAACACGTCGGCGTTGAAAAATGTACGGGCGACGTATGTGTAGGTGGTGCCGAGCAACAGCGTCAACACGCTGAGAACGGCAATGGTGGTCACTATTCCCTGACGCATCCGACCGGCCATGACGAACTCCCTTTTCGGCGGTCGCGCGTACGCGCGAGTGCAGTCCGGGCGGTTGACCCGCGGTCCATTTCGACGTACCCTCGAAAAGAACAGCGGATATCCGGATCGCTCCGATTCTACGCCTCCCGGCGTCGCGTGCGAAAGCTTTTCGTCAGCCGGGAATCCCGCCGCAAACACATCGAATCCGGTTTTCCACATTAAAGGAGATCGACATGTCACGAGAAATGAACGAGGAAGGCGGCTATCGCGCGTCCGTGGACGCGGTGCTGGAGGACCTGCGCGCCGTGGTACACGATGTGGATGCGCTGCTGCACGCCACGAAAGACGAGGCGGGCGACAAATTTTCAGACGTCCGCGCCCGCGTCGAAGAATCACTCAACAATGCAAAGGAACGTCTGCACGACGCCGGCGAGGGTGCGCGTGACCGGGCCCGGTCCGTGGGCCGCAACGCAGACACGTACGTGCGCGAGAATCCCTGGACCACGGCTGCGATTGCGCTCGGCATCGGGTATATCGTGGGCCGGATGGGCCGCCGCGACTGACCGGCATGGGTACCGACGCCCCGCGCGGCATCTTTGAATCATTGAAGGCGCTCATCGACCGAGTGCTCGAGCTGTTGCAGGGCCGTGTGGAACTGCTCTCGACCGAACTCGAGGAAGAGCTGACGCGGCTGGTCGCGGCGCTGGTATGGTCGATTGTCTCGGCCCTCGCGGCCATCCTCGGTGTTTCGTTTCTCACTGTGATGGTGCTGCTGTTTGTGCCCGCGTCATTCCGGCCGTGGGCGGCGGCGATCATTGCAGTCACATTCCTGGGTTTCGCGGCGATCGGTTACCGGTCGATCAAGCGGATTGCCGCGGCCAAGCCGCGGCCGTTTGACGCCAGTTTGCGCGAACTCGAGAAGGACCGCGCGCACCTGCGGGGTGAGCGATGACGCGGATGCAGGAGCTGGCGTTGCAACGGGCGGCCCTGGTGGCGCGGTCCGACCGGAATCGCACGGAGGTGGCCGGTCTGTTCGGCGACATACGTCACCGCCTGGCGATCGCCGAGACGGTCGTGGATGTGGCCCGGCGCGTGCGGCGGAACCGCTCGCTGGTGGGAGCAATCACGGTATTTACGTTGCTGGCGCCGATCACCGCGCGCGCGTGGTTGCGGCGCGCGGTATGGATGGTTCCCCTGATCGTGGAAGGAATCCGGTTGGCGCGGGGCCGGCACGCCGACTAGCGCATCCCCGCTTCGACCGTCTCCACCACATTCGCGCACGCATTCGTGACCTGATCGAGCAGCCCGCGCGCTTCTTTGCGGGCACGTTCGGCAGCGCCCGAATCGGAAAGGCCCGCGACATTGATCACCACGTTGAGATAGGCGCCGTGCGCCGCCGCCTTGAGACACAACGCGGCCACGCCGGCGTCGCTGATGGAGTTCTTGTTGCCGTCACGCGCCACGCGCTCGGCCAGCGGCACCGTCTTCGCGCACGCGCGCATCACCGACATGGGAACCTCGATGGCGCGCAGCGTCGCCTCCTGCACGGCGGCGTCACGACGCGCCTGGTCATCGTGCGTGGCTTTGGGCAGGCGGTTGGCCGCCATGACGGCGTCGAAGGCGCGCGAGTCGTCGTCGATGGCGCGCATGAACTCGGTCTTGATCTCCTGCGCCTGGGCGGCCGTGTCGCTCATGGCCTTCGATACCGGCTCGTAGCCCTTCTTCCCGTAGGTGAGGTTCCCCACCATCGCGGTCAGCGCGGCCGCCATCGCGCCGCACAGCGCCGCCACACTTCCACCGCCGGGAACCGCTGTTCCGTCCGACGTGCTGTCGGCAAAGTCGCGCAATGTGGATGACGCCAGCGGCGCATCTCCCGCCACCCGGTATTCGATGATCTTCTGCATGGGGTCGAATCCTCCCAGCTCGCGCAGGCCGAGCGATTGAATGGCCGTTTCCACAATCTGCGGCTCGGGAACGCCCGCCGACGCGCCCTGCTTTTCCAGATAGAATTTTCCCGCGCGCGTCATGGCGGCGAGCGGAATCAATCCCACCAGCTCGCTGCCGGTGGCGCGCAATCCGCGCAGTTCCGCCTGGCGTTTGGCTTCTTCGAACGCCACGTGCGGCGGGGTTACGTCGAAGTCGGTCAGATTGATGGACACCTGCGCGCGCTGGTACTCCTCGATGTACCAGCCCACCGCCTTGCACGCCTTGAGCGTGCCCGGTTCATACACAAAGTCCCCGTTCTGGTCGCGCAGCGGACGGCCATGCTCGTCTTTCTTCTTGCGGCCCGCCTCACGGATGTCGAGTGCGATGTCGCTGGCTTTTTTCTTGTCGCGCGTATTGAGATTTACGTTGTAGGCGATCAGGAATTTGCGCGCGCCGATCACCGTGGCGCCGGAACGCGCATTCATCTTCGCGGCGCCGAAGTCGGGCGTCCAGTGCGGGTCGCGCAGCTTCTCCGCCAGCCCTTCGTACTCGCCGGTGCGGATCGACGAAAGGCTGCGGCGATCTTCGTGGGTGGCGGCGTACTCGTACAGATAGACGGGAATTCCCAGTTCCTTCGCTACACGCTCACCCAGCACGCGCGCCAGCGCCACGCAATCGTCCATGGTCGCCGTCCCCAGCGGCACGAAGGGGCACACATCGGTGGCCCCCATGCGCGGGTGTTCGCCGTGGTGCTGCGACATGTCGATGAGCTCGGCTGCCTTGGCGATACCGCGAAACGCCGCCTCCACCACGCGGTCGGCAGCGGCCACGAAGGTCACGACGGTACGGTTAGTGTCGCGGCCGGGATCGACGTCGAGCATGTGCGCGCCGTCGGCGCCCGCGATCGCCGCCACAATGGCATCGATCACCGCCCGGTCGCGGCCTTCACTGAAATTGGGAACACATTCGATGAGTTTCATAGTTGTTTTCCAGACATCCCGTCGACGAGTCGTTACATCCTTTACTCATGCAACCGCAACGCCACATACCACCCGCTCGCCATCCAGTGCGGCACCACGTTGGCCAGATCAGCATCGAAGGCACCTGCGCGCGGATGGCGGCGCAGTGTCTTTGACACCGTCAGAACAAAATCCGAATTCATGAAGCGCTGCACGTCAAATCCATGGCGATGGAACATGGCCAGCAGTTTTCCGCGCGTGTAGTGCTGGCAGTGATCGGGTCCCTTCCCTTCCACATAGGGCGGCTTTCCGACGGCGCGTCGCACCCAGTTCCAGCGCCGCAGCACGTGTCGCGGCCGCAGATAGTTTGAAAGCTCCCAGGGACCATACCCGTTGGGCGTCGTCATCAGGAACAGTCCGCCCGGTTGCAGATGGCGCACGACATTGTCGAGCAGGGCGTCGGGGTCGAGCACGTGTTCCATCACTTCCGATGCCACAATGACATGGTAACGGGTGTCGTGGCGGAACGTAAATGCATCCTCGACGCCCGCCGAAAGGTTGTCGAAGCGCAACTCGCGCGCGCGCGATTGCAGTCTGGCGACGTCGCCCTGGTCGATGTCCAGCGCCCGCACCCGTGCCCCCAACCGCGCCAGCGGCAGCGTGATGCCCCCCACACCGCACGCCACCTCGAGAATCGACAACCCCGCAACCGAAAGTTTGTGCTCGGCGGCAAAGTCCTCGATGGCGCGGTAGATGAAAAGCAGCTTCTTGTGATCAACCGGATCGGTGTAGGGGCTGGCGGCAGCGAATTGCTGGAAGGTGACGGGAGCGTCCATGCAGTGCCTCGGTCGCCTGAATCATACACGATTGCGCGAAAGCGGAAAACCGGCGGGATAACGGCCCCAGAACGATGAGTGGCGCGGCCTTCTGGCCACGCCACTCGTGATAACGTGGCCTCCTGCGAGGGAACGGGGTGCCCGGACGATGTCCCCAACGCGATCGGCCACGTATTCTAATTAACGGCGACGAGCACTCCATCCCGAGCACACGCCCCCAGTCGCGGAGACAGAGGTACTCGCCACCGTATTCTTCTATTTCGTTCTATTCCGTTCTGCGCCGTCCGTTCCCGACGCTCTTTCCCACGCTCCTCACGACGCCTGAAACGGCCCGAGCCGGGAAATGGGTGATTGCACGGTGCGGATGAGGTCTTTCCCACGCCCCGGGCTCGAGCAAGAAAGCAAAAACCATCGGGGCCCCAGTGGAAGCCACCGATTTCCTGCGCGAGTATGTTTGCCGCGATACCTTCGCCGGGGATCGCGGACCGTAATTGTTTGATCCGGTCGCCAACGCGTGTCGGTTCACGGATCGGAGCGACAGCCACCGGACATGGACCAGCGCTGTCTTGAAGAGGACTCGTTAGTGTTCCGGCTCTCCCGGCGCCCGGGATGCGGCGCACTTCGTTGAGCCCGAAGGAATTGACCTTGTGAATACGATAGACCGATACCCAGTGGGGCGCAACCCTCAAAACCGTGGGAACCCAAGTTTTCCCGCAAGTGGCACGGAGGCAGGAGCTTTTCGGAATGATAGGACGTAGTGCGCTATGAGATGCGCGTAATCGTGCCGCAATTCGGGCATTTCATCTGCGTTGCGGAGAAGAGTGGTGAAAGTTGCAGCAAGTGACCGCACGAACACGCGAATGATTCCCACTCACCGGGCGTGCGGCGGTGATACTCAAGCGGCTGCTTGGGTCCCGGCGCCGCGGCGGCGGGCTTGGCGAAGGGCACTTCCTCCGTACCCGATTTCTGGCTACCCACCAGCGCCCCCACCGCGGCCGCGACCTGCGCAAATTCGGACACCTGTGCGCGCGGCACCTGGTTGGTGCGCCCGCACCGCGGGCATTTGATTTCCGATTCCTTCATGTCGGGCGGAACCTTGATCTTGAGTCCGCACGCGCACACCAGGAACGCATAGCCGTTGACGGCGCGCATCAGATCCATCACGTCGCGCGTCTGCTTCTTCTCGCTCTGTTCGCGCACCACGTTGGGATCGGCGGGACGAATGGCGATGGTCTTGTCGGTGCGCAGCGCCGACCCCGGAATCAGGCGCGACGCTTTGCCGGTGGCTTTGGCAAAGGCGTGCTCGTAGCTCATCAGCGACGCACCCTGGCTCATGGCGCGCAGAATCTTGATGCGCTCTTCGATGGGCGGATGCGTGCTCGACCAGCTGGACACCGCCACACCTTTGAGGGCAAGGGGATCCGCGATGTACATGGGTGCTGTCACCTTGTTGGCCACATCCAGAGGCACGTCGTTGTCGGAAATCTTCTCGAGCGCGCTCGCGAGTCCCTCGGGGTAGCGCGTGAGTTGCGCCGCACACGCATCCGCCAGGTATTCCCGCTTGCGCGAGATGGACAGATACAGCAGACGCGCGAACAGCGGTCCCAGAATTGCGAGCACAATGGCAGCCACGAGAATAAGGGCCGCTCCACCGCCACCGCCACCACCGCTGGTCTGGCGGCGGTAGCGCCGCGACGACCCGCCGGACAGCCACATCCCGCGCAGGAACACCTGCGAGAGGATTACGATGCTCCCCAGCATGATCGACGCGAGTGTCAGGAACTGCGAATCGCGGTTCATGATGTGCGACGTCTCGTGCGCGACCACGCCCTGCAGCTCGTCACGATTGAGCCGGGTCAGAAGTCCGGCGGTGACCGCGATGGAACTCTGGTCGGGGCTCAGGCCGGTGGCGAATGCATTGGGGGCCTTTTCGTCGATGATGTAGACCTTCGGCATCCTGGGCAGGCCGGCGGCCACCTTCATCTCTTCCACCACGTTGAACAGCTGGGGATGGACGTCGGGTGTGACTTCGTGCGCGTGGCTCATCTTGAGCACCAGTTCGGGGCCGCCGAACACACTCGCGGCCGCCATGATCACCCACACGCCGGTGGCAACGATGAGGCCGATCCACCCCCCACCCTGGCCCATGGTGGCCTCACCGATGAAGTAGCCGAGGGAAACCAGCAGCGCGGCCATCCCCGCGAAGAGGAAGACCGACTTGCGCCGGTTGGCAGCTATCAGTTCCCACATCATGGCGTTCGGGCGTCAGCGCTTGAACGACACCTGCGGTGCTTCGCGTTCCGACTTCTCTTCGATCTCGAAGAACTCCTGCGGACGGAAGTTGAACATGCCCGCGATCACGTTGGACGGGAACATCTCGATCTTGTTGTTGAAGAACAGAACCGCGTCGTTGTAGGCCTGGCGCGCGAAGGAGATCTTGTTCTCCGTCGACGTCAGCTCTTCCTGCAACGCGAGGAAGTTCTGGTTGGCCTTGAGGTCGGGATAGTTCTCCACCGTCACCAGGAAGCGCGAGATGGCGCCGCTCAACTGCGCCTCGGCCGCGCCGCGCTCGGGCACGGTGTTGGCGCCCATGGCCCGGCTGCGGGCGTCGGTGATGGCCGTGAGGGTTTCGCGCTCATGGCCCATGTACCCCTTTGCGGTCTCCACCAGATTGGGGATCAGATCGTGCCGGCGCTTGAGCTGCACGTCGATCTGCGACCACGCGTTCTTGACACGGTTGCGCAACTGCACCAGCGAGTTGTACATCCCCACGAAGAAGATGAGTGCAACCACCACGATACCGAGAAAAATCAACGCTCCCATGGAGTCCTCCTTATTCGGCTACCCACTCGTCGTGTGGGTTTCGCCATCGAACATCGCTTTCAAAAACCGGTGAATGTGGTGCGCCTCGGGGAAGCTCGACAGACTGACCACCTGTTCCAGTTCACCCCAGTCGAGCCAGGTGCCGTGACCGCGCGAGCAGCGATCGATCAGCACGTGGATGTCCTTGCCCTCGCGCGTGATGCGCGCCTTTTCCATTTTTTTCGAGCAAATCGGACAGCGGCGTTTCTTCTCGTCGCTCGCATCGTCGCGCACGATGCGCCGGCGGATCTCCTCGCGTCCCTCGGAGCCCTCCAGCAGGAGGTCCATCTCCTCGGCATCCAGCCATACGCCGCCGCACGCGGTGCAGTGGTCCACTTCGACCTGGTCGAGTTCGAGGACGAGCATGGGGACGTTGCAGATGGGACAGTTCATGAGATCGGCGTCTGTTACACGCCGCGTGCCATTCCTATTCGGCCGCCGGTTTTTTGCCGGGCGTCAGGGGCGTGGTGCGGCCGCACGCTTCCCGAGAGTGGCGAGTGCGACCTCGACCACGTGCTCGACATTGAACCCCAGCTTTTCCATGACCACCTCGCCGGGCGCAGAGGCTCCAAACCGATCTAACCCCACCACGGCCCCCTTGTCCCCCACCCATTCGCGCCAGCCCAGGGTGGCGCCGGCCTCGATGGCCACTTTCCGCGCCGACTTCGGCAGCACCGACGAGCGGTAGCGCGGCTTCTGGGCGCGGAACAGCTCCCAGCAGGGCATCGATACCACGCGCGCGCCCACGCCGCGTTTCGCCAGCTCGGCGCGCGCGGCCATGGCCAGGTGCACTTCGGAGCCGGTGGCGATCAGCACCACCTTCGGTTTTCCCTGCTCCGGATCCGCCACCACGTAGGCGCCCTTTGCCACG
>OBLQ010000328.1_pt1 | contig 17926 bp, 8 predicted proteins | sample 1519881 | NCBI WGS metagenome assembly OBLQ01 (sample SAMN01911456, study PRJEB22533) | soil metagenome | biome: Soil | place: Malaysia | collected 2012-04-30 | depth DG_metagenome m | reverse complement strand
GCTCGGAGGCGACTTCGAAAGGGAAACAAGAGGGCGTCAGGGTAGTTTCTGAGTGGCCGACGATCCGCCCAAAACCACCGACCACTGCATCCGCGCTTAGGTCATTTATCAGGGGTTAACTGCAATGTGTTAATAGAATGGGGCAAGTAACAACTGATCCAGACTGAGCCGTCAGGTTGGACTCGGTCGACGCAAACGCACACTTGGAAGGGAGGACTGTGAATGTCCCTGCAAAGAGTTCGCTTAAAGTCGGCGGGGCTCCGAGTATTGTTATATGAGCATTCCTGCGGTGGCAGTTTCTTATATTCCAAAATACATCGGGCATCAAGTGATTCGAGGCCCATGCATAACTCTCGAATGGGCAAAATACGGAACATGGACGGACGAGTTTGCGTCTTAGTTGGTACCCACACTTACTTTGCGGCCAAAGGGTGGTCAGCAGCTTGCACGCCAGCAACTCAGAAGGACCGTATGGGACGGACATCATCTTGTTAGCGGCAGGATGGTCAGGGAGGCTGGGGAAAGGCAGGTGGAGTAGAGGTGGACACTACCCAAGTCAAACCGATTATCAACGTCCTGTGGTTATAATATTCATACACGCAGAATTGCTGAAATGGGCTCATCATAAAGATTGCGGACTTCGTACTGAACTTGAACTGAGGGCATTTATCGAATGAGGCGGCGAGGATTGTGCCCATTTTTCTGGTCTGGGGATTCCATTTGCCCAACATGCGCTAATCCCTGACACCGGGGATGACTTTCAGATTCTCCTAGCCAGGACGTTGAAGCTTCAAGTTCCAGATTCCACCGGACAGGGGAGCACGCCTTCAGGGCATCCTCCCCCGATAGCCAGCCCGGATACTTCAGAAGTAAAGGTGCAATCCAAGTTGAATGGTTCGGTTGGGGATTGCTGTGGACGTAATACTCCCGAAGTTTCCCACCGTGGGGTCAGAGTTCGGCGAGGCAAATTGCGGGTGATTGAAAGCATTGTACAAGTCCGCACGAAACGTGAGTCGTGTTTGCTCTCCCACCGGAATCTTGAAATCCTTTTGCAGAGAGAAATTGAGATTGTTGATGCCTGGCACGCGGGTCTTGGAGAAGTACCTCGGAGCATTGCCAAACGCCTTCGCAGGATCTCCAGGTCCCGTCAGGTTCACTAGTCCGGCCGCAGGGCATGTTCCTGAAAAGTCGAATGCCGAGACGTCAAACCAGTGTTCAAGAGTTTGACTGAATCCTGCGGGGAGCGGATTGCCAATCATGTTGGGGCGGTCGGTGAGCAGGTGCGCGGCATTGCAATACCCGTAGGAATTGTCCGTAATGCCGAAGGGGTAGCCGTTACTTACCGTATATACTGCAGTGAGGCGCCAACCGCCGATGATTTGGCTGGCGGGTCCGCTCTGGGCATATTTCTTGCCGGGTCCAAACGGCATTTCGTAAATGGGCGCGAGCGTCAGGCGGAGGGGCACGTCGCCCGCGCTAACTGACCGTTCTGAGCGGCGGTTATAGAAATCCTGCCCTAGGACGTCGAGCGACCAGAATCCGCCCCAGTCAGACGACGAATCGTCAATCAGCTTGCTCCACGTAAAGTTCGCTAACAGTGAAAAATCGTGCGAAAAGCGGTGGTCGAATTTCGCTTGCAGCGAATGGTAAACGGAGCTCGAAAGCCCCCACCACCCCGGCGTAATTACCAAGTCGTATAGAGAGCCTCCGCCAGCCAGCACAGCGGCAGCAGCGTCCGGGCAGTATGGACTGGTCGAGGCATTGTACCCAAATGTCGCAGCGCTCTGAGGAGTCTGCTGGCAGATGTTGTAGGCATAGTTTACAGGCAGATGCACGCCGTGACTGCCCACATAGGCTGCTTGGACCGCTGTCGTGGCGTTGAGCTGCTTTTCTACTGTGAAGTTCCAAAGTTGAATGTAAGTAGGCGATTGCTTGCGCGGCGCCCAGGACTGAAAAGAAACGTTGCCATTGGTGGGTATGGGCGCGGTAATCGCGCTCGGGTCCGGACTCACGATCGGAGGCAGCGCGGACCATTGGGTCCCGGCGGCGAACGTTGTACTAGCCAGGAGGTTGGGGCCAGGTTGCCCATCACCTGCCCGCCCGTGGCCAACTGTACCTGGAAACATGATTCCGTAGCCACCGCGCACAACTAAGCCGGAAACAGGGTTGTAGGCAAATCCCACGCGAGGCCCAAACTCTTTGAGCGACCGATCGAAAGTCGCTTCTGGCGCATTCACTCCGAACTGCTCCCACTGGGCCGTGAATGGATTGAAGAATGCGTTGCCCTTATGAATTTCGTGAAAAGAGTTGTCAAGCTGATACCTTAGGCCCAGGTTTAGCGTCAGCCTGGGGCGCAACTTGTAGTCATCCTGAACAAAGAACGCCAGCGACCAGGCACGGGAGGAAACGAATGCATTTTGAACTTGCACCGAACTGCCCTGCGACACGGCGCCGAAAAGGAAATCCGCAAATCCGTAACCTGTTTGTCCACCGTTAAATTTGAAATCTCCTGTTACATTGTTCGGTTGGTAATTGTCTATGGCATAATGCCTAAGTTCAGTCCCCCATTTCATGCTGTGCCGACCTATAACACGAGTGACTGTGTCTCCGAACTGAAGGACCGAGGCGGGCTCATAGAGAGTGCTTCCTGTCGAGAGCCCGTTGAAGCCATTGACTGTCACGCCGGGCGTGCCGCATTTGGCCCCGTTGTCAGTGCCGGGAATGCTGCTTAGGCAATCGGGAATACCACTAACGCCGAAATCAGATGGCGAGGTAAATCCCTGCCCATAACCGCCCCGATCCCCAATCCGGTGCATATAACCGAATCGAAAATCGTTCAGCATGTTGCCGGAGAAGGCATGCGTCCACCCCACTGTCGTGGCGTAATCGTCGCTTCGGCTGTCTTGCTCACCCGCGGGTCCGACCACGAGGTCGAAAACTGTGCCGCGGCCCGTTTGGCGGTGGAAGGCGCCGAAAATGTGATCAGCGGCTGAGAGGTTGTAATCAATTCGGGGATTGAAACGATTTATGCTCGTTGAGTTCGGGGAATTGAAGCTCGCCAAGCTCGTCCCAGGTGCTGAACCCGCGACCGAAGAAGTCGGAAAAAGAGCAAGAAGCTTCTGTGAGATAGTGTTGATCTGGGTGATGTTATTGAACGGCACTGGCATTGAGGTGCCGGGGAGATAAACCTGCTGCGAAGCATCGAGACAGTTACCGGCACCGTCGAAGCCTGCCGTGCATAAGGCCGAGAGGTCGCCGTTTCTAAACGCGGAATTGGGAACGACGTTGCCTACGGACGGTGAACTGCCCCTTTGACGGATTCCTTGATAGTCTGTAAAGAAGAACAGCTTATCACGGATAATCCGCCCTCCGATTGTGCCTCCGAATTCGTTGTACTTAAGTGGATTCTTGGTTGGATTCTTATCAAAGAAGTTCCGGGCGTCGAGCTTCTCGTTACGAAGGTATTCATACAACGAACCGTGCAGGTGGTTCGTCCCGCTCTTCGTGACCGCGATGATCACACCGCCACTTGACTTGCCGTATTCCGCGGACATGCTGTTGGTTTCGACCCGGAATTCCTGGATAGAATCCACAGACGGATTGAAAGACTGTCCGCCGAAAACGGGTTGTTCAATGGTTGTTCCGTCGAGAACATAATCGTCACTTCGAGGACGGTCGCCATTGATCCGCAGGTTTTCATTGTCGCCGCCACCCCCTCCCTTCTGCTCGGACACACCAGCAGCCAAGAAGAGAAGGCTGTACACGCTGCGGCCTGTGCCGCTCTGGGTTGGCAACTGATCAAGCTGCTGCTGGTTAACCGTCTGTCCCAGGTTTGATTGCTGGGCTTGGAGAAGGGACGGTGTGGCGACGACATTCACCTCCTGTGAAGCCCGACCGACCGATAAAGCCAAATCTATTTTGGGGTTCGCGCTAACCTCCAACGTGACGCCCTTTACCGTGGCGGTTTTGAACCCTGTCGCGTCGGCTTGCACATCATAGACGCCAGGATTCAAACTCGTCGCGCTGTAAGCCCCCACGTTGTTAGTCGAGAGCGTAATAGTCACGTTGGTACTGATATTCCTCACCGTAACTTTCGCGCCGGGAATGACTGCACCGCTAGAATCGGTGACCGTGCCGCTGATGGTGCCGAACAATCCTTGCGACCGCAGGTCGGGAGCAAAAATCGTCATCAGGCTCAGAATGATAGTTACGCAAACAACGCTTATTTTAGTTCGCTTCATAAAATTTCCTCATCTCCTTCATTTTTTTCTTTCCTCGGCCTCCGTGGAGTCAATGAATAGCAAGCTCCGCGAGCGCCTCTCGTCAAATCAATTCTTGGCCTGGGTTTCAACCTTCGCGTATTCCAATTTCACGTCCACGAGCCCCACAGCACCCGGCGTCATCTTGATCCCTCGAGGGTCCGACGGTGCACCGAGCAGGTCCTGATTTCCCGTATAGTAGAGCGAGAATGAGTTCTTACCTTCGGGAATAAGTCCTAAAGGCGTGCGTACTTCGCTGGCCCAAATGCCTTTGCCCTGCTGGACGACAAGCTCCTGGCCTGGGGACCAATGAATTCCGTCGCTGGAAAATGTGTATCCCACAGCGTGTTCGGCATCAGTGTCGTAAACGGCGACGAAAGTCCCGTCGTCGAGTTTTAAAACGATGGGATTCTCGATGAAGGCTTTTTCGATTCTTAACGGGTTTATTTCCGTATATCGCTTCCACGGACCCTCGAGACTTGCCGAGAAGGCAAGCCCTATCTGCCAGAGCGAAATTTTCGGCACTTCCGTGTGTGCGGTGCCGTAGAACGCGTACCACTTGTCTCCGACCTCATAGGGGAAAAAGGAGTCCGTTCCTTGTAATCCTTCCCAACGGTCGGAGTCCTTTCCACGCTGGAGAACAATGCCGACGTCGGCATAGGGGCCCGTGATCCCTCCCGGACCCTGCACCATTGAAACGGCTCGCCAGATGCGGCCTTCATGATTTGTCATCCAGGCAGTGGGAGTATCCGGGGCAGAATGGTAGGCGACGTAGAATAAATTCCATCTCTGTTCCCTGGGATCGTAGATCGGTATTGGGGACCACAGTGCCGCGCGCGGATCCTTACCCGTAAAATCGCCGCTCGATTCATACAGCGTAGACTCTCGCTTCCAATGCAACCGGTCAAGGCTGGTCCAGAGCGCCAGTTTCATTTTTACCCAATGGGGATTGCCGACCATCTCTGAGGTGAAAAGGTAATAAGCGCCCTTGAGCTTGAGGACTCGGCCGCCCTCGAAGCCGTACTTGTTCCCTTCAGCCCCTCGGGAGTTAATTGTCAGGATTGGATCGTCGAACTGCTTGGTTACGACCAATTTCGGCCTGCTCGCTTGTGGAACAGCTAGAAAAGGCAGTCCTAAAATCGAAAAACACAGCAATGCGACCTGCGAGCCTGATTTCACTCCCGCCCCCTTTGGCGTGGTAACCCCAGACTTTTGCTCCTCGCTTCGCCTTTTCTAAACCCCAGGATCCTGCCGCACAAGGTAATCACTGTTAGTAAAGAGGTTATTGGACGGCAAAAGCGAGACCTGAGCCGATGTTGAGCATTCTGAGACGGCTAAGGAAAAGTAACTTACCTGCTGTCGACCCATCCGGTGCGCGATATACCGTTTCCCGTTCGTGACCATGAACTTGCCGCCATCGTGGAATTAATTGACCGAAAAGGAAGCTGTAGAGGAATAGTTAGCCGAATTTAACCCTGGAATTAACGGTAAATGCTAGCAGCAAGAAAAGATTTGGCGGAGGCTCATTGACCCTGAGGGGCGTGAGTGCTATATAGATTTCAGGGAAACGCTAGGCGGCATCGGTCGTGAAGCATGCGGGTTCCTAGTCTTTGCCCGCATACGAGGCAGGCATGGCCAGTCAGTACCCTCCCGCGGCAGACGATTTCTCCCTTTTTGAGAAGCGGGAAGAACTGCGTCGGGTTCTACAAAGCCAGTACTTCGCAAAGGCACCCAAAAAGACTCGGTTCTTGGAATTTGTAGTAGAGCAAGCTCTGCTTGGCAATGCCGACAAACTGAATGAGTATCTAATCGGTGTTGAGGTGTACGGTCGTGGCACGGATTTCGACCCTCAGCAAGATCCTATCGTTCGCGTACAGGCGCATGATATAAGGCTTGCTTTGAAGAAATATTATGCGAATCAGGGGAAGTCTAGCCCTTGGCAGATCGATTTGCCTCCGGGCCACTACGTGCCTGTCTTCTCGAGGGCCAAGCACCGGGATTACGATTTAAAGGATTTTCACCGGAATGTTGCGATGCCACAAAACCGCAGTTATGCCGTGCTTCTTAGCTTGGTCTTTTTCCTTTCTGCAGTCTGTGTGACACTGACAATTTTTGTAATCCGCGAACATTCAAAAGCTGAGAGATTGACCGAGAGGTCTAATATCCCCAAACTTTCTCAAGACATCGAGTGGTTCTGGGGGCCATTCCTCCCTCCCGCTCCTGGTCCCATCATCGTCATTCCTAATCATCCTATATTGCGCGCTGCGCACGGCGGGGACAGTGCTCAGACCTTGGCGCGCGCGCACGAGATCGCCAAAGACGCCATTCCGGAGTTCCGGGATACCATCCACTTCCGAGAATTGAAGAGATTCTTATTCGTCCCTAGTACGACGGACTTTACCGCCGTAGGTGAAACGCTCGGGCTTTGGAATTTCTTTGAACTGTTTTCACGCGCCGGCCAGAACGTCCGGCTGCAGCAATCAAGGCTGGTCACCTTTGAAGAAATCAAGCATGGAAACGCTATCCTTCTTGGAGGGAATCAAGCTTGGAGCGGGAGGGTCTTTTTGAATCCTGAAGGCTTCCTTTTCCAAGCAGGGGTGATCTTAAACAGGAGTCCACGACCCGGTGAAAAGCCGCTGTATAGGCCGCAGTTTGATCCTGTCACTAATCAGCTTGCGCGCGACTATGCGCTTATTCTGATGTTACCCAACGAGAAGGAAGAGAACCGTATCTTGCTTGTCTATGGAATCTACACCCAGGGCTCACAGGCGGCCATTGAGTACATTACGAACCCGGAAAAGCTGCTGGAACTGCGAAGGGCTCTGATCGCACTCTCTCCAACTGGGAGAATCCCTCCCCCGTACTTTCAAGCCTTACTCGAAACAACTGTCGAAAACTCAGTCCCGGGCAAAGTGTCCCTTGTCGCCGTTCGTTCAATTTCCAACTGAGCACTGCCCTAAGCTGAACATTCGTCCGTAAGCGCTTGTTTATCGTACGATTCCAGGTTTCGCGTCAGATTTCAACTTTCGAGGACCACCCCGTAGCTGTCCCTGCAGGCCTTATGTCGCAATTGCTGCCGCTGCGAAATATGTCTTCTCGGTAGGAGTGTCGGCCAAAGTAATGAATTAGCCAGATTGGTCGGACCCTACGATTTCATCGCGGTGAAGCACTCAACCAACCATTCACAATCATTAGCTGACTCCCATTTCGTCGAAATGAAAGGACCGTCCAGAAGGCCCGGAAGACTCGAACTCTCGAACCGTAGTTTGTGAAAATATTACTCCGATCTGCGATCATGCCTACTTGTTTAACGTCGTCTGTTACTTTCTTAGTGAGCAGATGCGGGAATCAAATCCTGCTGCGGATCAAAACTAGGACAAGTGTTCTCATGGCTATCTCTGAGCGTGCGGCCCCCTCAAGCCGTAAGAGTTTAACCGGACAAAGCACCGCCAAACCGTAGTCATAATCTGCGCGTCATCTCCGCCGACGGCGCCTGGATGATGCGTTACTCGGAAATGAATAAATCTACGATTGTTGCTCTCTGCGGAGATTGTGTTCTTTGGGGTGACTATGCAGGGGGCTTGGTGTACATGAACTCGACCCTGAAGTCCTTGGCCCTCAGTGAAATCCTTTGCGAATGTTTTGATCCCCTGAAAGGTAGGTAATGTGGGCAAGTCCACTACAATTTCACTACAATCGGCCTCCGTGTGGCCTGTCTGGCGAAATCAAAGTTCCACCTAACTATCTGATATTAAAAGGACAAGGATGGTAGGCCTGGAGGGATTCGAACCCCCGACCCACGGTTTAGGAAACCGAAACAGGGGAGACCCACGGTTTTTTCGACCGTCGCTCGGAGGCGACTTCGAAAGGGAAACAAGAGGGCGTCAGGGTAGTTTCTGAGTGCCGCTTATATACCCAGAGACACCTAACGCCCAATCCACACAAAGATTGCATAGGATCCAAGTGTCCTTTTTCTGACCTATGCGTCAACGGATGTGTCGCGCCCGGGCGCGCTGCTAAAAAGCCAGCCTGACCGCAAGTTGAATGATTCTTGCCGGACCGTAGGCAAGGGGAAGGCCGAAGCCATTTATGGGGACCAGACACGGTGTTCTAGCGATGCCGCAGGCTATAGGATCAGACGAGTAAGAATGCTGCGTTCGTTGAACGTCGGCGACGTTTGCGTGATCGAATACGTTGAAAGCCTCACAAATCAATTGAAGCTGGATGTGCTCTTTTAATTGCAGATTGCGAGCCAGCCTAGCGTCCAAAGTAACGCCACCTGGGAGGTAGAAGGTGTTGCGGCCCAACCCTGGCGTCCGATCCGTTGCAGCATTACCGTCGTTATTGAGATCGAAATCCACATAGCCTGAGTAGGGTTGTCCGGTCTGGGCTGTCAGTATGCCACTTGTCTCCCAGCCACCGAAAATCATCTTTGGAAATCTTGCCAGGCGGTTTGCGTAGGCGAGTTGCCAGATGCCGCTAAGGGCAAAGCGATGCCGTTGGTCGTTAACGCCTGCAGAACGGTCCGCGCGCGAATTCAACGGATCAGAGAGAAATTGTGCGTCGGCACCGCCTGGTTGCACGGCGTATTGGTCCGGATTGTCATCAACCACTTTGCTCCAAGTGTAGGACCCGAGCAACTGGAAGTTGTGTGAGAATTGCTTGTTCAGCTGGATTGCCATTCCATGATAGATCGAGTTGCCGGTGCTTTCGTAGAGGAGGATGCGGTCGAAATCAAAAATAGGTCGTGGGCGTGTGAATTCAGAGAACGTGAGCACCGTGGTTGTTCCCGCAATTCCGATTTTTTCTATGGTTTCAGGTGTGGCCAAGTTGATGTCCCGGGTGTGAAGTAAATGAGTGCCTTTCACACCCAAATAGCTTACCGAAAGCGCCACGTCTCTCGCCAACCGCGTCTCGAAACCCAGACTCCATTGCTGTGCGTAACCTTCGCGGTGATCAGGCGAAAACAATGAAATGGCGGGAGTGGTGGCGCCAACAGGTGGGGGGCCGCAACTCGGGGGTGTGCCGGAAGCGTCGGGCGGGCCGCAGATTGTGTTCGGGTATGCTGGGATCATGTCTGCACCGGGTCTGCCGCCGAAGAGCGCCCGAGACTGGACCGTGATGCCGTTCAGGTAATCAGCGCGCGAAGTCATAATGGATGGGGTCATTGCGTAGTAGATCCCGTAGCCTCCGCGAATCAACATGCGGTCACTGCTTCCCGGTGCCCAGGCAAGGCCAATGCGGGGCGCAATATTATTCTTGTCGGTATCGAGCGAACTGGTATCTAGCCCGGCAGAGGCAAGCGCTGGCGCCATGTTCTTTACAGGCGGCTTGGCTATCGATTCCACATCGTAACGCAGTCCAAAGTTCAACGTCAGGTTACGCCGGACTCTCCATTCATCCTGAACAAAACCGGCAAACTGAAAAATGTTCGGATGCGTTGAAACCCCAGGCATGCCAAAACCCGAAAAGGCTTGCAGGTACCGATCGCCCACGAGCGGCATGGGTACTCCCGTGAGGCTCCGACCGAAGCTCTCGAGGCTGCGAAAGAGGTAGCTTCCGGAAAATCTTGTGGCCTGAAAGTATGTGATCCAATCCTGCATTGCATCGATACCCAGCCGTAAGGCATGGCTGTGATGAAGGTAGGAAACCGTGTCTGTCCATTGGCCGCGATCGCCTGACCATTCTTGCGGTGTGCACTGGCAGCGACCAACGGTGAGCACCAATTGACCGCCCTCCATGATCGAGGCCTCGGGGTTAATACTGGATGGCTGGAAAGCGTTCCAATTACGCGAAAAAGTCGCATGGGCAACATTGACGAGTGAAGGAAGGAGTGTTGAATTCAAGGAGAAAGTCAATATGTCCGCGTTGCCCGGTGTGGGCAAACTATTTTCCGACGACCGTTGAGGCTGACCTCCGAATGCGACTTCAAAAGAACTCGAGTGGTTCCAGCGCACACTCAGCAGGTGCGAAGAAGTTGCGGACCAATCGATCTTGGCCATGAAGTCATTCTGGACAAGTGGAAGACTCCACGACGTGGCGCGTGGGGTGAGATAGTCCAGCGCTTCCTGCTGATATCCCGCCACCATCGGATCACTTGACTTGATGAAGTCCGGGGACAGATTTAGAATGACAGGGTTGGTGGAATTGCTTCGCAAGGCATCATAGCTTACCAAGAAGAAAAGTCGATCTTTTCGGACTGGACCACTGAGTACACCGCCAGCCTGGTTGAAATGGTACGGGTCCTTCGGCAGCCCAATGGCATTGTTCAGAAAATTGTTAGCGTTCAAGGATTTGTCACGAAAGAACCAGAATCCCGAACCGTGGAATTGATTGCCGCCTGACTTCGTGACGACATTGATTACGCCACCTGCTGCGCGACCGAACTCGGCCGAATAGGCGTTCGAGTTGACCTGATACTCTTGCACAGTCTCGAGGCTTACAATATAACCCCCTTGTGTTCCAGGCGGTGCAAACCCTTCACCCCCCATAGCCTGATTCCAGAATGAGTCGTCGTAGTTAGCCCCGTCCACGAGAACCGAATTCATCGCACGCTGACCGGCAAAACTCAGCCCGCCCCTAACATCCTGTGTAACGTCGGGGATCAGAAGGGCAAAACTGATGAAGTCTCTGCCATTCACCGGCAAACTAGTGAGTACACGGTTGTCCAAGACGCTACTCACTTGGCTACGCGCCAGATCGAGAGGTTGGGGTTCCGCGTTGACAGCGACCGATTGCAGTTCCCCTTTCAGATTGAGCAAGACTGGCACCCTGACGTGTTCGCCCACTCTAACTTCGATCTGCTTTACTATCAGCGTAGCAAACGCTGTGTGTTTTGCTTCAAGCTGGTAGGTTCCCACAGGGATCGTAGGAAACCAAAAGTAGCCTGTAGCGTTTGACTCGGTGGAGAACCGGGCAGAGGTTTGGAGATGGGTAATCTGCAACTTCGCTTCAGGAACTACAGCGCCCGTTGGGTCAGTGACGATGCCTTCAATAGCCCCTTCATTTCCAGATTGTGCGCTTGCCGACAACACCACCGTTAGGAAAAGTACACAAGCTAAGACGGCCTTTGAGGCGTAATTGGACTCCATACGCCACCGACCTTCCGGGTGAAGTATCCCTCAACTGGCAATAACCACTGGCCCTTTTTAGTGGCCGAGCGCCACCATCGAATTCGTCCCTCAAGTACTTTTTCGTACCCTGCGAGCCACCCTTCGCAGTCCAAGTGAGCAGCACCAAATTGGTAAAGAATCGACCCTGGAAACAGGAACCCGAACCTCAGCGCTAAAATGCAGGGCAAGACGCACTGGGCATGAGACGGGGCTCCATTGCTATGAACCGAGCGTCCGAACGTAAGCTGTCGAAGCCGGGATCGAGGACGGTCGGTTCTTCGCCCCATCGGGATTTCCCAAGCCATTCCAAAGCCTGGTCGTTTTCTCCAAGACGCGCGTATATTCTTGCGATGAGCGTCGGAGACACATAGCGCTGCTTTGACATCTCCTTCAATTCAACAATTACCTTTTCAGCTTCCTGCCTCTTACCCCAGCGGGCGTAGACGTCACCGAGCCTACCCATTCTACCGGGCACTCTTTCTATGGCCAGCGCTTTCTTGAACTCCACAACTGCTTGCTCGTATTGCCTCTTATTTGCATATGCCCAGCCCAGTCGGGTGTAAGTAGGAGCATTGTTGGGGTCGAGTTCCAATGTCTTCTGAAGCTGCTGGATGGCTTCGTCATTTCGTCCTGCCATGAGGAAATAGAGCCCCAATCCGGCATTGGTATTCACAGATAGTGGATCATGTTCCAGGACTCTTTTCTTTTCAACGATAGCTTCATCACTCTTGCCAATTTGCATTAGATAATACGAATGGTAATCAAGAGTACCTATGTCTCCTGGATTGAGCTCAAGCGCCCGATTCAACTCCTTCTCGGTGCCTGACCTATCGCATCGAAAGAGGAGTTTGATTAACCCCAGAAATGCATGAGCCTCGGCCAATGTATCATCGATTTCCAGAGCCTTTGTCGCAACACTCTCAGCTTCCACGTAACCGTCCCGAGAAGGCAGCCGGCCGGTGTGGGTCACTGCTCCGTAAGTTTCCGCCAGGCCAAGATAGGCTGGAGCGTAAGTGGGGTCGAGGTCAACGGACTGCTGGAAGTATTCCTGGGCTTTTCTGAACCCTTCGTCTGACCATTGGTTCAGAAAAAAGTGTCCTTTGAGATATGCCTCGTAAGCCTGTGGGTTGACCGGCCGGGCGACAGCCAGTCGCCTTCGCTCCTGCGGAGAGATCTCTGCCTGTACCTGGCTGGCTATTGCACGCGCTACCTCGTCCTGAAGACTGAGCACGTCCTGAATGTCCCGCTCGTAATTTTCGGCCCACACATGCCGATCGTTCGCCGCCTGAATCAACTGGGCGGTGATGCGCACTCGATTACCAGAGCGTACTACGGTACCTTCGACCACACCATCGACATTCAGTTCCCGTGCAATCTCCGCAAGCGGCAGATGGGTATTCTTGTAATGCATAGCAGAGGTTCGTGAAACAACCCGCAATGTTTGGATTCTCGCTAGGTCAGTGATCAAGGCATCGGTCATCCCGTCCACAAAGTATTCCTGGGTCGAGTCACCAGTTAGGTTTTCGAGTGGCAGTACGGCGATGGACCGAATGCGTGGCGGTGCAGCCCAATAAGTGAGCCTCTGGCGTAAACCGCCGGCATTCAATACCAGCAGGATAGCAACCAGCCCTGCCACTGCTAAAGCACTGGCACCGAGCTTTTGCAAGGCGTGTCGTTTTTTGGGACTCGCATGATCTGAGCCCATTTCAACCAATGGGGGCGAGGTCTTTATCACCGGGCCAGTTTGCAGGGAGTCTGGAGCAACATTCTCCACCGTCGCGATAAAGCGGTAGCCTCTGCGTGGCAACGTTTCGATGTAACGCGGCACTCCGGCCTTTTCGTTGAGCGCGTCGCGCAATCTCTTGATCGCTGTATTCAACCCAACATCGAAATCTACGAATGTGTCCTGAGGCCAGAGTTTACGGCGTAGTTCTTCCCGTGTCACCAACTCGGCTGGATGCTCCAAGAGCATAGCTAAGACCTGGAAGGGTTGGTCCTGGAGTTTGATTTTCGAACCATGCCTGCGTAACTCACGGGAACGCAAGTCCACGTCATAGGGACCGAAGCGGATTCGCCGGACCTGATGGGGTGTTTCCATGACGAAAAACGAGGATTGTAATCAATTTAACACCGAAGTAAACAGAATGCAAGCCCCATCAACAAGAAACAAGGGCCGACATTTCAATAAGTTAGCTCGTCAGATTTCTTCCAGTTACCCGTCATATGTTGTCCATTGACCAATTTCTTGGCAAGTCTCATTGTCAGCGGTGTTGAGAGCATTAAACCCAAAATGAAATCGCCCGAGTGGAGGGGAAGCATTTTATGAACCTCAGAAGACAATCCATGTCGCCTAATATGAAACCTAGGCGCCCTAATTCCTGCCTGGCAGCGTCCTTTACCATGTCGCTGCTGGCCTTGTTAACGCTTTTACCGCTCACACTCGTCTCTTGTGGTGGAGTAGGAAGTTCTTCAGGCCCTATTCAACTACAGGTTGCGATTAGCCCCAACGGCGTGACCTTGGATCAAGGCGGTACACAGATTTTTGCAGCTACAGTGAAAGGTTCAAGTAACACTGCTGTGAACTGGAGTATTCAAGAAGGGCCAAGCGGCGGCAATATCACAAGTGCAGGTCTCTATACCGCTCCTACCGTAGCGGGTACCTACCACGTCATTGCTACCAGCCAGGCAGACAGCACAAAGACTGCGGTCGCTACCATTGTCGTCCCTGCGGTTTCCGTTACCCTTTCGCCGGTAGAGGCAACTCTACGGCCAAACGAAACACGAGGATTCATGGCAACAGTGAAAGGGTCTGTCAACACAAGAGTGACTTGGGGCGTTCAAGAAGGAGCGACAGGCGGGGCAATAACCGTTTCTGGGCTCTACACCGCCCCGACGATTACAGGGTTCTACCATGTTATCGCCACCAGTGCGGCGGACGCTACTCGAAGTGCGAGTGCTCAAGTCACAGTGACAACCTCCTCAGGACTTTTCAATCCGGTGGGTGACTTACATCATGCGCGCATTTACCACACGGCAACACTGCTTCTCAATGGGAAAGTGCTGGTTGCTGGCGGTGCGGAGAGAAAACCGCTCGTCTTCTCTGGCTTGGCAAGCGCGGAAATCTTTGATCCGACGACAGGATCATTCACGGGTACATCAAACATGGGCAGCCCTCGCTTTGCGCATACTACAACGCTTCTTTCCGATGGCAAGGTGCTGGTGACAGGCGGCTATGGCTTCAGTGGTCTGGATGGCGAAGGGGACCCAATCCCGCCTCCTACCCTCGACTCCGCTGAGCTCTACGACCCCGCTACAGGAACTTTTATACCCACTGGCAAGATGAACTCCGCGCGAGCTGGGCACACAGCCACTTTGCTTCCAAACGGTAAAGTGCTGATCGCCGGCGGAGAAAACAATTCTACAACACTTGCGACAGCTGAAATCTATGACCCAGCCATCCGGTCTTTTACGGCCACAGGGAGTATGGGCACACCCCGGGCTTCTCACACCGCTACCCTGCTGACAGACGGGAATGTCCTGATTGCAGGTGGATCAGACCCCACCGGACCGCTTATCTCGGCTGAGATTTACAACACCACTACAGGTTCTTTCACGCCGACTGCCAATATGGGGACACCTCGAACCAATCACACCGCGACACGCTTGTCCGATGGAAAAGCACTGGTAGCTGGAGGGTACGATGGTACAACCGTCACTGCAACAGCAGAAATCTACGACCCCTCCATAGGTTCTTTCGCGCCTATCGGCAGCATGGGTACGGTCCGGGATGGGCACACCGCTACCCTGTTGTCAGACGGGAGTGTCCTTTTTGCGGGTGGAAGGGATACGACCTCAGTGCTCGACTCCGCCGAAATTTATGACCCGGTGACAGATTCTTTCGCGCCCACCGGCAATATGGTGACACCACGTACTGGCCACACTGCCACACTCTTACAAGATGGGAGAGTGCTGCTTTCCGGCGGCGGTGGCAATTGCCCTATTGGCTCATGTGTCAGGAGCATCCTGTCCAGTGCGGAGACGTATGAATAGCGCCATGGCAGCTTCGGTTTACCAGTGAACCTCGGGAAGGAGGCAATGCGATGAACACGAATCAACGTCACACGCCAATGGTAAGCGGAGAAGGGACCTGCAGCCGAACACGATGGTCAGTGGTCGTACTCATTCCCGTTGTTCTTTGGATCTTGGCAACGGTATTTCAAGTGTCTTGTGGGTCGGGGAGTCGCATGGAAAGTAACCCCCAACCTCCGTTTACCAATGTCATAATCAAGATTAGCCCTGTGGCAGTCAGCGTCCCTCCCGGGATGTCTCAACAATTTGCGGCAATCGTCACCGGAACTGACAATACCTCAGCGACATGGTCGGTCACGGAAGGGACCGCTGGTGGAAGCATCTCAGGGACGGGTTTGTATACCGCGCCTGCAACAAACGGCACATATCACGTGGTCGCCACCAGCCAGGCCGACGGCTCGAAGAGTGCGACGGCCGAGGTCCTGGTGGAACCCGTCTCTGTGGCAGTCACGCCTAGCGCAACGACCACCGGCCCAGGCAGAAGCGTGCCGTTCAAAGCAGTAGTGTCGGGGACAAGCGACACGACGGTGACTTGGAATGTGCTGGAGGGTGCGACTGCAGGAACCATTTCTACCGCCGGTGTCTACACGGCGCCCACGACGCTTGGCACTTACCACGTTGTGGCGACGAGCGTTGTTGACATCAGCAAAAGCGCGACTGCAACAGTCACTGTTGTGTCGTCTGGCTTTTTCGAGTCCGTAGGCAGTCTGAATAATGCCCGCGGGTTCCACACCGCAACACTTTTGACAAACGGGCAGGTTCTCGTAACCGGAGGCACGACTGGAAAAATCGATCCTAGAGACGAGTGCGCCCATCCCAATGGCGGTTCCACAGCCGAACTCTACGATCCTTCTACGCGCTTGTTCGATCTCACGAGTAATATGAAATTCCCCAGATTTTTTCACACCGCAACTATCCTGGGAAATGGGAATGTCCTGGTGGTAGGGGGATTTGGGACCGGAGGATATTGTGAGGCTCTTTCGATTCAGAAATCGGCAGAAATCTACGATATAGGCACTGGCTCATTTGTATTAACCGGGAGTATGGGAACTCCGCGCGCCGAACATACCGCAACAATGCTAACAAATGGTAAAGTGCTTATCGTTGGTGGGTCTAAAGATGTAGCGGATACAGCCGGAGGCCTTCCTTATGGCGGATACGCGACAGCCACAGCGGAACTTTACGATCCAGCGTCCCGGACTTTCACGCCGACTGGCAGTTTGTCCCACGCACGTTACGGGCATACTGCGACCCTCCTGCCGAACGGGAAAGTATTGATCACCGGCGGCATCAGTTCAGCGACATTGGGAGCCATAGGATTTCCCCAAACGCTGACTCTTGAATCTTCAGCAGAGATTTACGACCCGCAGACCGGGACTTTTAGGGCAGCCGGCGACCTGGGTGGACCACGCGCGGGTCACACTGCTACTTTGCTCCCAAACGGAAAAGTCCTTATTGCAGGTGGGCTAACGGGTAACTCACTTCCGTTGGCGACAGCCGAAATTTACGATCCCGTTGCTGGCACGTTTACTCCAACAGGTAGCATGTCTACCGGTCGTTATCTGCACACGGCCACTTTGTTAACCAGTGGCAAAGTCCTTATCGTCTATGGCACTTTCCCGGCAGAACTCTATGACCCTGTAACAGGCTCCTTCGCCGATACTGGAACCACGCTGGTAACACACGTTGCCCACACGGCAACGGTGCTAGTTGGTGGGGAAGTGCTCGTCACGGGTGGGGACGACCTAGATAGGAACGGCCCCAGCGGGTTCGCAGAAACGTATGAGCCTTAAGCTTTGAGGCACTGGGAAACGTGGACTCTGACTCGGCGTGGTGGCCCACTTGCAAGTCGTACTAAGGCGAGGAGGCTTCCCTTGGTGCCTGGGAACTATTTGGGGAAATTGTCCGGAGGCATCGATCGGGAGAATCTCTTATGGCCTGACGCTCATTGGGGCTTAGAGCAATTGACTTCGTGGTGCAAGATGGAAATCAGCTAGCTATTGCAAGTCTGACCGCACGGAAAGTATAGGTATGTCCGGCTGGTATCCGGTGTTTCGATCCATGGATGCATTGCCGCAAGTCTGCGGTCATTAATGTAACCGAGAGGGGACTTAGAAGTTGATCGGGCGGGCATCAATCTGCAATATTACGGGCAACTCTGAAGTAATTCGATTGCCTCTCAGTGCTCTATGCGGAATTTGGGACTCTTGATGTGACAATCAAGGGCGAATTGCATGGCTGATCGCGGTCCTGCATTAAAGGCTCTTAAGGGAATCTAATTGGCTCGTCTCATGCCTCCCCAGAAGGCCTTGGTTGCGCATCGTCATACTACAGTTTTACTACAGTCGGTCCTTTTGCCCTTTCGGGGAGCAATCTCATTTCGCCTAACTATCTGAATTTACAAGGAAAAGGATGGTAGGCCTGGAGGGATTCGAACCCCCGACCCACGGTTTAGGAAACCGTTGC
>OBLQ010000327.1_pt1 | contig 17938 bp, 20 predicted proteins | sample 1519881 | NCBI WGS metagenome assembly OBLQ01 (sample SAMN01911456, study PRJEB22533) | soil metagenome | biome: Soil | place: Malaysia | collected 2012-04-30 | depth DG_metagenome m | reverse complement strand
TGCCGCTGCGTGTCCGAAAGGCAGGGCCTGAAGCTGTCCGACGAGGGCTACACCGCCGGCCTCCTGCACTATTTGGGCAAGACTCTCTTGGATAGGGCCGATTCGTCCAAATATGAAAAGGTGGCCCTCCTTATGGCAAACGATGTCAGCGACGTCCAGGCGGAGAAGGCCGTCTACGGTTGCGACCACGTTGAGGTCGGCCGTGCGGCGACCGAGCGCTGGGGCTTCCCGGAGGTTCTCCTGGCCGGAATGGAGTACCAGGATGAGCCGGCGCCGGACGACCGTTTCAAGTTGGTCAAGGCGCTCGTCAGGGCGTCAGACAGGATCGCAAAACTGGCAGTCGAGGGCAACAGCGGCCAGGAAATGGATTTGGAGCGTTTTGGATGTTGGTCCCCGCACTATCTAGGGATCCACGACGACGAGACCCTGACGAGGGTCATAGGTGATGCGACGGAGGCGATCGCTTCGGCAGCGAGCTTCGCGTTTTAGAAAAAGAGGTCAGCAATGTCAGACGAATTCAGTTGGGACAAAGTAGTGAAGAAAGAGGGCGAAGAAGCGTCCGCTCCGCCCAAGGCGCAGCCCGCCGAGGAGTCCTCCAACGCGGACGAGATCAAGGACGTCCTCGACCAGTTTCGCGAGCCCGAAGGCTACAAAGAGGGCGAAGCGCCCGAGGACATCGACAACTACGTCCCCGGCTACGTGCCGCGCGACATCGTCGATCCGACAAAGTCCAACAAGAAGTTCTTCGTCGACGAGGAGCTCCAAGAGCCCGACTACGTCAAGATCAAAGAAGAGGAGGTCAGGCCGGTCTCCGACGTGCACATCGACGAGATCCTGCGCATGGCGGTCGAACGAAAGGCCTCGGACATCCACATCACGGCCGCGCTCCCGCCCATGATGCGCCTCGACGGCGAGGTCTGTCCGCTCCCCTACGAAAAGATCTCCGATGAGGAGTCCAAGCGCCTCGTCTACGAGATCCTCTCCGACGACGATCTTAAGAAGTACGAGCAGACGCACGAACTCGACTTTGGCTACACGGTCAAGAAACTAGCGCGGTTCCGTGTCAACGTCTACCAACAGCGCAACGCCGTCGCTGCCGCGCTCAGAATGATCCCCAACCGGATTCCCACATACGATGAACTGAGGCTGCCGCCGACGATCCGCGACCTCTCAAAGCGCTCGTCAGGCCTCGTCCTCGTTACGGGCCCGACCGGCTCCGGCAAGTCGACGACCATCGCGGCGATGATCGACGACATCAACGAGACCCGGCACGGCCACATCATCACAATTGAAGACCCGATCGAGTACCTGCACAAGCACAAGAACTGCATGGTCAACCAGCGCGAGATGCACAGCGACACGTACTCGTTCCACGCCTCGCTCCGCGCAGTCCTCCGCGAAGACCCCGACATCATCCTCGTCGGTGAGTTGCGCGACCTGGAGACGATCGAGGCAGCGTTGACGCTCGCAGAAACGGGCCACCTTGTGTTCGGAACGCTGCACACGCGAAACGCACCGTCCACCATCGACCGTATCATCGACGTCTTCCCGTCCGACCAGCAGGACCAGATCCGCGTCCTCCTTGCCAACACCCTTGAGGGAGTCGTCTCGCAGCAACTGCTGCCGAAACTCGGCGGTGGCCGTGTCGCCGCGCTCGAGATCATGACCGGTATTTCCGCTGTCAAGAACCTCATCCGCGAAGGCAAGACCCACCAGATGTACTCAGTCATCGAGACGTCGTCCAACGTCGGTATGGTCACGATGGACAAGTATCTGGCCGGCCTCGTCAAGCAGGGAATGGTCTCTTACGAGGAGTGCATGATGCGCTCGGTCGACAAGGACACGTTCGCGCGATTGGCCAAGAACGTAGCCTAGGCCGTCTGCTTTCGGCTCACGACGACAAACGCGTCGGGGCCCAGCGCGACCGAACGCCGGACGTAGAAGCCGGGCTGCGGCATCGTCTCGGCATAGTGGATGTCGGCGTCGTCGAGCACCACCGTGCCGACGCCCGGCACCTTGTAGTCGCCCTTACGCTTCGGGCTGCCGAGTTCCGCATACGACACGTACCACCGGTCACCGACGATCTTGGTTGGCATGATCACAGGTTACCCCTAGGTCGTCACTTGCCTGAGGCGACTACCAGCAACGAAATCGCGCCCGAATTTCCACTTTTCTCCGCCCCCTCACGGCGTCAACGTTCCCAGTGACGATTCAGCTGCGCGTTCCCGGCTTCGTGACCGGAATTGAGGCGAGCCACTCAGGCACGGCGTCCGGAGCATACGAGACTGCCTCCACCTTGTACGAGGCAAAAAGCGGGCATCCGAAGTCGAGGTCCGATTGGGCCCGGTCGATCAAGACGCCGACGCCTACGACCTGTCCGCCCGCACGCTTGATCGCGCCGACCGACTCCTCCACGCTGAGCCCCGTCGTCAGCACGTCGTCGACGACGAGCACCTTCGCACCCTTCGGAACGGTCTGGCCGCGCCGCAGCGTCTTTGTGCCGTCCTCGGTCTCGACGTACACAGCAGGAAGCCCCATCTGCCGAGCCACCTCGAACGCGATGATGATGCCGCCGGTCGTCGGCCCAGCGACGTATTCGATGCCCGATCCCTCGAACCGCTGCGCGATCTCCCGGCACAGCGCCGAGAGCACCGTCGGCTGGGTCAGCACGCGGAACTTCTCAAAGTACACGTCGCTGTGCCGCCCCGAGGTCAAAAGGAAGTGCCCGTGCAGGACGGCCCCCGACTCCTCGAGCAGGCGCCCGAGGTCAACCGAGGACTTTGAACGGTTCGAGTTCTCTGACAACCCGGTTCTCCTCGTCGAGCAGCACCATCTTCGGCTCGATCGTTTCGTCCGTTAAGGCGAAGGCGGCGATGATCACCTTGTCCCCTTGTTTGAAGAGGTGCGCGGCGCCGCCGTTCATCCCGACCACCCCGCTCGGGCCGGAAAAGGCGTACGTCTGGATGCGTGCGTCGTGGTCGACGGCCCACACGTGGACCAGTTCGCCGTCCTCGATGCCGACCCTCCTAAGCAGCGCGCCGTCCACCTCGATGCTGCCGACGTAGTCGGGGTTGGCATAAGTGACGTGGGCGTGGTGGAGTTTAGACTTGAGAAGTTGTCTCAGCACCATGTTTCGATCGTGCGATGGCGCGGGCCTCGCGTCGGCGTCCGGCGGCGGCCAGCAGGCCTCCTAACCCCATGATACCGATCCCCAGCCACACGAACAGGGTCAAAGGTTTGAAGTAAACCTCCATCGGGTACGCCGGATTTATGTAGTGGATGATGAGGGAGACCGCCTTTGTGCTGGGGTCTACCCTCGTGAGTTCGAGCGTGTAAGTGTCCTGGATCCTTGCCAGGATCGGAAGCCTCTGGCCGTCCTTGGTGATGACGATCCCGGGCTCCACCTCGAAGGCGTCCGTCCCGTCCGAGATCATGAACCGGGCGGTCATCGTCACGTCCTCGCCGCTGCCCATCTTGCCCTCCATCTGGAACGACTCGTACTGCAGCGTAAATCCCTTGTAGGCACGCAGGTTAGGGTGTCCCTCACCAGCCTGCTCCTTCGGATAGAACTCCGATTCGCCTGTCGCGTCAAAGACCGGTTCACCGATCGCATAGTAGTAGTCGATCAGCCCCTCATGGTGGATGTACGGCCACTTGACCGCCATCGGCTTGTCCTTGCCCGGCACGTAGTACAGTCCGGGCTTGGCCGTGTACCCGCCCTCCGGCCCCGAAACGTTTATCGCTATTTTGTTGTTGCGGTCGCTGAAGACGCTCGTCTGACCCTTCTCCAGAAGCGTCCTTCCGAACGCCTCTGTGGTCTCCTTGTTGTGGACCGCGATCGTCACCTTTTGCTCAAATCCGCGCGAGAAGATCAGCCCCATCAGCGCCAGGGCGAGCCCGAAGTGCGCCATCATCGCCCACGCCGACATCTTGGACTTCCGGATGTGCTCCAAGAATCTCCACAGTGACGATACGGCGACGAACATACAGAGCCAGGTCAAGATCAATATCCATGTGACGACCGGCAGATGCAGGTGAAAAAGTTTGACAGGGATCGCTTCCGTAGCAGGCGGCTTTTGGAAACTGGGGGACTTGAGCCACAGCAGCAGAAACCCCACCAGACCGAGCGACACGGCGAGCGAGTTTGTCATCTTCGAGAACAGGTCCGTCGCGCCCTGCTTCTTCCAACTGACGTAAGGCGCGATCGCCATCGTCAGCATCAGGGGAGGGAACAGCCAAACGAGGACCTGGTGATAGAGCCCCTCGTCTGGGGCCACCTGCCGTCCCATCAGAGCGGTCATAAACGGCACGCTCATTCCGACCGCAGTAAAGATCGCAAAAGCCAGGAGGAACCACGCGCCGACGGCGTACAACGGACCGCGAGAGAGCAGTGTCTCGTCCGGGTCCTTCTCCATGAACGGCGTCTTGATGTCGCTCCATCGCCAGATGAGCGTACCGACGAACGCAAAGATCGCGACCGACCCGACTGCGATCAGAAGTCGAAGGGCCTTGCTGTCCATCTGGGCGAAACTATGCACGCTCGAGTTGCCGAGCACCCCGCTCCTCGTCAAGAACGTCCCGTAGCAGAACAGGATGAACGGCAGTGCCGCAAAGAAAACGTTCGCGATGAACCACTTCTTCTTCGCCTGCTGCACGAACATTCCGTGGACAAACGCGATCACGGCACACCAAGGAACGAAGCTCGTGTTCTCGACAGGGTCCCACGCCCAGAACCCGCCCCACCCCAACGTCTCATAGGCCCAGAATCCTCCCATCGCCAGTCCGACGCCGAGCACGGCCAGCGAGAGCACCGCCCACGGACGAACCAGAGGGATCCAGTTCTTGACGTCCCGCTCGATCATCGCAGACAACGAGTATGCGAAGAGCACGGTCAGTGTCCCAAAGCCGAAGAAGATCGTCGGAGGATGCACGACCACCCAATAGTTAAGGAGGGAGGGCGACAGGCCGTTGCCGTCAAGCGGCACGAACACTTGGCTCCCGCTCTGCGGGACCATGATGAACGGTGACTCGTACATGAGGATCCCGGCGATGCACGCGAGGAAGACCGCATAGACGATCGTGAACCAGCGACGGTACTTCCCGGTTCCGCGCACGGCGAAGGCGCCGGCGATCGCGGACATCGTCCCCCAAAGTAGGAAGGAGCCCTGCTGCCCCGACCACACGCCTGCGATCAGGTACTGGATCTCGTGGTTGAGCGCCGAGTGCTCAAAGACGTACGCATACTGGAACTGGTGCGTGACGAAGAGCACCGCGAGGCTGGCGAACGCGCCGACGAACCCAAGCGCTCCGATCGTGAACGACCGTGCCGCCCAACGCTCGTTCTTCTTGGTAATGAAGAGGACGGCCGAGACGACGCACGCGAGCAGCGCGACGATGACGAACGCGCGCCCCAAATCACCTACGAACAACGACCAGGGTGCCGCCAGCGCAGGCGCTCGGTCGCTCACGTCGGGTTGTTAGCCTTGTCCTCGTATTTTGAGGGGCACTTGAGGAGCAACTTGTGCGACTCAAAGTGGTCGCCCTTCATCGAGCCGATGGCGACGACCTGCGTCGCGTCGCTCATGTTGGCGGGCGGGATGCCCTTGTAGACGACATTCACGGACTCGCCGTTCTCGTCGGTCAGCCTGAAACTCACGGTGTGGGTCATAACGGACACAGAAAGGGAAGACTTGTCCATGTCGCCAGCCAAGTGGAGGCTGTCGCCGGCCCTCGTCCGGGCCTCGGCGACGTTCACGTAGGGGCTTGAGTTCTTCACGAACGCGAAGACCACTGCGCACAGCCCTACGCCCGTCAAAATGCCAGTGACTATTGATGCTGACTTTTTCATGGCCGTGACCCTATTTTACGCCCAATCGCAGGCTGAAATTGGGCATCTCGGCGGGAACTGAAATGGCACGGTCCTTGTTGGGAGTTCTTGAGGCCGCCCTGGGCGGCCAGGATCGGATACAATCACGGCCCGGAGACCTGAATTCATGCTTCGCCCGACTGCACTTGCCCTGGGAGTCATCGTGACTCTCGTCACTCCTGCGTTCGCACAAAAGGCGACGCCGGAGCAGATGGGCAACCTGGGCGACAAGTCGGACTACGGCACCATGCACTTCAACTCCAACCTAGGGAGTTTTCGCATGATCGACGGTGAGGGCAGGGTCGAGATCGATTTCACCGGTACGATCCTCGTGAATAAACTCCAGGGGTCGGTGCAGGTCAGCGGGAACCTCAAGAAGGAGTTCGACGGCATGAAGCGGACCGTCTACCACGGTACAGGCCACATGGTCGTCTCAGGACAGTTCCGCGCGATCCAGTGGTTCGGATCGGACATGACTGGCGTATGGTACGGCAAGGGCATCATCCGCCTCCTTGGAGAGTTCGACAGGAACCTCTCGACGGGCGAGTACTGGTACGACGATCCGGTCGACAAGGGTGAGTGGCCGTCGGTCAACACGTTCGACTACTACGTACCCGAACACATGAGTCCGTACGCTGAGGGCTCAGTCAAGCGCAGAGATTCAGGCGGAAACTAACCGCGTTGCTTCAAAGCACATTTTGTCACGTCCCGGGCGTCGGCTCGCACACGGAGGGTTCGCTCTGGCAGCAGGGCTGCCTAACGTGGACGGACTATCTTCAAGACCCGCGCTCGTTCTCGATTGGCGGCGCAAACAAGACCTACTTCAAGAAGTTTCTGAACACCTCGGTCCAAAGCCTCGAGAAGCGCGAGTACCGGTTCTTTGCACAGTCGCTCGGTGCCCGCGAGGCGTGGCGCGCCTGGCCCGACTTCAGAAACCGCTGCGTCTACCTCGACATCGAGACCGACGGTGGACAGTCGGGCGAGTCCATCACCATGGTCGGCCTCTACGACGGAGCGGACTTCACCTGCCTCGTCAAAGGAGTCGACCTCGACGAGTTCCCCGACGTCATCGCGCGCTACTCCATGGTCGTCACCTTCTTCGGTTCCGGCTTCGATGTGCCTATGCTCAAACGCGCGTTTCCGCACGTCGCGATCGACCAGATCCACCTCGACCTCTGTCACACACTCAAGCGCGTCGGATATCGGGGCGGGCTCAAAAAGATCGAAAAGCAACTCGGTATCCTTCGCGGCGCAGAGACGGACGGCCTTTCCGGCTACGATGCGATCCGCCTTTGGCAGCAGTACCAGCGGGGAAGAGACAAGGCGCTCGAGACGCTCATCGAGTACAACCGCGAGGACGTCGTCAACCTTGAGAGGCTCGCACAGATCGCCTACGACCGCCTCAAGGCCGCAGCGTTCAGCGAGGCCGGCCTACCCGAACTCTCGGCCAAGTTCTGAGATCTTCTCGATCGCAAACGACACTTCGTCGTCTCCGACGTCCCTGTGCGTGACAAATCGCAGTCGGTGCGGCGCGAACGAGAAGCACTGGACACCGACCTCTTCCAACTTGTGCTGCCACTCGTCGGCCGGGCGTTCCGTGTCCACCATGACGATGTTCGTCGGGACCGGCAGCGGCGACATCCCAGGGACGTTCTTGCACGCTTCGCCGAGCCTCCTGGCGCGCTCGTGGTCCTCGGCGAGCCTGCACACCATCTTCTCCAAAGAAACGATCCCACACGCCGCAAGGATCCCCGCCTGCCGCATCCCTCCGCCGAGCCTCTTGCGCCATTGGCGCGCGCCCTCGATGAAACGCTTTGGTCCGCACAGGACCGAGCCGACCGGCGAGCACAGTCCCTTGCTGAGACAGAAGTTAACACTGTCGACCTGGCTCGCGATCTCCTTCACATCGACCCCCAGCGAGACTGCCGCGTTGAACACCCTCGCGCCGTCGAGGTGGATCTTCATTCCAAGATCGTCGGCGACCCGCCGATACTCGCGGTGCGTCTCGACCCGCGTCACCGCCCCGCCGTGCCGGTTGTGCGTGTTCTCGATGCACAGCAGAGTCGTGCCTGGCGTGTGTTCGTCCGAGACCAGACGCCGCTTCTTGATCTCGCTCGGGTCGACGACCCCGTTGACCGAAGGCATAGACCGCGCGAGCACCCCGGAGATGACGGCCGGCGCGGCGCACTCGTAGTACAGCATGTGCGCCTCGTCTTCGAAGAGCGCGCTGTCGCCGGGCGAAGTGTGCGTCGCGAGCGCGATCTGGTTGCCCATCGTCCCGCTCGGCACGAAAACGGCCGCCTCCTTGCCCAACTTCGATGCGGCAAGCGCCTCCAGGCGCTGCACGGTCGGCTCGTCGCCCAGTACGTCGTCGCCAAGCTCCGCGCTCCGCATCGCCTCGTACATCTCAGGCGTCGGCTTCGTGACGGTGTCTGATCGTAGGTCCGCTTTCACTTCTTACCAAAACAGTCGGACAAGAATTCTATGTATCCCGCCCTGATCTTTTCCCACGCCTCGTGTGTGAACGAGTGCCCCTCGCCATCCAGTTCGAGCAGGGTGACCTCAGTCCCCTGGGCGCGCAGCGCTTCGGCAAGGAGCGCCGACTGCGACGGTGGCACGACGTCGTCCTCCGTGCCGTGCGCGATAAAGAACGGGCACGTCTTACCCGAGATGTGGAACACCGGGCTCGCATCGCGATACACGCCCTCCAACCCCTCGTACGACCCGCCCAAGAACTGCTCTACGAAACTCATCGAGATCGGGTAGTGCGTCTCGCTCGGGTTGCGGAGGTCGGTGATTCCGCACACGTCGACCACCGCCTGCACCTCTCCCACGACGCCGAGCATCGTCGCAAGGTGTCCGCCCGCGCTGTTACCGAGCGCTGCGACGCGCCCTCCATCGATCGAAAGGTCGCCGGCATGACCGCGGATGTGCTTCATCAGTTCCCGGCAGTCCTCGATTGGTGCAGGGAACGTATGGAGCGGGGCCAGCCGATAATCGAAGGTCAAAGCAGCAAACCCCTGGCTGGCGATCCACTCCGCCTCCTCGGCGTACATCGACTTGTCGCCGCTGATCCACCCTCCGCCGTGCACGCACACGATGACTGGCACAGAGGCGCCGCCTGGATGGTAGAGGTCGAAGTGCAGCGGAAACCCGTCGGGCCGACTATATTCAATGTCGGTGGTCAGTTTCAACTCAACCGATTGTAACCCAACGGGCCGGGAGTGACTTGGGAGCCTCCCATCGGGTAACAACTGCTCTAGGAAGGACGGATTGCTGTACTACGTCCAAGGCACAGACGGAAAGTTCTACGGCCCTGCAGACCTGCCCACGCTGAACCAGTGGGCGGTCGAGGGCCGTATCCTCGCTGACACCGTCCTGGTCGACCAAACGACCAACAAACAGACCCCCGCGCGCAACGTTCCAGGACTGCAGCACCACTTCCAACTCGCTCCCCCGCCCCCCGGTGGCCCGCCCCAGCCAAGTCAGCCTGGCCCACAACCAGGCCAGCCGCAAGGCCAGCAGTACCAGCAATACCAACAGCCGCCGCAGTACAGGCAGCCAATGTACATGAACACCAGCGGTCTGCCGTCCTGGATGGGCTACAGGCCGGTGAACCGCAACCAGCCGTACTATGCACCGCGCAAGAGCAAGATCGTTGCCGTCATCCTCGCGTTCCTGATCGGTTTCCTCGGCGTCCACCGTTTCTACCTCGGTTATACGAGCACCGGAATCGCCATGCTGCTCCTCGGCCTGGTCGGCGGTTGGTTGTTGTGCGGGATAGGAGCGATGGTCACAGGCGTCTGGGCGATCATCGACGGCGTGATGATCTTGAGCGACCAGATGCCCGACGCGAACGGACAGCCGCTAGATTAACGTCGCCAGGATCTCCTGGGTCTCCTCGATCGCCTCGCCGAGCGTCTCGACGGCCCGCTCCGCCTGCTCCTTCGTCATCACGAGCGGCGGCTCGATGCGGATCACCCTCGGGTTGTTGAGCGTGTAGGCGGCGATCATCCCGCGCTTCACGACCTGCGCGATCGTCAGTTCACCGACCTCGTCCATCGAAAACTCGACGCCGAGCATCATCCCGCGTCCGCGCGCGTCCGTCACAAGTTCGGACTTCTCCTTGATCTCCCGCAGCCCCGCGATCAGCACCGCACCGATCTCGTTGGCGCGCTCGACCAGCCCCTCTTCTTTGATCACGTCCAGCGTCGCGAGCCCCGCCGCGCAAGCAATCGGGTTTCCACCAAAAGTCGACGTGTGTAGGAGCGGGTTCTCGCTGAACACCGCCTCGCAGATCCTCTCCGTAAAACTCACCGCGCCGATCGGGATAACGCCGCCTCCCAGCGCCTTGGCGAAGGTCATCACGTCCGGTCGCACGCCCTCGTGCTCGCACCCGAACATCTTTCCTGTCCGTGCGAACCCCGTCTGCACCTCGTCGAGCACGAGCAGTGCGCCGTGCCTGTCGCACGCCTCTCGGATCGCCCGCAAGTAGCCGTCAGGCGGTACATGGATGCCTCCCTCGCCCTGGATCGGCTCGACGATCATGCACGCGGTCGAATCGTCGATCGCTCCGACCGCCGCCTCCGCGTCCGCGTACGGCACGAACTCGACTCCCGGCATCAACGGCTCGAACGGCTTGCGGTACTTCTCGCGCCCGGTCGTCGAAAGGCTGCCGATCGTCTTGCCGTGGAACCCGCCGATCGTGCTCACGACTTTGGCGCGCCGAGTGGTCGCCTTGGCGAACTTCAGCGCCGCCTCCACCGCCTCCGTGCCGCTGTTGCAGAAGAAGGTGAACTCGATCCCCTCAGGAGTGATCCGGGCCAGCCGCTCGGCAAGGTCCGCCTGGTTCTTGCTAAAGAAGGTCTTGCCGCTCAACGGCAGTTCGTCCAACTGCCTCTTGACCGCCTCGACGACCTTCGGGTGCCGGTGTCCCAGACTGAAGACGCCGTAGCCGCCCAGACAGTCCAGATACCGCTTGCCGTCCTGGTCGGTCAGATAGCACCCCTCGCCTTGCACCTCGACGCCGAACCCGGCGAAGTTCATCAACTTCGCGAGGTACGGGTTGATGTGCTCGCTGTACTTGCGGACCACCTCAGCATGGAGTTCGTCAGCCTGCATGGCCGAAAGTATATGGCCAACCAGCCCCAAAGAGGGGAATATGGCTGGCCCCAAGCGGGGTCGGGGAGAGGCTCCTTGCCATGCGCCAGACTCGCGCGCCCCCTCAAGTTCCCCGCATTTCTACCGATATGACAGATGGGTCGCTCCAGCAATGGGCGCGCCTGGGCTCCAAGGATCGGGGCCGTAGTTGCGAACGGAAGCGCGGGAGGACCGGATCCGACCGTGCAGATACTAGACAGACTCTTCGGCCCCAAGGTCGACAACTTCGAGCGCTCGCTCAATCGGTTGTCGCTAAGGCAGTCCGTATTGACGGGCAACCTGGCCAACGTCGACACGCCCGGCTACAAGCGCCGTGACGTGGACTTCGCCATCGAACTCAAACAGGCCGAGTCCGGCCTGCCCGGCCTTCCCACCGATCAACTCGGCGGCGTCAAGGTCGATCCCGGTGCGATCAGTGTCAGCGACAACGGCGTCGATATGGAGGCGGAAGTCTTCGACCTTGGCGAGAACGAGATCCGCTACCAGACCATGTCGCAGATGACTCGCGGCTACTTCCGCGGACTCAAGAACGTGATCAGGGAGGGTAGATAATGACGCTTTCCCAGGCGATGAGGGCCAGTTCGACAGGCATGACCGCCGAGCGGTTCCGCATGGACGTCATCTCGACGAACATCGCCAACGCCAACTCGATCCAGACCACGGACCACGACGCCTACAGGCGACAGGTCGTCATCCTCAGCGGGAACGACCGCGGCGTCCGCATCGAGCGGCTCGCCAACGACATGAGCGAACTCCGGCGCGAGAGCGAGCCCGGAAACCCCAACGCCGACAAGGACGGCTTCGTCTACTACTCCAACGTCAAGCCGATCAATGAGATGGTCAACATGATCAGCGCGACCAGGGCGTATGAGGCCAACGTCGCCGCGTTCAACTCCTCCAAAGGGATGTTGCGCTCGGCGCTCACGATCGGAGACGTCTAATGCGGATTGGCGCAATCAACCCGGCCCTTCAGGGCATCGCACAGCAGACCACGAAAACCCAGGATGCGGACGGCAAGCCCGACGATTTTGGGAAGATGTTGATGGACGTCATCAAGGAGGTCAACTCGTCGCAGCAGAAAGCGAGCGACATGCAGGACGCCTTCATGACGGGTCAAAACGTGGAGCTTCACGAACTGATGATTTCGATGGAGCGTGCGGGCCTCGCGATGGAGTTGACACTCCAAGTGAGGAATAAGATCCTGGAGTCATACCAAGAGATCAGCCGCATGCAGGTCTAGTCAGCGTTCGTGCAGTCCCCGAGGCCTGTGACAAGCCATGGAAACTGCCGCACAGAAATTCAAAGACTGGTGGGAGGTTGCAGACCGCACGCAGCGGTACGTGACGATCTTCGGGGCAGCCGCGATGCTGCTGCTCCTGGTGCTGACCGCCTACGTCATGTCGCGCCCTAAGATGACGGCGCTTTACGCCGGTCTCACGCCGGAGGACTCCGGAAAGGTCGTCGACGCACTGCGCAAGAACGGCATCCCCGTCCAACTCGGTGACCGTGGCGAGATCATGGTCCCGTCCGACCAGAAGCCGGACGCGGAGAACGCTGTCGCAATGGCCGGCGCAACCCCCGACAAGGGCCCGCAGGGCTTCGACCTCCTCTTCAATCAGTCCGGCTTTGGCCAGACCTCCAAGGAGGAGCAAGAGCGGGTCATCGCCGCGAAAGAGGGCGAACTCGCCAAGACCATCATGACCTGGCAGGGCGTCGCGTCCGCCAAGGTCCACTGGAACCCTGGCGACGACTCCCCGTTCGCGAGTGAAAAGCAGCCCGGCTCCGCCACCGTCAGCGTCGTCGAGTCGGGCGCTGGCCTCGCAGGGACGGCCGGCAAAGCGATCGCGAGGCTCATTCAGAACGCGACAGGCGTCGACGCAGAGCACATCACAGTCGTCAACAACTACGGCCGGATGCTCTACGACGGCGAACTCCTCAGCAACGACGGGTTCGGCGACGGACAGAAGTTATCGGCAGAGATCCAAGAGTCGCGCCGCCGCGAGGGCGACCTCGCGCGCAACCTCGACGCAGCCTTCGGCCCCGGCAACACGATCCCCATGGTGCAGGTCTCCCTCAACATGGACAAGACCTCCATCCAGGAGGAGACGAACGTGCCGAGCGAGGCCGCTGCGGACACCACCGAGGTGACCGAGGCCGTCGCGGGCCCCGGCGTGGACATCAACAAGATCACGGGCAACGGTGCCGGCCCCGCCGACGTGACGACCGCAGTCCTCCAGCAGGACGGCGCGTCCCAAAACCCGGACACGGGCGGCCCCAAGAGGGAGGGCGGCGGAGCCTACGTCAGTAAGCAAAAGGCAGAAAAGCACCCGACGGACCATAAGACCATCGTCACGACGGTCGCCCCTGGCGCCATCGCCGGCATGACCGTCCAGATCCTCGTCAACAAGAAGACCGTCAAGGACATCAAGGCAGTCGAGCAGATTGCTAACGCGTACCTCGGCGCGAACTTCGGCAAGAAGGGATTCGCCGCGACGGTCACCGGGATCGACTTCGATACCGCGGCTCAGGCGAGCACGAAGACTGCAGCGAGCGCAGCCGAGAGTTCCGCAAAACTCCAGCAGTTCATTTCGATTCTTCCCGTCCTCGCGCTCCTGGTCGTCGGCTTCATGGTGGTCAGGGCGATCGCAAAGGTCGCCGCGCAGAGGAACGTGTTCACCACCGCCGCGCTCCCACAGGGCGGGGAGATGAACATCCAGATGCTGCAACCCGTCAAGCGCCACGCTCCCGCGCCCGCGCTCACCGACGAAGCCACAAGGGCCGAATACGGCAGTCCGACGGGCGAAGCGGGCCAGGCTCTCGCGACCGCCCTCGACAGCGGCCGTATAGACGACGCACTCAAGATCATCGAGGAGATGCCGGAGGACCCCGAGATTAAGGCCATCCAATCAAGGATCAACGTGCCTTTAGAGCAGATCAAGCACATGGCAAAGACAAAGCCTGAGTCGGTCGCCATGCTGCTGAAAGGCTGGATCATGGAGGACATGCGGTGAGAAAGGTCGCAACCAGTTCGCTGACGGGCCGCAAGAAGGCGGCGATCATCTTGGCCATCCTCGGCCCCGACATCGCCGCAGAGGTGATCAAGCACTTCGGCGACGACCAGATCGAGACGCTCTCGCTTGAAATGGCGAGGATGGAGAAGGTCAGCCCAGAACTCCGCGAGACGATCACGAAGGAGTTCCACGACCTCGCCATGGCACAGGACTACATCGCTGAGGGCGGCGTCGACAACGCCAGAAAGGTCCTCGAGAACGCTTTTGGCGCCGACAAGGCGGACATCATGGTCCGCAAGATCGTCAACGCCATGCAGGTCATGCCGTTCGAGTTCCTCAAGCGCGCCGACCCGCAGCAGTTGCTCGGCTTCATCCAGAACGAGCACCCGCAGACCATCGCACTCGTCCTGGCATACATGCCGATGTCGCAGTCTTCAATGATCCTCAGCAAACTTCCGCAAGAGGTCCGCGTCGAGGTCGCCGAGCGCATCGCCATGATGGAGCAGTGCCCTCCCGAGGTCATTCGCAAGGTCGAGTCGGTTCTCGAAAAGAAGGTTTCCAACATGATCAACCAGGACGTCTCCAAGGCCGGCGGGCCGAAGGCGCTGGTGGATCTCCTCAACCGCGTTGACAGATCGACCGAGCGGCTCATCCTCGAGGCGCTCACCGAGAGCAACCCGGAGTTGGCCGAAGAGGTCAAGAACATGATGTTCGTCTTCGAGGACATCGTTCAACTCGACGACCGTGCCGTCCAGACGATCCTCAAAGAGGTCGATATCAAAGAACTGGCGACGGCCGTCAAGGGCACGGACAAGACCGTCCAGGAGAAGATATTCTCCAATATGTCGGAGCGCGCGGTCGATATGCTCCAAGAGGACATGGAGTACATGGGGCCGGTCAAACTGCGCGTCGTAGAAGAGGCGCAGCAAAAGATCGTCGCCGTCATCAGACGGCTCGAAGAGGCCGGCGAGATCAGCATCGGACGTGGCGAAGAGGAGATCCTTGTCTAAGATCATCCGTGACGAGAACGCGGGCACGGCGTTCGCCGACCAGTTGGAGGGCGCGGGCGCACTGCGCGAGGCTCTCCTCCGCGCGCACCCTGCCGCTCTCTCCAACCGCGACCGGCGCAGGGAGCAGGCTCGGATCGAGGGCTTCGAGGTCGGACTCGCTGAAGGCCTGACACAGGGAAGGGAGGAAGGCAGTGCGGAGGCGTTCGCAAAGGCAAAGGCCGAACTCGACCAGACGAACCGCGCACAGATCGCGCGCATGGCGCAGGAGATCGGCGCGCTCATGGAGCAGTTCGATCAGGAGAGGGCGGACTGGTTCGTCCACGCAGAAGAACGGTTGGCGGACCTCGCAGTAGAGATCGCCAGGCGTGCGGTCACGACCGAACTCCAGATCAGCCGTGAGGCCATCACCAAGATCGCGCGCGACGTGCTTGCGGAAGTGACGGAGGGCACGCGCGTCCGGCTTCGCGTCAACCCGCTCGACGCGCCCGCGCTCGACGCTCGCCGTTCAGAACTCGAGAGCGCGTTTTCACAATTTGACAGCATCGAAGTAGTGGCCGACTCAGGTGTAAGAGCCGGGTGCAAAGTCGAGTACGACGCGGGCACGATCGACGCACGCGTCGAGGACTTTCTTGCGCGGATCGTCTTGCAGGCAAGGGAGGCGTCATAGAAGTGGCCCAGCCCGCCTTCTCCCGCATTTCAGAATCCATCGAGGCGACGTCCCGTTGGAACGTACTGGGGAGGGTGAGGCAGGTCGTCGGTCTCGTCGTCGAGTCCAACGGGCCCCAGGCCCGGCTCGGAGACGTCTGCCTGATCGAGCCCGAGCCAGGGGCCCCCAAAGTAACGGCGGAAGTCGTCGGTTTCCGTTCCGACCGCGTCGTATTGATGCCGCTCGGCGACATGACAGGCGTCCGGGCCGGAAGCATGGTAGAGGCGACGGGCGAGTGCCTGCGCGTCCCAGTCGGCGAAGCACTGCTCGGTCGCTGTCTCAACGGTCTAGGTGAGCCGATCGACGACGGTGGCCCGCTCGAGATTCAGCAGACCTACCCGGTCATCGCCCCGCCGCCAAGCGCGCTCCACCGTCAGATGGTCCAGCATCCGTTCGAGACCGGCGTGCGCGCGATCGACGGCCTCATGACGATGGGCGTCGGACAGAGGATGGGGATCTTCTCCGGCTCGGGAGTCGGCAAGAGCACGCTCCTCGGCATGGTCGCCCGCAACGGCAGCGCCGACGTGAACGTCATCGCTCTCGTCGGAGAGCGCGGAAGGGAGGTTCGCGAATTTATCGAGAACGATTTGGGAGAAGAGGGCATGAAGCGCAGCGTCGTCGTCTGCGCGACGTCCGACGAGCCCGCCCTCGTTCGCATCAAGGCCGCGCTGACCGCGACGGCGATCGCAGAGTACTTCCGCGACAAGGGCCAGAACGTCTTGCTCATGATGGACTCGGTCACGCGCTTCGCGATGGCGCAGCGAGAGGTCGGTCTCGCCGTCGGCGAGCCGCCGAGCACGAAGGGCTACACGCCCAGCGTCTTTGCACTCCTGCCGCGCCTGATGGAGAGAGCCGGATGCGGGCCGAAGGGCGCAATCACGGCCATCTACACGATCCTCGTCGACGGCGACGACACCAACGAGCCGATCTCTGACGCTTCGCGCTCGATCCTCGACGGACACATTGTCCTGAGCAGAAAACTCACGTCGCGCGGGCACTATCCGCCGATTGACGTGATGAACAGCCTCAGTCGCGTTATGCCGATGGTCGTCCCGCAAGAGCAGGTGCATGCCGCGAACGCGCTGAGAGAACTCATGGCCGCCTACTACGACGTCGAGGACCTGATCAGCGTCGGCGCCTATAAGCCCGGCTCGCAGCCGGTCTCAGACCGCGCGATCGAAAAATGGGACGCGGTCAATGCGTTCCTCCGCCAGGACAAGACACAGGCGACGCCGCTGCAAGAGAGCGTCGCTACATTGGAGGGTCTGACCGATGTCTAGGTTCGCCTTCCGGCTCGACAAACTGCTTCGGTACCGCACGACGCTCGAAAAGCAGGCCAAGGACGAATACCTGGCGCGCCGTGCCAAGCGCATCGAGGGCGAGTTTGAGATCGAGAAGATCAAGGGCCGCAGGATCGATTCTCTTTCGTTTTCCTCGACGACGCTTCCCGACCGCGTGGCGCACGAGCGGTTTCTTTCGCGCCTCGACGACGAGCAGCGCGCGGTCGAAGCGGCCGTCGCCGTTCTCCAGGGCGAAGAGGACGTTGCGAGAGGGAAGTGGCTCGTCACCAAGAAGGACCTTGAGGCACTGCAGAAACTTCGCGAGAAAGATTTGGAGGCCTGGCAACTGGAAGAAGAAAGAAAAGAACAGCGTGCGCTCGATGAGTGGGCGGTGCTGAGGAGAGTGGCATGAAACTACAACCACGAGGACTCTACGGCGCGATCCAGAGGATGCGCGAACTGCAGGACCGAATCGACCTGGTCGCGTCGATGTCCAACAGGGACGCGGTCGTTCAAGGCACGCAGCAGACACCCAAGAACGTACCGATGCCCAAGCCCGAATTCAACTTCGGCGAAGCACTGAAGGGCGCGATTCCGTTCAACCCGATGGGAGCCGGCGTGGAACGCACGCTGGCAAGGCCGTCTAGCGGGGTGCTGGGCATGATCCAGTCGGCCGCGTCGAAGGCGGGCATCGATCCTGCGCTCTTCGAAGCGCTTGTTGGCCGCGAAAGTTCGTTCAACCCGCAGGCCGTCAGCATTTCTGGCGCAAAAGGGCTCTCGCAACTCATGCCGCGCACGGCAGAGGCCCTCGGCGTCACAGACATCTTCGATCCGTCGCAGAACCTCAACGCAGGAGCGCGCTACCTCGCGCAGCGGACCAAAGGCCAGGCAGGTTCCCAGCATGG
>OBLQ010000326.1_pt1 | contig 17946 bp, 12 predicted proteins | sample 1519881 | NCBI WGS metagenome assembly OBLQ01 (sample SAMN01911456, study PRJEB22533) | soil metagenome | biome: Soil | place: Malaysia | collected 2012-04-30 | depth DG_metagenome m | reverse complement strand
CCACGCGGTGAGCCGTGGGTCTCCGCCGACCCCAATATGTTGCAGGCCCTCTCCCATTGAGGGTCGCGCATACGTCATTCCTTTTACGATGTATGCGGACCTGGGGTATAGGTGGCTCTGCTCCCGCGATAGGGCACGGATTCATCCGTGCCGCTGCTGGCCTCAATAGCAACACGGCTTTAGCCGCTGGATCGCGGACCTCTTCGCCCCGTTGTCCTCCTGAGCCCGTTCGCCCCCATTTGCGAACGGCCCCGATCCCCCAAAGCGGGAGAAGGGTCTCATGGTGAGCTCCGCGAAGGATCTGCTGCATTTCTTATTCTGTCCCCCCAAAGGAAGCGAACATCACAGGCGCTTCCGCCTTGCACTTTTCCGGCATATACTGTCCCCACCAAAAACCACGGCACGCGAAAGGACTGATTCGTCATGACTACCCACGGCGAAGAACTCATTGACCGCTGCAAGCAGCACGTCATTGCAACCATGCGTACCTTAGCTGAATGTGTCCCTGACGGCCCCGGCCTCAAAAACAAAGACATCGAAACCGCCTGCGGCTTCGCCCTCGACCTCCGGCGCCAGGACGGTTGGCTCACATGGTCTCTGTTGATGTCACTGGTGCAGGACAAGAAAATCGATTTCACCACGCGTGCCAAGAAGCGAACCGTTCGGTATTTTCGGTTGGTTAAGTGAAGGGCTGTGGGCGACGGTACGTTAGGACGAAAGTGCGCGTTAATGCGGTGGGCCGCTGCGCCCTTGCATGGTAGACTTGTGGTCCAAGAGGGAACTACGCACATATCGTCGTGCTGACTCAGCGCGAACAGCAGCCCAAAGCGAGGGGGACTACATGTTTCTACGCGACATTGACCTCACCAAACTGGCGGACGGTCAGAGACCCACCATAGAAGGTGTCCACCGGCCCGCCGACTGGTACGACAAAGACTCTCCTGTCCAACCCGCATCGATCGACCTATCAGTAGGAAGGATCCACATTCCGGGAACAGCCGAAGGTGATCCGGGCAGTGAATTGAAACCCAAGAAAGAACACTCCCTGAAACCAGGTGAGACTGCCGTCATCGCAACTCGCGAACAGTTCAATTTACCCTCCGATATGCTGGGGATTGCCTTCCCACCGTCAAAAGTGTCCTTCAAAGGAATCCTAATGACGAATCCCGGGCACATAGACCCCGGATACCGAGGTCCGCTGAGGTTCACCATCATTAACATGGGTAGCCAGGATTTCTTTGTACGGGAAGGAGACCCCATTGTGAGTGTGCTTGTCTTTAGGCTTGCCGTCCCCGTTCAGGCGGATTGGCTACGACGGCATAACGGAAACCCAGGGGAGTATCCTAAGCAAGCGGATATTAACAAACCGTCTGCAGATTTTGTAAACGTAAGCAACAGAGCGAAGGAAATTGCAGCGCGAGAGGTCGCGAAGGCTGAACTAAACATAAAGTCTTGGCAAGTGTGGGTGCCACTACTGACAGCGATACTTGCCGCATTGATAACCGTTGGGACAACATTGATACGGCCCGCCTGGAAAGAACCCATCGCCCAGGTCCAGGCGGATGTCAAGACCCTGAAAGACAATATGGATTTCACGTCGTTGAAGAGTCGGGTAGATGCATTGGAACGTGATCTTAAGGCCAGCCAAAGTTCTGCAGTTCGCGGCGGAACTCGCTAATTCAGCGGGAAAGGCCCCACCAGTGGGGGACAATAGCAGCAGGGAACCCCAATGATCTCTCTCAACACGGTTGGAAGTATGCCCTTGGACACGTTCGTCGACGCTGTTAACCGGGTTTACAGCGAAAAGGACGGGAAGCGTTCCATCTGGGACTTGTGGATGCATGCGAATCATCACGCGTCAGGTATGGCTGGAGAGATTCGAAAAGGGACATTTTCGAGGGGGCTACTGATAGAAATTGCAGATTTCACCATGTGGTTGTTTACATTCGTTCACAAGCTTGGAGGTGAAGTCGGCGCACCGAAACCCCCCGATGGCGAGCAAGAAAGCGTCATTCGTATCCGGAACCAATTTTCGGATCTGCTCTGGAATAAATTCCCGGGCTGCTGCCCGACGTGCTATTGGCGACGTTCGAGTGGGGGCAAGGAAAGAGAGGGGGATCCCGAAATCTTGAACCCGTGCGATTGCGCGCACAACGAAGTGGAAAGATTAGGAAAAGCTGAAAGACAGAAGCTGGCAAAGGCGCTGAGGAGTTTTAGCAGGAGGAATCGTAAACTCCAGCCGCAGGGGATCGATGAGTGGCAACGCATGTTCGCGGGAGTGTTCTCCGGAAGTCTTCGAAACTCTAGCCTCAAGGATCTCGCATTTCGCCTGCTGGAGCAGATGGGCCAGGTATCGGACGCTCTAGTCCGCACGTACACCTATAAAAAAGACGATTGGGGACATGGAGAGCCATCGTGGCGTCAGATTTTCCTCGAGGATGAACTTGCGGATGTGTCTTGCCAATTATTCACACTCGTTGAGAAATTGGGTATATTAATGCGGTCCCCGACTGAAGATCGCTCCACGTCTCATCTCGTGATCGACCCTGAAGGGCCCGCAGTTAAGCTATCAGGGATCATTTGGCAGCGATATGGGTCGGACGAAATTGGGGATTTTATCTGCCCGTTCGATGGACTCAAGGCCTGCGGTTGCCCGATTATTATCGTCCCATCTGACCGTTCCGTAAAGGATCTACGGGACATGATTGATGACGATTTGCCAGTCTGAGGAACCCGATGAATTATACTAGGCTGTAGAAAGGGGAAATATGGATTATGAGAGCAGATCAGAGGCAGTGGGGATTTGTGGTGCGCTGAAGATGCCTGTGCGAGTACATGTGGTTGGACGACCGCAATTCGATTTGGAGGCGTTCATTGCTTTCTTGGATGCAGCTGGGACGCGTTGGCGTCGCAGTGCCGGCGCCAAGGAAGCAGAGGAATTGGTCGAGGCTGCAGGACGAATCTGCTACATGTCTTTCGGGAGGGCTCAGTCCAATCGCAGTAACGGTGACTACATTCAGAATTTGATAGCAATGGGCCATGAGAGTGTTCTAGAGCATGTGAATTGGAGCTTTGTCATCTCCGGTATCACCCGCGCCCTAAGCCACCAATTGGTGCGACACCGCGTGGGTTTTGCATTCAGCCAACTATCGCAACAATACCACGATGAGTCAGACGCCGAATTCGTAATGCCAAGTGAAATCGAGGACCACGCACAAGCAGCAGCGATATGGAAAGGGGCGGTGAACACGGCTAAGGAAGCCTACGGAAAAATACTGCGGCTGCTTGAGGAATCCAACCAGATTTCCGGCCCTGTGGAGAATCACAGGGAAATTCGGCGAGCGATCCGTTCCGCTGCGCGCAGTGTACTTCCAGGTTGTACGGAGACGACGGTGTTCACAACGATTAACGCGCGCGCGCTCCGGCACTTTCTTACCGTTAGAGGCGGTATTGCTGGCGACCGGGAAATGCGCGAGCTTTCGGTTGAACTGTTAAGTGCAGTGACGAAGGAAGCCCCCTCCATATTCTTTGATTTTGAGATCGCGCAATTGGCCGATGGGACAAGAACAGTGCGAAAGATCTAGGACGGACTGAAAGAAGAGATATGAGCGCTGAAAAAGAGCGCAGGCTCGTAACGGTCCTTTGTGCGTGTATCAGGCGGGAAGGCGGACAACAAGTGTTGCTTTCTTACAGACGCGCCCCCGGTGTGCCCGGGCTGGACGGCAAGTGGGAACTTCCCGGCGGCAAGATCGAGTTTGGAGAAACACCTGAGCAGGCTTTGGTGCGGGAAATCCGAGAGGAAATCGGACTCGATGTTAGGCCCGTGCGTCTGTTACCCTATTTGCATACGAACGTATGGGAGTATGAGCACGCGATCCAGCAGGTCGTGCTCGCCTCATACGAGTGCGAGGTGAAGCGGGGAACCCAACCGGATTTCGGCGATGATGTGCGTTGGTTCGACGTGAACGAGATTGATTTTGATACGACGCTTCCTGGTACACGGGATTTCATCTTCCTGGCCCTAAAGAAAGACTGGTTTGATAAATTCTATATCCGTTTTGAATGCATAGATACAAGCGTCAACGCCAAGAAGGAATTCGCGGTAACAGCCCAACCAACTCTCTTCTCAAAATACGGCTTGGTAAAGTATTGGGGTAGAATCGGTAGCCGGCTAAGAATTAGAAGAGAAGAGTTCGACTCCCCGAGCGAGATGGACGCGGAGATATTTGAAACCGCGAAACGCCGACTGTCCCATGGTTATCGAATAACGAAGGTGGAAGGCCAGGTTAAGCGATATCAGGTATTGGGCAGTATCATTGAGTTGGCACGAAAGAGACACGCTCTCGTGGGAAAATACCAATCTACCTCTTAGACCATACTCCAGTATACGAAATAGGTGATTTCCCCGCATCCGCGTTGGCGGCTGGCGGACACATGCCAGCGTGAGCCGACTGAACAACCAGACGGAGACGAAGAAAAACGGCCCAAATCCGGCGGCGGGGACGCCACGCGATGGTAGGGGAGCCCTCCGGGCTGATGACGGGCTGGCCTGGCTGAAGCCCGGTGCTACATTGTGGCACGGCCATCCTGGCCGTGTCTTTCAACCACAACACGGGCGAGGACGCCCGTGCCACGAATCGAACTCCGTCACTTCCGGAAGGCGCGCAAGCTTTGCCAATCGAGCAGTAGAAAGGTAGAATAAATAGGTTAATTGCGGGGGCGCAGGCCCCACTGAGGACCATGGGCACATACTTTCAAACCGCACTAGGTAAAGTAATAGGAACAAAGAACGAGCGCGACCTGAAGCGCTTGCAGGCGCGCGTGGAGGAGATCAACGCGCTTGAGCCGGAGATGCAGCAACTGCCCGACGCGGAATTCCCGCATCGGACCGAGCAGCTGAAGAAGCGCCTGGCCGAAGGCGCCACGCTCGACGACCTGCTGCCGGAAGCCTTTGCGCTGTGCCGCGAGGCCGGCCGCCGCACGCTGAACATGCGCCACTTTGACGTCCAGCTGGTGGGCGGCATGGTGCTGCACGAGGGCACCATCGCAGAAATGAAGACCGGCGAGGGCAAGACGCTGGTGGCCACTCTGCCCGTCTACCTGAACTCGCTGGAAGGCAAGGGCGTTCACGTGGTGACGGTGAACGATTACCTGGCCAACCGCGACGCCGCCTGGATGGGCCCCATCTACCGCCTGCTGGGCCTGAGCGTGGGCGTGATTGTCCACGACCTGGACGACGACGAGCGCCGCATTGCCTACAACTGCGACGTGACCTACGGCACCAACAACGAGTTCGGGTTCGATTACCTGCGCGACAACATGAAGTTTGAAATTGCTGACTGCGTGCAGCCCCAACACCATTACGCCATCGTCGACGAAGTGGACTCGATTTTGATTGACGAAGCGCGGACGCCGCTGATTATTTCCGGCGCGTCGGAAGAGTCCACGGAAAAGTATTATCGCGTGGACAAGGTGATCCCGCACCTGAAGGCCAAAGAAGATTACGAGATCGACGAGAAGCTGCGCACCGTCAGCCTGCTCGAGCCCGGCATCGCCAAGGCCGAAAAACTGCTGGGGCTCGAAAACATGTACGACCCCGCCAACATGGAGTTTATCCACCACGTCTACCAGGGATTGAAAGCACATGCGCTCTTCCTGCGCGATAAGGATTACGTGGTGAAAGACGGCGAAGTGATTATCGTGGACGAGTTTACCGGGCGCCTGATGCCCGGCCGGCGGTGGAGTGACGGCCTGCACCAGGCCATCGAAGCCAAGGAAGACGTCAAGATCGAAAGAGAAAACCAGACGCTGGCCACCATCACCTTCCAGAACTACTTCCGCATGTATGACAAGCTGGCCGGCATGACCGGTACGGCGGAAACCGAAGCGGCCGAGTTTGAAAAAATCTACGAGCTGGAAGTGGTGGTGATTCCCACCAACCGCGAGCTCATCCGGTATGAGCACGCGGACGTGGTGTATCGCACGGAGCGAGAAAAGTTCAATGCCTCCATCGAGGAAATCAAGGAGTACCACCTGCGCGGCCAGCCCGTGCTGGTGGGCACCATCGCGATTGAAAAATCGGAACGCCTGAGTGCGCAACTGCGCAAGGCGGGATACCTGCCGGCACACTTCCAGGAACTGCTGAAACAGGCGGGGCTGGACGGGCGTACGCTAGAAAAGTGGGCTAGCGACCTGCAGGCGCAGCACGGCCAAGCCATGAACTGGCTGGTAAGGGCCGGCGTCACGCTTTCGGCCCTGAAGAAGACCTTGAAGGATGGTCGGTTTGCCGGCGTGGCAAGCTCACGGAACGGCAATCGGAACGAGTTTGTCAACGCGCTGCTGAAACGCAAGGTGGAGAGATACTTTGCTCCGGCGGTTGATCCGCTGGACGGTGATGGGGTTCCCGAGCTGGTGGAACTGGCAACCAAGACTCCGGACAAAGTCGTTCCGGTGCTCGACTACCTGATTGAGATCCAGTGCCGCCCGGAACGCCTGGTGGAAGTGCTGGAACAGCGCGAAATCAAACATAACATTCTTAACGCCAAGCAGCATGACCGCGAAGCGCAGATCGTGGCGCAGGCGGGCCGCGTGGGCGCCGTCACCGTCTCCACCAACATGGCCGGCCGCGGAACGGACATCCTGCTGGGCGGCAATCCGGAATTCCTGGCGCGTGAAGAGTTCCGCAAGTCGCCGGAAAAATACCGCCAGCAGGGTATCGATCCGGAACCGCCCGAACGCCCGGCGGCAGGCTCCGCGGATGAGATTTACCAGGCGTACATCAACGCCTACTCGGAATGGCGCAGGAAATGGACGGAATTCATCAATCGGTTTAAGGCCACCACCGACGTCGAACACGAGCGCGTGATCGACCTGGGTGGCCTTCACATCCTGGGCACTGAACGGCATGAGTCCCGCCGCATTGACAACCAGTTGCGCGGCCGCGCCGGCCGCCAGGGCGACCCTGGCTCATCGCGGTTCTACCTTTCTCTTGAAGACGACCTGCTTCGAATTTTCGCCGGCGACCGCATTTCCAAGATCATGCACCGGCTGGGCATGGAAGAGGGCGTGCCGATTGAATCGCGCCTGATCACCAAGCGCATTGAAGCCGCGCAGAAGGCGGTTGAAGGCCAAAACTTCGAGTCCCGGAAGCACCTGCTTGAATATGATGATGTTATGAACAAGCAGAGGGAAACAATCTATGATCTGCGCCGCCAACTGCTTCAGGGTGACGACCAGCAAGAATACCTGCTAGATTCCGCCGACCGGGTCGTGGATTGGCTTGTCACGAGCTACTGCCCCAAGGCACAGCATGCGGATGAATGGAACATTCAGGGCTTGCAGAACGAATTCTGGGGCCGCTTCGGTGTCGATCTCCGGAAGCATGAATTGCAGTTCGATCCCAAGTTGCTCGACCCTCTGACTGAAGACCTGAAGCAGATTGTTCATCAGCGTTATGAGGAGCGCGAGCAGGTCTGGGGTTCTGAACGCATGCGGTTCCATGAGCGCATGATCATGCTGCAGGTAGTTGACGCCCAATGGAAAGACCATCTGCTGGCCATGGACCACCTGAAAGAGGGCATCGGGCTGCGGGGATATGGACAGCGCGATCCACTGGTGGAATACAAGCGCGAGTCCTTCGACATGTTTGAAGCCATGATGGACCGCACCGAGGACGAAACCCTTCGCTACCTTTACCTGATGCGAACCCCCGAAGAGGAAGAGACGTTGATCCGCCAGTATCAGCAGCGCAAGCGGCGCGAGCAGCAAGAAATGCGCATGGTGGGCGGCGGCGTGATGGAAAAGCCCCAGCAGGTGGTTCGCAAGGAAAAGATCGGCCGCAATGATCCCTGCCCCTGCGGCAGCGGCAAAAAATACAAGAAATGCCACGGTGCTCCGGCTGCAGTGGCTGCTGCGGCTGGAAAGTCTGGCGATGCCCCGGCGACTCCCGCTGATTCATAGACAGCACACGGATCGCTCCGTCTTCAACTCACGCAATTCAGACCCGCTACCATTCCTGCAACGGAAGTTGCACAACAGCTTCATGGGACGCTCATTCACAGGGAGCCGCCATACCGGAAGGAGCCTGGAACTCCAACTCCGTCCCGGGTGCGTGAAAACGTCAAGCTGCAAACAAAAAGCCCCCGGGACGTTGGAGCCAGCCTTGTTTCCTGCTCACCACCAAGGCTTGCCTCAACGTTCCGGAGGCTAGTGAATTCGTACCCAGTTCCGGTAAACAGCTAAACCATCACTGCCCGTCACCGCCATCGTCGCCAGGGGTGGGCGAAATCACAACAAAGAACCCTTGTCCCTGGTGAATCACCCGCAGCAGGACCTGCCCTTTGGCTTCACCCGCCAGCCGGTTGAAGTCGTTAACGTTATGGACAGGCTGACGGTTGATGCTTTGAATTACATCTCCCTGTTGGATGGACTGGGCCGCCGGACTATTCTGGTCGACATCGGAAACTACGACTCCGTTTACGTTGGGAGGTATCCCAAGTTGATCCCTCATGCCCGGAGTCAGGTTCTGAACCGTAATGCCCTCCAGAGCACTTCCTGACGGTGCCTGGCCCCGTCCCGGAGCGGCGCCAGCATTCGCGGGCCTCTCACCCAGGGTCACCTTAATCGTCATGGGTTTCCCGTTGCGGAGAACATCAAGGGTCACGACGGCTCCAGGATCGGTTTGCGTCACCATGGCTGTGAGCGCTCCAGCGTCTGGAACGTCCTTGCCATTGTACTTGCGAATCACATCACCATTCTGGAGTCCAGCCTTGGCCGAAGGCCCGTCGGGTTCCACATTCTGGACAAAAGCGCCGGAGGTGTCAGGAACATCAAATTGCTTCGCAAAGTCGGGACTGACATCCTGGACCAGGACTCCAAGGTAACCACGCGAGACCTTTCCCGTCTTGATCAGATCTTCCATCACGTGTTTGACCGTGTTGGATGGAATGGCAAATCCAATGCCGAGAAAACTGCCCTCGCCCCCCGGCCCTGAGTTGCCGCTCAGGATGGCAGTGTTGATCCCAACCACCTGTCCGCGGACGTTGACGAGAGGACCGCCCGAATTGCCCGGGTTAATGGCGGCGTCCGTCTGGATGAAGTCAGCCACACCCGTCGGACCTTCAATCCCCGAACGGCCAAGCGCGCTGACCGTTCCCCGGGTGACTGAGAAGTTCTGGCCGAAGGGGTTTCCAAAGGCCATAACGATGTCACCAACCTTGAGGCCCTCCGAATCTCCCCAGGATGCAACAGGCAGCTTGTCCGCTTCGATCTTGATAATGGCAAGATCCGTCGGCTTGTCTGTGCCGATCACTTTGGCCTTGAAGTTCCGCTTGTCGGCAAGCATCACTTCGATATCTGTCGCCTGCGCGATCACGTGATTGTTGGTCACAATATAGCCTTGCGGCGACACAATCACTCCGGATCCCAAAGCATGCAGGACTTGTCTTTGCGGAATCGTTCCAGGCATATTCCCGAAAAAGCGGCGGAAAAAGGGGTCAGAGAAAAAGGGAGATTGCTGGACCTTCATCACCTGCGTAGTGCTGATGTAAACCACTGCCGGCGTAACGGCCTGGGCGATGCGCTCGTAGGCCTTGTTCAACTGCTCAAGCTGATTGATGTCCGGTCCGCTCAATGCCTGCCCATCGGCCAGCACGATATTTGCAAAGCTGCGGTGCCCGACGTACATCACGGAAGCGAGAACCAGGCACAGGACCCCGAGCATTGTCAGGCTCAGGCCCAGAAAATTCTCGCGCAAAAACTGCTTCGAAAAACGCGGCATGAAAAGGATTCTCCTTTCGTCGACTCTTCTTCCGAGAGTTCAATCCAATCGGGGACGGGTCAAATTCAATTTTGCCATTAGCTACGATGCACCTGCAACACACAAGGGTTTCCTACTGCATTAACCCCGGGCTGAGTGCGGTCAGCGGACTGCCGGAAAAGGTGTTCTCCTGTCGAGTCCTGGACACAAGCCGGCCCCCTCACACCTTAAGATTACCACACGCCAGCGCACGCAATATGGATGTCGGCGTCAAATCCTGGTAAATGAACCCGGTTGGAAACCTTGAAAACAGGAACAGGTCGACTTGGGCGAACAACGATCGCGAATGAAAAGGTTGAAGTTTGAAATGGCGGGAAGCTTGACTCCTACATCTTCTTCCGGCTGTACGCAGAGGTTACCATCACGCCCATCGTCCCGCCAATCTGGCTGAGTTGGACGTCGTAGTGGACGGGATAGCCGCCCTGAACGGAAACGTTGTTGGCCTGGACGGCGCCAACAAAGTACCCTCCACTGCCACCCCCGCCCAGGTTGACGGTTGCGTTGGGAGCGTTCAGAAGGGCTGAGATAGCTCCATTGCCGCTGATGGACACGCTGTTCGTCCCCGCATAGTTAATAACTACGGATTCGGGTGGGATGCTGGACGAAACACCGTTCGATATTCCGAGGCCTCCGATGCTGAAATTGCTTTTGATGTTGATGACTACGTAACCTGAAACACTGATCTGGCCCTGCGTTTCACTGAGACTGTCAATATCGTAGTAAATAGGGCTCAGAGGACTGGAGGCTCCCACCAGTTCCAGAACGGGCGCGTTTCCTCCGCCGCCTCCGCCGGACATCGAGATGCTCGAAATCTCATAGGGATGGGAGGAGGTGCCGTCGCAGGAGGTGTCCATGCACGGCGAACTTGTCGTAGGAGTCACGCCCGTCGTCTGAGGGAACGGACTATTGGACCACGTCGCGCCCGCCGGTAAGACCTGGATGCTTCCCGAACCTAAGGAGTAAGAAGGAGCGCCGTTGGGGAAATTGGCGCGAAAAGTGGGAGTGGGAGGCGGCGCCTTGTAGGGGCCATTAATCACCTGCCCCAACACCGAACTCGTGCTTCCGCTGTACCCGCTGGCGGCGCATCCGGAACTGCCGCCGGTGCCGATAACAACGTCCCCTGAAACCGTCACGTTGCTCCCGAGCGTAACTCCCCCGTTCGCGCCCACGCTGGCGCCCGCTCCAATCACGTTGCTGGCGGTTGTGGAATCACACTGGCCCGAGGCCACACTGGGATTCCCGCCGCCGTACGCGCCGAGTGAAGAGTTGAAGGCGTCAGTGCAGGTACCCGAACTCCCCTGCATCGTAACAGAGCAGAATCCATAAAGGGCATTGCCCCAGGTCGGAATGTAAATGGGCTGCACAATCGCCTGTTCTTCCGCAGTAGCTATTCTCGTAGACGAACCGGACCCTGCTGTCCAGGTGGCCCTGGAAGTAATCAGCCAGGTCTCCACTGGCGTGGGAGTCAGCGGAGGTTGGTAACCCACATTGACAGTCTGGTAGTTCAACAGGGCGGCATTCACGTTAAAATAGCCGGAATTGTCAGCGTCGGCGGACACGCGGGTGTTTGCCAGGTCGTTCAAATCCGAGGCGAAGGCGTCGGAAACCTCCCGTGGCGTGCTCTCGCTGTTGTTGACGTCAGGGAAATTCGACGACCCGCTCCCAAACCCGATCAGCTGAACGGAGCTGTTGTTGCTCGGGCAGCCGGATTTGCACACCACCGGCGAAGCGTTGGAGGTGTAAAGATCAAAGGGGCTGCCGATCGACGTCACCAGGTAATAAGTGTTGGCCTCGCTCTCCGCAATGGCCCGGTAATGTGTGCTGCGAAACCAGTTGACGGCGCGTTGAATGCCCGCCTTGGCCAGGTAGTCCGCTTGCGTGTCCAGCTTGTAGTTGTAGCTGGCAAAAGTTTCGGAGCGCGCAGTGAAGACAATCGCCGCCGCCAGCACGGACAGTACGAGCATCGCCAGCAGAACGAGAATCAGCGCAATACCCCGCTCGCGTCCATCTCGAGCCTGATTCGTCTTGTTAACTGATAATGTTTCCATCAGAGGTCGCACCTCACGGGTAATAGTTCGAGGGAAAAGTCATGGGCAAACTCTTGGGGAGAGGCGGCAGATAGATGGCGCCGCCCGCATTATTCACAGTGATGGCGGCCTGAAGGTTCAGGGGCCTGATCTGGGTGGCCATGGTGAACCATTCCGGAGATGCTGACTCCAGGCTCTTGGGGCTCACCGCAACGCTGATGGTGACGACTACTGTCCCGACCACAGTGATCTGGTTTGGCACGACTCCGATCACAACCTGGTTGGGATAGGCAAAAATCGGCCCGCCCGTCGGTCCGCTCTGGGTCGTGGTGTTGTAAAGGATATTGGTAACCAGGGGGGAGGCCTGATTGTTCCCCGGCGGGGTATAAGTGGATGGCGCCGGAAGGTTTGTGAACGGCACGGTCGTCACGGAACGGTAAAGATCGTATAGAGTGTAAGTCGTCCCGTTAATGCTGACGGTTGTGGCGGGGCTGACCGGCGACAGGCTATAGACCACGTACCGGACGACGCCGTCCTGGTTGATGTCACCAAAGAATTCCAGCCTCTGGTCGCTTGAAGTGCCCGAGGTCTGCAGAATGCCACTACCGTAAGGCATCTTGTAACTGATGACGGGAAATGGAGTCGTGGACCCGTCGTGGCTCAACAGGAAAACAGCACTGATTTGATTGGGTGTGCTGCACGGCGTCGCGGACACGTTGGAGGTTGAAAGCACCTCGACCAGTTCGTGGTTTGCCCCTTTATCCACTGTGAGCCAGTCGCCGGGATTAATCTGGTTGATGTCGCTGAGTGTAATGCACTGCGCGCTTGAGCTCACGGCGACTGTATTGCTGGAAGTCTTGGCGGCGGTGAAGTTCGGATTGAATCCTGCCTGCCCGATCTCCTGGGTCATGACTTCCATCGCCGCGCGGGCGCTCTGGTTCGCCTCTGAAACCACCTGGTTGGTCTGGTATTTCTTCTGGGACTGGAACAGGAACGGAAAGACGGCGGACATCAGAAGAACGATGATGGCCACGCTGACCAGCAACTCGATCAGCGAAAATCCCGCTGGAAAATCCCGCCGAAGGTTTTGGACCCGTTCCATGTCGCGCAATCCTAGTTCGGATTTGACAACAAACTGGTGAGCACCACCACGGGCTTGCCGGAACTGGCGTTCACGGCGGACTGGGAATAGACCGCCACAGAAATCTGCTTGAGGGACGGACCGCCCGTGGAAGCCACATCCGTAATTTCCCACATCCGTACGTATGAAATGTCCGAAGGCGTAATCGAAGAGCAGCTTGTTGCCGCCGTGGACCCGGGTAGCTGGATGCCGTTGCTGTCAAGGAAATCGATGTACCCCACCGAAGCTCCGGAATTCGGGCATGTGGCCTGGACGGAGGGACCAATAGCGCCGCCGGCAAGCAGGCCGTCTGTCCATCCGCTTGCGCTGACGTTGGTCGTATTGCAACTGGATGGCTGGGCTGATGCTGCCTGTGTGCAGTTGCTGAAGTTGAGCGACAATAGCTTTTCCATCTTGTCCTGCGCGTAGATGGTCGCCCGCGTCACCTCGGTGCCCTGGTTCTTATTGGTCACCATCGCCTGAAAGATAAGGCCTCCCACACTGAAAAGTCCGACGACTGCAATCAGCACAGCAATCAGGGTCTCAATCAGACTTACGCCGCTATCCTTGAACGGGCTTTCCATTTCTTTTTCCTCGCGCAATCTCCGCGCACCGGGGGCAGTTTACCTCTTCAACCAGGAACTGCTGGCCGTGTCCCAGTTCCACACGTTGACCGCTCCCCCAATTGACACCGTCACCGCGTCCACCAGGTTGTACTGGTTGCGGACGTAAATTGCCAGTCCTCCATTGCCGAGCGGGTTGCCGCTGCTGTCCACCGGAGCCCCGCGCGTGTTGAAATAAATATCAAAGGGGTCCGGGCAGGGGCTTGGGTCCGCCTGAATGGTTCCCGGATAGCTGCTTGCGCTGAGAAAGGAAGGACGGCAACTTGAGAAACTGTCGCCTTCCATTGCGTTTTGGGTCCCGCCCTCAATCCCCACCGTCGTCAAAGCGTTGTAGGCGGAGGTACAGGCCGAATCGGTACTCGTGGAAGTATCGCCGCAAAGCTTCTCCCGCCAGTACCTCCCGGAAGAAGCGTTGACAACCTCACGGTAGGGCGCAAACTGGGATGCGGCCCTCATGCGCGCAATGTTCAACTGGTCGGCAAGCGCCGACGCGTCCGCGTGCAGCCGGTAGGCTTTGACGGCATGATAAGCCTGCGGAATCGCCATGGCAGCGACAATGCCCGCAACGGTAACCACAACCAGCATCTCCAGCATCGTGAACGCACGGCCACGCCAAAAATCAATCCGGCGTATGAGCTGCCCGTTGCTGCCCGACGGCGATAGTGGTCGCGCCCATCTCGCACGTCGCAAGGTAGCTCCCCGAAGCAAGCACAAAACCGGAGATGTCTTCCATCGCGCCATATTGAAATTTCATCGGCTGTCTGGCTTTCTTACTCTAGGGCCTGAGGTTATCTGAACGTGTAATTATCCTGTTTATATATAGATCGCGTAAGTCACGGACAAAACAGCTTGTTAACACGGTTGCTGCACCATCGATCATCAGAAAATTAGGCGCGGGTATCGCTGTTGGCAGGCCAGGAATTAGGCTTTACTTATGCTTCGGCGGGAACTAACAGGAACGTAAAGCAGAAGTCACGCCTGGACATTTCATCAAAGAGAACCCACAACGAAGTCGCGGGCCGCCGCGCAAAGATCCTCATGCGGAAACGCGGCCCATTGCAGAGTCAGAGGATTTTCTGTACTATCCCTCCTTCAGGCATCCAGGGTGATTCACCTGCTAAGGCCTCGGCTCCTTCCAGACAATGGCGACGCTTCCACCAGATGTTTCTCAGGTTACACATCGAGCCCACCGGCCGTTGCGTCGGGCGGGGGGATCGGTTCTGATCGCATTTTTGCTGTTATTGGCCACAGCGGGCGTGTGGATTTACTGGCGAGTTCATGCGTGCCTGCCCCGGCTGGATGGAACTGTCCAGGTGCAAGGGCTCCAGAGCAAAGTTGAGGTGCTGCGTGATGCGCACGGAGTTCCGCACATTCGGGCCGCGTCTCTCGATGACCTGATGTTCGCGCAGGGGTACGTCACCGCGCAGGACCGCTTATGGCAGATGGACCTCACCCGCCGGATTGCGCAGGGCCGCCTGTCAGAATTGTTCGGGCCGCGCACACTCCATTCCGATATCGAGAACCGGACACTGGGAATGAAGCAGGCTGCCGAGCGCGGCGTACAGGAGCTCGATCCAGAAGAACAGAAGCTGCTGCGGGATTACGCTCAGGGCGTGAACGCGTTCATCTCGACCCATCAGGACCGCCTGCCGATCGAATTTCTGCTCCTGCGCTACCACCCGGAACCCTGGCAGGAATCCGACTCGCTGGAAGTTGCCCTGAACATGGCGCGACTGCTGAACACATCCTGGCCGGATGAACTGATGCATGAGAGGGTGGGGCGAAAGCTCGGCAGTGCGGAACTTGAAAATGATATCTTCCCAGCCCGGTCACCGCTGGACCGTCCCGTGGCTGAACTGTCGCCAGGATCTTCAGCTCCTGCAAAACCGTCGACCGAAGGGCCATCTGCCACAACTTCACTCCAGCCACACCTTCTCGAACCACCGGGCGAAGCGTCGGCGCCGTTAGAACAAGACCTCTCCGATCTTGATCCCATGCTGCAGGCCTTGGAGTCGTCAAGTTCCTACACGGGTGTGGGCAGCAATAACTGGGTGGTGAGCGGAGCACACACACGTTCTGGCAAGCCGTTGCTGGCGAACGACCCGCATCTTCCTCTTGGCATTCCGAGCATTTGGTACATGGTCCATATGGAAGCCCCCGCCCTGGACGTGAGTGGCGTGAGTCTTCCCGGGTTGCCGATGGCTATCATCGGGCACAACCGCCAAATCGCCTGGGGAGTAACCAATACAGACCCGGACGTGCAGGACCTGTATGAAGAAGCTTTTAATCCTCAAGACCCGCATGAATATTTCTACGATGGCAAATGGGTGGAGGACAACGAAAGGACCGAGAGGATAAGAGTCCGCGGAAAGCTGGATGAGGTCCTGGTAGTGAAATCCACCCGCCACGGCCCAATCCTTCCGGACACTGGCCGGCGGCACCTCGCTCTCGGCTGGACGGCCTTGTTGCCGCATGCGCTGCACTTCCCTTTTTTGAAGATTGACCGGGCCGGCAACTGGAAAGAGTTTACGGATGCACTTCGGAGCTTTGCAGGGCCAATGCAGAATTTTGTCTACGCCGATACCGAAGGAAACATCGGCTTCTATGCAGCCGGTTGGGTCCCCATCCGGAAACGCGGCAACGGCAGCGTTCCCGTTCCGGGTTCAAGCGACGAATTCGAGTGGCTTGGCATGGTTCCGTTCCAGGACCTTCCCCACGCCCATAATCCAAAGATCGGCATTATCGCAACGGCAAACGGCCGTGTTGTGCCCGACGATTATCCCTATTTCATCACGTCAATGTGGGGTGCCCCGTACCGGACAGCGAGGATTTTTCAGCTTCTGGAAGCCGGAAATTCTTTCACCGTCGAGGACATGCAGAAGATCCAGATGGACATCCATCCGCTGGACGATGAGTGGCTGCGAGAACGCTTGACCGCCGCGGCAAAGGACTACCCACCCCAGGCGCCCGACGTGCAGTTTGCCATTGAGAGATTGGGCGCATGGGACGGCGAGGCAACGGTCGATTCCGCCGCCACACTGGTATGTGAACTCACCAGAACAGCCCTTCTGCATCGCATTCTTGCGCCCAGGCTGGGGGACGATCTCGCAGGGTACCGTTGTCCGATGAGCACGGTCTTTCTGCAAAACGTAATCGACAACAAACTGTACCGGTGGCTGCCGCCCGGCGACAACGACTTTAACCAGACCCTGATGAAGAGCCTGGAAGAGGCTGTCGCACAAATTCCGAAACTCGTTGGAACAAATGATCACAACGCCTGGCAGTGGGGCATCACCATACCTTTAACTTTCCGGCACCCGTTGGGAGGAGTTTTGCGGCCCCTGGGGTGGCTGCTGAATGCAGGCCCCTTTCCGCAATCTGGAACGGCGAACACTCTCAAACGCGCCACTCGCGGTGTCGGGCCGTCCATGCGAATGGTAGTGGATCTCGGAGAGCTTGACGGTTCTGTCCAGAACATTACGCTCGGAGAATCGGGCCAGCCGTTCAGTCCGTACTATAAAGATCAGTTTGAAGCTTGGTATCATGGCCAGAGCTTCCCGATGCTGTTCAGTGATGAAGCCGTTAACAAAGGGGGCGTCCATCGGCTGGTGCTTGAGCCTGCACAAGCAAGTCTCGGGGGAAGGCGTGAGACCGGAAATTAGGGGACAACTCAGGAAATGAAAAAGATAACGCGCCGGGAATCAATCTTAGCGATGGTATCAGCACTTGGCGCCGGGGGTGCGGCTATCAAAGCCTCGGGCCAAACCGCGCCAGGTACCAGCAAAGCGCCATCACCGGATTCCTCCGCCTCGCAGGACGCAGGAGCAACAAACCAGGCCGCACAACCTTCCGCATCCGACCAGGCCTTCGAGAAATTCGTCGATGAATACTTCGAAGGCTTCTTCAAGTTTGATCCCGCCAGCGCCACCAGGGCTGGCATTCACAAATACGATAGCGAGCTTCCCGCGTATTCGCAAACGGATATCCAAAGTGAAATCGCGCGCAACCAGATGGCGCTGCGGGAGCTGGCGAGGATCCCCAGTGAAGGGCTCTCTGAGAATAACCTGCTTGACGCCACGGTGCTTGAAAGCCTGATCAACGGGCGACTCCTTGACCTGGCCGACATCCGCATGTGGGCAATAGATCCAAGATATTACAACACCCAGGCAGGGACTGCGCTTTACACCTTGATCGAGCGTGATTTTGCCCCGCTCGACGACCGGTTGAAATCATTGATTGCCCGCGAACGCCGCGTTCCTGACGTATTAAACAGCGCCCGCGCCAACGTGATTGCCCCTCCTTCCGTCTACACAAAAGTCGCCATTGAAGAAGTCCAGGCAGAGATTGATTTCCTCCAGA
>OBLQ010000325.1_pt1 | contig 18014 bp, 12 predicted proteins | sample 1519881 | NCBI WGS metagenome assembly OBLQ01 (sample SAMN01911456, study PRJEB22533) | soil metagenome | biome: Soil | place: Malaysia | collected 2012-04-30 | depth DG_metagenome m | reverse complement strand
GAACTCCGACGGGCCGTTCCGACGGCCACACGGCGCGCAACGCCGCGAATACCTCCAGCGGATAGCGCAGACGGTTGGCCAGCGACCCACCGTAGTCGTCTTCACGCTGATTGGTGATGGGTGAAATGAAACTCGAGAGGAGATAGCCGTGCGCGGCGTGCAGCTCGAGCACATCGAATCCCGCCTGGACGCCGCGCTGCGCCGCGGCCACGAATTCGTCGCGCACGCGCTCCATGTCGTCGCGCGTCATGGCCCTCGGGACCTGGTTGTGCGGCGTCCACGGTATCGCCGATGCCGACATCACCGGCCAGTTACCTTCGGGAAGCGGCTCGTTCTCCCCCTCCCACATGCGCCGCGTCGATCCCTTGCACCCGGAGTGGCCCAGTTGCAGCGCGAACGTGGCCGGACTGTATGTGTGCACGAAATCGACAATCCGGCGGTAGGCGTGCATCTGCTCGTCATTGTAGAGCCCCGCGCACGCGGGGCTGATGCGCCCCTTCGGCGAGACGCACGTCATCTCCGTGAAGATCAACCCCGCGCCACCCAGCGCACGGGCGCCCAGATGCATGAGGTGAAAATCATTCACGACGCCGTCCACCGCGCTGTACATGGCCATGGGCGAGACCGCCACACGGTTGCGCAGCACGAGGCCGTTACGCGAGAGCGGCAGAAACATGGGCGGAATCTTCTCGTCGCGCGCACCGTCAGTCGCCTGCGAGCACAGCCAGCGCTCAAACCCTTCCAGATAAGCGCGGTCGCGCGCGCGCAACGACTCGTGGCTCACGCGCTGGCTGCGCGTCACCAGGCTGTACGCGAATTGCTCGGGGGCGAGATGGGACTTGAGCGCCACCTGTTCGAACCACTCCGTGCTGTTGCGCGCGGCGTTCTGGAGGCGAAGCACCTCGATGCGCCGCTCCTCCTCATACGCGTCGAGGCGGGTCTCGAGGGTTGCGGACGTCGCGCCGCACACCGCGTTCGCGAGTGACACCGCGCTTTCCATGGCGAGCCGCGTCCCCGACCCCACCGAGAAATGCGCCGTCGCCGCGGCGTCGCCCAGAAGCACCAGGCGGTCGCGCCGCCAGTGCGCGCAGCTCACGCGCGGAAAGTTCAACCATGCCGCCGATCCCCGCAGGTGCCCGGCGTTCGACACCAGCCGGTGTCCGTCGAGGTGGGCCGCGAAGAGACGCTCACAGAACGCCACGGTTTCGGCGCCCGACGCGCGCTCGAGACCATCGGCACGCCATGTGTCTTCCGTGGTTTCGATGATGAAGGTGCTCCAGCCCTCGGCGAACGGATAGCAGTGCGCCTGGTACCAGCCGTGCTCACTCTCGACGAAATAGAAGGTAAATGCGTCGAAGGGGCGCCGCGTGCCCAGCCAGATGTACTTGCACGCGCGCAGGTCGAGGTCGGGTTGAAAATGATCCGCGTATTTTCGCCGGATGAAACTGTTGATGCCGTCCGCGGCAATGATGAGGTCCGCGTCCGCGAAGGGGGTCTCATCGGGCACTTCCCGGCCGAATTCGATGCGGGCGCCCAGGGCCAGGGCCCGGTCCGTGAGGATGTCCAGCAGCTGCTGCCGGGCGATGCCGCAGAATCCATGCCCGCCGGAGCGGATGACCCGGTCCCGGTAGTACACCTCGATGTCGTCCCAGTGGACGAAATGGGCGGTGATTTCGTGGTACGAAACCGGGTCTGCATCCCGCAGCCGCCCCAGGGTTCCGTCGGAAAACACCACACCCCAACCAAATGTGCTGCCGCGCGAGTTGCGCTCCACAATTCGGATATTGATGTCTGGATCCCGCAGCGCCATCTGGATGGCCACGTAGAGCCCGGCCGGGCCGCCTCCGATGACTGCAACGTCCATGGACATCGCGGCGATTCTCGCAGATTCCAGGGACTTTCAGAAACCGAAAACCACGCGTCTGCCTTTAGAACTATTTGCTTGTAAATCAGCAAACTGACGTGTTAAGCTCTTGCTTCAACTCGAAATATGCCCATCGGCGAATTCCGGGGAAAAAGTTATGCAGCATGTTGGGCGGGTGTGAGTGGCGAGCCGGCAGTTCAAGGCGGTCTCACATCGAAATGCAGGAAGTGCACGTTCGATTATCGCCCTGGAGGGCACACAATGAAACACTGGCATCGACTTCTCTTTTTTACATCTGTGATTTTCATGTTTACTGCTTCGGTGGCGTTGGCCGCGCTTGACACTCCGTCTCTTTCGACGGGAACGAGTGGCCACGCGAAGCAGACCATCTATCTGACCGCGGGACCGAGCGGCGCGCCGTACGGTTTCACGATTCGCTGGATGGACCAGGCCACGTACCTTGCCAACGGCGGCCAGTTCAGCTCGACGCCCTCACTCGACGAGAGCTCGGCGAGCTTCACCGGGACGCCGACGCTGAACACCTTCGGCGGCGAGTACACCACCTTCGAACTCGGGCCCAACCAGACGATCCGTCTTGAGATCGGTGACCTGGGCGACGAGACGGGTGTTGCGGGGACACTGAGCGAGCTGGACTCGGGGACGCGTTACTACTTCGCGGCCTATGTCAACGATTCCAACGGTGACCCCGCCAGCAACCTCAGCATCATCGTAAACGACCTCACCACGACGTCGGACAACTGCACGTACACGCAGGGCTACTGGAAGAACCACCCCAACGCGTGGCCGGTGTCGTCGCTGATGCTGGGCAGCGTGCTGTACTCGAAGACCGACCTGCTCTCGATCCTCAACACGTCGGTCGAAGGCAACGGTCTGGTCAGCCTGGCGCACCAGTTGATCGCCGCCAAGCTGAACATCGCACAGGGTGCCGATCCGACAGCGGTCTCCGCGGCGATTGCGGCGGCCGACGCGCTGATCGGCTCGCTGGTGGTTCCGCCGATCGGTTCGGGCTACCTGGATCCCTCGATCACGAGCATGCTCACGCAGACGCTCGATGATTACAACAACGGCATTACCGGCCCGGGCCATTGCGGCACCGTGCCCGCGAGGCAGACCACCTGGGGTTCGGTCAAGTCGCTGTACCGCTAGACCATCCCAGGGCATTGCAACCAAAAGGCCCGTCGCTTCGGCGACGGGCCTTTTTTGCGTCTCCCCGGCAGGGTTGATCCAGGGGACATATAACTGGAGGCGGCATCCGAATTCGAACCGGAGAATATTGATTATTCACATTTGTGTGCCATAAGCTCCTGGAATGTACCCGAGGTTGCCATCCTGCCATCCTCTCGGAACCTCCCTTCTATTCGTCGCTCTCACATGTTTCGGCTGTGCTTCCTCTGTTGATCCCTGGCGCGTCGCAGAGACGGCAGGAACAATTCAAGCCTACCAACACTATGTAGAGCACAACGACAAACACCTGGACGAGGCACGGATGCGATTGGCAACCCTCTATATCGCCCGCGCTGATTCATTGGACACAATAACCGGGTATCGGGACTTTCGCTCAGAATGGCGCCAGATCGTGGGCCCACCCAATTCTGCCTCGTTCGAGCGGCTTCTCGCATATGATTCGACCGCCGTCGTACGAATCGATTCCATGACTGCTCAACGTCTTCGACACACTAGATCGATGCGCCTTGACGTCGATCTTACAGCTGAGGACATACAGCCGAAGTGGAACGTGCGTGACGTTGCCGCACGCCTTCTGGGATATGCGGGGATAACAGTAGACTCGACCAGCGGCGCGCGGGCGTTTGTCAAGGTCCACACCCGCCCACTTGCGGCAGTCTATGTGCCAGGAGTAATAGACACCAGTCGGGGCCTGATTGCCAAAAAGCAATTCACCGGCGCCGAGGCAACCGGGACGATTCGCCTTCAAGACGGTGACGCCTGGATTGACACAGACTTTGAAGAGTTCAAGCCGTTCGAAACAAGCATTCCGGCCGCAATTCGTTCAGGGGACGGCCCCTGGATCTCGGTGCAAAGCACTTACGAAGCACCCGTGCCCTACCTGATAGAACCCCCATTGGCCTCGGCCTTGGTCAAGGGCATACTGGAACCGTTGTCGAAAATCAGAGGGCCCGAGTCCCTGACGAACGCATTGCAGGACACCGAGTGGGACGTGTTGTTTGCGGTCGAGAAGCTGATTTCTCCGCCGATTCGTTTCAGCTCCCGCCATGACCCGAAGAATGTACCACTGCTTCTTGATACGCTTGAGCGACTGGAAAATGATCACACGCCCGCCAGCGAACGTATCAGGGAGAACTGTTTTGCATTGCTTCGAGGCATCGCCGACCCCCTGGGCATGTCCCTGCGGCGCGAGGATGGAATCCCGGACGATGTCGCTGCATGGAAGGCATGGTGGCTGAGCCAGCAAGACAGCCACGGCGCCCCCACTCGACAGCGCCAATAAGGCATTTTCAACCTCGGTCAAGTCCCGCGACCTGATAACGACCAGGAATGACCTTCCAAATCCTCATCTTGTGATTGAGCACGTTCTACGGTCCGCTATTCGCACCCCACGCCGGAAGCCAGGCAACGGGCCGTTTCCCGGCTCGATTCCCCTGTGCACTTCACGTCTGCAGCACTTGACCCGGTCGAGGCCGGTATGGCCCCGCCGCGACGGGCGCCTAAGTCACACAATTGCTGGAAGAAAGATTGGAGGCGGCATCCGGATTCGAACCGGAGAATAACGGTTTTGCAGACCGTCGCCTTACCACTTGGCTATGCCGCCTCCGGAATCTGCGGCTCGTGATCCGGAATCACGGAGTGAAGAAAAAGAAGATGGAGCGGGAAACGGGATTCGAACCCGCGACATCCACCTTGGCAAGGTGGAGCTCTACCACTGAGCTATTCCCGCTCCGAAAACTCGTTGTTGAAGCAGCTATTATAGAAATTCCGGGGCCGTTGTCAACGGTGTACCCCGGGCCTAGCGGCCCCGGGGAACGTTGACCTTGGCCGGCACGATCCAGGCGTCCGGGTAGTAGTGGCTGCGGACGGTGGGCAACACCGCGTCGGCATCGCCACGCTTCACGTAGTCCCCCACCCGCACCTTGTAGACGCCACCCTCCAGGTCGAGGTAGGCGGGGACACCGAGGCGTTCCGCGGCCACGGCGCGTGCATTCTGGGCGACGTCGCGATCCGCGGACGCGAAGACCTGGATGCGGAATCCATCCACGGTGACAACCGAATCGGCCGTCGCCGGTGCCTTCGCGAGGGTATCGGGAGGGGCTTCCACGTCGGTCCCTTCCACGCTGCTGTCGGAAACCGCCATCTCTTCGACATCGGCTTCGGGTTGGGCGGCGCCCCCGGCCGGCGGCGGAATCTTTCCCTCGGAACGGAAATCGTAGGTTCCCTGCGGAGCCGGTTCCACGCGCCCGGTGGATTGTTTGGGCGGAGACGTGGCCCCGCATGCCGCCATCCACACCAGCAGCGCGGCGGCCGCAAAGTATCGCACCCACTGGTAACGCATTGACCGAAACATATCACCGGCCTGTCGATGGCGCGAACAAAAATCAACGGGGGCGCGAGAGCACACGATAATACAACGCCTCGATCTGGTCTGTGATCAGATCCCAGTTGTAGGTCTGCTCACACCGCGCACGTGCCTGCGCGCCCAGTTGCTCGCGCACCGCGGCATCCGATGCCAGTTCCATGAGCGTTTCCAGCAGCGCGTTGACGTCACCGCATTTGAAGTAACGCGCGGCCGGTCCGCCCACTTCCACGTTCTCGGGAATGTCGCTCAGCACCAGCGCCTTGCCGTGCGCCATGGCTTCGCACACGGTAATCGGCAGTCCTTCCACGCGCGAGGCCAGCACGTAGAAGAGTGCGTGACCGTACAGCGCCTGCAGCCGTTCGCCGAACACGTCCCCGGTAAACAGCACGCGGTCGCCCGCCGCGCGCTCCAGTCTGTCCGAATAGGCCGTGCGCGGCGTTTCCGACCCAACAATCACCAGGCGCAACGTGGTCGGAAACTGGTTGAACGCTTCCACCAGCGTGTGCAATTCGCGGTCGGGGATGATCCGGCCCACGGTGAGAATGTAGCCGCCCGGACGCAGTCCCCAGGCGGCAAGCGGTGCGGGATCGGGCGGCATCGGATGCGGCGACGCGCCGTTGGGAATGTACTCCGCGCTGACACCGTGGGTGGACTGGACGTGTGCCTGCATGAGACGCGATACCGCAATGACAGCATCACTGTGTTGCGCCCCGATGGCTTCGCCCCGGTGCAACATGCTGCGCGCGCGACTTCCCCACTTCACCTGCCGCCAGTCGAGCGCATGGAACGTGGATATCACGGGCCGGCCCCACATGTGCGCCACGGGTGCGCACGACGCCGGACCGATTCCATGCAGATGAACGATGTCGAATCCGTGCGCGCACGACGCCTCGAGCGCACACAGCAACGTGTGGCTGGCGGCATCGGTGTGCTTGGTGTTCAGGCTGGGACGGTACGCAAGGCGCACACCCCGGAACTCAGCGTCCGCGCCCCGGGGCACGTAGCCGCCCGGAACCGGGTCTCCGTTCCTCCCCGGGCGCATGCGCGTGCGGCAGTAGACCCACACCTGGTGCCCACGTTCCGCGAGGCGCGTGGCCACGGCTTCGACGTGGGTCTCCACGCCGCCGTAGCGGGCGGGAATCCCCTTCTGCCCGATCATGGCGATGCGCAGCGGGCGCATTCCGGTCAGTCGCGTCACGCGGCCATCCTCCGGGTGCTGCACACTTCTGCGTAGAGATTCTCAAGGGTGCGCGCGTGGGTATCTGCATTGAAGGTGTCACGCGCTTCCTGCCAGGCCGCGTGTGCCCGCCGGGTCGCCTCCTCGCGATGGTCCCACACGGTTCGTATTGCGTCTGCGAGCGCCGCGGTAGCGTGCGCGGGTACCACCGTGCCGCCCACGCGGGCCGCCAGCTCCGGCAGCCCGCCTCGGTCGGAAACAATCACGGGAACGCCCGCGTCGGCGGCTTCGAGAATGGTCATGGGAGCGTTTTCCGGACTCAGTGTCGGCAACACCACAGCCACGGTTCGGCGCAGGGCCGCGTTCAGCGTCGCGCGCGTCACGTGTCCGGCAAAGTGCACGCGCTCCCCCGCATCCCGCCCGGCACGCTCCCGCAACCCCGCCTCGTCAGGACCTTCTCCGAAGATGACCAGTGGAACCGCCGGCGCGTACGCCATGGCGTCGACCAGCACGCGCACACCCTTCTCGGCGCTCAGGCGTCCCACGTACGCCACGAAACGCTCCGGCAATGCGTCGAGCAGCGCGCGATCCTCCGCGCCTGCCGGTGCCTCGCCCGACGAGGGATTGAGTGGTGCAACGTACACGACGCGTCCGGCGTCGATGCCCGCGTCAACCATCACGCCGCGCAGGTACTGGCTGGGCGCCACCAGCCGGTCCACCCGGTCGTACACCCGTGTCCAGCGCTGCCAGTAGGATTCCAGCGCGAGCAGTCCCGAACGCGTCCGCGATCCCGCGCAGCCCACCATGGGAGCACGGTAGAAGCGCCCGCCCCGGCAGCGATAGCACAAGTCCCCGCGCGCAAACAGCGCGTAGCTCGGACATACCAGCTTGTAGTCGTGCAACGTCATGACCATGGGCACGTGCCGCCGCGCCAGCACGTCGATGATCGAGGGAGTGAGCTGGTGGTAGATGTTGTGCAGATGGGCCACGTCCGGCCTCACTTCATCCAGCAGCCCGGAAAGACGCGCGGCCGCTTCGCGCGAGCGGATGAACTCGCGCACGGCGCGGGCCGATCGCGTCGTTGACGCGGGCCCGTCATACTCGCGCCGGGATACGAAATGGCGGCTGTATGGGGACGGGTGATTGCGCGGATGGGCCATGCCGAAGTGCACCACGCGGTGGCCGCGTTCTTCCAGCACGCGCGAGAGCGCAAACACATAGCGCTCGCTTCCGCCCTTTTCGTAGAGAAATTTGTTGGCCTGAAGAATAATCACGGAGCGTCCGGCCCGACTGCACCGGCGCACTAGTGCGACAGATGGGATTTGACTTTCTCGCGTGCAATCCATCCCAGCGCGCGCGGCAGGTTCTTCTTCAATTCCGAACGGGCGGTGCAGATCATCCAGCACTGTTCGCACCCGGCGATCTCGCGCCGCACCTGCGCCGCCTGGCCCGATTCCCACACCGACTCGAAACTCGCCCCCCGCAGGTCGCCCATCGGGGACGGAATCGTGAGACAGGGATACACCACGCCCTCGGGTGCCAGATAGAAGAAATCGATGCCCGCGCGGCAATCCAGGATGCGCTTCTTCTCCTGATTGAACACCAGTGTTCCCGATTCGAAATAGGCGCGCAGCCAGCGCTTGGGGTGATAACTGCGCAGCTCGTGCTTCATCACGTAGCCGAGTGCGTCATACAGCGTCTCGTTGGTCACGTCCTGGTTGACCTGGGTGGAGAAGTAGATGTCGGAGTTCTGCGCCACCGCGGTCGTAAACTGCACGCCGATCTGGTTGGCGAAATCGTACACCTGGCGCATCTCGTGGATGTTCTCGTTCATGGCCGTGAAGCCGATACGAATATTGGTGAAGCCACGCTCGCGCAGCTGCTTCAGCGTCGCGGTCGCGTTTTCCCACGCGTGTTTGACGCCCCGGATGCGGTTGTGCGTCTCGCCGATGCCGTCGAGCGACACGCCGATACCAATATTGGGAATGGTCTTGCGCAGTTCCTCCATGCCCGCAACGATCTGCTGCGTGCGGAATCCGTTGGTCGAAACCACGATGCGGGGGTCGTCGCACCTGGCGTGGATCACCTTGACGATGTCGACCACATCGCTGCGCATGAACGCTTCACCGCCGGAGACGTTGATGTCCTTGAGCGACGACGGCACCTTGGCGTAGTCGTCGATGGAAAGGAATTCCTGCGGTTTGAGCTGCCAGATGTTGCACATCTCGCAGCGCGCGTCGCACCGGTAGGTAAGCGCAATGATGGCGTCGGTCGGGTACCCGGGCGCGGGCTCGGCCGCGGGTTCGGGCACGGAAGTCTGGCGTGAGTTCTCGATCATGTGCGTCTCAATGCGTCATCAGTTCGTCGAACAGGGCCTGGTAGCCCGCTGCCGTGTCTTCGATGCGGTACCGCTCCTCCACCCGGGTGCGCGCGTTGCGCGCCAGCCCGCGGGCCGGTCCCCCATCATCTAACGTCGCCACGATGGCGCGCGCAAGCGCCGGGGCATCGCCGGGCGGTATCAGACGGCCGGTTTCGCCGTCCACGACGACCTCGGGCACCGACCCCACCCGGGACGCGATCACCGGGATGCCGCAGGCCATGGTCTCCAGCACCGACAACGGCAGTGTCTCCACCACGGCCCGCGAGGGCAACACCACCGCGTCGCTGGCATGCAGCAACCGCGCCACGTCGCGGCGGATTCCCAGAAATTCGACGCGGTCGCGAATGCCCAGATGTTGCGCGTGTTCCTCCAGAACGCCGCGTCGCGGTCCGTCGCCGGCCATCAGCACGCGCACCCGGCGCCCCTCGCGTCGCAACGCGGCCACCGACTCCAGCAGCACGTCGTGGGCCTTTTCCGGGCGCATGGCCGCAATCATGGTGACGACCGCGTCGCCGCCGTCGATTCCCAGAGCGCTGCGCGCATCGGCACGCCGCTCCGCCGTCACCACCGGCCACTGCGACACGTCGATGCCATTCTCGATGATCGCAATCTGCGCCGGCGAGAGACCGCTGGTCGTTCGCAGGTAGCGCGCGTGGGTCGCCGAAACTGCCACCACCCGCGACACGAACTCCGTGAGCACGCGCTCACGACGGCCGAAGCTGGGACGCATGCGGCCGTCGGAATCGAGCAGCCCGGTGGAGTGCGACGCGATGATGGCGTCGGGGACTCCCGCGACCAGCGCCGCGGAACGCCCCAGCCACATGGCGTCCATGTGATCCATGCACCACACCAGACCCGGCCGGAAGGAACGCAGGCAGCGCTCGAGGCGCCACGCGCCGGCAACATCGCGGCGGTGCCGGCACAGATGTTCCCGGGTCTCCAGACCGGACGCGCGCAGATCCGCCCCGATGGGGCCCGCGTCGTGCAGAAAGTAGAGACGGATGTCGTACCGGTCGCGCGGAAGGCGTCGCAGGACATTGCCGGTGACAATCTCGGCGCCACCGACACCGAAGGTCGAGGCGACCAGGGCAATCCTGCGCTTCTCCACCGCGCGTTACGAGCCTCCGCGGCTGCCGACGGGCTCCACGTCGATGACGCGACCGCCTTCGCGAATCGAGGCCACGGCCGCTTCCAGCACGCGCACCACGTCGAGACCGTGTGCGCCTGAACTGCGGGGACGCGCGCCCTTTTCGACGCAGTCGATGAAGTGCTGGCAGGCAACCTTGAGGGGTTCGGCGTCGTCCAGGCGCGGAATCAGGATGTCGCCGTATCGGTACGAGAGTTGGAACTCTCCGAAGGTATCGTAGTGGGGCGTCACCGTGACGCCCTTGTCATAGATGCGAATCTTTTCCAGCGCGCTGATGTCGTCATACACCAGCATCTTGCGGCTCCCCACCACGGTGGTGGAGCGAATCTTGTTGGGATTGAGCCAGCTCACGTGGACGTGCGCAAGCACATTGCCGGGATAGCGCATGGTCATGAAGGCCACGTCTTCCACGTTCTTGCGAATGCAGCAGCTGGCCTGCGTCGCCACCGACTCGGGCATGCGGTCGAGAATATAGTTCAGAATCGAGACGTCGTGCGGCGCCAGATCCCAGACCACGTTGACGTGTTCCTGAAAGATGCCGAGGTTCACGCGCGTGGTGCTGACGTAAAAGATCTCTCCCAGCTCGCCGGAATCGACGACTTCCTTGATCTTGTTGACCGCGGCCGTGTACACGAAGGTGTGGCCGGCCAGCAGCACGCGGCCCGCCTTCTCCGCCTCCGCGACCATACTGGCGCCCTCCGCACTCGACAACGCCAGCGGCTTTTCCACGAACACGTGTTTGCCGGCGCGCAGCGCCTCGGTGGCGAGGTGGCAATGGGTCTCCGGAGGCGTGGCCACCACCACGGCATCCACGTCCTTGTGCGCCAGGATGCGTTTGTAGTCGGTGGTGGTTTCGATCTTGGGATAGAGGCTGCGCATGTGGCCCAGCCGCTCTTCACTCAGGTCCGAGCAGATCAATACCTCGGACCCTTTCAGGTGGGAAAAATTCCGGATCAGATTTGGCCCCCAATAGCCACAGCCGATCACACCGATGCGAATCAAGGGAAACTCCTCTTGTGTGTGATGGAAACGATCAATAGCCGCCGAGACCGAAGAGCATCACCGGTACCGTGCGCAGGATGATCTTCATATCGAGGGCCATGGACCAGTTTTCGATGTAGTAAAGGTCGAGCATGACCATCTCATCGAACGGCACGGTGCTGCGTCCGCTGACCTGCCACAGGCCCGTGAGGCCGGGCTTCACGGCCAGACGTCCGCGGTGCCATTCTTTGTAATGCGCCAGCTCGTATGCCAACGGGGGCCGCGGGCCAACCAGCGTCATTTCGCCGCGCAGCACGTTGATGAACTGTGGGAGCTCGTCGAGGCTGGTCTTGCGCAGGAAGCGTCCGATGGACGTCACGCGCGGGTCGTTCTGGAGTTTGAACACCCGGCGGTCACCTTCCTCGGCATTCATCAGGCGTCCCTTGATGAAATCCTCCGCAAAGCTCCGGTGCTGGTGGTCGTTGTTGTCCACCAGCATGGTGCGAAACTTGTAGAACTTGAACGTGCGGCCATCCTGTCCGACCCGGTCCTGAACGAACAGCACCGGCCCTTCGGACGTCAACTTGATGAACACGGCTATCAGCAGGTAGAACGGCAGCCCCAGCACGCCGACGACGAGGGCAAACAGGATGTCGAATGCGCGCTTGACGATGCCACCGCCGCGCACCCGATCCCCCATGGGAATCAACTGGGATGCGCCGCGGACCGCGTCCGCCGCGTACAGCGGAATGACTTTCTGATCGGAGTATCTGAACGCTGCAAGATTCTTCTTCACGGCTGCTGACCTCGAATCTGGTGGGTGCAATTCAAACGGATACTTCGACTCGAGACAAAACATCGGCGACAAGGTCGACCTGTTCGTCCGTCAGTTCCGGGAACACCGGAAGCGAGACCAACTGGCCGGCGAGCGCTTCACTGACCGGGAACGCATCCGCCGTGCGAGCGAACTGCGTGTATCCCGGATGCCGGTGCGCGGGGGGAACGATATGCTTGCCCCAACCGATCCCCGCCGCTGAAAGCGCGTCCTGCACCGCGCGCTGGCGCGGATGCGAGACTGCCAGAATGTGAAACACGGGTTCTGAACCGGCCACGCGCGCCTGGAACATGAACTCCGTTCCCTGCAAGCGCGTCCGGTACCGCTGCGCAATGGAGCGCCGGCGTGCGTTCCAGCGATCCAGGTGAGCGAGCTTGACGCGCAACACGGCCGCCTTGATGGTGTCCAGCCGGTAGTTGTATCCCAGTTCCGGGAACACGTTGGGCTGGTACTGGCCGTGGTGCCGCAGCGCGCGCGCCTTCGCGGCGATTTCCGGATTGTTCGTCGTCAACGCACCACCATCGCCGATCGTTCCCAGATTCTTGGTCGGATAGAACGAAAACGCGGCGGCATCGCCGAGCGAACCGGTCTTGCGTCCCGACAGGGTTGCCCCGTGCGCCTGGCAGGCGTCTTCGACGACCGCGATCCCGTGCCGTTTCGCGATCGTCATGATGGCATCCATGTCGCAGGGCTGTCCGTACAGGTGAACCGGGATGATGGCTCTGGTCCGCGGCGTGATGGCAGCTTCCAGACGCTGCGGGTCCATGCAGAAGGAGGCGGGATCGACATCCACCAGCACCGGGGTCGCGCCCGTGTACATGATGGATTCGACCGTCGCGATGAACGAGTTGGGGACCGTGATGACTTCGTCCCCCGCGCCCACGCCCACCGCAAGCAACGCCACATGCAACGCAGCCGTGCCCGAGTTCAACCCCACCGCGAATTCACAATCGCAGTAGCGCGCGAACTCGCGCTCGAACTCCTCAAGCGAGGCACCCAGGATGAAATCGCCCCGTGCCAGCGTTTCCCCGACGACGGATGAGATCTCAGCCTGAAGCTCTCGGTGTTGCAGCGTTAGGTCCAGGAAAGGGACCCGTTGCTTCTGCCCCATCGATGACACCCGGAATTTTCCTTACAGTTACGTACTGGCCCCTGACGCGAGCCAGTTGATTTTAGCACAGTTACGCGCCGCGCTTCCACACGTTTTTCCGCGTCGGGATGCGGACATACGGGTCCCGTACTGCGTCAGGTGGACGCCGGCTGCAGCAGGGCCGCTACGGCGTTCCGGATGCCCTCGCCGCGTGCCTGCGGGCCGTAGCGGGCGTGTACGAACGCCCGGCCCTCACGGCTCAGAGAGAACGCAAAGGAAGGATCGGAAACGATTCTCTCAATGTGACTTCTGTACTCACCGGGAGTGCCGGCGACGAGCAGGTGGCGCCCCGCTTCGAGCCCCATCCCGTCGATCGCCACCGGGGACGCCACCACCGGTACCCCGCGCGCCAGGGCTTCCAGAATCCGGATCCTCAGCCCTCCCCCGTAGCGCAGCGGCACCACCAGGCACGCGCAGCGATCCAGGTACGGCGTCACGTCGGCGGTGTGGCCGGGCACGTCCACGTGCCGCAGTGCGCCGAAGAACTCCAGCGACGCTGGCAACGCTCCCCCGACCACTGTGAAGCGAATGCCCTCGATCGAGGCCAGCAGCGGGTGGATATCGTGGGCAAAGTACGACAGTGCATCGCGGTTGAACGCGGCTCCCATGGCGCCGACGAACAGCACCTCGCGCGAGGTGCGCGGCGCCGGTTCACCGGCGAAACGGGCCTCGTCCAGTCCGAACGGAAGCACGCTGACGCGGGCCCGGCCGCGTGAGAGGATGCGCACCGCGTCCGCATCGCGCGTGGTGAGCGCCCAGACGTTGTTCGCGGCGCGATAGGCGCGCACCTCTTCGCCCCGTTCCGTGCGCACACGACGCGTGGCGGCGGCGCGCGCCATGAGACCGGTTTCGAGCAGCGCGCGTTGCGCGTTCACGAGCAGGTCGATGTCGTGCGTGAGCAGGACCGTGCGCCCGGCGCCGAACACACGCAGCAACGGGGCCAGCTGCCAGTACTCGAGTATCACCAGATCGAAGGGCTCCGACGCCAGCGCCCGCGCCGCGCTTACAAATGCGCCGGGGCAATCGTACAGGCTCTTCATCGAACGCCCGGTGAAGAGCGAGTGCAGCGTGTAAGCCAGCCGAAAACCCACGCGCGCGGCCCGGCTGCGCCGGTTGGCGGGAAACACGGTGACGACACGAATACCGCGCGCCTCGAGCGCGGCCACATGGCGGCGTTCGCCCTCGCTCAGAATGCGCGCCAGCACGGTCACGTCGTAGCTGTCCGCCAGTGCGTCCAGGATCGCGGTGGACACCACGCGTGTTCCCTGGTCCGGCGGATACGGCAGAATCGGTTTGACGAGGAGAATCCGGCGGCGTTCTGTCATGGCGTTGCGCGTCCCAGCAGCGACCGGTAGATGGCTTCCATGGCGCGCGCCTGATGGGCGAGCGTGAAATCACGCTCGAAGCGCTGCCGCCCCTGGCTCCCCATGCGCGCGCGCAGTTCCGGATCCGCCGCCAGGGTATCCAGCGCGACCGCGATCTCGTCGACATTGCCCGGATCGACCAGCAGTCCGGTCACACCATCCCCGACCACCTCGGGTACGCCGTACACGCGGCCGGCGATCACCGGAAGGCCACTGGCCATGGCCTCCAGCAACACGTACGGCAGCCCCTCGATCTCCGACGGCAACGCCAGCACATCACCCGCCGCCAGCACGGTCTCCGTCCTGGCGGCATCGCACCATCCCAGAAAGCTCACCTGCGCGGACAGTCCACGGTCCGCCGCGAGCTGGCGGCTGGCGGCTTCGTCGGGGCCGCTCCCCACAACCAGCAGGTGCAGCTGCTCGCGGGTACGCGCGCGCGCCATGGCGTCGATCAGGCGGCGCAGTCCTTTGTGCGGCAGAATGTGTCCCACGTAGACAATCACCACGCGCGAATCACGGATTCCCAGCGCCCAGCGCTGTTCCACTCCCGTCGCGCGCGCCACACCGTAGTCCTCCCGGATGCCGTTGGCAACCACGCGCACCCGCGGCGCGGGCACGCCCTGCCGCTCCACCAGATAACGCGCATTCGCATGCGTCATGGTCACGGCCACGTCCAGAAACCGGTACGCCGCCCGTTTCACGGCCGCGCGTTTCCACAACACCGGAACCATGGGAAGATGTTCGGTGACGACCGTGCACGCGCCCGCGGCTTTGGCCACGGGCAGGATCAACCCCATCTGGCCGTCGTAGGGACCGGGAAGATTGACGTGCACGACGTGGGGAGCGCGCCGTTCCAGAAAACGCCAGATGTCGAAGGCGTGCCGCGGCGCAAACGGCAGATGCATGGGTAACGACGTCACGTGGATTCCCCGCTCGCGCAGGTCGTCGGCCCAGCGGGCCAGGCGCGGATCGCCGGCGTCGCGCATGAGCACGCTCGGCCGAAACCGACGCGCATCGAGGGCTCCCGCCAGGCGCGACACATACAACTCGGCGCCGCCGACCACGGGCGCATCGACCACATAGCAGACGGAAATCATGGCTCCGTGCCCCCGGTCACGTGACCGCTGACCTGCAACGATGTGCATGCCCGTCCCGAATAGTGATCCCGGTTGAACAGAAGGTCACGTACGTGAAAATTGGGCACCACGGTTTCCCGGTCCAGCGCCACCTCCACACGGTATCGCCCCAGACGTGCACCGGACGGAACCGCCACACGAAACGTTTCGTACAGGTCGAATCCCACCGGCCACAGATCGGGTTCGTAACAGCCATGGCCCGGCACCACGTCGGCGCGAAAGCGCGATAGCACGTGGCTTCGCCGGTCGCGGAAGCGCCGCACATATTTCTCCCCGGGAAATGTGCGCGCACGCGCGAGTGATTCATGATCGAAACGCAGGTGCATGACAACCGGAAATGAAAATGTGCCGGCGGCGTCGTGATGGTACGCGACCGTCACCGTAATGGTGTCGCCCGGCAACGCCTGCGTGGGCTGGAGCGAAATACCCGTGACCTCGAACGCATCGTCGGGGGCATGTACGTCGCAGGCATCGACCGGCGGCGCGCCCACGAGCACCGGTTGATTCCGCGCCTCCCACGACCAGTCCGCGGGCACGCCCGGATTGAAACGATACAGGCTGGCGTCACCCACGCGCTCCACCAGCGAGAAAGACCGTTCCATGGCCAGCATGCGGCTCACCGCGGCGGGATACAGGCTGGCCCGCCACACCGAGAGGAATCCGGAGCCGTCGCCGGGTGGAGCGCCGTTCACCACCACGTAGTTGACCCCGTAGCGGCGGCACGCGGCCGTCGCCGCCCCCGGTGTCACATACGGAGAGAGCACGTCGCGTACCGCCTCCACGCGATCCATCGCGTGTGCGTCGCGGGGATTTCCGTGTTGCTGATGGACGGCCACAAAACGCTGCGACGTGAACGCGCTCAACACGTAGGACGTCGCCGGATCCGAGAGCACCACGTCCCCCGCGGGAAGCGCGGCCACGGCGCGGATCAGTGACGGCGCCAGCAACCCGCTCTCGTTCGCCCGCGCATGCTGTCGCTGCGCGCGTATCTCGGCAACCACGGCGCGCGGAACCGGGCGCACGAAGAACGCCAGCCACACCAGCGCAGCCGGAAGTCCCACCCACCATGCCACCGCCCGGCGCTCCCGCAGCCCGTGCCCGAGCCCGGCGCCGGCCATCACGATGGCCGCAAACACCGGGACGTTCAGCAGGCCCCGAAACACCATGTACGTTCCCCGCGCGAACATGGGTGTGGTAATCCAGGGCACAAAGGCAACGAGGAACGGGATGACGGCGAACGCCAGCACGGCTCGCGCCATCGCGCGCGTGCGCACCATGACCAGCAGTGCGGGAACACACACCAGACCTCCGAGAAATACCAGCCCGTCGAGGCGCAGAACTTCCATCGGGCTGGCCACGAAGCGCCGTGCGGAAACGAACATGACGCCCTGCGCATGTGCGTGCACGATATTGGCAGCGCCCGGATCCGCATGCCGGAACACCGCGGCCACCAGAACTCCGGCGGCCAGACCGAGTGCGGTACGCGCACGCGCACCGCGCGCCATCCCCCACAGTCCCCCGAACGCGACCACCGTGAGCCCGAGCAGCGCCACGTGCACGACCACGCCCAGATGCACCAGCACGCCGCCCGCGCTCAGCAGGGCCAGACCCCACATGCCCCGGGCACGCACACCGCTCTCCATCACCACCGCCGCCAGCACCCAGCACCACATGGCGGCCAGGCTCTCGCCATGGACGCAGGCCGCCACCAGACGAAACACATTTCCGTGGAAGGTGAGGAGAAAGAGCAGGCCCGCCGCGACGCGGGCCGCACGCGAACTGAGAAACGCCGCATTGAAAGCAAACGCCGCCAGCAGCAGAACCGGAAAGAACACCGGCGTCAGCCAGCGCCATACAGTTGCCGGATCCGACGATGAGACCCACGCGATCATGGCCAGCACGCCGTGCAGCGCGCCCTTGCGCGGGTCCGGTGGCATGGGCGCCGTGTCGGATACGAGTGGCGCCAGCACCCCGTCGGGGCGCAGCGAGTTTTCGGTCAGGATGTGGCGGACGTAGCCGATGTGATCGAGGTCGTCGGCACCGACGCTCAGACGTTGCGGCATCACCGCCGCCAGCAGTACGCACGCCGCGATGATGACCCACCAGCCGCGCGCTATCGCGTGTGTCACACCGGTCGGGTTGGGCATGCGCAACGCGCGCACCAGCGCCAGCGCATAGCCGGCCATCAGCACCCACATGGTCAGGATGGCGTAGGAGCGAAACGCGAGACCCGCGAGGCCGATGATCGCCGTCCACAGGGCCAGGAGGCTGATCCAGGAGAGAAACGTGACAGTGAGCACACACGCCGGCGATAGGCCCGGTGCGAAGAAGCGGTGGACAACCCGGGGTGCCAGAACCAGCGCCGGTAGCACCAGCACCGCCACCAGCGCCGTGAGCGCGCGCACCGTT
>OBLQ010000324.1_pt1 | contig 18030 bp, 13 predicted proteins | sample 1519881 | NCBI WGS metagenome assembly OBLQ01 (sample SAMN01911456, study PRJEB22533) | soil metagenome | biome: Soil | place: Malaysia | collected 2012-04-30 | depth DG_metagenome m | reverse complement strand
AATGCGAGTGAAGCATGAAATTGGGCGAGCTCCTCGAAAGAGTCCAGCCTGTCGATACCGGGGTGGACCAGAATACCGACGTCACCTCTCTCGCATACGATTCTCGTCGGGTGGACAAGGGCTGTGTTTTCTTTGCTATCGAAGGCGAAAAAACAGACGGCCACCTGTTTATTGAAGACGCGATCCGGAGAGGTGCCATAGCGATAGTCAGTGAGCGGGTGGCGCCGGCCAATTTTGCCCCCCAGTGGGTGCGAGTCAGGAAGATACGGAGGGCCTTGTCAGAAGCCGCCAGGAGGTTTTACGATGATCCTGACCTCAGGCTGCGGTTGATTGGCATCACAGGCACAAACGGAAAGACCACCACCGCGTATCTTCTCAACAGCATAATTGAAGCCGCAGGAACCCGAACGGGGTTATTCGGCACAGTTGAATACCGTCTGGGCAAGCGGGTCGTTTCTGCTTCCAATACGACACCCGAATCTTTGGATCTGGCGGCCTATTTTCACGAGCTGGCTGCCGGAGGCGCGGGAGCTGCGATTCTGGAAGTGTCCTCTCACGCCCTGGCGCAAGAGCGGGTCTGGGGGGTGCATTTTTCGGTTGCGGTGTTTACCAATCTCACGCGCGACCACTTGGACTACCACCATGACTTTGACCACTACTTTGCGGCAAAACAGCGGCTTTTTGAGGGCCTGGGAACTCCCCCGCCTGAACTTGCGGTTATTAATGTTGACGACCCGTGGGGCCGCCGCCTGCTTGCCGTCCCGAACCCGCGCCGGTTGACTTATGGACTGGAAACCAGAGCGGACGTAGCGGTAAAACGCCATTCGCAAGATCCATCAGGGTTATCGGCAACCCTGACGACTCCGCAAGGCGAAATCGAAATTGAATCGGGATTGCTGGGGCGGGCAAATCTGATGAATGTTCTGGCTGCAACTGCCACCGCAACCGGTATGGGAATTCCAGCGGATAAAATCCAGTCGGGAATACGGCATTTGCCCGCGGTTCCCGGCCGCTTTGAGAAGGTTGACGAAGGGCAGCCGTTTCTGGTGATTGTCGACTACGCCCACACGGATGATGCCCTGAAGAATGTTCTTGAGGCGGCGCGTGAACTTGCCCGAAACCACCTGATAGTGATTTTTGGTTGTGGCGGAGAACGTGACCGCACCAAGCGGCCCCTGATGGGAGAAGTGGCAGGGCGTTTGTCCGACCTGGCAATTTTGACATCGGACAATCCTCGCGGAGAAGATCCTATTCTGATTATGAACGACGTTCTGGTGGGGTTGCAGAGGACGGGTATGCGGTACATTGCGGAAGTTGACCGCGAAACGGCTATCCGAAAGGCCTTGGCCGAAGCCCGTGAGGGCGATGTGGTGGTTCTTTCGGGAAAAGGCCATGAGACCTACCAGGTTTTGAAGGACAAGACGGTTCCCTTCGACGACCGTGAGGTGGCGCGACGGGTTCTGCATGAGATGGGTTTTCGTCGCGGTGATTGAGGGGAACACGTAACGGCGAGTACGGTCCGCCTGTACAGAGTCTTATCCCCGTGGGGCAAAGGGATTTGGAGCAATGATATTGCCGCTGGCAAAAGTCGCTGAAGTTCTGGGTTCGGCGGAACCTGTCTTTGACTATGTCATCACAGGCTGCGAAATTGATTCGCGCCGCATCAAACCCGGCCAATTGTTTTTTGCGATTCGCGGCCAGCGCCTTGACGGCCACGCCTTCGTTTCATCTGCGCTGGAAAAAGGTGCTGCAGGTGCAGTGGTGGAGAAAGAATTCAGGAACCAGGCGGTCGCTTCCGCCCGACCACACCTCATACCGGTTGCAAACACGACGGGTGCTTTACAGGCCCTTGCGCGCTACGTTCGGAGGAAATGGGGCGGGCTCGTGATTGCGGTTACTGGAAGCATGGGCAAGACAACCACCAAGGAAATGATCGCCACGCTTTTAGCCACCAGGTTGCGGGTGCTTAAGTCGGAAGGGAACCTTAACAACCATTTCGGACTTCCCCTGGCTTTACTGGGATTGGAGTCCTCGCACGAGGTGGCCGTGGTGGAACTCGCGATGTCGGCCCCCGGTGAGATCGCCCGTCTGGCAAGAATTTCCCTGCCGGATGTGGGCGTGGTGACTAACGTAGCTCCCGTCCACCTGGAGTTTTTCGATTCCGTGGATTCGATCGCCAGGGCCAAACAGGAACTGATCGAGAACCTGAGCAGCCACGACGGGAGTCCCACTGCCGTCCTGAACTTTGACGACGCCAGCGTTCGAAGATTTGCCGAAGGATTTGAGGGCCAGGTGGTGACATTTGGTCTGAGTGAAGGTGCTCTGTTCAGAGGAACAAACGTCAGGGCGTACGAAGGGGGAACCCGATTCGTTCTTTCCGGTCCAAATGTTGACGACGAATTCGCCGTTCCGCTGCCCGGAGCCCACAATGTGGAGAACGCACTCGCAGCTTTGGCGACAGCAGGCGCTTGCGGGCTGGACGTTGGAGCCCTTGGGCCGACGCTAGCGGCCTTTAAAAATTTGGCGCGACGGAGTGAAATATTTACACTGCCTCGGAACATCACAGTGCTGAACGACTGCTACAACTCGAATCCCCGCGCGATGGAGTGCATGATCGAAACACTTGCCGGGTGGAGGGAAGCCGTGCGCCGGATTGTGGTGGCAGGGGAAATGCTGGAACTGGGTCCAACCTCGCCCGAATGGCATCGCAAGATCGGTCGAAAGCTCGTGGAGTGCGGTATTGACGGCCTTGTCGCCGTGCAGGGTGACGCCCGGTTCATCCGCGAGGGTGCCCTGGAAGCAGGATTGGATCCTGCCAGAGCGGTCTTCTTTCCAAGTGCACAGGAGGCCGCCCGGTACTGTGGCAGTCTGCTTGAACCGGGTGATGTGGTGCTGATTAAAGGTTCGCGCGGGGTCAATCTAGAAAGGGTCACGGAATTGCTGGCAAAGTCAACTGAGCTTACTTCTGCAAAGTGCCGCGAGGTTCCGGAGACAACGGACTGACAGAGATTCATGTTTTACTATCTTTACCTGAAATTTCACGTCCAGTTTCACCTGTTTAATCTTTTTCATTACGTCACTTTCCGGACCGCATACGCCAGTCTGACCGCACTGTTCCTTTCCATGTTCCTGGGCCCGTACGTCATCCGGAAGCTCAAACAGTTCCAGATCGGGCAGTACATTCGAGAGGATGGACCGAAGGCGCATCAGGTTAAGGCCGGGACACCTACCATGGGCGGCGTCCTCATCAACTTGTGCATTGTTATTTCCACGCTGCTGTGGGCCGACCTCAGCAATCCGTTCATATGGCTGGCCCTTGGAGTAACTATTGCGTTTGCCGGTATCGGCTTTTGGGACGACTATCAGAAGCTTCGAAAACGGAACAATCTCGGGCTGACGGCCCGGACGAAATTCATGCTGCAGATACTAGTCGGCTTCGTCTTTGGCATGATCCTGGTGGCGATGACCGCATGGGGCCTGTATTCCACCGCCATCGTGTTCCCCTTCTTCAAGCGCATTCACCCCAGTTTTGCAATTCAGACCCTGTTGAACAATTCGTGGAGTTATCCTCTTGCATTCCTGCCGTTTGTCGCCTTCGTGGTCATCATCCTGGTGGGGTCATCCAATGCCGTCAATCTGACGGATGGGTTGGACGGTCTGGCCATCGGCTGCATTGTCGTGGCCGCCTCGGCGCTGACGGTACTTACTTATGTTTCGGGTCACGCCGTGTGGTCGGCCTACCTGGACATCGAGCACCTGCCGCAGGCCGCCGAGTTGACGATCTTCTGCGGAGCAATGGTCGGCTCCAGCCTGGGGTTCCTTTGGTACAACGCCTACCCGGCGGAGATTTTTATGGGTGATGTGGGGTCGCTATCCTTGGGAGGAGCAGTGGCCGCCGTGGCCGTGATCATCAAACAGGAGCTCCTGTTACCATTCATCGGCGGTATTTTTGTGATTGAGGCTCTTTCGGTTATTCTCCAGGTGGGGTCGTACAAGCTACGCCGCAAGCGTATTTTCAGGATGGCGCCGCTTCACCATCACTTTGAGTTACAGGGCTGGAAGGAGTCGAAAATCATTGCCCGTTTCTGGATTGCGGCGTTAATTTGCGCCCTGTTTGCGCTGACAACCCTGAAGCTTCGATAGTATATAAAGAGCATTTGACGTCAGGAGTTTATGCGCATAAAATGCGCGTAAATAATCGATGGGAAGACCAAAATCCTTTCGCAACCCAACACGAGTCAGCCTGACGCTGGACCGCAAAACTCTGCAAACGGCCCGGCGGCTGGCGCGGCAAACGCGAAGGTCCCTTTCGGTTGTGGTATCGGAAATTCTGGACACTCACTTCCGCCGCAACGGCCATGGGCGGCCAGAGAGGGTTTCCTGATGGATATTCGCGGCAAAAACGTGCTGGTGGTGGGGTTGGCCCGGAGCGGAGTGGCGGCCGCCCGCTGGCTGAGCGAGCACGGCGCGGCAGTCACTGGGACAGACGTACGGGGGCCCGACGCATTCCCAAAGGTGATTCCGGACCTGCTCAGCCGGAAAATTGGCTTAGAACTCGGCCTTCACAGGGAATCTACCTTTCTCCGACAGGATGTAATTGTCATAAGCCCCGGCGTGCCGGCAGACCTGCCAGTCCTGAACCTCGCCAGAAAGAAGGGGATCCCTGTGGTTCCCGAGATTGAAGTGGCCAGCTGGTTTCTCAAGGGGCCGCTAGCGGGGATTACTGGGACTAACGGCAAGACGACTACTACGACTCTGCTGGGAAGGATCCTGGAAGCATCGGGCTTTTCAACATTCGTAGGCGGGAACATTGGTGTGCCGTTGCTTTCAGCGGTTGACCTTGACCCGACCCCGTCCCTGATTGTGTCAGAATTGAGCAGCTTTCAGCTTGAAACCATCGGTTCGTTCCGGACGGACGTGGCTGTGCTCCTGAACTTGAGCCCGAACCATCTGGATCGACATCCCAACTTTGAGGCGTATATCGCTGCAAAGGCCCGGATCTTCTCTAACCAGACGCAGGACGACTATGCAATCCTGAACGCAGACGACAATAACGTGATGAAGCTTGCCCCGTCAATTAGAAGCCAGAAGGTCCTTTTCAGCCGGCGCAGGGAGCTTCCAAGCGGAGTTTTCGTGTCGAGAGGGACGGTTTTCTACAGAGTGCAAAATCTGGAAGTGGCGTTGATGCGAACGAGCGAGGTTCGGCTGCTGGGTGATTTCAACCTGGAAAACGTGCTCGCTGCTACTGCCGCAGCCTGCGTGTTGGGAGCGGAATTCAATTCCATCCGGAGGGCCGTCCGGGAATTCAGTGGGGTTGAACACCGGTTGGAGTTTGTGCGCGAAATTCGCGGAGTGGACTTTTACAATGACTCCAAAGCCACCAGCGTGGACGCGGCCGCCAAGGCTCTTTCGACTTTTGAGAGAGGCGTGCACCTGATTCTGGGGGGAAAGGACAAAGGCGCGCCCTACGAACCACTACGAAGCCTGATGAAGGACCGGGTGCGTGAAGTGCTTGTGATTGGGGCCGCCCGGGAGAAAATTGTCAGCGACCTTGCCGGTGCCGTGGAGATTGTTGAAGCCGGTGATCTGGAGACAGCCGTGAGGACTGCGGCTGAGCGCGCAAGGCCTGGTGACGTAGTGTTGCTGGCCCCCGCCTGTTCCAGCTTCGACCAGTTTGAAAATTTTGAACACCGTGGGCGAGTATTCAAGGAAATTGTTGAACGTCTGGCTGAAGAAAGCTCAAGAAAGGGTAAGAACAGAGTGGCACTTCAGGCGCCGACCGTCCGCGGCCCCGCTGTTGAAGCTCCCGGGGAGCCGGCAGTGTTGCCGGCAGACCCGCCCGTATTGGATAAATCAAAAGAGTCTTTGTCCAGGCAGCAAACGCTCCGGGTCGAGGATGTCGCTGTTCCCACTGAGTCTGAGCCCCTGGTGCTGGCCGCGCCGCGAGAACTGGAATACGTTTTTGAAGTGAGCGCGGAGGAAGCGTCCACGCAGGGCTTAAGGAATCCAGAAGAAGCGCCAGACGATTTCCTTTTGGATGAGGGAGACTTGACGAATGTCGAGACAGTTGACGACGAGGCGTTCGCGTATGAAGTTCGTGCCGGAACGGCAACCGGTGGGGAAAGTACGGGTGCCATGAAAGAACCATCCACGAAGATGAATAACGGAAAGCGCTCGCGGGTTCGTAAGGAGGAATAGCGGCTGATGGCGCGGCAACTCCAGACTGACAAGGTGCTGTTCGGGACAGTAGTGATCCTCCTCCTGTTCGGGCTCGTCATGGTGTTCAGCGCCTCCGCAGTAATTGCACAGGATGGGTTTGGTTCGAGTTACCACTTTCTTTTCCGCCAGGCATACTGTGCGATTATCGGACTGCTTCTGATGGTAATCATGATGAATGTCGATTATCGGCGTCTGGCGAAACCCACCGTCATTTTCCCGGCTGTCGCCATCCAGGTCTTGCTGCTTTTGGTGGCGATGTTCCAGTCGCCGGTCCATAACACCCACCGGTGGGTGCATCTGGGGCGGTTTATGGTCCAGCCTTCAGAACTTTCAAAAGTCATTATAGTTATTTTCCTCGCCTATTTCCTTGAGATGCGCAAGGGTGAAATCGAAGACTGGAAACGCACCTTGTTGCCGATCGGTCTGGTGGTGGGGACTTCCGGTCTGCTGATCCTGAAGGAGCCCGATTTTGGAACCACCCTGGCGCTTTTCATGATCGTGGCGGCAATGCTTTTTGTTGCTGGGCTGCGTCTGGTGTATTTCGGGTACGCAATGCTGGCGGCTTTCCCGATGCTGATTCTGCTGATTTTCGACACGAGTTACAGGGCGAAGCGCATCACGGCCTTCCTGCACCCTTACTCCGACCCGCTGGGCACGGGATTTCAGATCATTCAGTCGTTTATTGCCGTGGGTACAGGTGGAATTGCCGGCCTCGGCTTGATGGAGGGCAGGGAGAAACTCTTCTTTTTGCCGGAGCCGCAGAACGACTTTATTTTTGCGGTGATCAGCGAAGAACTGGGCTTTATTGGAGCGGTGCTTGTTATTGGGTTGTTCTGCGTAATTTTGTGGCGGGGGTTGCGGGCAGCCGCGCGGTGTTCAAACGATTTCGGGCGACTGCTGGCCGTGGGGATCACCGTGATGGTTGTCGGCCAGGCGCTGGTGAACATCAGCGTTGTGGTCGGGCTGCTCCCCACCAAGGGAATCCCTCTGCCTCTGATCAGTTACGGAGGATCGTCACTCGTGATGACGCTGTTGGCGATAGGAATCCTCCTGAACATTTCCCAGAACACGAGCTAACAGAGCAAGCTTTCCGGAAAAGGTTCTAGAATGTCCGACCAGAGTGAATTAGTTCTCGAAAAGGAGCAGCCCCTGGAACCGGAAACCAGGCCAATAGCGCGTCGTCAGGTGCGCATCCTCATGGCAGCGGGTGGAACCGGTGGTCACATTTTTCCAGCCGTTGCGGTGGCGGATGAAATGCGCCGCCGGTCTGAGCCTGTCGAACCGGGCGCCGCGCAGTATGAGACAGTGTTTTTGGGGACAGGCCGTGGAATTGAAGGGCGGGTGATTCCCCGTGCCGGGTATCGGTTGGAGACGATCCGTGCTGCCGGCCTGAAGGGTATCACAGGATGGAATCGTGTCCTGAATGCGGCCAGGCTGCCGCGGAACGCCTTTGAGGCCGCAAAGCTGCTCTATCGGTTCCAGCCTGATGTTGTTGTAGGAGCTGGTGGCTATATTTCCGGTCCGGTGATGGCGGAGGCTGCGCTTGCCGGACTTCCAACGCTGCTGTACGAGGCCAATGTGGTTCCGGGGTTTACAAACCGGGTTCTGGCGCCTTTTGTAAGTTTGGCTGCCGTTGGGTTTGAACAATCCCTCGCGGTTTATGGTTCGAAAGGACGGTTCACCGGACATCCTGTCCGCCAGGAGTTTTATGCCGTGAAGCCCAAGCTTCACGAGCCACCGTATACGGTTCTGATTGTGGGCGGGAGCCAGGGAGCCCGGGCGTTGAACCAATGCCAGGTCGCGAGCCTGGCCTTATTCAGGTCGCAAGCGGTTGGAACCCTCAGTTTTATCCATCAGACAGGTGAGGCAGATTATAATGCTGTTGGGGCCGCTTACGGCAGTGAATGGGCTGGGTCTGAGGTATGCGCCTTTATTGATGACATTGCGGAAGCCTTTTCGCGGGCGGACTTGATCGTCTGCCGCGCGGGCGCTGCCACGGTGGCTGAACTGGCGGCTGCGGGAAAGGCTTCAATTCTGGTTCCTTACCCCTCCGCCACAGATCAGCATCAGTTGCACAACGCCAGGGCCCTTGAACACGCCGGAGCCGCTTGCGTGATCGAGCAGAAAGATCTGACCCCGGGCCGACTGGTGGATTGTGTAATGGGCTCGCTCGGTGACCCGTGCAAGCTGGCCCGGATGGAGCAGCAGGCAAAGAATCTGGCAAGTCCTTACGCCGCGTGCCGTATCGCAGATCTGATTGAAGGATTGTGCCGCAAAGGCTAAGGCGACAGATCTACACTGGGGCCTGCGGAGATTGATTGAGAGAGTTGGCTATGCTTGGAAAGGTTCGAAAAATCCATTTTGTCGGGATTGGCGGCATCGGCATGAGCGGGCTCGCCGAAGTGTTGCTCAATCTGGGCTTCAGTGTGTCCGGTTCGGACATTAAACAGACACCGGTGACGGACCGCCTGAGCCAAATGGGTGCGCGAATTGCGCACGGGCATGCTGCCGGGAATATCGGCGAGGCTGAAGTTGTGGTTGTTTCCTCGGCTGTTCCAGTGATGAACCCTGAAATCATCGAGGCGGCGCATCGGAAGGTCCCTGTAATTCCCCGCGCTGAAATGCTTGCGGAACTAATGCGGCTGAAATTTTGTGTGGCTGTCGCCGGCTCGCACGGAAAGACGACCGTGACTTCCATGATAGCCGTAATGTTGTCAGAAAACAGTCTGGATCCTACGGCTGTCGTGGGCGGTCGGCTGGACGTTTTTGGTTCCAGCGCAAGGCTGGGGAAAAGCGAACTGATGGTAGTGGAGGCCGATGAAAGTGACCGTTCTTTCCTTTACCTGCTGCCGACTCTTGCTGTCGTCACCAATATCGATCGCGAGCACCTGGACCATTACGGCGATCTGGGAGAGATTCAGGAGTCGTTCGTTTCATTCATGAACAAGGTTCCTTTCTACGGGTCGGTTATTGCCTGTGTGGACCCTCCATGGCGGACGGCGATGCAAGCGGTGCTGCCTCGTTTGCGAAGGCGCGTGGTGACTTACGGTATCCAATCCGGAGCCGATGTGACGGCTCGCGATCTGGAGTTGCGAGCGGGTGGGTCGAGTTTTGAAGTTGCGGTGGATGGGAAGTCGCTGGGGTCCTTCAAAGTGAAGATTCCCGGCCGCCACAATGTGCAGAATGCGCTTGCCGCCATCGCAGTAGGGCGGGAACTTGATCTTGAACCGGCACAGATTCAGGCAGGATTGGAATTCTTTCGTGGGGCCGACCGACGCTTTCAGGTTAAGGCTGAAGTTAATGGAATCACGGTCGTTGACGACTACGGCCACCATCCGACGGAAATAATCGCCACGCTTGAGGCGGCCCGGTTACGGGGAGCACGCCGGATTCGGGCCGTCTTCCAGCCTCATCGATTTTCCCGGACGAAATTCCTGATGGATGATTTTGCCCGATGCTTCGATGGCTGTGACAAGGTCTACCTTCTGGATATTTATCCTGCGAGCGAGGCGCCGATTCCCGGCATCACCTCGCAACGGCTGGTGGAAAGGATGTCGGAGCTTGGCTTTACGCGCGCTCGCTATGCCGCATCGGAATCCGCTGTGACCAGCGAGATACTGGCAGACCTGCACCCGGGTGACCTGGTGCTGACGATCGGGGCGGGCCCCGTGTGGAAGATTGCGGAGACCCTGGCGAGGGCAGTTAATGAGAGTGTCGAGCATCCCGGCGCAGTGAAAACGTAAAGTGGTTGAAGTTGAGAGCCGAGAGCAATTGGATTGCAGGTCCGATCAGCAACTATGGTGAGGCAGCGGAGGCTTTGTGGGTTTTTCCAAGGCTTTTTTTCTGCGGATAACGGAACCAACGGATTTGCTTCTTATCCCTTAAGCGGTTGGCCCGGCCCGGCGGTTCAGGAAGATGGCGCCGGATAAGGAGGTCGATCATGTTTGGGGTGGATAGCGGCGAGGTAGCCGGCGAGATGGAATCTTCTTCAGAAACACCCTATATGCGACGCTCCCGCGCTGTGGCGGTGCGGCAAACCAGGATCCCCCGGGGCATCCGCCGGTTTGTGTGGTGGTCGGGAGTCATCCTGTTTGTCCTTATGCCGATGGGGATTGGCGGATATTTGCTGGGCGCGTATCTTCTGAATTCGCCGCGCTTTCAGATGTCTTCGCCCACAGACGTGGTGATTGAAGGCAATCATTACGTCTCGAAGGAGGAAGTCCTGACGGCCTTGGGCGTTCAGGCCGATGCTTCCGGCAGCGGAACCAATATTTTCAGGACCTCGTTGGACCAGAGAGAAAAACAAGTCGAATCCATTCCCTGGGTGCGCTCTGCGACAGTGGTGCGTTCTTTTCCTCGCGGGCTGGTGATCTATGTTTCGGAGCGCGTCCCGGTTGCCTTTGTCGATGTGGGAAGCCAGATCAAGATGGTGGACCAGCAGGGGTTTCTGCTGGATACCCCGGAAAAGAGCCACTTTGATTTCCCCATTGTCAAGGGTCTGGACTTCCATGGCGATCCATCTGACCGCGCCGTGCGACTGGATCTTTACCAGGAGTTTATACACGAAACATCCGGAAAGATGGCGAGTTTCGGATGGGCCATTTCCGAAGTGGATTTGAGCGATGCAAGTAATGTCAAGGCGCTGCTGGTTCAAGGTGGCCAGACGCTTCTTGTCTATTTCGGAAATACGAGCTTTCTGGGCCGATTCGAAAATTTGATGACGGTACTCCCGCAGCTTCGCAGGACGAACGCAAGAATCGATTCTGTTGATTTACGATTTCGAAACCAGGTAGTCGTGAACCCGGCGGGACAGGATTCAGCGGGCGGCTCATCCGCCGGGGCCAATACTACGGGCAATTCAAAGGGGACATAAAAGACGCTTGGCGCACAAAGAGCAGGCACTGATTGGCCTTGATCTGGGAAACAGCAAGACTTGTGCTATGGTTTGCTACCCCACCGACACAGGAAAACTTGAGGTGACAGGCCTGGGGATAGCTGAGTCCAAAGGCTGGCATAAAGGCCTGATTGTTAACCTCGATGCCGCTGTCCTCTCGATCAAGAAAGCCGTGGAGGCAGCGGAGTCGGCCGCGGGGATTCCAGTCGACGTAGCTTATGTGGGTGTCGGCGGGTCGCACATTCGAGGTGTAAATTCGCGCGGTGGAGTTACCATTGCCAACCGTGGTCATGGCGTAGGACGCGAAGATATTCGCCAGGTAATTCGTGTGGCCCAGAGTATAGCCATCCCAGAAGACCGCGAGTTGTTGCACGTTTTGCCGCAGGAGTTCCTGCTGGATTCCCAGGATGGCATTCGTGATCCGCTGGGCATGGTGGGAACGCATTTGGAGGCCAACGTCCACGTGGTGACTGCTTCCACCTTGGCCTGGCAAAATGTGGTGACTGCCGTGAACCGGGCGGGAATCGAGGTTCCGGAGAGTGGAACAGTTTTTGAGCCGCTCGCCTGCGCGGAAACGTGCCTTTCCACTGACGACCGCGAGCTGGGGGTCGTGCTGGTTGACCTGGGCGCGGGTTCTTCGGACCTGATCATCTACCATCACGGCAGTGTCCGTCTGACAGCGTCGATTCCCGTTGGTGGCGAGCATTTCACGAACGATATTGCGGTTGGGCTCCGGACTCCAGTGCCTGAAGCGGAAAAAATCAAGCGGCTTTGGGGCAGGCAGAACTCGGGCATGGGAGAGTCGGCCGCGCTGGAAGTTCCGGGCGTTGGCGAACGTCCGGCACGCATCGTTAATTATGCCCGCCTGCGTGAAATCATTGAGCCACGCGCGGTTGAGTTGCTGGAGTTGATTAAAGTGGAAATCGACCAGGTGGACCGAGAAAGCCGGCTTGGCGCGGGTGTTGTACTGACGGGTGGCGGTGCAAAGTTGGGAGGATTTGTCGCCCTTGCTGAACGGGTGTTGGAGATGCCGGTCCGTGTGGGTCATCCCATGAATATGGAGAGCTCTGAGGAAGTGTTGCCTGACCCGTCTTATGCCACGGTGGTTGGGCTGGTCACTTACGGCAAGCGGATGCGTCTGTTGCAGGACCGTCAGAACAAGGGTCTGATGGGAAGAATTTGGGGAGTTTTGCGGGGCCCGGGGAATTGATGATTTCTCCTCGATCCTGGATCGTTTACATTTGGGAGTGAATATGCCAGACAATGGACATGCCGAAGAGTTGCGGGTTGATTTTTCTGACAACATGCGACGCGGCGCCAAGATCAAGGTTCTGGGCGTGGGCGGAGGCGGCGGGAATGCCGTCAACCGCATGATTGCCGCCAATGTTGAAGGTGTCGAGTTTATGGTGGCGAATACCGACCTCCAGGCACTCGAAATGTCGAAAGCGCCTCTCAAAATCCAGTTGGGCGCGAAGTTGACAAAGGGCCTTGGAGCCGGAGCCAATCCTGATATTGGCCGGGCCGCAGCACTCGAAGACACCGACAAGATTGTCGAGGCCCTTGAGGGCGCAGACATGGTGTTTGTGACGGCCGGGCTGGGTGGCGGCACCGGCACGGGCGGCGCTCCCATCGTGGCGAGCCTGGCGCGGGAACTTGGCGCCCTGACGGTCGCTGTGGTAACAAAGCCTTTTGCTTTTGAAGGCCGCCGCAGAATGACCCAGGCTGAATACGGGCTGTCTGAATTGAGCCAGGCGGTGGACACCGTCATCTGCATTCCCAACGAGCGGCTGATGGAATTTGTGGACAAGGGAACGAGCTTTTTTGAGGCATTCCGCATCGCGGATGACATCCTGCGCCAGGGTGTCCAGGGCATTTCAGACATCATCACCATCACCGGCATCATCAACCGTGACTTTGCCGACATCAAGACGATCATGGAGGGCATGGGATATGCGGTGATGGGCACGGCCATCGGACGCGGTGACAATCGCGCCCTCGATGCCACAAACCAGGCGATCGCAAGTCCATTGCTGGAGGATGCCTCCATCGACGGTGCCCAGGGCATTCTGCTGAACATCACGGGATCGAGCATGCTGACCCTCCATGAGGTCCATGAGGCTTCCACCATCGTCCACCAGGCTGCTGCAGAAAATGCCAACATCATCTTCGGGGCGGTACTTGACGAAACAATGGAAGACGCCGTGAAGGTAACCGTAATCGCCACCGGAATCAAATCGGAGAAGATCGGCATCAAACCGATTGCTGGCATCTCCCCGGCTTTGAAGACTGCGCAGGAGAGCGTAAAGCTGCGACGGGAGAAGGCCGCGGCTGGCGTGGAAGAGCAGCCCGTGGAAAAACCGCGCCCGGAGATTTCTGAGGATGATCTGGATGTTCCGGCCTTCATGCGCCGCCCGCTGAAACCGGAGAGAAAGTAGAATGCAACCGGTCTTGGAACTGAGAACATTCGCCCGGCGGGAAACAGACTGCGGGATTTTCTCACCCGTTTGCTACGCCGTGATTTCGGCTGTTCCCGCAGACCCACATTCGGGCCGGACACGAAATTTTCATGAAACCTTCCACTTCTGATCTTGAGGCGGCTTACGCGGCGTGCCGCCGGTTGGCGCGCCGCCATTACGAGAATTTCCCTGTCGCTTCGCTGCTGGTTCCCAGGGACAAAAGGAATGCGCTGGCGGCCATTTATGCTTTTGCGCGCTCGGCTGATGACTTTGCCGACGAGCCCGGCGTTGAAGGGCGCCTGGAAAAGCTGGCGGATTGGCGCCGGAGGCTGTACGCGTGCGTTGAGGGCGAGGCTGACCATCCGGCATTTCTTGCGCTCGGTGACACAATCCAGAAACATCGTTTGAGCGTAAGCCACCTTGACAACCTGCTCCGTGCTTTCGAGATGGACGTGACCGTCAACCGTCATCAGAACTTTGAGTCGCTCTTGAAGTACAGCTCCTGTTCGGCAAATCCAGTGGGGCGCCTGATGCTGGAGTTGTTCGATCATCGCGACCCGGAACTTTTCGCCCTCTCCGACAACATCTGCACGGCGCTGCAACTGACGAATTTCTGGCAGGACGTGCGGATCGATCTTGAACGTGAACGCATATATCTGCCGCTCGATGATTTGGCGAGCTATGACCTTTCCGTGGGCATCCTCAGGTTGTGGAAGCTGGAAAACAACCTGCAGGCGGACCCCGGAATCGAAGAACGGTGGCGTTGTATGATGGCGCTTGAAGCCAAGCGCACCTGGCAACTGTTCATAAACGGAAAGCCGCTGCCCGAGCGCGTGGTTCCGCAGCTTCGACGCCAGCTTCGCCTGACCTGGCTGACAGGGACGACGATCCTGACACGAATTGAGGCTGTCGATTTTGATGTCTTCCGCCGCCGCCCCAAACTTGAATTGTTCGATTTTGTCCGGCTCTACTTCAGGGCCCGGCACCCGATCATGTCTGAAACTGCAGACAGCGGTGTGGGTGTTGCGGCCAGCCCGGGGCGCCAGCAATGAGTTGTTGTTCTTCCGGTCTGTGGAATGGCGCCGCCGAGAACTTTCCCATGAACCTCCTGATATTTTATGCCTGAAGACGTTTTGATCATCGGCGGCGGCTTGGCCGGCCTCGCGGCAGGCGTGGCATTGACTGAAGCCGGGTGCCGCGTCCGCCTGCTTGAGCAGAAGCCGTATCTTGGCGGGCGAGCGCGCTCCTTTCGCGAGGCGGCCACCGGATCTGTTGTTGATAACGGCCAGCACCTTTTCATGGGCTGCTACCATTCCACACTGAAGTTTTTTGCGGCGATTGGCACTTCTCAAACGGTTACCTTCGATCCGCAGCTCCGGGTCCGCTTTCTGGAAACAGACAAGAAGCTCACTGAACTACGTTGCCCTGCGTTTCCAGCACCGTGGCATCTGCTGTTCGGTGTGTGCCTCTCCAACAGTTTTGCCTTCGGCGAAAAAGTGGACGTTGTTCGAATGGGCAGGGCGTTGCGCGACACAAGAAGCACGGCGAGCGCCGCTGGCGCGCTGGAGCACCTGACGGTGGAAGAGTGGCTTTCGGAGCTTGGCCAGCGGGAAAGCCTGCGCCGCAACTTCTGGGACCTGCTGTGCATTGCCGCCATGAACGAAGACCCGCAAATCACCTCCGCTCTCCTTTTCCACCGCGTTCTGCGCCTGGCGCTGTTCACTTCTCCTCTCGACTCGCGCCTCGGCATTCCGCGCACCGGGCTGAGCGACTGCTACACCGAGGCAGCGGCGCACACGATCACTGATCACGGAGGCAGCGTTGAACCGCAGCGCGACGTGCGCGCGCTATTGGTTTCGAACGGCGAGTGCCATGGCGTCAAGCTGGTGGACGGCAGCACCATCGAGGCGCAGGCCACACTTAGCGCCGTGCCGTGGCACGTTCTGCCCAAGCTGCTTCCGGACGAGACTGTCACTACGCAACCCTTCTTCTCGCGCATCCTCGACTTGCATCCGGCGCCCATCATTTCCATCTATCTCTGGTTTGACCGTGCCGTGACCGATCTTGAGTTTGTGGGCCTGCGCGGCACGACCATCCAGTGGCTCTTTAACAAGGGCAAAATCCTGGGCAGCGGCGAGAACTACATTTCGCTGGTTCTGAGCGGCGCCCACGATCACGTTGCGCGGTCTAAAGAAGACCTGGTGGACACCGCGCTCCGGGAACTCCGGACCCTGCTGCCGGGCATGAGTGACGCCCGTCTGACGCATTCGCTGGTGATCAAGGAGCGCTTTGCCACCTTCTCGCCATGCGTGGGAGTGGAGGCTCTGCGGCCTTCAGCCGTGACGCCGGTGCGCGGTCTTTATCTTGCGGGGGATTGGACGGACACCAGCCTGCCTGCAACCATCGAAGGGGCCGTCCAAAGCGGCTATACGGCAGCGGAAGCCATTCTGCAATCCAACTGATGATTACACCTGGCCGGCCACCGCGACCCGGCGGCTCTCATAGAGCGGAAACTCTTCGGTAAGCGTATTCACTTCATTGCGGACGCGCGCCAGCAGAGCTGCATTCTCCAGGTCGGTGAGCACCTCGGCAATCCAGCCGCCAATCCTGCGCATCTCGGCTTCTTTCATGCCGCGGGTGGTGACGGCGGGCGTTCCCACCCGGATGCCACTGGCCACCATGGGTGGGTTGGGATCGAACGGAATGGCGTTCTTGTTGACGGTGATGCCGGCCTGCTCCAGCGCCTTTTCCGCCTGCTTTCCGGTGACGCCCTTGGAGAAAACATCCACCAGCATCAGGTGGTTGTCCGTGCCGCCGGAGACGATGCGGAAGCCTTTCGCTGCGATGGTTTCGCACAGCACGCGGGCGTTGTCCACAATCTGCTTCTGATACTCGCGGTAGGAAGGCTGCAGCGCTTCCTGGAAGCAGACCGCCTTGGCGGCGATCACGTGCATCAGCGGGCCTCCCTGGATGCCGGGGAAGACGGTCTTGTCGAGCGCCTTGGCGTGCTCCGCCTTGCAGAAGGTGGCGCCGCCGCGCGGCCCGCGCAGCGTTTTGTGAGTGGTGGTGGTGACAAAGTCAGCGTGCGGAAAGGGGCTGGGATGCAGCCCGGCCGCGATGAGCCCGGCGATGTGGGCCATATCCACCATCAGCAGCGCGCCCGACTTTTTGGCGATTTCGCCGAAGCGCGCAAAATCGATGATGCGCGGATAAGCGCTGGCGCCGGCGACAATCAGTTTCGGCTTGTGCTCCATCGCCAGCTGTTCGAGCTCGTCGTAATCGATGGTCTCCGTATCTTTCTTAACACCGTAAGGGACAATGTTGTACATCTTGCCGGAAAAGTTCAGCGGGTGCCCGTGCGTCAGGTGGCCTCCGTGGGCCAGGTTCATGCCCAAGAGGGTGTCTCCCGGCTTCAGCACCGTCATATAAACCGCCTGGTTGGCCTGCGCTCCGGAATGAGGCTGCACGTTCACGTGGTCCGCGTTGAACAGCTTCTTGGCGCGCTCAATGGCCAGCGTCTCGGCCACGTCCACAAACTCGCAGCCGCCGTAATAGCGCTTGCCCGGCAGTCCCTCGGCATACTTGTTGGTGAGCACGGAACCGAGCGCCTGCAGCACCGCCTCGCTCACAAAATTCTCCGAGGCAATCAGTTCAAGCGTCGCGGCCTGGCGGCCGACTTCGCGGTCAATGGCCTGGGCGACCTCCAGGTCAACTTCACTGAGGGAGCGGGTGCGAGAAATCTGGGTCATGACGTTTTCTCCAGCCTTTATGAATGTAGTTGTGAGGCTTCCTTCAGGTTCATGCGTGGCGTCATCCTGATCCCGCCGAGCGGCAGAAGCATCTGCTTTGGTCCTTTGCCCTGAGAAACAGCGGTTGCCTCGCTGCCCTCGGCATGACGGGTGGCCTCTTTCAGCAGCCTGTTGAACCACCATTCTAGCGGAGGCGCGCAGGCTTGGCAATTATTCCCGCCCGGCGGTGGTGACTCAGTTTGCTTCCTATTCTGTGGCACGGCCATCTTGGCCGTGTCTTTTCACCGCAGCACGGGCGAGGACGCCCGTGCCACGAATCAAACTGAGTCACTACCCGCCCGGCAGGGGCATTGGAATGGCTGGTGGAGAGTCCACGTCGCCGCATTGTGTAGCTGCGGTTTACCTGGCCACGTACCATCCGGCACGTGGCCTCGCCAGTTGGCGGCGTTAAGCCGCGGCTACGCCTTGCGAGGATGAAGATGGGCAAAAGTAAGACCGAACCGCAGCAAAAAGGCTAGCCATAAGTGGAAAAAATCTCGGGTTCGTTTTGGGTTCGTTTTTTCCACAGGAACATGTTTTCAACAACTTCCCGGCTTTGTTTTTGGGTTCGTTTGGGTTCGCTTTTGGGACATTTTACTTTGTTTTCAACAACATCTCGGGTTCGTTTTCAAAAAAAGGTATTCTTTTTGTCCCACAATTTGGATGCCAAATT
>OBLQ010000323.1_pt1 | contig 18032 bp, 19 predicted proteins | sample 1519881 | NCBI WGS metagenome assembly OBLQ01 (sample SAMN01911456, study PRJEB22533) | soil metagenome | biome: Soil | place: Malaysia | collected 2012-04-30 | depth DG_metagenome m | reverse complement strand
ACCTCGCGCTGGTAGCCGACGAGCACGTAGACGCACAGCGCCATCAGTTCCAGGCCCAGGTACAGCATGATGAAGGTGTTGGCCGAGGCCATCAGCATCATGCCTGTGGCGGCGAACAGCATCAGCACGTAGTACTCGCCGGTGTGCGCCTCCCCCCGCATGTAGTCGATCGACAGGATCGCCGCGATGGCGGTCGTCGTCAGGATCAGCACCTTGGCGAAGGCCGCGAACGGATCGAGCACGAAGAAGCCGTAGAAGGCCACGAGCGGCTTGGCGCTCATCACCTGCACCACCGTGAAGGCCGCGAGCACGCACACCGCGATGGTCGCATAGCCGCTCCAGTGCTTGCGGTTCGCAGGCAGGAACAGGTCGACGATCAGCAGCGTCATGGCCGCCACGGCCACGAACATCTCCGGCATCAGCGTTGCCAGATGCTCGGGGAACGGGAATGGGAAGCTCACATTGGCCATCGTCTACCTCAGCGCCGCGATTTCATGGATCTGACCGCTCTCGGCCAGTGCCGCTGCGGCCGGCAGCTTGCTGGCCGAGGCCTGGGCCACCAGGTGTTCCACCGAGGCGTGCATCACGTTCAATACCGGCTTCGGATACAGGCCCATCCACACCACCAGCGCGATCAGCGGCACGAAATAGGCGAACTCGCGCACGCTCATGTCGGGCATGGACTTGACCGTGTCCTTGACCAGGTCGCCGAACACCACGCGCTTGTACATCCACAGCGTGTAGCAGGCGGACAGCACCACGCTGGTGGCCGCACCGATGGCCACCCATTTGGTCGAGACGGCCAGATGCGCCTGGGCCGCGGCGGAGGATGAGAACGTGCCGAGCAGCACCATGATCTCGCCGATGAACGAGGAGGCGCCCGGCAGCGCCACGTTGGCCATGGCGAAGACCAGGAACACGGCCGCGAACACGGGCATCACGTTGACCACGCCGCCGTAATCGGCGATCAGGCGCGTATGCAGCCGGTCGTACATGACGCCGACGCACAAAAACAGCGCGGCGGCGACGAAGCCGTGGCTGATCATGTTGACGATCGCCCCCTCCACCGCCTGCTGCGTCAGCATGAAGGTGCCGAGCGTGACGAAGCCCATGTGCGCGATCGACGAATAGGCGATCAGGCGCTTCATGTCCTCCTGCATCATCGCCACCAGCGAGATGTAGACGATGGCGATCAGCGACAGGACCACGACCAGCGGTACGAAGTACTGCGAGGCATCCGGGCAGATCGGCAGCGAGAAGCGCAGGAAACCGTAGGCGCCCATCTTCAGCAGGATGCCGGCCAGGATCACCGAACCGGCCGTCGGCGCCTCGGTGTGCGCGTCGGGCAGCCAGGTGTGCACCGGCCACATCGGCACCTTGACGGCGAAGGCCACCAGGAAGGCCAGCCACAGCCAGATCTGCCAGTGGAAGTCGAACGGGTAGGCCATCAGCATCAGCACCGAGCCGCCCAGCGTATACAGGAAGAACTTGATCGTGGCGTAGACGCGGTTCTTGCCGCCCCAGATGCCGATGATCAGGTACATCGGCAGCAGCATCGCCTCCCAGAAGAAGTAGAACAGGATGGTGTCCAGCGCCGAGAACACGCCGATCAGCGTCGTCTCCAGCACCAGGAAGGCGATCATGTACTCCTTGACGCGCGTCTGGATGCAGCGCCAGGCCGACACGACGCAGATCACGGTCAACAGGCTGGTCAGCAGGATGAACGGCATCGAGATGCCGTCGACACCGAGATGGTAGTTGACGTTGAAGCTGGAGATCCACGGATGCAGCTCCTCGAACTGCATATGGGCCGTCGACGGATCGAAGGCGAAGGCCAGCGGCAGGGTCACGACGAAGGTGGCCACGGACACGGCCAGCGCGGCCCAGCGCACCGCCGCCTCGCCGCGCACGAACAGCCAGATGGCCAGCGCTCCCGCCAGGGGCAGGAAGATGCTCAGCGACAGGATGGGGAATCCGAGGACGTTGTTCAGCTGCTCCATCTCTTCTCCCTCAGGCCTTCAGAATCAGCCAGGTCAGCACGGCGAACAGCCCCAGCACCATGGCGAAGGCATAGTGATAGATCATGCCGGTCTGGATCTCGCGCAGCCGGGCCGCGCCCCCCCTGATGGTGTTGACGATGGCCCCGTGGATGATGGCGCCGTCGATCAGGCCGAGATCGGCCTTGCGCCACAGGAGCGTGCCCAGCCGGCGCGCCGAGCGCACGAACAGCCACTGGTACAGCTCATCCCAGTACCACTTGTTGAGCAGGAAGGCATGCAGGCGCGGCATGGCGGTCGCCAGCCGATGCGGCGCCGAATTCTCGCGGAAATACATCCAGAAGGCGGTGCCGATGCCGAGGAAGGCCAGGATCGTGGGCCCGAACTCGAGCCAGTTCAACGCGAGTTCATGCCCCTTCAGATGCTCCGCCGCCTCGAGCTTGAGAATCGGGTTATGCGCATCGAGCACGAAGATGCTGTGGCCGAAGTAGCCCTCGGCCCCGCCCTGGATGATGTCGAGCACGTTGTGACCGAACCAGCCGGCCAGCACCGCGCCGACGGACAGCACCATCAGCGGCACCGTGATCACCCAGGGTGACTCGTGCACGTGCGACTTGGTCTCGGCCGGCACACGGTCCGTGTTGTGGAAGGTCAGCAGGAACATGCGGAAGGTGTAGAAGGCCGTCATGAACACCGCGGTCAGCGCCGCCAGGTAGGCGAAGTCGCTGGCCCAGCCCATGCCGCGCACCGCCGCCGCCTCGATGATCACGTCCTTGGACCAGAAGCCCGCGAACGGGTAGACGCCCGACAGCGCCAGAGCGCCGATCAGCATCGTCCAGTAGGTGATGGGCATGAACTTGCGCAGCTGGCCCATCTTGCGGATGTCCTGCTCGGCCATCATGCCGTGGATCACCGAGCCCGCGCCGAGGAACAGCAGCGCCTTGAAGTAGGCATGCGTCACCAGATGGAAGATGCCGGCCGAATAGGCCGACACGCCGCAGGCCACGAACATGTAGCCGAGCTGCGAGCAGGTGGAATAGGCGATCACGCGCTTGATGTCGTTCTGCACCATGCCGATGGTGGCGCACATCCAGGCCGTGATGCCGCCGACCACCGTCACCACCTCAAGCGCCGTGTTCGAGTACTCGAACATCGGCGACAGGCGCGCCACCATGAACACGCCGGCCGTCACCATCGTGGCGGCATGGATCAGGGCCGAGATCGGGGTCGGACCCTCCATCGAATCGGGCAGCCACACATGCAGCGGCACCTGCGCGCTCTTGCCCATGGCGCCGATGAACAGCGCCACGCAGATGAAGGTGATGGCCGACACGTGCAGGCCGAGGGACGGCACCTCCAGGGTGTGCCCCGCGGCGACGAAGCCCTGCACGCCGTCGAACACCTGCCGGTATTCGACGCTGCCGAAGAAGTACCAGACGGCCAGGATGCCGATGGCGAAGCCGAAATCGCCGACGCGGTTGACGATGAAGGCCTTCATCGAGGCCACGTTGGCGCTCTCCCGCCTGAACCAGAAGCCGATCAGCAGGTAGGAGAACAGGCCCACCGCCTCCCAGCCGAAGAACAGCGTGAAGAAGTTGTTGCCCATCACCAGCACCAGCATCGAGAACGTGAAGCCGGAGATGTACGAGAAGAAGCGCGAGTAGCCCGGATCGCCGTGCATGTAGCCGATGGTGTACACGTGCACGCAGGCCGAAACGATGGTGACGGTGACCATCATGATGGCCGTCAGCCGGTCGATCATCATGCCGATGGGCACATGCAGGCCGCCGGAGATGATCCAGGTCCAGAAGTTGCCGCTGAAGGAGGCGCCGTTCAGCACCTGCAGGAACACATGCACGGACAGCACGGCCGCCCCGATCACGCCCAGCGAGCAGATCCAGTGCGACAGCTTCTCCTTCAGGGCCCAGCCGAACAGGCCGACCGTCAGCGCCGCGATCAGCGGCAGCGCCGGAATGGTCAGCAGCTCGACGGTATTGAGCATCATATGGACGTTTTCCTGCACCCCAGCCTCCCCTCAGCCCTGCAAGGTGTTGATGTCTTCGACATCGATCGAACGGCGCAGGCGGTAGAAGGCCACCAGGATCGCCAGGCCGACCGCCACCTCGCTGGCCGCCACCGTCAGCACGAAGAATACGAAGATCTGGCCGGCCAGGTCGTTCAGGAAGTGCGAGAAGGCGACCAGGTTGATGTTGACCGCCAAGAGCATCAGCTCGATGCACATCAAGAGCACGATGACGTTCTTGCGGTTCAGGAACAGCCCGATCACGCCGAGCGTGAACAGGCAGGCGCCGACCGCCAGATACGATGACAACCCGACCATCACAGCCTCACCTTGCGCATGCGATCCTCCCGGCGGACATGGACCTGCGCCGAAATATTCTGGTACTTCGCGTCCTTGCGGCTGCGGATGGTCAGCACCACCGCCCCGACCAGCGCCACCAGCAGGATGATGGCCGCCACCTCGAAGCCCAGCAGGTATTTGGTGTACAGGATCTTGCCGATCTCCACCGTGTTGTTGACCTGCTGCAGGATGTGCCCGGCGGTCGGCTCGACCGCGAACACGCCGCTGGTGGCGGCGGCGATCAGTTCGACGAACAGCACCAGCGCGATCACACCGCCGACCGGCAGGTACAGCAGGAAGCCTTCCCTGAGTTTGACCACATTGACCTCGAGCATCATCACCACGAACATGAACAGCACCATCACGGCACCGACATAGACCAGGATCAGGATGATGCCCAGGAACTCGGCATCGAGCATGAAGAACAGCCCGGCGGCGTTGAAGAAGCAGAAGATCAGGAACATCACCGAGTGCACGGTGTTGCGCGCCAGCACGACGCCCAGGCCGCCGATCACGGCCATGGTCGCAAACAGATAGAAAAAGCCGGTCTCCAGCATCCCCCCTCCCTCGGTCGGATCAGCCGTCAGCTGTAACGCGCATCGGCAGCCAAGTTTGCCGCAATCTGGCTTTCGTAGCGATCGCCATTGTCCAGCAGCATGTCCTTGGTGTAATACAGGGCCGCGCGCGTTTCGCTGGCATACTCGAATTCCTGGGTCTCGACGATGGCATCGACCGGGCAGGCCTCCTGGCACAGGCCGCAGTAGATGCACTTGGTCATGTCGATATCGTACCGGGTGGTGCGCCGGGTGCCGTCCTCACGCTCATCGGATTCGATGAGGATGGCCAGCGCCGGGCATACCACCTCGCACAGCTTGCAGGCGATGCAGCGCTCCTCGCCGTTCTCGTAGCGGCGCAGCGCATGCAGGCCGCGAAAACGGGGGGAAAGCGGCGTGCGCTCCTCCGGATACTCGACCGTGATCTTCTTCTTGAACATGTACTTGCCCGTCAGCATCAGCCCGCGCAGCAGCTCGGTCAGCAACCAGGTCCGGACGGCACGCTTGATCAGGTTCATCCCTCTCTCCTACGGGCGCCAGAAGCCGATGATCTCGGACAGGCCGGGGGTGTACATGGCGATACCGATCACCGCGATCCAGCCCATCGTCCACGGCAGGAACACCTTCCAGCCCAGGCGCATCAGCTGATCGTAGCGGTAGCGCGGGAACGAGGCGCGGAACCAGATGAACATGAACACCAGGAAGCTGGCCTTCATGAGCAGCCAGACGGTGCCCGGAATGAAGTCCAGCGCCGGGATCGGGGCGTTCCAGCCGCCGAGGAACAGCACGCTGGTCATCAGGCTGATCATGATCATCGCGGCGTATTCCGCCAGCGAGAACAGGGCGAACCACATGCCGGAGTACTCGACGAAATAGCCGGCCACGATCTCCGCCTCGCCCTCGGGCAGGTCGAACGGCACGCGGTTGGTCTCGGCGCAGCCGGAGATGAAGTAGACCAGCAGCATCGGGAACAGCGGGATCGCGTACCAGTGCCAGAAGCCACCGGACTGGGCGCGCACGATGTCCGCCAGGTTCAGGCTGCCGGCCAGCATCAGTACGGTGACCAGGGCGAAGCCCATCGAGATCTCGTAGGAGATCATCTGGCCGCTGGAGCGCAGGGCTCCCAAAAAGGCGTACTTCGAGTTCGACGCCCAGCCGGCCATCAGGATGCCGTAGATGCTGAGGCTGGTAATCGCCATCACGTACAGCACGCCGATGTTCAGGTTGGCGATGGCCATCACGTGCGGGCTGGACCACAGGCCGAACAGCGAGGTCTGGCCGAACGGGACGACGGCGAAGGCGATCAGGGACGGCACCAGCGAGATCACCGGGGCGGCCACGAACAGGAACTTGTTGGCCCGCGTCGGGATGATGGTTTCCTTGAAGAACAGCTTGATGCCGTCGGCGATCGGCTGCAGCAGCCCCGCCCAGCCGACGCGGTTGCAGCCCTTGCGCGCCTGCGCCCAGCCGATCACGCGCCGCTCGAAGTAGGTGATGTAGGCCACGCCCAGCGCCACCGGCACCACCACGACGAGGATCTCCAGGGCCCAGATGCCGGCCTGGATGGCCATGTCCACTGCGCTCATCACGCCCCTCCCTTCAGCGAGGCCGAATCGGCACTGCACAGGTCACCGCAGGTGCCGCCCTTGGCCACGAACAGCACGCCCGGCGACACATCGTCACGCACGCACACCTCGCACGGGAGCTCGCCCCGGTCGGTCACCACCGTCAGCCGGCCCTCGGCCAGCTTCAGCGCCGCCAGCGTCTCGGGATTGACCACGACATCGCCGATCGGGTGCAGGTCCGCCGCCTCGGTCAACAGGGTGGAGGCGCGCGCCCACATGCCCTCGCGGTACATCGAGAAACGGCTGACCACGTCGAGCGCATGACTCGGTTTGAAGGAAGGCAGGGATGCGGCCTTGGGATTGCGGCTCGCCGGCGCCAGGTAGGCATCGATGATCTCGGCATCCGCCGCCTTCTCCAGCTCCGGCATCAGGCGGCTCACATGCGCCTGGATCTCTTCCAGATCGATCGCCGGCACCTCGCAGCCGCAGGCCTGGATCAGGCGCATCATCACCTTCCACAGCGGCCGTTCCTGGCCGACCGAGACCAGCGGCGTGCGCGCCTCGCGCACGCGGCCTTCCATGTTGACGAAATGCCCCTCGACCTCGGAATAGGCCGCCGCCGGCAGCAGTACCTCGGCGTGCGCGGTGATGGCGCCGGCGATGGAGCCGACCTGCACCAGCGGCACCCTGGCAAGCGCCGCCTTGGCCTCGACCGGGAACAGGCCGTCGCCGACCGGATCGCTGCCGACCACCAGCAGCGCATCGAGCTCGCCCTTGGCTGCCGCATCGAACAGCTCGCCCGCGCCGACGCGCACATCGCCGAAGATCGGGCCGAGCACCTGGGCGTTCATGCCCTCCGGGATCAGGTTGCGTCCGTCGCCGGCCGCCTCGGCATGCCCGCAGGCACGCATCAGCAGGTCCAGGCCGTGGATCAGGGCCGCCGCATCGGGATGCGAGCGGATCTCCTCGCCGACCAGCAGGGCACAGCTGTCGGCCAGCAGCGCATCGGCCAGCTGCTTGCCGGCCTCGTGACGGGCGTTGACCGAGGACATCCACACATCCATGCCGGCCGCCGTCTTGCCGAACTCCTTGACCTGATCCATGGCGCGGGCGATCACCGCCGGCCAGTCGCGCGGCCGGATCAGCGCATCGCTCGTCAGCTTGTCGGTATTGGTGCGGTAGTTCATGGCCCCGATGCGCATCACCGGCTTCCCATGGTGCAGGCGCTTGCGCAGCCGTTGCATCAGGACCGGAAGGCGCTGGCGCAGGTCGGAGCCCAGGATCGCCACCTGGGCCGAGGACTCGATCTGGTCCACGGTCATCGCGAATCCTTCCTCGAAGGCGAACGGCCGCATATCGCGGCGGTACAGGTCGCAGGCCACATTGGCATCGGGGAACGCCGCGTCGCGCAGCAGCCGCACCGAGGTCAGGCCCTCCACGCTCCAGCCCGGGGAGCAGACGATGCCGATGCGCTTGCCCTTCAAAAGTTTCATGGCCCGGCCGATCGCCTCGTCCCAGTTCACCTCGGCCAGAGCGCCGTCGATGCGCATCGATGGGGCCAGGATGCGCTTCTCCGAACGGAAGGCATCGTAGACATAGCGGCCGCGGTCGCAGATCCACGGCTCCACGCCGCCGGGCAGCGGCCGGATGCGGATCACCTCGTCGCCGCGCGATTCGATGCTGATATCACAGCCGTTCGGGCACTGGGTGCAGGTGGACTTGTGGCGCGTCACCTCCCACGGGCGGGCGACATCGTTCGAAGGCTTGTCCAGCAGGGCCCCGACCGGGCAGACATCGGCCAGGTTGCCCGAAAGCTCGGAGCTCAGGGTATCCTCGACGATGCCGGCGATGGTCATGTGATCGCCGCGGTTGAGCACGCCCATGTCGCCGGTGCCGGCGATCTCGTCGGCAAAGCGCACGCAGCGGGTGCAATGGATGCAGCGGGTCATGCAGGTGCTGACGAACGGCCCCAGCTCGTAGTTGACGACCGCCCGCTTCGGCTCCGCATAGCGCCCGCGCGCCGAGCCATGCTCCACCGCATAGTCCTGCAGCTTGCAGCTGCCGCCCTGGTCGCAGACCGGGCAGTCCAGCGGGTGATGGATCAGCAGGTATTCCATCACCATCTGCCGATCCTTCTTCAGGCCCTCGCTGTGCGTGCGCACGCGCATGCCCTCGGCCACGGGCGTGCAGCAGGAGGCGGCGGGCTTGTTCCAGCCCTCGATCTCGACCAGGCACATGCGGCAGTTCGCCGCCACCGACAGCTCGGGGTGGTAGCAGAAATACGGTACGTTGACCTCGTTCCCGCGGCATGCCTCAAGGATGCTGGTGCCGGCCGGGACCGTGACCTCCTCGTCGTTGATATACAGCGTGGTCATGCCGATCGTCCTCCATGGACAGCGCCTTGGGTGTACCGCGTCATCATGCCGCCTTCTCCCGAACGCCGGCCTGCACCACCTCCGGGAAGTGCTTGATCACGGAAAGCACCGGTGCCGCAGCACCGTCGGCCAGGGCGCAGATGGTGCGTCCGGCCATGTGCCGGGCCGCGTCCTCGAGAACCTGCAGGTCGCCGGGAAGGCCCTCGCCGTTCTCGATGCGCGTCAGCACGCGGTACAGCCAGCCCGTCCCCTCGCGGCACGGCGTGCACTGGCCGCAGGACTCGTGGGCATAGAAATGCGACAGGCGGGTGGCCACGCCCAGCACGTCCGCCGTCTCGTCCATGACGATGATGGCGCCGGAACCGAGCATCGAACCGGCCTTGGCCAGGTCGTCGAAGGTCAGCGGGATGTCGTAGTGCTCGGCCGTCAGCCACATCGCCGACGAGCCGCCGGGGATGATGGCCTTCGGGGAGCTGCCGTGCTGCAGGCCGCCGCAGTAGTTCTCGATCAGCGATTTCAGCGGCGTGCCGAGCGGCACCTCGTAGTTGCCGGGCCGGTTGACCTGGCCGGACACCGAGAAGATCTTCATGCCGGTGTTGTTCGGCTTGCCGATCGCCGCATGCCAGGCCCCGCCGAACTTCATGATCGCGGGGATCGTCGCCAGCGTCTCGACGTTGTTGACCACGGTCGGGCAGCGGTAGAAGCCCTCGACGGCCGGGAACGGCGGCTTGAAGCGGGGACGCCCGGGCCGGCCCTCCAGCGACTCGATCAGCGCCGTCTCCTCGCCGCAGATGTAGGCGCCGGCACCACGGTGCACGGTCAGATCCATGCTGTACTTGGTGCCGAGGATGTTCTCGCCGAGCAATCCCGCGGCATAGGCCTCGCGCAGGGCGTCGTTGAGGATCTCGGCCTCACGGACAAACTCGCCGCGGATGTAGATGTAGGCATGGCGCACGCCGAGCGCGAAGCCGGCGATGATCATGCCCTCGATCAGCAGGTGCGGATCGTAGCGCATGATATCGCGGTCCTTGAAGGTGCCGGGCTCGCCCTCGTCGGCGTTGCACAACAAATAGGTCGGCTTGCCGGTGTTGCGCGGCACGAAGGACCATTTCAGGCCGGTCGGGAAGCCGGCGCCGCCGCGACCGCGGATGCCGGAGGCCTTGACCTCGCTGATGATCTGCTCCGAATCGAACTCGTTCAGCACCTTCGGCAGGATCTCGTAGGCCCCGTGCTTGCGCGCCACATCGACCTTCCACATGTCGGGGATGTGGATGCGGTCGAAGCAGATCGCCTTCACCTGCTTGGGATCGGATGCAATCACGCCGCACCCCCTTCCGTCCGGCCCTGGCGGATCACCTCGTCGAGATGCGCCGCATCGACCTTTTCGTGGAACAGCCCGTCGATCTGCACCACCGGGGCGCCGCCGCAGGCACCGAGGCACTCGACCTCGGTCACCGTGAACAGCCCGTCCGGCGTCGTCTCGCCGAGCCTGATGCCCAGGCTGTCGCACAGGTGGCGCACCAGGGCATTGGCGCCGTTGAGCATGCAGGAGGCGTTGGTGCACACCTCCAGGAGATGCTTCCCGCAGGGCTGTTCGCGGAACATGGTGTAGAAGGTCACGACCTCACGCACTTGCATCAGGCGCACATCGAGCACCTCGGCCACCATCTGCTGCACTTCCATCGACAGGTAACCGAAGTCCTGCTGGGCCATGTGCAGCACCGGCAGCAGCGCCGAGCGCGGCTGCGGATACTTGGCGGCCAGCGCCTTGATCTCCTCCAGCCGGGCGTCCGAGAACCGCGGCTGCATCTGGGGCTCTGCGCTCATCGGTCCACCTCGCCAAACACGATGTCCTGGGTGCCGAGGATCGTCACCACATCGGCGATCATGTGCCCGCGGCACATGTAGTCCAGCGCCTCCAGATGCGCGAAGCCCGGCGCCCTGATCTTCATGCGGTACGGCTTATTCGAGCCGTCGGAGACGATGTACACGCCGAACTCGCCCTTCGGATGCTCGACGGCGGCGTAGACCTCGTCGGCCGGCACGTGGAAGCCCTGGGAGAAGTACTTGAAGTGATGGATCAGCGCCTCCATGTCCGACTTCATCAGGCCGCGGCGCGGGTTGGTCAGCTTGTAATCCTCGATCTTCACCGGCCCGGGGTTCTTGGCCAGCCAGTCCACGCACTGCTTGACGATGCGGTTGGCCTGGCGCATCTCCTCGACGCGCACCAGGTAGCGGTCGTAGGTATCGCCGGTGACGCCGACGGGGATCTCGAAGTCCATGCGGTCGTAGACGTCGTACGGCTGCTTCTTGCGCAGATCCCATTCCACGCCCGATCCGCGCAGCATCGGCCCGGTGAAGCCCCAGGCCAGTGCGGCCTCCCTGTCGACGATGCCGACGTCGACGGTGCGCTGCTTCCAGATGCGGTTCTCGGTCAACAGCGTCTCGTACTCGTCGACATAGCCCGGGAAGCGCTCGGTGAAGGCGTCGATCTTCTCCAGCAGGCCCTCCGGCATCTCCTTGTTGACGCCGCCCGGACGGAAATAGGCCGCGTGCATGCGTGCGCCGCTCACCGCCTCGTAGTAGTCGAAGATGTCCTCGCGCTCGCGGAAGCAGTACAGGAATACCGTCATGGCGCCGATATCCAGCGCATGCGCGCCCAGCCACAGGCAGTGGTTCAGGATGCGCGTCAGCTCGGCGAACATCACGCGGATGTACTGCGCCCGCTCCGGCGGCGTGATGCCGAGCATCTTCTCCACGGCCAGCGCATAGGCATGCTCGTTGGCCATCATCGACACGTAGTCGAAGCGGTCGAAATAGGGGATGTTCTGCAGGTAGGTCTTGTACTCGATCAGCTTCTCGGTGCCGCGATGCAGCAGGCCGATGTGCGGCTCGGCGCGCTCGACGACCTCGCCGTCCAGCTCCAGCACCAGGCGCAGTACGCCGTGGGCGGACGGATGCTGCGGACCGAAGTTGATCGTGTAGTTCTTGATCTCAGCCACGGTCCACCCCCGGCCAGGCACGCGGGATCAGCACCCGGTTCTCCAGCCTGTTCGGCCGGTAGACGCAGCGCCACTGGGTCTCGTCGAAGAACAGCTCCACGCGGCCGACCAGCGGGAAGTCCTTGCGCAGCGGATGCCCCTCGAAGCCGTAGTCGGTCAGGATGCGGCGCAGGTCCGGATGATGGTTGAAGATGATGCCGTAAAGGTCGAAGGCCTCGCGCTCGAACCAGTTGGCGGTCGGCCAGACCTCGACCACCGAGTCGACCAGCTCGCGTTCGTTGACGCCGACCTTGACGCGGATGCGCGTGTTGCGGCTGACGGAAAGCAGGTGGTAGACGACCTCGAAACGCGGCGCCCCCTCGGGGTGCTCCGGATGCTCGGACTTGTCGACGCCGCACAGGTCGATCAGCTGCTCGAAGCCATGCTCCCGCCTCAGGTAATGGCAGGCCTCGACGACGGCCTTGCGATCCAGCACGGCCAGCGGGCAGTCCAGCCCGGCACGCGCCTCAAGCACCTGGTTGCCGAAGCGCTTCTTCAGCCCCTCCAGTTCCGGAGCAAGCTTGGCTGCCTTCTTCTCTTTGTCGATGGTCGTCTGCTCGCTCATGCCCTCACCGCGCGATCGTATTGGTGCGTTTGATCTTCTCCTGCAACTGGATGAATCCGTACAGCAGCGCCTCGGCCGTCGGCGGGCAGCCCGGCACGTAGATGTCGACCGGCACCACCCGGTCGCAGCCGCGCGTCACCGCATAGGAGTAATGGTAATAGCCGCCGCCGTTGGCGCAGGAACCCATCGAGATCACCCAGCGCGGCTCCGACATCTGGTCGTACACCTTGCGCAGCGCCGGCGCCATCTTGTTGACCAGGGTGCCGGCCACCACCATCACGTCGGACTGGCGGGGGCTGGGGCGGAACACGATGCCGAAGCGGTCCAGGTCGTAGCGGGAGGCGCCGGCATGCATCATCTCCACGGCGCAGCAGGCCAGCCCGAAGGTCATCGGCCACAGCGAGCCGGTGCGCGCCCAGTTGATCAGCTTGTCGGCCGTCGTGGTCACGAAGCCCTTCTCGAGAACGCCTTCTATTCCCATTGCAAGGCCCCCTTCTTCCAGGCGTAGATGTAGCCCACGAGCAGCACCACCAGGAACAGCATCATCTCGACGAAGCCGAAGATGCCGATGTCCTTCAGCACCACCGCCCACGGGAACAGGAACGCCGTCTCCAGGTCGAACACCACGAACAGGATGGCCAGCAGATAGAAGCGCACGTCGAACTTCATGCGCGCGTCCTCGAAGGCCTCGAAGCCGCACTCGTAGGGGGAAAGCTTTTCGGCATCGGGCTTCTGCGGCGCGACCAGCACCGTCAGCACCAACGGCAGCACCCCCATCGCCAGGGCGATCAGGATAAAGATAAAGATCGGCGCATATTCATTGGCCAGATATGCGGCACCCATGCCATCCCCCTGATGTGCGAGCTCCCCTCCCCCAGCCGGCGTTGCGCCGACGCCCCTAGGGGGAAGAGCTTGCTACAATTCTCCCCTTGGACTGTCAAGGCAAGCGCAGTGTGGCTATTTCCGGGCCCCACTGCCGGCAACAGGCGATCGCAACTGGTGGAGGCGGCGGGATTCGAACCCGCGTCCGGAAACCATCAGCCCATGGTTCTACATGCTTATTCCATTCTCGTAGCGCCCGGCGGTTACCGAATGGACAAAGTGCCCGTCAGGCCGACTCGTTGAGTTTTAATCCCGGTTGCCACGACTCTCCGGCTTCCGGAACGATCCCACCTGATTGGCCCCGACTACCCAAGCGATGGGCGACTCAAGCGCGGGGTCACTTACGCAGCGTAAGCGAGTTCTACGTCGTCGTTGGCAGTTATATGCCGTTGGTCGTTTTTACGGGAGTACCTGCCCGGCATGCCCCACAGGGTTCAGCATTTCCGTCGAAACCGTTCGCCCCCGTCGGTCGGCTCATTGTAACGCGCCGGCCACCCAAACTGCAAGCTGCGCGGCGTCGGAACGCCGCCGCCTCAGTAGCGGCGCTCGGCGCGCTCGATGCGCCGCCAGATCTCCGGATGAAAAAACTCGATGACCAGCGCCCGCGTACCGGATTCCGAACGCAGCACCGATTGGCGCGCCCACAGGCTCTCGCCGTGCTCCGCCTTGCGGCAGCCGATGCTCAGATCCGAGCGCGCCAGCGACATGCCGCGCTCGAGCAGCAGGTTGCCCAGGGGCTGGCGGCCGGCCTCCAGCTCCTCCATCAGATCCGTCGGCAGCCCGGCCAGCGGCAGGATCGACTCGGCATCGAACATCACGGACTTGCGGTGCAGCAGCGACACGGTGCGCCTGAGGCAGGCCTCGCCGGCGGCCGCACCCAGCAGCTCGGCCTCGCGCGGGCGCATGCGATCGACGAACTGGTCGTGCAGCTTCAGCTCCAGGCGCATGCCGTACCGGCGCTCGATAAAACGCGTCAGCGAGCTGGTGACGGTCAGCACCAGGGGCGCCTCGGCGTCCAGGCCCTGGCCCTCGCTGCGCCACTGGCGCACCGGCGTCCAGGTGTAGGTTTCGGGGTGCAGCGACAGGGAGGGCATGGCCGCATCTTGGGCCTCGCCTGCCCCCGGTCAAGTGCATCGGCGCTTGCCTGCGCCATCGATTTGCGGCCCAATCGCCCCATGCCGACGAGCCGCCTGTTCATCGATGCCGCGATCACCCCGCACCAACCCGTCGAGCTGGCGGAGGAGCAGGCGCATTACCTGCGCCACGTGATGCGCCTGAAGCCGGGCGATCGCGTGATCCTGTTCAACGGCAAGGGCGGCGAGTACCCGGCGCACATCGTGGAACTGGACCGCCGCCATGCCCGCTGCGAGCCCGAATCCTTCGACCCGGTCGAGCGCGAGCTGGCCTGCCGCATCCACGTCATCCAGGCCGCCAACCGCAGCGAGAAGATCGAGACGGTGCTGCAGAAATGCACCGAGCTCGGCGCCGCCAGTTTCCAGATCTGTACCAGCGAGCGCGCCGCCTTCCGCCTCGAGTCCGGCAAACGCGAGGCACGCCTGCAGCGCTGGCAGCGCATCGTCGTCGAGGCCGCCGAGCAGAGCGGGCGCACAGCGGTGCCGACGGTGTGCTGGCGTGACGCCCTGGCCGACGTCAGGCCTAGCGGAGCCGCCTACGCCCTGCATCCGGAAGGGGCCGCGAACTGGGCGGAGGTGCGCGATGGGCTGGCGGCGCAGCGAGACATCAGCCTCGCCGTCGGGCCGGAGGGCGGCTGGAGCACGCACGACCTGGTGAAGCTCTCGGAGCTGGGCTTCAGCCCCATGCGCTTCGGGCCGCGCATCCTGCGCACCGAAACCGCCGCGCCGGCGCTGACCGCCGCAATCCAGGCGCTGCTGGGCTGAGTGTTCCATTTCAATTCGGCGCTGGTATGATGCCGCCCCTGCACGAGGCAGGCCGATGTAGCTCAGCTGGTAGAGCAGCTCATTCGTAATGAGCAGGCCCGCGGTTCGAATCCGCGCATCGGCTCCACATCACCAAACAAAGGGCTGCGGATGCAGCCCTTTTTCATTGGATCCGGCCGCACATTGGCATCAGCCTTCTGGCTCCCTGTCGTACAGATGGAAATACCCCCGGCAGCCGCCGGCCTCGCGCGCCATCCTCTTCCCGTACTCATCATCGGGCCGGGCGATGGCGTAGGTGGCGATCTGCGGGTAGCGGTGATGACAGAACGCCAGCACAGCCAGGCCACCCAGGTCGGCCGTATCGATATCGGCGATCACGGTGTCGAAACTTTCCTCCTGGATGTGGTCGTACGCCAGCAGGTCGCTGTGCACGACGTTGGTCTGCCAGCGGCAGATTTCCAGCATCGAGGCGATCTGGTCCGCGATGCCGGCATCCCCGGCCAGGATCAGGCACTTCTGGGGAGGGGTCCTGTGCATCAGTGCGGGGCGGTCCGGACGCGCAAATGGCTGGAGCATACCTTGGCAAAAGGGCAGTCATCGAGCCTGCACGGGGCACTCCACGCCTCGGAGAAACAGGGCATATGCCCTTCCTGGAATTGAATGCAGCGGATCAGCTCACCCAGGCCGATCCGCGCCGCGTCCTTGATGCCCAGCGCCTCGGCCAGCCTGCGGATGTCGTCCGACAGCATCATCGCTCGCCACCCCCGGCACATCTCGGGTGCCTGGGCCGATCCCCGATGCGCGCGGCATGCATGGGCGGGGGAGCGGAGAGCCCGGCCCTCACGAGCGACCGCTGTCCAGGCGCCGGTCGATCTCCTTCTCGGCCTCCAGCCAGTCCTGCATCTCATTCCCCGTCGCAAAACCGCGCTGTTCGGCATGGTAATAGGCCGCCTCAGCGATCATCTGCCGGCGGATTTCCACCCACAGGCTCGCGCCCTTTTCCTTTTTTGCCGTGGCGCCGGCGGACTTTCGGTTCGCCTTTCTTTTTGCATCCATACCATTCCTCCTTGAGCGATTCGCCTCCCTACGCCACGGAAACCTCGCGGCAACCCTCCGCCGCCATGATCGGCGGATGCGCATACCCATTATCGGAATAGGTAATTTAGAAAGAACCGTCTGTGGAGGTAATGGGAATAATTCTGATTTTCTCGCCCCGAGGCGGGAAAGGCGCGGCCGTTAGGTTTGCAGCCCGAGACTGGCCAGGATGCGTGCAAGCCGGACGGGCGTATCCACCCCCAGTTTGTCCATGATGTGCTGGCGATGGGTGTAGACCGTCTTCTCGCTCAGGTGCATGGCACGGGCGATCTCGGCCACGCTCCGCCCCTCGGCCACATGCATGCAGATTTCGAGTTCGCGCTTGGTCAGGGATGCGGGCCGGAGGCGGCGCGATCCGAACCGTTCCCCCGGAATGCTCTCGTCTTCTTTCGCATCGACGTAATGCTGGCCGGCCATGATGGCGCGAATGGCCGAGACCAGCGCCGTGGCGCCGCTGCGCTTGCAGACAAACCCCATGGCCCCCAGCTGCATGGCCTGCTCCGCCACCATGCCGGTGTGCATGCTCAGCACCAGGATCCTGGCCTGGGGATGGCGATCCAGGATGCGCCGCATGGCCTCAAGGCCACTGATATCAGGCAGGGAAATATCCATGATCAGGATATCGGGCAGATACGTGTCGTAATCACGGCAGGCCTGTTTGCCGCTGGCCGATTCCGCCACCACCCGAAGATCGCCCTCCTTTTCCAGCAGATGCCGGAATCCGGTGCGCACGATCTCGTGATCATCGACGAGCTGGATGCGGATGGCTGGCGTGGACATCCTCAGCGCTTCCCTGCGTCGGGCAGGGGCAGGGTTGCCTCGATGTGCACACCGTCATGGGGATTGTGCGTGAGCCGGAAGGTCCCATCCAGGGCATGGACCCGTTCGCGCATGCCGATGATGCCCATGCCTTCGGATAGGCCTTCGCCGGAGCGAACCGTGCCGTTATCGTCGATCCTGATCCGGACCTGACCCCTCCGCCCGCGTCGCGGAAGGACATGCTTCACGGCAACCTCGACGCGATCCGCCCCGCCATGGCGCTGGGCATTGGTCAGCGCCTCCTGCACCATCCGGTAGATCGTGATGGCATGTATGTCGTCCAGCCGATCGATCCTCCCCTCGATATGCAGAATGCAGTCGGTGCCGGTCCTTCTCTTGGCTTTGCCGGCGAGCTCCATCAAGGCCGCCGTCAGGCCCAGGGCATCGAGGACCGATGGCCTCAATCTGACCAGGGTGGCGCGGCTTGTGCCGAACGATGCCTGGGTATCGCGCACGATCTCTGCGGCCATAGCGCGCAGCTCGGCATCAGCCGCATGCTTGGCGATGTATTCCGCCCGGGCATCGATACCGGTCAGCAACTGACCCAGTTCATCGTGCAGGTCGCGGGCCAGCGAACGCCGCTCCTCCTCCTGCACCCGCATTAATTGCTGCAGCAGCCCGCGGTTCTCTGCCAGCAACCGCTTCTGCTCCTGCTCGGCGCGTATGCGTTCGGTGGTATCCCGTTCGACCGAATACACCAGGTTGTCGCCATCACGCACAAGCTTGGAAGCGGATTCGATAACGAATGTCGAACCATCCTTGCAAAGGTGCTCAACCTCAAAATGGACGACCGCCCTTTTCTGGACCAGTCTGATCCTTTCATCGATATGCCTGGCCGACGCCGCGGTTTCAATCATGGTCACCGGCTGGCCGATCAGC
>OBLQ010000322.1_pt1 | contig 18045 bp, 12 predicted proteins | sample 1519881 | NCBI WGS metagenome assembly OBLQ01 (sample SAMN01911456, study PRJEB22533) | soil metagenome | biome: Soil | place: Malaysia | collected 2012-04-30 | depth DG_metagenome m | reverse complement strand
TCGCGTCATAGCCGTGCGTCACCGCAATCCCCGCCGGAACCGACGAAACGCACCCAGAGGCCGCCGACGCCCCGCGCCCCGATTGCGTCAGGAGCCCTTCCGAATCGTAGAGGAAAACCTCGTCGCCATATTCCGGTGCGCGGTCGCGGCACAGGCGCAGATTAGCGTCGTACCAGAAGAGCCGCGTCGCCGAGACCGAAATGCCGTTATAACCCCCGGACTGCGTCATCTGCGTGACGTTCCCATAGATGTCGCGCGTCATCGTCGTGACGCCGCCCATCGGGTCGACGACCTGCATCACCTCGGCCGACGAGGGATCGCCGAAAGCCCGATAGGTGGTCGTCGTCTCCGCAAGCGCCGGATCGGTCACCCGAACCCCGCCCCCCGAAAGATAGTCCGTCTGCGTGCAGGCGAAAGGCGCGACGGTCTCGCAGACCGATTTCACCCGGCTGAGCGCGTCATAGGTCGTCGCAATCCCCTCGGTCGTCAGGGAGGAGGCAGACGGCCAAGATGCGAAGACGACCCGGCCGAGCGCGTCATAGCTCGTCTTTTGATAGACGGTCGCCGCCGAACCGTCGCTCGCCGCGGTCGAGGCGAGCGTCGGGCGCATCAGGCCGTCATAGGACGTCGTCGCCGTCTTCGTCCCGCGGGTCTCCGTTTGCGTAACGCCGGTCCCGAGCCCTGAATAGGAAATGCCCGAATCGGCGAACGGCGCCGGGCGGTCGATCGACGTCAGCCATCCCACGGAATTGTAGCCATAGCCGGTCACGATGCCGCGGGCGTCGGTTGCGCTCGTCGTCCAGCCATTGTTGTCGACGACGCGCGTGATCGTAAGGCCGTCGGGGCGCAGCACGCTTTGCGGCGTGCCGCGGTTCCAATTCGACAGCGTCCATACATGGCCATGCGAATCAGTCGACGTCGCGATCGTGCCCTGCTGGCCCGCCGCCGTGTTGTAGGTGAGCGTCTGGACGAGCGTTCCGAAGCGGCGGCGCTGCGTTACGCGCCCGAGCGTGTCATAAGAGAAGGAATCGAACAGCTTGCCGTTCTTCGTCACCGTCGAGGGAAGACCGAGGACCCATGCTGTCTTGTTCTGCGTATAGGCCGTGGTCGTCGTTCGCGTCAGCCCCGACGCAGTCGACGATGATTCGTCCACCTCGATCGGATCGCCGAAGCTGTAATTGACCGAAGAAAAATCAGTGTCGTAGATATTCTGCGTCGTATAGGTCGCGGCTTCGCGGGTGATCGTTGTAACGTTGGGCAAGGCTTTGTAAGGGGCATAGTCGCCGAGAATATCATCGCCGCGACGGGCTTCTACGGTCCAGGTGCGGGTGAGAGTCTCGATAGGCGCGGCGCCGGCCGAGGGCCTCGCTTCTTGGCGCACAAGGCTGCCGCCGCCCGGCTGGGTGTTCCACAGATAATTATAAGTGACGGTCGAACCGTCGGGCTGCGTGACGACCGTCCAGTTCGTCGGGTCGCCCGCCGAAGTTCCGGGCTGGCCGTAATCCTGCTCATAGTCATATGACCAGGAGGCCGTCGGAACGCCCGGGCCGGACAATGTCTTCTGCGTCACCGACATGGTGCTGAAGACGGTTGAACTGATCGTCTTCAGCGTATTGTCGAGATTAGAATCGAATCCCGCGCAGGTGTCTTGCAGCGTATAAGTCGCGCTGTTCAGCGCCAGTCGATGATCCTTTTCGGCGAGATGGAACGTCCCGGTCATGCCATAGGGATGCGTGATGGTCAGCGTCTGCTCGGGTTCGATGCATCCATAGGTGAGGTTATCCCCCGGCCACGGCTCGGCATACATGCCGTCGATCTGGAAGCTCCAGCTCCGCCCGTCGGGGAGCGTCACGCTGCGCAGGACCGAGTTGCCCAGTTGATGCGGCCCCTGCCAGAGCGGCGCGCCGAAAGTGTTGTTGCCATAGCCATAGGTCCAGGTCCGGCCATTGGCGGTCACAGAGCTGACAAGGTGCGAAGCGCCCGCATAGGCGAGCGTAATCGCTCGCCCGTCATTCGCGGTGATGCTCGTCAGTCGGCCGCTGCTGTCGTAATTGTAATTGACCGTATTGCCGTTGACGTCGGTGACCTGCGTCGCCGCGAGAATATTTTGGGTCCGGGGCATTCCGGGCGCGCCCATGCCTCCCGGCGCGAGCGGGTAGAGCAGCGGGTAGGTAAAGGCGATATAAAGATCGAACCGATAGGTGTCGCCGTTCGGCGCCGTCGCCAGAAATCCCTCACCGCCATTTTGCGCGGCGATACAGGTGATTTTCCAGTCGCCGATCGTTACGAATTTCGTGCCCGCCGGCCATTGCGCGCCTTGCGGCAGGTCGAATAATTGCTGCGTCGCAGCGCCCGGAATCTCCATTTGGACGCCGTGCGAATATTGTCTCGCATAGATGAATGTTCCGACCTCGAACCATTGGTTCGATGGGAACTCCGATCCAAAGAACCCGCCAGTGCATCGCGCCCCGGTCCAGGCGCCGGGGCCGCTCACCGCGACGATTCGCGGGACTTCATACTGCCAGTCGCCGAATTCGGCGTTCACCGACTCCGCGTAGAAATAGCCTTGGTCGCGTCGCCGGCGCAGCGACACGTCAAGATGCGAATTGCCGGGCAAATTCACGTCCGTTTGCTCGAAAGTGAGCGCGCCGGTGCTGGGGTCTATTTGATCGCCGAGAAGATCGAACCCGTAGGACTGAAGGCGGTCGCTCGACTTGACGATCTGCTCCCATTCGACGTTCGGCGTCCCGCTCGCCGACCCTTGCGCGCTCGCCTGCGTCCATGACGAGGTCAACCCGAGGAGGATGGCGGCGCCGGCCGCAGCGAATCTGCGAGTTTGCATGAAAGTCCTTTCTTGGAACCGACCGGCGACGCAAGGCGACAGGGAGACGCCCGCCATCGACGCTTGCGGTCAAATTCAGGGGCGCCGGATAAGTGATCTTGATTTTGCCTAAAACACCTACAAGAGAGATGGTGCGCATCTCTATCTGATAGAAGTCACAAGAGCCGTTTACTTTGTCAATACAGAACTTGTGTGCGCCACTAAAATTGCTCGATTGCCATGGACCGCAAAGAGAGTTCGCAAGATGGACGTTCACTATCAAATCGGCTCCGCAATGAGCAGGAGCCCCGAAAGCAGCATGGTCGATCCCCGGCGGATCATGACCTGAAAATCCCCGCCGCCATATTTGTCGCGGAGATCGTCCAAGAGCGCTGGGTATGGCCTGCATTTGAGCAATGCGGGCCGCTGCGGTTTTCCGTCTTTGACGCAGTAGACACAGCAGCGGTCGCGCCGATGAGGCCCTTCGATCAGATGGAAGAACAGCGACGCCAGATGGTCATCTTCGAGGATGTCACGCATGACTTGTCCCCGATGAATCAAGGGCGCTTTCGCGCGCGCCAGCTAGAACACAGACCCTGACACAGACCCTGACACAGGGAGCGACACAGCAGTCGACACAGAGGCGAACACACTCTCCGACACACTCAGCAACACATCTCGATGACGATCTTCGGGTCACTTGGCACGACGTCATTTCGCTCCCCGACCGATGAGCGCCCGGATGTCTTCAATGCGCCGGGCGGTGATTCGGGGTCCGAGCTTGACCGGCTTTGGATAGCGGCCCGATTTGACGCCCGCCCACCAGGTCGATTTGCTGACGGGTATGGGGCCATTTGGCGCCAGGACATCCTTAAGCCGCAGGAATCCTGACTGCGGCCAATGTTCGATCGTCGACACGGGATAACCTCCACTGGTTCATCGTGGAGGCAGCTAAACCCAGATCGCCCATAAGGAGGGGTAGTTGGCGCAACCGCCGCGCTAATTAGCCTGAGAGTCGTCGATGGCGCCGAAGTCGCTCGGCAGAAGTTCCCGCGCCGCAGCGAGTTTTTCCGGCACGGTTTGAGTAGAGATATCGAACTTGAGGGACTGGATGTCTTCAGCAATTTCCCTGGGTATTGCGCTGCGTTCGACTTTAGGATCGTAGGTGTAGCCCTTTATCGCCATCCCAATGATCATCTTGAGAAGGGTTGTTCGTTCACGCTCGCCCAGTTCCTTTTCCGCCGATGCGATAGTGTGGAGCTGGCGCTCCAATTCTTCGCAACGTCTTCTGCAATCAATGAGCGTGTGACCCTGAGCCTCGACCGCGTCGACGAGCGTCTTCGGCGGGTTAACTTTCGTATGAACGGCCCATTCGATCGCCCTCGTCGGCGAGGAGGTCGGGCTCGCGCCGCCCGCCAACCTCAATTTTAAAACTGAGACACTACCTGAGCGCGCTGACTCTTGCGGGCGTCGACATGACGTGCGCGCCCCAGGTCTTCATCAAGGCGCGGCGCTTTTCGAGGAGGTCGCCGCGTCTGTAGGCCGCCTCCGCCTTGTCCTTGATCGTGTGAGCGAGCGCCATTTCGCATGCCTCGCGCGAAAAGTTCGTGCGCTCGGCCGCCCAGTCGCGGAAGGCCGAGCGGAAGCCGTGCACCGTCGCCGTCTCACCCATGCGGCGCATCCGCATCAACAGGGCCATATTCGAGAGCGGCTTGCCGTCGGCGGCGCCTGGGAAGACAAATTCGGAAGCGGGGAGCGATTCGCGCGCCGCCTTCAGAACCTTGAAACATTGCGCCGACAAAGGGGCGCGGTGCTCGCGGCCGGATTTCATGCGCTCCGCCGGTATCGTCCAGATGGCGGCCTCCTCGTCGATCTCCGCCCATTTGGCGCCGAAGGTCTCGGAGGTCCGCGTCGTCGTCAGGATCAGGAATTCGAGGGCGAGCGCCGAGGCCTTCTCGGTCTTCTCATGCCTTTCGTGTTTGAGTCTTTGAACAAAGGCGGGCACTTCGGCGTAAGGCATCGCCCCATGATGCTTCGCGCGGTTGGCCTGCTTCGGCAGCCCTTTCGCAACCCCTGCAACGGGGTTTTCGCCGGCCATGTGGCCCGCCGCCTTCGCCCAGTCGAAGACCATGGCGATTCGCTGCTTCACGCGCCGCGCGGTCTCGGGCTTGGCAAGCCATATCGTTTGTAGGGCGTTCAAGACACCCGGCGTTGAAATCTGGTCGACTTGGCGATCGCCGAAATGCGGGAAGGCGTAGTCTTCGAGGGTCTTCAGCCATTGGCCGGCGTGTTTCTTGTTTTTCCACGCGCCGGCGTGCTCCGCATGAACCTTCTTCGCCGCCTCGCGGAATGTCGGCGCGGCGCTTCGCGCCTTCCGACGCTCTTCGAGCGGATCGCCGCCATCGCGCGCAATCGCTCTCATTCTCGCGGCCTTCGCCCGCGCCTCGCTAAGCGACACTAATCGCACACCGCCGAGACCGATATCGCGGCGTCGCCCCCGCGCCACGGTTCGTAAAAGCCAGCGCTTCGCGCCGGAGGGATCGACAATGAGATAAAGCCCGTTGCCGTCGCCATAACGCCCCGGCTGTTTCGCCGATTTGATCTTAAGTGCGGTCAGCGCATTTTGCGGATGTCGATTACCGGCAGCCATACATTTCCATCCCACACTCCGCCCCACAAAGAGTGCGGGATTTGACAGGTCTCGGTCAAGCGAAGACAAACATTGAATCCGCCTAACTCATTCAAAAATATATGAGAATGGGACCGCCTCGGACGACGCTGGATTACAAGTTTGCGGACACCCCATCCGCCAGCGATCATGGGCGCATTAACGATTTCGCAAGCCGCCTTCAGAAGGCGCCAAACGTCGCGCTTTCCGTGGCGATCAACGTCATCTGATTGATCCCAGCGTTCTGTCGCGAGACGCGTATCCCCGGGCGGCATCTTCATTGCGAGGCGCAGATAAGGAGGGTAATGACGGCCGAAGCGGGAAGATTTCGATGACCTTTATCGTCACGCATCCGCTCGATCGACATGACGCCGCAGTCGTCAAGTCGATGCGCGAAATATCTCGGCCGGGCAAAGGCACGCTTCGAAGCATCGAAGCGCGCGACGCTTTCGACGCCAGGATAGAAAAGACCTTGCCGCGCGGCGACGTCGAATTCGAAACCGGAGCTGTCGGAGGGGTATCGGGAGTCTGGGTCCTTCCCGAGCGGCAAATCAATCCCGAAGCAGCAATTCTTCACCTGCACTCCGGATGGTTCCAATTCGGGAGCGCGAAGCCATTTCGTCATTTTGTCGGGCACATAGCGGCGCGGGTCGGCGCCAAGGCGTTTATCCCCGAATATAGGTTGTCGCCAGAAAACCCGTTTCCGGCGGCGATCGAAGATGCACTGGCGTCTTATAGGGGGCTTTGCGAAAGCGGCGTGCGCCGGATCGGCGTGATCGGCGACTCGGCCGGCGGCAACCTCGCGCTCGGGCTGGCCTCGCGCGTGCGCGAAGAGCCAATCGCGGACGCCTTGGTCGGCGTCGCGGCGTTGTCGCCGGTGACCGATCTATCCCTTTCGGGCGAATCCTATGTCACCCGCGCCGACATCGAACCATATTCGACGCGCGAACAAGTCGCTGAGCTTATGCGATCGTACTTGGGCGGCGCCGATCCGAAGCATCCGCTCGCATCACCTTTATTTGGGCCGCTTTCAGGTTTACCCCCCATCCGAATTCATGTCGGAGACGACGAAATTCTCCTCGATGACTCTCGTCGATATGTCGAGCGCGCCGTAGCGGCGGGCGTAGACGCCCGTCTCGATATCTGGCTGGGAATGATTCACGGTTTTGCGCGCTACGTAGGCGACTTGAATGCAGCCTCGCTGGCTCTTGACGACATTGGCGCTTTTCTCGCTCAGCAGCTAAGAGCGCCGCAGCGCCAATAGGCGCCCAAATTTGTTCGATTACGCGGATTTTTGAGTCTCCGAATCGCTTGGAGCGATCAAGGTCATCCGTACGGATTTGATTTTTGTAGGGCGACGAATATCATCCTCTTGCGATGCGGAGTATCGAGTGGTCTTCGAAGGGGCCTTAAAGCGACTAAGACCGCCTGTACCGCTTAATTCGAAGACTTCTTGATGCTGCACGCGCAAAGCCGCGCTCGCGAATGGTTGCGCGCTTCATCACGGAAGCCCGCGCACCGTGATCGAAACATTCGGATTCAGTTCTATTCGGCGATGACGATGCTGCGCCTAGAGACGTCGCGGATCGCGCCTTTTTTCTTCAGCGTCGCAAGCGCCCGGCTCAGGGTTTCGAGTCGAAGCCCAAGATAGTCGGCGATGTCCTGGCGCGGCATCGGCAACGGTGCTTGAATTTCGTTGTCGCCCTCTTCCTTGCCGATCGACTTCGCCACAAGACGCAAGAAACTCTCGACGCGCTCTTCCGCCGTTTTTTTGCCGAGCAGGACGATATGGTCCTGGGCCTTGTGATATTCCGTCTGGCCTCGGGCGATCAGTCGATCCTTTACGCCGGGACAATCGGCAGCGATCGCATCGAGATAACGATGCGGAAATTGGCACACGCGGCTTTCCTCAAGCGCCTCCGCAGTGTAGGCGCTGGCCTCGGTCGCCCGCACCCCCATGAAGTCGCCGGGAAAAAGAAACCCGGTTACCTGACGGCGACCGTCCTCGAGATGTTTTGACAGCCGAAAACTGCCTTGAACGACGACATAGAGGCAGTCATTCGGCGCGCCTTCCTCCATCAACGCCCGGCCCTTCGGCACCATTCGGCGCGCCATTGTTTGTTCTATGCGGGCGAATTCCCGCGGCCCGAGATCGGCGCAGATCGACCGCTCGCGCACCTGGCAAAGGTCGCACGACGCACGCCCTTCCGCGGCGCGGCAATGATCCGCGGCGATGCGGTCCTCCGCCATGGGTGTCGGTTCCCCTCGATATTTTCAGGTAACATAGTCCGGGTCGGCGGGGGTTCCAATGGTTTTGCGCTAGCGGCGCGCGCCCCCCGTATCCGCCCATTCAGACGGCGGCCGCGAATTCAGCCTGCCGCACGGCGCGGGGGTCGAGCGCGGCCGCGACGGCTCGTGAAAGCGCATGCGCGCCTTCGACCATCTTTATCCGGTCGCCCGTCCAGCTGAGGACGCCGTCGGCCTCGAATCGCTGAAGCGCCCCGCAAATTCGCGTCGCATCTTCGGGGGTCGCCGCCTTCAGGACGACGCTCACATCCGCTTCCATCCGACAAAGAAGATCGCTGATCGCGGCGGCGAACACAGCCTCGCGGCGGGTTCTGACGATGCCGCGATCGGTAGGCGAATCGGCCGTCCTAACCCGCGCGACATATTCGTTGATGGATTTGACATTTTGCGCGTAAAGGCCATCGACATGACTAATTGCAGACGCGCCAAGGCCGAGGATGGCGTCAGCGGGATCGTCGGAAAAGCCCTGGAAATTCCGCCTAAGGCGGCCCTGCGCCGCGGCGCGCGCCAACGCATTGTCGGGCTTGGCGTAGTGATCGAAGCCGACGCGCACATATCCGGCGGCGATCAGCTTTTCGTCGGCGATCTCGGCAAGAAGGCAGCGCAAGTCGTCATCGGGAATTTCGCTCGCATCGATGGCGCGTTGGCGCGGGATCGCGGTCGGCAAATGCGCATAGCCGAATACCGACACCCGGTCCGGCGAAAGCGCGATCGTTTTTTCGATCGTCGCTGCAAAGCTCATTTCCGACTGTCGAGGCAAACCGTATAGGAGATCGAACGACAGATCGCGAATGCCCGCCATGCGAATGTCGCTCACGCAACGCTCGACAAGGTCGAAATCCTGAATTCGGTTAATTGCGGCCTGAACCGCCGGATCAAAATCCTGAACGCCAAGACTGAACCGCCGGAAACCGAGCGCGGCGATCTCCTCTACATATGCCTGGCTGAGGATTCGCGGATCAAGCTCGATCGAAAGGCAAGCGTCGTCCGTCAGGCCAAGCTCTGCTTCGATCGCCGCGAGTATGCGCCCGATATCTTCGTGCTTAAGATAATTCGGCGTGCCGCCTCCGAAATGCACGCTTGTCGGCCGGCCGCGCCCTTCGAGGGATTTGGCGTGGGCGGCGATCTCCATCAGCAGAGCGTCGACATAGTCGGCTGCATAATCGTAGCGGTTTGAAACGCGCATGTTGCAGCCGCAATACCAGCAGAGCTTTCGGCAAAACGGCACATGCACATAAAGCGACAATGGCTGGTAAAGCTGCACATCTCGCAATTTCTCGGCGAGGTCTTCTCCCGTCACCGATGAATCGAAATAGAGCGCCGAGGGATAGCTCGTGTATCGCGGCGCGCGCGCGCTCAGATATTTTCGCCAGGACGCTTTCATTGCGTAAAATTCTTACGGGCGGACAGGCGGATCCCGTTGATCTAAGTCAAATTTATTCGATCGCCTCGCCAAGCTCTTGTCAGCGTCCTGCAATGAAACAGACAGAGGTCAAGCGGCTCGCATTGCCAGACGGCTGCACGCGCGTCGGATCAAACCAATTAACGTCGGGTCGGCGAACAACGCCGAAGCAATAGGGCGCTGCGACACCGGGTCGCGTGCTTGCTGCAACGCGAAGACGGCCGCCCCTGCTTCATCCGCAATGCGCGCCAGTCGCACGAGCTCCTCGACCGAATGAAAGTCCGGCCAGACCGTCGTGCGCGCTTCAAAGGGAACGCCCGCGCCGGCCAGAATCTCGAGCGAGCGCCTCGCCTTTTCGCCGGCGTCGCGCGCGCCTGTCAGCGCCTCGTAACGCTCGAAGGAGGTTTTGAGATCAAGACCGACCCAATCGAGATAGGGCAGCAGGGATCGCAGTCTCTCCGGCGCGGTCCCGGCCGTATGAAGTCCGACCTTCATGCCTCGCATTTTCACCGCTGCTGCGGCAGGCCGCAGCGCCCGCTGCAGCAACGGCTCGCCGCCTGAGAACACGACGGCGTCAATGAGCCCGCGCCGCTTTTCGAGATGTGCTTCGACATCCCGCCAGCGCAGGGTGGTCATTGCGTTTGCGTCGACCAATGAAGGGTTGTGGCAGTAGGCGCAGCGCAAGCCGCATCCCTGACAGAATACGACGGTGCTGAGCGCGCCTGGAAAATCGACGCCGGAAAAGGGCTGAAAGCCGCCGATCTTGAGATCGTCGGCTTTAACCGCCCCGCCCCTCACGCCGCCGCTCGCGCGGCGACGCGCTCGTCAAAATGAAGCCGTTCGCCATGTTCGGATTGCTTGCCCGGATTGAACGCCGAGACGGGCCGATGATAACCCATGACGCGCGTCCATATCTCGCATCGGCGCCGGGCGGCGGATGAAAGGGCGTTCGCGCCGACCGCTTCGTTATCGCATAGCGGGCAGAACTCGTGCTCGCCGGCGAGATAACCATGGATGTCGCAAATGGAAAATACCGGCGTCACCGTGACATAGGGAAGCCGATGGCGCGACAGGCTGCGCCGCAGCAATTCGCGGCATGTTTTCGCCGAAGACAGGCGCTCGCTCATATAAAGGTGCAGGACCGTGCCGCCGGTATATTTCGTCTGGAGCGGATCCTGGTGCGCCAGCGCCTCGAATGGATCGTCCGTGAAGCCGACCGGCAATTGCGTTGAGTTCGTATAATAGGGCGCGGCCTCAGTCCCGGCCTGAATGATGCCGGCGAAGCGCGCTCTGTCCTCCTTGGCGAAGCGGTATGTCGTCCCCTCCGCCGGGGTCGCTTCGAGATTGTACATATTGCCGGTTTCTTCTTGAAACTCGAGCATGCGCGAGCGGATGCGGTCGAGCAGACGAGCGGCCATCGCCTCGCCGAACGGCGTCGTAATATCCTCTTTGTCATCGGTGAAATTGCGGATCATTTCATTGACGCCATTGACGCCCAGCGTCGAAAAGTGATTGCGGAGCGTGCCGAGATAGCGCTTCGTATAAGGATAAAGGCCGTCTCGCATCAGCGCCTCGATCGTCGCCCGCTTGATTTCAAGGCTGACCTTTCCAAGTTGAAGCAGTCGGTCGACCGCTTCGAGAAGCGCCGGCTCATTGTTTTTGTAGAGATAACCGAGCCGCGCGCAATTGATCGTCACGACGCCGACTGAACCTGTTTGTTCTGCTGATCCAAAGAGGCCGTTGCCGCGCTTTAACAGCTCGCGCAAGTCAAGTTGCAAGCGGCAGCACATAGATCGGATCTGGCCGGGCTTCAGATCGGAATTCAGAAAATTCTGAAAATAAGGCAGTCCGTATTTCGCCGTCATTTCGAAGAGGCGTTCGGCGTTCTCCGATTCCCAGGGGAAATCCTCGGTGATGTTGTAGGTCGGGATCGGGAAGGTGAAAACCCGGCCTTTCGCATCGCCCTCCGTCATCACTTCGATGAATGCCCGGTTGATGAGATCCATTTCCCGCTGGCATTCGCCATAGGCGAAGCTCGCCGCTTGTCCGCCGATCACCGGGAATTCACCGCAGAGATCCTCCGGGCAGACCCAGTCGAAAGTGAGATTGGTGAACGGCGTTTGCGTTCCCCAACGCGATGGCACGTTGAGGTTGAAAATAAATTCCTGCATCTGCTGCTTTATTTGCGGATAGTCGAGGCCGTCGAGGCGCACATAGGGCGCAAGATAGGTATCGAAGGAGGAGAGCGCTTGCGCGCCCGCCCATTCGTTCTGCAAGGCGCCGAGAAAATTTACGATCTGTCCGAGCGCGGTCGAAAAATGCCGCGGCGGCGCGGCTTCAATCTTGCCGGCAACGCCGTTGAATCCTTCCGCGAGAAGCATGCGCAACGACCAGCCGGCGCAATAGCCCGCCAGCATATCGAGGTCGTGAATATGGATGTCGCCTTCGCGGTGCGCCTTGCCGATTTCGGGCGGATAGATCTCGTCGAGCCAGTAGTTCGCCGTGACCTTGCCCGATGTGTTGAGGATCAGGCCGCCAAGCGAAAATCCCTGATTGGCGTTCGCGCGGATCCGCCAATCGCGTCGGTTGACGTACTCTTCGATGGTCGATTTGACATTGATCTTGGAGCGCGGCGCGGCGGCCGGTGAAGCGGCCGGTTCCGAAACGGCGTCGTACATCATGGCTATCCTTCAACTAGATATGGCGGCAATTTCGCGCAGAGCCACAACATGTGGTGGCATATCGTCCTTATCAGCAACGCGCCGCGCCGTCGCGCGGCGAACGGCCACGGACGAATTTGACCAATCGGATTGACGCCGACGACGACGCAGGCGGAGCAAAACCAAGTCGCGATTCATTCGAGCGGTCAGGATGAACCTTGCGCCCCGAAGTCTGCCCGCCCGAATTGTGACGGCCATGATCGGAGCGCTTCGCTAGCGCCCCTTCCGACCGCGATAGCTTTCATCTTTCCGGCCTGCCTCGAGGTCTGCCTCGCGCGCCAGCATGAATAAGAGATCGCTGAGGCGATTGACGAACGGCATGGCGCCGGCGCGCTTGTCGGCGGGGAGCAGCGCCAGCGTGCGTTCGGCCCGGCGGGCGACGACGCGCGCCTGATGCAGCCGGCATCCGGCTTCCGAAAGTCCCGGAAAGATGAACTCCTTCAAGGACGGTAGCGACGCTTCGACTTCGTCGATCGTTTTTTCGAGCGTGTCGACAGCGCCTGCGTCTAGCCGGAAGCGTTCGATCTGTTTGTCGCCGGCGTAGCTGACGAAGGCGCTCAATTGGTAAAGCGCCTTCTGAATATCTCTAAGCAGAGCATCGCGTTGGCGACAGACAAGGCGCGCCGAACCGAGCGCCACCGACAATTCGTCAAGGTCGCCGACTGCCGCGATCGACGGGTCCGCCTTGCTGACGCGCTCGCCCGACAGCATGGACGTCTCGCCTTTGTCGCCGCCGCGCGTATAGATCTTCGCTTCGGCCATGTCGTCCTCCTCATGGGGCGTCTTACGACATCTACTCGCCCGGCGGAAATTCTTTCAATGCCATTTCAAAGGCCCGCATGGCGGGGCTCGGCAGCCAGCGCTTCCTGACCGCAAAGCCGACGGCGAGCGGCTCGAAAAAGTCGATATTCAGCAAGGAAAATCGCCGGGCGAAGGTTTTCGAGGCCGAATATTCCGAGCCGACAATGCCGATTGCATCGCTTTCGGCGACAATATCGGCGACCATCGGGAAATATTCGACGATATGCATGCGTCGCACAGGATCGCCGCCGATGCTTTCAAAAAGCGTCCGTAAGCGGTCGGTGTGCCAGCTCATCCGGTCCGAGGCGATGATAGGAAAAGCCTTGAGCGCCTCTGCGGTTACGCGCGGTTTCTCGGCGAGCGGATGTTTCTTGCGCGCAAAAAGATGCGTGCGAAGTTCGCTTAGTCTTTCAAACGTGAAAGCCTCATCCGGGCCGATCGCATTCTCGAGTCCGATGAGAAGGTCGATATCGCCGCGCCGGAGCGCGCGCACGCCTGCGCCCGCCGTCATCGCTTCAAGATGCACGCGCATCGCCGGTTTTCGTCGCATCAGCGCGATCGTCGCCTTGTTGACAAGGCCCTGCATTGACGCCGGGCTGACCCCGACGCGGATCAAGGTCTCGCCCGCCTCGCGGCCGGCGCGCGCGTCTTCCGAGAGCTGATCGAGATCGGAGATGATCCGCGCTGCGCGATTGATGAAGGCGCGGCCGCGCTCCGTCGCGACGACATCGCGCGCGCGCCGATCGAAAATGGCGTAGCCGATTTCGCGCTCGATATCGGCGAGGCTGCGGCTAACCGAGGACTGCGTAAGACCCAGCAGGCGCGCGGCGGCGCTGACCGAGCCTGCCTGGTCGATGGCGACGACGTGTTTGAGTTTTGCGGCGTTCATAATATATGCGTGAAATGCATAGTAGGCGCAATCTATGCATTTGACAAATAGGCGCTTGAGGTCGAGAAATAAAGGAAATGCCGCCGCCGCGCCGGTCAGTCCGCAGGGCCTGCTCGGGCGCTGCGGATTTCGTGCGTCCAGCCTCAATCGACCGCCCTTGAAGGACCTTTTGACCCGATGAGCGACTACAAAGCCCCGATTGCCGACATGCTGTTCGTTGCGACGAAACTCGCAGGACTTTCGGCGATCGCCGCGACGCCGAAGCACTCGGAAGCGAATGAGGAGCTCGTCGCAACAATTTTCGAAGAGGGAGGCAAATTCGCCGCAGGTGTTTTGGCGCCCCTGAACCGGGTCGGCGACAAGGAAGGCTCGAATCTCATCAATGGCGTGGTGAAGACGCCGCCGGGCTGGCGCGAGGCCTACCGGCAATTCGTCGACGGCGGCTGGAACGCCGTGCCGTTCGATCCCGACTATGGCGGGCAGGGCCTGCCGCAGCTCGTCGCAACCGCGCTTCAGGATATGTGGCATTCGTCGAACATGGCGTTCGCACTCTGCCCGATGTTGACGCAGGCCGCCGTCGAGGCGCTTTCGAAATACGGGACGGCCGAGCAAAAAGAAAAATATCTTTCAAAGCTCGTCTCGGGAGAATGGACCGGCACGATGAATTTGACCGAGCCGCAGGCGGGTTCGGATTTGGCTCGCATTCGCACGAAAGCGGTGAGGGAAGGCGATCATTACCGCATTACCGGCCAGAAGATCTTCATCACCTATGGCGATCATGACCTTACGGAAAACATCATCGCCATGGTGCTCGCGCGAACGCCCGACGCGCCCGAAGGCGTCAAAGGCATTTCGCTCTTCATCGTGCCGAAATTTCTCGTCAAGGATGATGGAACGCCGGGCAAGCGCAACGATCTTCGCTGCGTGTCGTTAGAAGAAAAGCTCGGCATTCACGCGAGCCCGACAGCCGTCATGTCCTATGGCGATCATGATGGCGCGATCGGCTATCTTGTCGGCGAGGAGAATAAGGGCCTCGCCTACATGTTTACGATGATGAACAATGCGAGGCTTTCGGTTGGGCTTGAAGGCGTTGCCCTCTGCGAGCGCGCTTACCAGAAGGCGGCGTCTTTCGCGCGCGAACGCGTGCAAAGCCGCGCGATCAAGGGCGACGATCCGGCGCCCGTTGCCATCGTTCGCCATCCGGATATTCGCCGCATGCTGATGACGATGCGCGCGCTCGCCGAAGCCGGCCGCGCGCTCGCCTATTACGTCGCGGGCAAGATCGATCTTGCGCGCGCGGGCGATGAGGCCGCGCAAGCCCGCGTCGATCTCCTCATCCCCGTCGTCAAGGGCTGGTGCACCGAGAACGGGTCGGAGGCGGCGTGGAACGGCGTCCAGGTCCATGGCGGCATGGGCTATATCGAGGAAACGGGCGCGGCGCAGTTCATGCGCGACGCGAAGATCGCCGAAATCTATGAAGGAACGAACGGCATTCAGGCGAATGATCTGATCGGCCGCAAGGTCGCCCGCGACGCCGGCGCGGAGGCGAAAGCGATGATCGCCGAAATGCGCAGCCTCGACGGCGCCCTTGCCGATGCGGGCGCGGACGTCGCCAGGCTCCGCGCGGCGTTCACGAAAGGCCTTGCTTCGCTCGAACGCGCGACCGACTGGCTTTTGGAGGCGCATGCGCGCGACGCGGACGACGCGGCGGGAGGCGCGATGCCCTATCTGCGGCTCTGGGGCGTCGTCGCCGGCGGTTGGATGATGGCGCGCGCTGCGCTCGCCGCGACGGAAGCGCTCGACGCCGGCGAAGGCGATCCGGGATTCATGCGCGCCAAGATTGCTACGGCGCGGGTTTTTGGCGAGCGAATCCTGCCCCGCGCTTACAGCTATGAAGTGGAGGCGACCGCCGGCGCGGCGTCGCTGATTGCGATCGCCGACGATGCGCTTTGAGCTGCGACGATAATCCGTTCCGGGAGGAACACGATGCCTGACGACGTGAAGATCGAGGAGCGGCCGGCGACGAAACTGCCCGTGCGGCGCAACAAGGTGCGCTTCGTTACGGCGACGAGCCTCTTTGACGGTCATGACGCGGCGATCAACATCATGCGCCGCATCCTGCAGTCTTCGGGCGCCGAGGTCATTCATCTCGGCCATAACCGGTCGGTGGCGGAGATCGTCGACGCCGCCATTCAGGAAGATGTGCAGGGGATCGCCGTCAGCTCCTATCAGGGCGGGCATATCGAATATTTCAAATATATGGTCGACCTCCTCAAGGAGCGCGGCGCCGGCCACATCAAAGTGTTCGGCGGCGGCGGCGGCGTCATCGTCCGCGAGGAGATCGAGGAGCTACAGGCTTACGGCGTCACGCGCATCTATTCGCCTGAAGACGGCCAGAAGATGGGCCTTCAGGGCATGATCGACGACATGATCGCGCGCGCCGATTTCGACCCGGCCGAAACGGGGCGTGTCGACATTTCCGCGCTTTCGAAAGAAGGATGGGGCGGTCTTGCACGGTATCTGACGCTCCTCGAACAAGGCCGCGTCGACGCAAAAGGCTTGGCTGCGCTCGAAAAAGCGGCGGGCGCGAAGCGCGCGCCCGTCCTCGGCGTCACCGGCACCGGGGGCTCCGGCAAATCTTCGCTCTCAGATGAAATCATCACCCGTTTCCGAATGGATTCGGACGCCTATAAGATCGCGGTCCTCGCGATCGACCCGTCGCGCAGGAAGAGTGGGGGCGCGCTGCTCGGCGACCGCATTCGCATGAATTCGATCAACGCGCCGCAAATCTTCTTCCGCTCGATCGCGACGCGGGAATCAGACTCCGAAGTGCCGCCCTTCGTGCATCAGGCGGTCTCGGCGTGCCGCGCCGCCGGCATGAATCTCATCATCGTCGAAACGCCTGGCATCGGACAGGGCAACGCCGCGATCGCTGATCTCGCCGATGTCTCGCTTTATGTGATGACGCCCGAATTCGGCGCCCCCTCGCAGCTCGAAAAAATCGACATGCTCGACTTCGCCGACATCGTCGCGATCAACAAATTCGACCGCAAGGGCGCCGAAGACGCGCTGCGTGATGTCAGGAAACAGGTTCAGCGCAACCGCGAGGCCTTTACGACGCCGCCCGAACAAATGCCCGTCTACGGCGCGATCGCCTCGCGCTATCAGGACGACGGCGTCACGGGGCTTTATATCGGCCTTCGCGAGGCGATCGCGAAGAAGGGCTTCAAGGTTCCCGAAACAAGATTTCGGCCCAATGAAAAGCGCATGCCGTCGGCGCGCGACGCAATCGTGCCGCCGGCGCGGCAACGTTATCTCGCCGAGATCGCTGCTGAAGTGCGCGCCCATCACGAAAAGGCGCGCCAGCAATCCTTGCTCGCGCGCGAAATCCAGCAATTGAAGCGTTCGAAGGAAATTCTCGAGCAGGCGGGCGGCGACGGCTCCGCCTTGACGCCGCTGATCAGCGAGCGTGAAGACCGACAGGACCCGCGCGCTAAAAAACTTCTCGAAAACTGGCCGAAAGTCAAAGAGAGCTATGCCGGTGACGAATATGTCGTCAAAATCCGCGACAAGGAAATCCGCACAAAACTAACGAAGAAAACGCTTTCGGGCACGACGATCCGCAAGGTCATCCTGCCGCGTTACGAAGACCACGGCGAACTCCTGACCTGGATGCTGCGCGAAAACGTTCCCGGCGCCTTCCCCTATACGGCGGGCGTTTTCGCCTTCAAGCGCGAGAATGAAGACCCGACGCGCATGTTTGCGGGCGAGGGCGACGCGTTTCGCACCAATGCGCGGTTCAAATATCTCTCAAAGGATTCTGAAGCAAAGCGGTTGTCGACCGCCTTCGATTCGGTGACGCTTTATGGTTTCGACCCGAATGAGCGGCCCGACATTTACGGCAAGATCGGCAATTCCGGCGTCTCCATCGCGACGCTCGACGACATGAAGGCGCTTTACGACGGCTTTGACCTTTGTTCGCCTTCAACTTCGGTGTCGATGACGATCAACGGCCCGGCGCCGATGATCCTCGCCATGTTCCTCAATGCGGCGATCGATCAGCAGATCGCCAAATTCGTCAAGGAGAATAGCCGCCCGCCGACCGAAGGGGAGGCGCTGAAGATCAAGGCATGGGCGCTTGAGAGCGTGCGCGGCACGGTGCAGGCCGATATCCTGAAGGAAGACCAGGGTCAGAACACGTGCATCTTCTCGACCGAGTTCGCCCTGAAGATGATGGGCGACATCCAGGAATATTTCATTGAGAACCGCGTTCGCAATTTCTATTCGGTGTCGATCTCGGGCTATCATATCGCCGAAGCCGGCGCGAACCCGATTTCGCAACTCGCTTTCACGCTGTCGAACGGCTTTACCTTCGTTGAAACCTATCTTGCACGCGGCATGAAGGTCGACGATTTCGCGCCGAACCTCTCCTATTTC
>OBLQ010000321.1_pt1 | contig 18089 bp, 15 predicted proteins | sample 1519881 | NCBI WGS metagenome assembly OBLQ01 (sample SAMN01911456, study PRJEB22533) | soil metagenome | biome: Soil | place: Malaysia | collected 2012-04-30 | depth DG_metagenome m | reverse complement strand
GGCCGCGGCCGTGCCTGATCGTGATCGACGTGGGCGGCGGTTCCGCGGAACTGGTCGTGATGCGCGGGGCGCGCACGCTGCTGGCGGCGTCGGTGCCCCTGGGCGCCGTGCAACTCACCGAGCGCTTTCTCCACCACGATCCCATTGAACCGGGAGAAGCGGCGCGCATGAACGCCGCCATCGACGCGGTGCTGGCGCGACTGTTCGCGCGTCTGCCGCCCCTGTCACCCGCCTCGGTGGACTTTGTCGCGTCGGGGGGCACCGCCACCACCGCGTCGGCGATGGCGGGAACCGGGACTCCGGAACGCGCACGCGCGATCCCGGTCGCGGCCCTTCACAGGATACAGTCACGCTGTCTCGCCGCCACCGTGGCGCAGCGCCGGCGTTTTCGCGGGCTACCGCCCGATCGCGCCGACATCATGCCCGCCGGACTGGCGGTACTGCTGGCGGCAGCGCGTCACGCGCGCAAACGTTCCGTGAAACTGGTGGGTGGCGGTGTTCGTGAGGGCGTCATTCTCGATCTGGCCCAAACCACGCGGCGATCGCGGTCGAAAACTCGCTCCACGGCGCGTGCGGCGGGGGCGGCGCGGAAAGGTCGATGATCTCGTCGCGCACGGGATGCGGCACGCGGAGGCGCGCGGCGTGCAGTGCAATTGATTTGTCCGGAAGCGGCGCGACGGCGCCGTATTTCAGATCGCCGCGAATGGGATGGCCGGCGGCCGCGAGCTGCAATCGAATCTGGTGGTGACGGCCGGTCCGCGGAAACACCGCCAGCAACGACATCGACGCGCTGTCTTCGCGCCGGCGCGGACGTCCCCCGGAAACACGCGGCGTCTCCTTGCGCTCCAGGCGCGCCAGAGTGCGGAACTCCAGCGCCGCCGCCCGGGAACGGTCGGTGGCCGCCGGGGCGATGCGTGAGCGCGTGTGGGTCCGCTCGATCATGGCCGTCAGTTCGCCGTCGTCGGCGTGCACTACGCCGGATACCACGCACAGGTAGTGCTTCTCCGCGTTCCGGTCGTGAAACGACTGTGCGAGACGCGACGCGGCCTTCGACGTGCGCGCAAACACCATCACGCCCGAGACCGGCCGGTCGAGGCGGTGCACGAGTCCCAGGAACACATTGCCCGGCTTCGCATGCGCGTGTTTGATGTAGCGCCGCGCCAGTTCCAGCGCCGAGACATCGCCGGTACGGTCGCCCTGCGAGAGCATTCCGGCCGGCTTGAGCACTCCCAGTACGTGATTGTCTTCGTAGAGGATCTGCAGATCGCCGCTCATGAGCGGGGTGCGGTTGTGGAGTCGGTCAGCGCCGCCGCCACGGCGTCCGCCAGGTGCTTGCCAATGACGGCGTGCGCGGGGACACCCCAGACGTGTCCCTCCGGGGAATGGTGGTTGAGGACGTCCTTCAACCAGTCCATGACCTCAAGGTATCGCAGCTCGCCCCGCGCATCCAGGTCGTGCACCTCGGCCTCAATGTGCGGGTACTTGTCCAGCTGATTGTCGACGGAGATCACCCACAGTGAGGTGCCCCCGGCGTGCAGTTGCTCCGCAAACCGATCCAGCAGGTTGATGTACACCTGTTCCACGCCGGTGACGCCACCCGCTTCCGCGCCGGCGTTCTGCCCCTTGTTCACCCGGGAAGCCGCGCGCCGCGCCATGCTGTCCAGCACCAGCTGCGACGCGCGCGTGCGAAAGAAGTTGTACAGCTGCGTGCGCTGCACGAACGAGCGCGACAGGTACTTCTTGATGAAGTTCAGTGAATTGGCGCTGTCGGCGAACTTGAACTCGCCGTCTTCCACGCGCGTCACACGGTTGGCCAGGTTGTCATCGGGGTCGTTGGAACAAAACTGCAGAATGACGATGGACGGATGGTATTGCGCGCCCAGCTCTTCGTAGCGGCGGATTTCCTGCGTCAGACCCCATCCCGGCGAACCCAGATTGACAACGTCGGCGCGGCCCGCGAGCTGATGACGCATCACTGCGGGATACTCCTGGCCGTCGTTCACACCCATTCCGAAGGTGTAGGAATCACCCAGGACCACCACCGCGGGAAGACCGGACGCGCCCGGCGTGACCACCTCTCCGCGTGAGTGCTGCGAGTTCACGGTATAGTGGAACTGGTATTTGTGCGGAATGCCGTGCACCATGACGGTGTTGGCAAACGGGATGAATCCATACTTCGATGAAAACTGATAGCGCGGATACAGATACTCGGTGGGGCTGGCAATGTTGATCAGAAGCTCCCCCAGTACCAGCATGGCGGCGACGGTAACGACCGCCATGGCTATGGCCAACCAGCCCTTGCGACCTCGAGCCAACGATGCTTCCTTCCCGGTCGGGTTTCCCGCCATTGCTTGACCGGCCCTGCGCGCTCGCCTATACTTCCGGACGGCCTTTTCGTGGCCAAATCAAAGTCATGATAGAAGTTACCAATTTTAGCAGATCCTGCGCAAGAGTCGAGTCGGTTCGCGGCCTGTCTTTTGACGTTCAGCCGGGCGATATCGACGGATTGCCCGGACCCGGCGGCGCGGAAAAGCCGGCCACCATCCACCTTACCGGACGCGAACGTCGGGAGTGACATCTGTGACACAGTTCCGCGTGGATTCCGAAGTCGGCAAGCTTCGCAAGGTACTCGTGCACCGGCCGGACCTCAGTCTGCGCCGGCTCACCCCGTCCAATCGCGAAGAGCTGCTCTTCGACGACGTGCTGTGGGTGCGCAAGGCGCGCGGCGAGCACGACAAGTTCACGCGCTATCTGGAAAAGTACGGCGTCGAGGTGTACTACCTCGACGACCTGCTGGCCGAGGTGCTGCAGGTTCCGGAGGCCCGCGGCTTCATCATCGACAAGACGGTCACGCGTCTCACGGTGGGCGCGGCGCTGGTGGCGGATTTTCGCGCCTACCTGCTGGAGATGGATCCGCGCCGTCTGGCCACCATTCTGATCGGCGGCCTGGGACGCCAGGAAATCGACGACGCGCTGATGCGCCGCCATTCCCTCACACTGGTGACCATGGAGTCGGCCGATTTCCTGCTGCCGCCGCTGCCCAACTCCATCTTCACGCGGGATTCGTCGTCATGGATCTACAACGGGGTGTCGCTGAACCCCATGTTCTTCGAGGCGCGCGAGCTGGAAGTCGTGCATGCCGCGGCCATCTACAACTGGCATCCGATGTTCGCCGAGGCCGACTTCGAGTTCTGGTACCCCGACCAGGACGAACAGGGCCGTTTCGTGCAGGAGGACTGGGGCCGCGCGTCGCTGGAAGGCGGCGACGTGATGCCCATCGGCAACCGCACGCTGCTCGTGGGTATCGGCGAACGCACCACCGCGCAGATGGTGGAGCGTCTTGCGCAGTCGCTGTTCCGCTATGAGGCGGTGGACCGGGTGATCGCGTGCGTGATGTCCAAGGACCGCGCCCACATGCATCTCGACACCATCTTCACCATGGTGGACCGTGACGCCGTTACGATCTATCCCAAGGTGGCGACGCGCATCCGCGCCTACAGCCTGCGTCCCTCCGACAAGACGGGGCAGATGGACCTCACCGAAGAAAAATCCTTTCTGGACGCGGTGGCCGATGCACTCGGTGTCGGCAAGCTGCGCGTCATCGGCACCGGCGGCGACGAATACGCGGCCGAGCGCGAACAATGGGACGATGGCAACAACCTGGTCGCCATCGAACCCGGCGTCGTTATAGCCTACGCCAAGAACGAATACACCAACAAGAAACTGCGCAAAGCGGGCATCAAGGTGCTGACGCTGGACGGCTCCGAGCTCGGTCGCGGCCGTGGCGGCGGCCATTGCATGACGTGTCCGTTGCTGCGCGATCCCATTTGATCGAGGACGTAACATGGTTGACCTGCGTGGAAAGCATTTTCTGAAGGACCTGGACTTTTCGAAGGAGGAGCTGGTGTTCCTGCTCGACCTGTCGAAGAAGCTCAAGGCCGAAAAGAAGTCGCGCCGCGAACTGCAACGGCTGCGCGGGCGCAATATTGCGCTCATCTTCGAAAAGACCTCGACGCGCACACGCTGCGCCTTTGAAGTGGCGGCCTACGACCAGGGCGCCAGCGTCACCTATCTGGGACCGAGCGGGTCGCAGATCGGCCACAAGGAAACCATGAAGGACACGGCGCGCGTACTCGGGCGCATGTACGACGCCATCGAGTACCGCGGCTATGCGCAGGCGATTGTGGACGAGCTGGCGGCGCATGCGGGCGTTCCCGTCTATAATGGACTGACCGACGATTTTCACCCCACGCAGATCCTGGCCGACGTGCTCACCATGATCGAGCACAGCACCAAACCGCTGGAGAAGATCGCCTTCTGTTACCTGGGCGATGCGCGCAACAACATGGGCAATTCCCTGCTGGCGGGCGGCGCCATCCTGGGCATGGATGTGCGTCTGGCGGCGCCGAAGTCGTGCTGGCCCGAGGCGGCTCTGGTGGAACAGTGCCGCGCGATTGCAAAGAAGAGCGGTGCGCGCATCACTATTACCGAAGACGTCGCCGCAGGCGTGAAGAATGCCGACTTCCTCTACACCGACGTGTGGGTTTCCATGGGCGAACCGGAATCCAAATGGGAAGAGCGCATTCGCGTGATGAAGCCGTATCAGGTAAACGGCCGCGTGATGGCCATGACGGGCAATCCCGACGTCAAGTTTTTGCATTGCCTGCCCGCATTCCACAACCGCGACACCAAAGTGGGCGCGGAGATCTTTGCGAAATACGGACTCGACGGGATCGAAGTCACCGAGGACGTATTCGAGTCTCCGCGGTCGATCGTATTTGACCAGGCCGAGAACCGTCTGCATACCATCAAGGCGATTCTCGTGGCCACGCTCGGCGAGTAACTCCATGGCCCGGCGTCGTATTGTAATTGCGCTGGGCGGCAACGCCATCCTGCGCCGCGGCGAAGCCCTCACCGTCGAGAACCAGCGCCGCAACGTTCGCGCCGCGGTGCGGTCCATCGCTCCGCTGGCGGAACACAATGACCTCGTGATCTCGCACGGCAACGGCCCGCAGGTGGGACTGCTGGCGCTGCAATCGGCGGCCAGCGGCGATAACGTGACGCTGGACGTGCTCGGTGCTGAGACCGAGGGCATGATCGGCTACATGATCGAACAGGAGCTGGGCAACCTGGTTCCATTCGAACGCCCCTTCGCCACCATGCTGACCATGGTGGAAGTGAGTCCCGACGATCCCGCATTCCAGAATCCCAGCAAACCCATCGGTCCCATGTACACGCGCGAGGAAGCGGAGGCCGTCGCGAGAGAACGCGGGTGGTCGGTTGCCCCCGACGGCAACGGCTGGCGACGGGTGGTTCCCTCACCGCTTCCGAAGCGCATCTTCGAGATTCGACCCATTCGCTGGTTGCTCGAACGAAACACGATCGTCATCTGTGCCGGCGGCGGTGGTGTCCCCACCATGTATCTTCCCGACCGCACCCTGTCGGGTGCGGACGTGGTGATCGACAAGGACCGCGCCAGCGCCGTGCTGGCGCGCGAGGTGGGTGCGGATCTGTTCGTGATGGCCACCGACGTCCCCGGCGTGTATGCGGACTGGGGCACGTCGCAGCACCGCCTGCTGCAGCACACGAACCCCGACGAACTGCGCGCGCTGCGCTTCGCGAGCGGGTCCATGGGACCCAAGGTGGAAGCCGCCATCGCGTTCGTGGAGGAAACCGGCAAAGCCGCCGCCATTGGATCCCTGGAGGAAATCGAACGCATCGTCGCGGGCGATGCCGGCACACAGGTGCGAAAGCAATAGCGGATGCAAACTTGCGTGCGGTAATCGCCTGTGAGCCACCGTCTTGACACAACCCGCTGATGGCCTTAGCCTCTCGTTCACCCGCAGACGCTATTGTCCAAAACGCTTCCCACGGGAGGAAACATGAGATACTCGCTGGCGCTCGCCCTGGTGGGCATCGCTCTGCTTGCCGGTTGTTCGTCGTACGACATCAAGTACGACTACGACCTGCAGGACGATTTTTCCAGATTCAAGACATACGCCTGGATTGAACGCACCATTTCCAATGCGTCGGGAAGCGCAACCGCCGCCCTCCAGAACAACACCCTGCTCGACAGTCGCATTCGCAGCGCTGTCGACACGCAGATGGCGGCCAAGGGATTCACACTCTCGCAGGACAGTCCTGATGTGCTGGTGGTGTATTACACCGGTCTCGCCAACAAGATCGACGTCACCGACTGGGGCTATACCTACGCCGGCAGCTACTGGGGTGGCGGCCTGGGCCGCAACGTCGATGTGTATCAGTATACGGAAGGCACGCTCATCATCGACCTCGTGGACTCCGAGACCAAGAAGCTTGCGTGGCGCGGCAGCGCCACCGGCGTGGTCGAGCAGAACCGCAAACCCGAGCAGATTGAAGCGCGCATCAACGATGTGGTGGGACGGATCTTCCAGAACTATCCGCCCAAGAAGTAACCGTCTTTTCTGTCTCAAAACACAAAGGAGCCAGTCGTGGTGAATCTCAAGAAAGTGATGTTGGTTTCCCTCCTCGTTGTGTCGGTGGCCGCGCCCGCGTTTGCGTCGCGCGACCTCATCGAGCTCATGCGCTCGGACCTGCGCACCGAGAAGATGGGCATCGTGACCCAGGCCATGCATCTGTCCGACGAACAGGCGGACAAGTTCTGGCCCGTATACAAGGAATACGAATCGCAGATGGTCAAGCTGAACGACCAGCGCGTCGAGCTGATCAAGGAATACGCCTCCCAGTACGACACCATGACCAATGAAACCGCCAAGTCGCTCATCGACCGCGCGTTCAAGCTGCAGGAAGCACGCAGCAAGACGCTCAAGAAGTATGTCTCGAAGATGGGGAAAAGCATCGACATGAAGACGGCGGCGCGTTGGGCCCAGGTCGAGCAGGCGCTCAATTCGGCCATCGACCTTCAGGTGGCGTCGCAGTTGCCGCTGTTGCAGTAGTCAGCGCCGCTGCGTGTTTTTTTTCAAGACGCCGTCCGCTCTGGCGGGCGGCGTTTTGCTTTCCCGCGGCGCTATCCGCCGTCGTAGCCGCGCCACATGTACAGCGATCCCACCGAGCGGTAGGGCCGCCACGCCTCGGCGATACGTTCCAGACGCGCGGGCCTGGTATTGGACCGCAACCCGTACGTCTGCAACATCCCCTTGCGCAATCCGAGGTCGCCGATGGGAAACACATCCATGCGATGCAGGCCGAAGATGAGAAAGATGTGCGCCGACCACTGCCCCACACCCTTGATGGACGTCAGCATGTCCATCACGGACTGGTCGTCACGGTTCGCGAAAGAGCGGCGGGTGTAGCGCTGCGCGTCGAATTCACGCGCCACGTTGCGCACATAGGCCGTCTTGGCGCGCGACAGGCCGCACGCGCGCAGCTCCGCGTCGGACAGAGCCAGAAGCGATTGCGGGCGCGCGGTTCCCATGGCGGCGTCGAGCCGGGAATAGATGGTATCGGCCGCGCGCGAGGAGAGTTGCTGCGACACGATCGTCTCCAGCATGACTTCGAAGAGGTCGCGCCCGGTGCGCATCCGGCATGGACCGACGCGCTCGATCACGGCGCCCAGCACGGCGTCGCGGCGGCGCAGATGCGCCACGGCGTCGTCGATCTCAGCCTGAACACGGCGCGCATGCGAGGCGGAAGATGACATGCGGGAACACTAGCCGGGACATCGGCGGGACGCAAGTCCCCGCGCGCGCAAACCTGTTGATGCCCACCGGGTCATCTGGTAGCGTCGGACCCGGTGGTGCACATGACGTCTCCCGCAAGCGACCCGCTCATCTACGACTGGAATCCGGCGCCGGCGACGCCCCGCTATCCGCTCAAACTCAACGACGAAACCCTGCGCGACGGCCTGCAGTCCCCGTCGGTCTTCAACCCCAGCATCCCCGAGAAGCTGGAGCTGCTGCACTTCATGGAAGACCTGGGATTGTACTCGGCGGCCGTCGGGCTGCCCGCCGCGGGGCCGCACGCGTTCGAAGACGTCCTCGCCATCTGCCAGGAACTCGCGCGTGGCAGGATGAAGCTCTACCCGTACTGCGCCGCGCGCACCCACCCCAACGACATCAAACCCATCGTCGAGATTCAGCAACGCTCCGGCATCAAGGTGCAGGCGGCGCTGTTCATCTTCTCGAGCCCGATCCGTCAGTTCGCCGAAGACTGGACGGTGGACCGTATGCTCAAGGTGAGCGAAGAAGCCATCGAGTTCGCCCACAAGCACGATGTCCCCGTGATGTACGTCACCGAAGACACCACGCGTTCCCGTCCGGAAACGCTGGAGCGGCTGTACGGCATGGCCATCGATCATGACGTCGAACGGGTGTGCATTTCCGACACGGTGGGACATGCCACGCCCGACGGGGCGGCGGCCGTGACGCGTTTCGTGCGCGCTCTGGTGGAGAAATCCGGAAAGAACATCGGTGTCGACTGGCACGGCCATCGCGACCGCGACCTGGGCGTGGCCAACACCGTGGCGGCCCATCTGGCCGGCGCCGACCGCGTGCACGGCTCGATGCTGGGCATCGGCGAGCGCGTGGGAAACACTCCCATCGACATGCTGATGGTGAACTTCAAGCTGATGGGCCTGTTCGACCGCGACCTGACGAAACTCCCCGCGTACGCGCAGCGCGTGGCGTCCGCGTGCCGGGTCCCGCTGCCCGACAATTATCCGGTGCTGGGGCGCGACGCCTTCCGCACGCAGACGGGGGTGCACGCCGACGCCATCGCCAAGGCCTACCGCAAGGGCGACGCCTGGCTGGCCAACCGCATTTACAGCGGCGTGCCCGCCGATGATTTTGGATTGAGCCAGATCATCGAGGTGGGGCCGATGAGCGGCAAGTCGAACGTCCGCTTCTGGCTGGAACACCGCTCCATTCCGGTGACCGACCAGCTGGTGGACCGTATCTTCGAACGCGCGAAGCAGTCGGACCACATTCTGACCGACGATGAGATGAACGAAATCGTGCGTTCCGCGTCCTGACCCGGCGTAAAAAAAAGCGCGCATGCACCCGGCACGCGCGCCTTCCCGAAACCCCCTACCGGGGTCTATTTCCGGTACAGCGCCTTCACGCTGCCCCACGTCGTCGCCTGCGTGGCAACGGGCGCATAGTGCGTCACTATCCGGTACGCCGGCGTCCCCTCAAACATGCCGTCACCGTCCTTGTCGGAGAAGGCAACGATCTCCATGGCGGTCGCGCCGCTCCAGACGATGTGGTGCAGGCTGGTATCGGAATAGAAGCCGTTGCCCAGCGGCGTCACCACATCGAGCGGGTCCAGATGAACCAGCAGGCGGTCGCTGGCCACGCCGTCCACCGTGAGTGAGGGGTTGGTCACGGCCGAGTAGGGATAGAAACGCAGACACAGATTACCCAGGGTTCGCTGCGCGTCTCCGAAGCCGTCGATCACGACGTCGAACTCTTCGGTGTAGACGATGAATTCGCTGGTCCCCGTCGTCGGCTCGAATCCAATCAACTGCGGCGTTTCGTAGATCTCGTACGGAATGCGTTGCTCGATACGATCCCACAGCATGAGATTCCCGACCGCATATGAGGAATTGAACTTCGACTCCCCCGCGGACACGAGCTCGTACCGGTTCACGTCGTAACGGAACACAGTGGGAACAGTGGGATACAGAAGATATGACTGCTCCGCGAACGCAGAGCCTACCCAGGCAAGGCCCAGGAACAGGGCGAGCACGATGCCCTTCTTCGTGCTCAACATATGGGATACCTCCGCGCGGTACTCAACGTTGGTCGTCTCCGAGTCCGCTGCGATTGCAACCGGCGATGCGGTATGACGCGGAAGTCGCACAGCCCACCCCGGGCCGTGCCTGTCCTTCTCACGGACCTAACTCGCGTAGTGAGTATAGCATACGGCGGGGGTGGCCGTAAAGTAGCCACCTTGTCCGCCCCCTCGCCCGCTCCGGCCGGCCGGTGCTTATTCGTTAACTAACAGCCAGTTACAAGCGTATTGTGGAACGGCCGTGATTGCCGGTTTGTTGTTCGTCGTCCGGCACGACCGGTGCTACACTCCACCGGCCCCACGTGCCGCGAGATGTTGAAACCAGAGGGAGATAGACGAGGAGGTTCGATCATGCGCCGTGCCGGCATGATCGTGTTCGCACTGACGTTGATGCAGATTCTCGCGGGATGCGGGAAGAAGCAGGACCAGGCTTCGCAGCAGGCGCCCGCCGATTCCGTGGCCATGGCCAACCGCGCGCCCCGCAGCGGCGGCACGGTGATCCGGCGCCTGGACTCCGAGTGCAATACCCTCAACTGGGTTCTGTACACCACCGCGTACGAAGATTTCGTTCTCCGCTACATCTACGATCCGATGCTGGAATACGACGAGCACGGCAACATGGTGCCCGTGCTGGCCGCGGCGCTGCCCGAAGTCAGCCCCGATCACCTTCGCATCACGGTCCGGCTGCGCACCGACGCGCACTGGCAGGATGGCGTCCCCATCACCGCCGAGGACGTGAAATTCACGCTCGACAAGGTGCGTGACCCCAAGATTCCCGCCATCAACAAGGCGGCGTATTTCGAAAAGCTCGACCATCTCGATGTGGTCGACGACCACACCGTCGTGTTCGTGTGGAAGGAGCCGTTCGCGCCCTCGCTGTATGCCATCACGCAGCTGTGGCCGATCCCCGAACACATCTACGGAAAGGGCGACTTCCTCACCAATCCCGCCAATCGCAAGCCGGTGGGCAGTGGTCCCTTCAAACTGGATGAGTGGGTGTCGTCACAGTACATCTCGCTGGTGCGCTACGACGACTACTACGGCAAGAAAGCATACCTCGACCGCATCATTTTCAAGGTGGTGCAGGACGACGCGGTGGCGCTCAACATGCTGAAAGCCGGCGAACTGGATGAAATGCGCGCCACCCAGGTGCAGTGGGAAAAGCAGATGAACGATCCCGACTTTACGGCGCGCTTCCGCAAGGTCGACTACTATTATCCGGGATACAACTTCATCGCGTGGAACTGCCGCAGCCCGTGGTTCTCGGACCGGCGTGTGCGCAAGGCCATGACGCTGCTGTTCGATCGCGAGAGCATCAACACCAAGATGTACTCCGGCTTTGCGCGCCTGGTGAGCGGCCCCTTCTACATCAACTCGTGGGCCTACGACAAGACCGTGAAGCCGCTGCCCTTCGATCCGCCCGCCGCGCGCAAGTTGCTGGACGAGGCCGGCTGGAAGGACACCGACAACGACGGCATCCGCGACAAGAACGGGACGAAGTTCGAGTTCGAAATGAACATCATCAGCGGCAGCAACATCGCCGCCCAGTTTGCCCAGCTCCTGCAGGAGGAATGCGCCAAGGCGGGCGTGAAAGTGGATATCCGCCAGCTGGAGGGCGCCACCTTCTTTGACCGTATCAACAAGGGAGACTTCGACGCCTCGATGTTCGGCTGGCGCCTCGATCTCGACCCCGATGTCTACGACACCTTCCATTCGTCGATGACGCCGCCCAACGGCCTCAACCATGGCTTCTACAGCAATCCGCGCGTGGACAGCCTGCTGGTGGCGGGGCGCGCCGAGTTCGACCAGAATAAACGCGCCGCCATCTATCACGAAGTTCACCGCCTGATTGCAGAGGACCAACCCTACACCTTCATCAACGCCGTGCCCGACAAGCGACCCATCGCGCGCAAGATCCAGGGCGTAAAGATATCGCCCATGGGCCCCTACGACTTCTGGCCCGGCGCTGACTACTGGTGGATCGACGACAGTAACGCGAGCGTAGCGGCGAAGCAGTAGGGTTCCATGCTCAGCTACGCGATCCGACGGATCCTGCTGCTGTTCCCCACGCTGTTCGGCATTACGATCGTCACCTTCGTGGTCGTGAACCTCGCTCCCGGCGATCCCGTCGAGCTGCTTCACAACGGCGAGATGGATGTGCGCATTTCGCCCGCGGCCTACCACCAGATGCTGCATCTGTACGGGCTCGATGAACCCATCCAGGTGCGTTACTTCACGTGGCTCAAGCGCGTATGCTCGCTCGACTTCGGAGACTCGTTTCTCGATCATCGCCCCGTGACCGAGAAGATCTTCGAGCGGCTTCCCGCCACGCTGCTGCTCAACATCACCTCGCTGTTCATCGCCATGCTGCTCGCCATTCCGCTGGGGCTGTATGCCGCGATCCGGCAACATTCGCGCTTCGACAAGCTCGGGGGCACGGCGTTGTACCTGTTGTATTCGCTGCCGGAGTTCTGGGTCGCGCTGCTCTTGATCATGTTCCTCGGGGTGAAACTGAAGCTTCTGCCCATCAGCGGAATGCAGTCCATCGACGCCCGCCAGATGGGCTTCCTGGGCTTCACCTGGGACCGGATCGTGCACATGATCCTGCCCACGTTCTGCCTGACGTACGGGTCTCTGGCCTTCATGTCCCGGTTCGTTCGCGGCTCATCACTGGAAATCATCCGCCAGGACTACATTCGCACGGCGCGCGCCAAGGGCCTCGACGAAGCCCGCATCGTCTACACGCACGTGTTCCGCAACACCATGATTCCGGTGTTGACGCTGCTCGGCCTGCTGCTTCCGACGTTGATCAGCGGCAGCATCATCCTGGAATCGATCTTCTCGTGGCCGGGAGTGGGGAATCTCTTCTTCAACGCGGTGCTGGCCCGCGACTATCCCGTGGTGATGGGACTCAGCACCATTACCGCCGTTCTGGTCCTGCTCAGCACGCTGCTCGCCGACCTGCTGTACGCCTGGGCGGACCCGCGGGTGACGTACCGATGACGCCAGTGGCATCGTCGATTCCCACCGGCACGCAGCCCGGCTCGTCGTCGGATTCGGCGGGCGGCCGCGGCTTCGCGCGCGTGGTATGGAAGCGCCTGCGCGACGATCGCTACGCCATGGGCGGGCTGCTGGTCATCTCCACGCTGTTCATGGTGGCGTGGCTCGCGCCCGTGCTCGCCAACAACCGCCCCATCGTGATGCACTGGCAGGATCGCATGCTGTTTCCCGCCGTGGCCGAGATGGTGCCGTTCCGTTTCTTCATGAAATACCCGGAGCTGTCGTCCCTCAACTTCGAAGACCTCAAGCATGACGAGTCCGTGGCCCTGGTGATGCCGCCCATTCCCTACTCACCCATCGCCACCGCGCTCGACAGCCGGCTGGAACAGCCCGGATACCGCCACTGGATGGGAACCGATGAACTGGGACGCGACGTGCTGGCGCGCATCATCTACGGCACCGGTATTTCGCTGAAGGTGGGTCTGGTGGCCACGGGAATCTCGCTGGTGATCGGCATGTTCGTGGGGGCGCTGGCGGGATACTACGGCGGCGTGGCCGACATTCTGCTGTCACGGCTGATCGAGATCGTGATCTGTTTTCCGTTTCTGTTTCTGATTCTGGCGGTGATCGCGTTCCTGCCGCCCAGCATCTACAACATCATGATCGTCATCGGCATCACGCGCTGGACGGACATCGCGCGCTACACGCGCGCGGAATTCGTGCGCCTGAAGGGGCACGAGTTCACCGAGGCGGCGCGCGCGCTGGGTGTGCGCGATGGAACCATCATCTTCCGCCACATTCTGCCCAATTCGCTGGCCCCGGTGCTGGTCACCGCCACCTTCGGCATTGCCAGCGCGGTGCTGATCGAAAATTCGCTCACCTTCCTGGGACTGGGCGTGCAGCCACCCACTCCCAGCTGGGGCATCATTCTGGCGAGCGCGCGCGAGCAGGACTTTGCGTGGTGGCTGACCACGTTCCCCGGGTTCGCGATCTTCATCACGGTCACGGCGTACAATCTGCTGGGAGAAGGATTGCGTGACGCAAGCGACCCGCGCGTCACTTTCGGGAGACCGACGCGCTGATCCGCGGCCGCTTCTGGCAGCGCGGACAGTAGTGAGTTCCGCGCTGCGCCACCACCATCTTGCGAATCTCCGCTCCACACCGCCCGCACCGGCCGCCATCGCGTCCGTAGACCAGCAACTTCACCTGAAATTCGCCGGTGGTGCCGTCGGTGCGCCGATAATCGCGCAGCGTGGTGCCGCGCGCATCGATGGCCCGCCTGAGAACCGCACGCGCTGCCTCCAGGATTTCCGCCGCACGCACGGAGACGCGCATGCCGGGTGTCAGCGGGTGTATCCGCACGCGGTACAATGCCTCATCCACATAGATATTCCCGAGACCTGAGACGATGTGCTGATTGAGAAGCAGTGACTTGATGGAGGCGCTTCGTTTCGAAAGCTGTGCGGCCAGCATTTTGCTGTCGATCTCGAATGGGTCGGGGCCCATGCGCAGCGACTCTTCGACGGACGCCGGCGTACCCACAAAGATGTAGCCGAAGCGACGGGGATCGACATAGCGCAGCTCCGACCCATCCGTGAACAGGATTCGAGCATGGAGATGTCTGGGTTTCGCACGCTTCGCGCGCGTGTCATTCCATTCCAGCCGCCCGGTCATGCCGAGATGCACGACGAGGCGATTCGGTCTGCCACGGTGCGGATGCAGCGAGACCACAATCGCCTTTCCGCGGCGGTCCACCGCGTCGATGCGGGCGCCGGCCAGCAAGGAGATATCGGCACTGCCGCGACGGTACAGGTCGGGAGCCGTGAGGATGGCGCGTGCCACCGTCCGTCCCGGCAACGGGACGCGCAGCTCGCGGACCACGGTTTCGACTTCGGGGAGTTCGGGCATGACCGACGCAGTATACACGGGCCGTGACACACCCGCCAATTCGCGGTAGAATGCGCACTTGCCCATGGCCGCCCATCTTCGCGATATCTTTTACGACGAGGTCCTGCCGCGCGTCGCGCGTCCCGGTCAGTATGCCGGCGGCGAGCGCAACAGCGTCGTCAAGGACCACGCCTCCGTGGATATCAGGGTGGCGCTCGCGTTTCCCGACACCTACGCCATCGGGATGTCCCACCTGGGGCTGCGCATTCTCTACGACATCATCAATCGCCGTCCCGACGCGTGCGCCGAGCGCGTGTTTGCGCCGTGGATCGACATGGAAGACGAACTGCGCCGCCGCGAACTGCCGCTGGTGACGCTGGAAAGTTTCACACCGCTGGATCGCTTCGACGTGATCGGCTTCTCGATGCAGTACGAGCTGGGGTTCACCAACCTGCTCAACATGCTGGAGCTGGCGCGCATTCCGCGTCTCACCGCCGACCGGAGCATCAACGATCCCGTGATTCTCGGCGGCGGTTCTATCACGCTGGCCATGGAGCCGGTCGCCCCCTTCTTCGACGCCATCCTGGTGGGTGACGTCGAGGACGTGATGCACCGCACCCTGGACGCCATCCGCGACTGGAAGCGCAGCGGCCGCCCGCGCGCCGAGTTGCACACGGCGCTGGCGGCGATTCCCGGAATGTACGTGCCGTCGCTCTACCACATCGACTATCACGCCGACGGCACCATTGCGGGCATCGATGCGCAGCTGCCCGCGCCGCTGAACATTCCCAAAACGACGGTGTGGGATCTGGAGAATGCGCCCTTCCCGATTGCGCCGGTGATTCCGAACGTGGAAGTGGTGCACGACCGCATCAACATTGAGATCATGCGCGGCTGTCCCAACCAGTGCCGTTTCTGCCAGGCGGTGCAGCACTACCGGCCGCTGAAGATGCGTTCCATCGGCAAGGTGCTGGAACTGGCGGAAGCCTCCTTCGCCCAGACCGGGTACGACGAAATCAGCCTCACCAGCCTTTCCACCGCCGACTATCCCGGCATCATCGAACTGCTGCAGGCGGTGCAGGAGCGGTTTGCGTCGCGACGCGTGAATGTGTCGCTGCCGTCGTTGCGCGTGGGCCCCGAGCTCAAACGGCTCCCGGGACTCACCAGCACCGTGCGCAAGTCCGGCCTCACCATGGCGCCCGAAGTGGCCACCGACCGCCTGCGCGAGGTGATTCGCAAGCCGATCAAGAACGCCGATCTCATGGCCGGGTGCCAGGCCGCGTACGAAGCCGGTTATCGGCTGGTGAAGTTCTACTTCCTGATCGGCGCGCCCACCGAGACCGACGAGGACCTGCGCGGCATCGTCGACCTCGCCGACGCCGCCAGCGTGCTGCGCGTGCGTTCGCACGGCAAGCGCGCCCAGGTGAACTGCTCGGTGTCATCGCACATCCCGAAGCCGCACACGCCGTTCCAGTGGGAAGCCATGCACACGCGCGAGGAACTGATTGCGAAGCAGCGCACCATCAAGAACTACAACCGCTCGTCCCACATCCAGCTCAAGTTCCACGACGTGAACACCAGCTACCTGGAGGCGGTGTTCTCGCGCGGCGACCGCCGCCTTGCGGATGCGCTGCTGCGCGCGCGCGAGGCAGGGCTGCGCATGGACGCATGGTCGGAGACGTTCGATATCCGTCGCTGGGAGGAAGTCTTCCGCGACGCGAAGGTGGACGCCGACTGGTACGCCCTGCGCGCCCGTTCCACCGACGAGATTCTCCCCTGGGACATGATCGGTCTCAAGATCCCCACCAGCCACCTGGCCAAGGAACACGCGCGCGCCCACGCCGCGGCGTAGCCCATCGCATAGCGCCATACATTTCCACCACGTTCCCTAACGCTGCCGGCTGATGAGCTCGAGGAGTCGCGCGATGGTGGCGGCCAGTTGCGGATCCCGTGTTGCCTCCTGCATGCGGTGAAGATCCGCCTGCGCCTGGTCCACCCGTCCCAGCGCCACGAGGCATCGGGTGTATCCCAACAGGGCACTCAGGATAACCTGCCGTCCGGACCCCGGGGACGTCAGGGCCAGGCGATAGCTCGCCACCGCCGCTTGCGTGTGGTGGAAGTATTCGCAATTGGCCCCCATCTCGAAGTAAAGGCCGGCCTCCCGTCCCGTCCGCGATCCCTCCCCGAGGCTGGCCGGCGGTGAGGTGTCGGCGCGTTGCGCGAAAGGAGGTCGCTGCGCGACCTGGTAGATCGTCATCTGCATGCTCCCTGCACCGAACTCCTGCACCCGCCGGCACCGTTGTTCCAGCTCGCGGTAGAACGCCATTTCGGCCGCAAATTTCGCCGGGTCTTTTTCGTAACGGCCGCGGATGGGCCCGGTGGTGATGACATAGTCCGCGTCCGGATACAGATCGAGTTGATAGAACGCCGCCGCCAGTTCGGGATGCGACTGAAACATGGGCAGTGCGAGCATGGCGTAGACCGGCCGCTGCTTCCATTTCTGCAGGACGCGCGTGCGCATTTCCGGTTTCAGCTGGAGCAGAAATGAAGGATCGAGAAGGTCCGGGCTGTAGTTCTCGCACAGAATGAGCGCGCCCGCCGGAAGGTGGCTTTCGATCCACTCCTCCGCATCCGTGCGAACATCGTGCTGCGCTGCGTAGCGGTGCATCGCGATGCGCGGCGCCTGATATGCGATGACACCCAGAACCAGAAGCAACGGCGCCGCGCGCACCACCCATGCGCGCGCCAGCACACGGCCGGCGCCGTCCGCGATCGCCATCAGTCCCGCGCCCGACATGCACGCCAGCAGAGGGAGCACCGGCAACGCGTAGGCGTCCGCTTTCATTGTCCAGGTCATGATGGCACCCAGATACACGCCCACCACCCCCAGCAACACCAGCGCGTTCCTGCGCTGCGTGCGCAGCAGGTGCACCGCGCCGCTAACCGCCAGCACGACGCCGGGAACACCCACGAGGCGTGTGGCCAGCGAACGGCCATAGAACTGCCACGCCGGCACGCCGGTGATCCCAAAGTGTCCCGCCTGCATGTGCGCTCGTTCGAAGGCAAGCGCAGCCCGAAATTCCTTCCAATCGAGAAAGACATAGGGAGAGGTCAGCGCGAACACCGCCGCCGACGTCATCGCCGCCAGCGCCAGCCATCGCCACGATCGCACGTCCCGGTCCGCAAGCATGTGGGCCGCAACCAGAGGAAGCACCAGCAACGCCCCGGTGTATTTCGACGAGGCCGCCAGCCCGATGGACAGACCCGCCAGCACGTAGTCGCTGCGCCGGGCGCGTTGCGCAATGCACACCAGCGCGTATGCGGTCACCGTGAAGAAGAACGTCAGCGGAATGTCGACTTCGATCATCTGCGAACGCGCCACGTGAAACGGGTTGACGGCGAACATCACAGCCGCCACCAGGCCCTCGCGCCACCCGGCCGCAGCCCGCGCGGTTCTGTAGATGAACAGCACC
>OBLQ010000320.1_pt1 | contig 18092 bp, 15 predicted proteins | sample 1519881 | NCBI WGS metagenome assembly OBLQ01 (sample SAMN01911456, study PRJEB22533) | soil metagenome | biome: Soil | place: Malaysia | collected 2012-04-30 | depth DG_metagenome m | reverse complement strand
TGGGCGGCATGCTCATCGCCATGGCGTCTAGCCGTTACCCACGACGCGCGCTGGACCGGTTCCTCCTCCTGCGCACGATCGTCGCCTGCCTCGTGGTCGGGGCAGGCGTCACGATCGTGGCTCTCACGGAAGAGGCGTTCAACGCGGAGCCGCTGTATCTGCTGCTCGGGTTGAGCGTGCTGGTGGGCGCGGCGGCGCTGGCGCTGATGCGCCTGGGGGTCTCACGGCGACGGGTGGCGTGGGTGGTGATGGTGGCCGACATCGGATTCGAAGCCGGCATCCTCTATTACAGCGGCGGCGTCTCCGGGCAATTTACCACCGTCTTCTGCCTCACCATCGCGGCGGCGGCGTTTCTGCTGGAAATGCCCGGCGGTCTGGTGACCGCGGTGCTGTCGTCCGTGTGTTTCGTGGCGTTTCAGGTGATGGAGTCGTGGGGCGTGATGGCGCCGCCCGGCAAGGGCGTGCTGCCGCCGGGACATGTCAACGGGCTGATCGACGCGTACATGCACGCGTCCATCTTTCTCCTGGTCGGCACGGTGGGCGGTTATCTGGCCGACCGTATCAAGCTGAAGGGAAGGGCTCTGCAGCACGCCGAGTCGGCGCTGGAACAGCTGCGCATCGACACGGACTACATTCTGCAGAACATGAGCAGCGGCGTGCTGGTGGTCGACGTCGATTGCCGGGTGATCACCATGAACGCCGCCGCCGAGGAGATTCTGGAGCTGCGCCGTGATGAAGTGCTGGCGCAGCGCATCGACATCGCGCTGGGTCGCCGGGCGCACGATCTGGCGCACGAGCTGGTGGAATCGCTGGCCATCGAGCGTCCCCGCCGCCGCCAGGAAATATCCGCGCACACGCGCGCGGGTGCATACCGGCCGCTGGGAATCAGCATTTCACCGCTGACCGACGGCACCCAGCGCCGGCGCGGCGTGATTGCTGTGTTCCAGGATCTGACCGAGGTGCACGAGATGCGCGAGCGGGTGCGCAAGGCGGACCGGCTGGCGGCGGTGGGTGAGCTTTCGGCCGGCATTGCGCACGAACTGCGCAACCCGCTGGCATCGATCAGCGGCTCGATCGAGATGCTCTACCACGAGCTGGCGCTGGACGGCGAGAATCGCCGGCTGATGGAACTGATCATGCGCGAGTCGGACCGGCTGGACCGCATCATCTCCGACTTCCTCGAGTTCGCGCGCCTGCGCACCCCGCGGCGGATTCCGTCGCGGCTGGGGCGCTGCATCGAAGAAGTGGTGACGCTGGTGCGGCAGAACGCCGAGAAGAGCGCGGGCGTGGACATTCGCATCCAGTGTGCGTCCACGGTGCCGGACGTATGGATGGATGACGAACAGATGCGCCAGGTGTTCATGAATCTGGCGGTCAATGCATGCGAGGCCATGAACGACGGCGGGACGCTGGAGATCGCCATCGATCGCGCGGGCGACCAGGTGCGGGTGTCGTTCAAGGACAGCGGGCCCGGGATCGAACCCGATGGGATGGAACGGATGTTCGAACCGTTCTTCACCACCAAGGACGGTGGCACGGGACTCGGTCTCGCCATGGCCAACAAGATCGTGGGTGCGCACGGCGGATCGATCGAATGTCGAAACGCCGACCGGGGAGCGGTATTCACCATTGTGCTGCCGGTGGGGGCGCCGGCACGCGAGAAAACGGCCGCCGTAGACGCCGTTCTCGTGAGTGAGTAAGCAAAAAACGAATTTCCAGAAGAAGGGACTATTCCAATGGCTGGAGAACGGATTCTGGTCGTCGACGACGAAAAGAGCATGTGTCAGTTCCTTTCCATCATGCTGCGAAAGGAAGGCTATGACATCACCACCGTGAGCAATGGCAAGAAGGCGGTGGAGGAAGTGTCGTCGTCGAAGTACGACGTCGTGCTCACCGACATCAAGATGGCCGGCATGGACGGAATGGAGGTCCTGCGCGAGATCAAGAGCGTGGATCCCACCATGCCGGTGGTGATCATGACGGCCTACGCGTCGCAGAAGACGGCCATCGAGGCGGTCAATCAGGGTGCATTCCACTACCTGATCAAGCACGCCAAGAACGACGAGATCAAGATGGTGGTCCGCAACGCGCTGGACATGAAGCGTGTGCGCACCGAGAACGTGCTCCTCAAGAAACAGCTCAAGAAGACCGGTGATCTGAAGACGATCGTCGGAAAGAGCGAGGAGATGCAGAAAATCTACCATCTGGTGGACAAGGTGGCGGATACCGACAGCACCATTCTCATCTACGGTGAGAGCGGAACCGGCAAAGAGCTCATCGCGCGCGCCATCCACTTCCGGTCGTCGCGTGCCGGCGGGCCGTTCGTCAGCATCAATTGCGGCGCCCTGCCCGAGAGCCTGCTGGAGAGCGAGTTGTTCGGTCACGTGAAGGGTTCCTTCACGGGTGCGATCAAGGACAAGGAAGGCCTCTTCAAAGTGGCGCAGGGAGGCACCTTCTTCCTGGATGAAATCGGCGAAACCTCGCCTACCATTCAGGTGAAACTGCTGCGTGTGCTGCAGGAGCGCGAGGTCATCCCCGTGGGCGGCACCAATCCCATCAAGGTGGACGTGCGTCTGGTGGCGGCGACCAACGCCGACCTCGAGAAGGCGATCAAGCAGGAGCGTTTCCGCGCCGACCTGTACTACCGCCTCAATGTGATTCCCGTGCATCTGCCGCCGCTGCGCCGCCGCCGCGACGACGTGCCCCTGCTGGTGCAGCACTTCCTCAAGAAGTACAACGACGACCTGCCCTCGGAGCGCCAGAAGGGGATTACGCGCGATGCCATGGAGCTGCTCGTGAACTACGACTGGCCGGGCAACGTGCGCGAACTGGAGAACGTGGTGGAGCGCGCCACCATTCTCGAAGAGACGTCCCAGATCACCGTGGAGTCGCTGCCCGAGAAGATCCGGCAGCGTGAGAGTGGCGCCAACCACCTCATCACCGACCGCGCCCAGGTGACGCTGGACGAGCTGGAACGCGAATACCTCATCAAGGTGCTCACGGATACGCACTGGCAGAAGAAGAAGGCCAGCCAGATTCTGGGCATCAACGCATCCACGCTGTACCGGAAAATCCAGCGCTACGGCCTCGACAAGCTGGACTCGAATCCGGCCGAGGTGCTGGTCGATAGCGACTAGGGCACTCGGCAAACTGCAGCGAAGTGCACTTTGCGCGTCGCCGGGTGGGTTTGTGCCCTTCGTGTGCGGGACGCGCAGGCCGGGAAATGGGCGGCGACGGGCCGCCACGGCAGGGAATGATGGGGCACATGGGAGGGGTTAAATCGGGCGTTGGCACGGTGATTGCCACACGCAGGGCCAGGATCGAAGACGGTCCGGATGGAAAACATCCTCTAGCGCAACAGCTAAATAGGAGGTTGCAATGCGTAGCAAGGGTTTCACTCTCATCGAGCTGATGATCGTGGTTGTGATCATCGGTATTCTCGCGGCAATCGCGATTCCGAACTTCATCAACATGCAGGCGCGTGCCAAGGAAGCGTCCTGCAAGTCGAACTGCCACACCGTGCAGCTGGCCGCCGAGGACTTCTCGGTCCAGAACGACGGCGTGTACGCGGGCGACGTCAACGGTGACACCACGCCGGGCGGCGAGACGATCATTGGTCTGCTTCCGCAGGCCACGTTCCTCACCAACCCGTTCACGAAGAACGCCGACCAGCCGATCGACGGCGCCGCAGCGGCCGCCGGTGATACGGGCTACGTTCCCGTCGACTCCGATGGCGACGGCACGTGGGATGGTTACCAGATCGACGGTATGGGCAAGGCCCTTACCCAGATCATCCTGCTGACGAGCGGTCAGTAAACCGACCCTCGCCACAGCGCGAACACCGGGGCGGGATCCGAAAGGTTCCCGCCCCGATTCGTTTGTGGCGGGTGGTCCGGGGCCGGTGCATATCGCAACGGATTGGGTACGAACCCTGCAACAGATGCCGGGGACCACACTCCTGACAGGATATTGACCATGCCCATTCTCGAACTGCATTCGATCCACAAGTCGTTCCGCCGCGGCTTCTTCAGCGTGCGAACTCCGGTGCTGAAGGGAGTCAGCCTGGCCATCGAGCCCGGCGAGCTCTTCGGCTTTCTGGGGCACAACGGGGCGGGAAAATCCACGACCATGAAGATCATCCTGGGGCTGGCGAAGCCCGACCAGGGGCATGTCGTGGCCTTCGGCGAACCGGGAGCCGGCCTGCGCACACGCGCGCGCATCGGCTACCTGGGCGAAGAGGTCGGCCTGTACCCGCACCTCCATGCACGCGAAACGCTGACGCTGGTCGGCGACCTCTTCAAGCTGCCGCGGCGGACCAGCCGCGACCGCGCCGAGCGGCTCATCGACCTCGTGGGGCTCGCGCATGCCGGAGCGAAACCCACCCGGCAGTTCTCCAAGGGAATGAAGCAGCGTCTGGGGCTCGCCATTGCACTCATGAACGATCCCGAACTGCTCATCCTCGACGAACCGTACAGCGGGCTCGACCCCATCGGCCGGCGCCAGTTGCGCGAACTGCTGCTGTCTCTGAAGGAACAGGGCAAGACCATCATGATGAGCTCGCACATCGTGCCCGATGTCGAGGCGGTATGCGACCGGGTGGGCATTCTGTCGGACGGGGTGATTGCACATGTCCTCGATCTGAACGAGTCTCGTCTCCAGAACACCGGCGACGTGGAAGTGACCATTGCCGGTGCCGGCGCGCTGCACATGGTGGAGCGCGAGTTCGGTGAGCGCCGTCTGCACCTTACCGAGGATTCGTGCATTGTGCGCTGTGCCGGCGACCAGCGCCTGAAATCGCTGATCGACGCCGTGTATCACGCCGAGGGGCGCGTGCTCGAAGTGAAGCCGCTGCGCAGCGGACTCGAGGATGTATTCATCGACGTGGTGGGGACGCGCCGGAACACCCCCGTGCCGGCTCCGGCCCACCCCGAACCCGAACTGCTGAGGCGTTGACGATGCCCGCAATCTACACCCTGGCGCTGCACACCATCCGCACCCACCTGCAGGAGAAGATTCTGCTGGTGGTATTCGTGTTTGCGGGCCTGTTGATGGTTTCCTCGTACGTGCTTTCGCCGCTGGCGGTGGGCGCGCAACAGAAGATCGTGGTGGACATCGGACTGGCCGCCGTATCCATCTTCGCGGTGGTGGTGATCGTCCTGCTCGGCGCCAGTTCCTTCCACATGGAAAAGGAGCGCGGCATCCTGCGCGCGCTGCTGGCCAAGCCCATCACGCGCGTGGAGTTCATTCTGGGCAAGTACCTGGGAACGCTGGCGACGGCGGCGCTGGTCATCGTCCTCATGTCGGGCCTGCACATGCTGGTGGTGCTGATGTGCGGCGCAAAGGTGACCAGCACCATGCTGTGGGCGGTGTACGTCACCATTCTGGAAGCGGGAATGGTCACGGCACTGCTGACGCTGTTCTCCTGCTTCACCTCGCCGGTGCTGGGATCGTTCTTCACCATCGCGTGTGTGGTGGCCGGCCATTTCAGCGCCGATCTGCTGGAATTCGCGCGGCGTTTCAGCACCGGGTTCACGCACGGCATCGTGACCGGCATCTACTACGCGCTGCCCAACCTCGGCCTCTTGAGCCTTCGCTCCGAAGCGGTGCACGGGCTGAGCATTCCGCAGGGCATGCTGGCGGCCGTGAGCCTGTATACGCTCATGTACGTCGGGGTTCTCCTGTACGCGGCCACCTTGATCTTCCGCGCGCGGGAAGTGAGCTGAGGATGAAGCTCCGCATCGCGCACATCGGCGGGGTGTTGCTTCTGGGCGCGCTGGTGGTCGCCACCGTGCGCGTGCAGACCTACGTCACGCGCCCCTACCTGCACACCAATCTCTACCTTCCCTCGGGGAAATTCGTCGAGCAGGCCTCGCTGGGATATGAGCAGCTGGCTGCGGATATGGTGTGGTTCCAGGCGGTGCAGTACTATGGCGGCTACGCCAAGAGCCAGCACGATCTGGCCTACTTCGGCGGGCTGATCGACATCGTGAACGAACTCGATCCGCACTTTGTGTTTCCGTACGTGTTCGGCGCGGTGGTGATGGCTCAGGATCTTGGCGATCTGGATCGTGGAATCCACCTGCTCAAACGCGGCATGCGCAACAATCCGGAATCCTGGGACCTGCCCTTTGAAATCGGCTTCCTGTATTACACCGTGGCGCGCGACGATTCTTCCGCCGCCAAGTACTTTGATCTGGCCAGCCGCCTGCCCGGCGGACGCGATTCGGCGGCGCGTTTTGCGGCGTTCGTGTACGCGAAGGCCGGTCACCTGGAGACCTCGATACGCATGTGGGAAGAGGTCGAGCGGACCGCCGATCAGCCGTACATGCGCGAGCTGGCGCATCACTATCTGGACAAGCTCAGACGGCAGGAGGCCGCACAGCGCGCCCTGGAGCCTCGCGTGACGCCCGGGGCGGGGAACAGTGCGCCGCCCGGGCGAAAGGAGAGTCACGATGACATCTGATCTCGTGTACACGATTGCGGCCGGCGTTTTCGGGCTCTTGATCGGAAGCTTTCTCAATGTCGTCATCTACCGGCTCCCGCGCGAAATGTCGTTCGTCGGCGGACGCTCCATGTGCCCGCACTGCAAGCAGACGATTCGCTGGTACAACAACATTCCGCTGCTGTCGTGGGTTCTGCTGCGCGGAAAGTGCCGCGCGTGCAGCGCCCGGATTCCACTGCGCTATCCGGTGGTGGAACTGCTGACGGGCATCTCGGCGGCCGGCGCCATGTACGCGGGTGGTCCCACCCTCACGACGCTGTGGGTGTTTGCGTTTATCGTCATCATGATTGCGATCACGTTCATTGACTGGGAACATCAGATCATTCCCGATCCGCTGTCGCTGGGTGGAACCGTGCTGGGATGGATCGGCGCGGCCGTCTGTCTCCCCATTTCCCTGGTGCAGTCGATCGTGGGGTCGGTGGTGGGCGCGGGGTTGATTCTTGCCATCGCCCTGCTCTACAAGGCGGCGCGCAAGGTGGATGGGATGGGGGGCGGCGACGTGAAGCTGATGGCGATGATCGGCGCGTTTCTGGGCTGGCAGATGGTGTTTGCCGTGCTCTTCATGGCAGCTTTTGCCGGGAGTGTGTACGGTCTGTTCCTGCTGCGCCGGTCGGGAACCAGCGGAAAAACCGCGGTGGCCTTCGGGTCGTTTCTCGCACCGGCGGCAATTTTGATGTGGTTTGCGGGCGAGCGTCTGATGGCGCTCTATCTCGGCACACTCTGGCTTCCCAAGTAATGCAATCATATCCCCGCAGTTTGCACGGCACGGCCCAGGAGCGCCTTTCACGCCGCGCAGCGACACCCGCCGTCACACAATAACTCCTTCGGATAGAGACAGTTAAAACCGGGATGCATGCGCCGCGGCGGGCTACTTCGCTGGCATGCTTGTTGCGAATTGGCCGCCCGCGGCAAGGTCTATTTATAGGAATTTTTGTCACTTAGCGGTTCATCAGGACCGTGCGTCTGTCACTCGTCAGAAGCGGAATAGCAAGGCTGGTGAAGAGATGAAGATGTTCTCTCGCAAGAGCAAGACATCGGTTGGACTGGACATCGGTTCCAGTCTCATCAAGGTCGTGGAAGTCGATCACTCCAAGGATTCTCCGATGCTGACGAGGTATGGCATCGTCAAGCTTCCACCCGAAGCGATCGTCGAAGGCGAGGTCATGGACCAGAGCCTGGTCGTGCAGGGCATCCAGGAAGCCATGGAAAAAGCCGGCGTGGCGACGAAGGAAGTCGTCACCGCCGTATCCGGCCGCGCGGTCATCGTGAAGAAGGTCGTCATGGACAAGATGAATCCGGACGACGCCAAGGAAGCCATCTTCTGGGAGGCCGAGCAGCACGTCCCGTTCGATATCGACGACGTGTGTCTCGACTTCCAGGTGCTCAACGATGACGTCGGCGCCAACCAGATGGAAATTCTGCTGGTCGCGGCCAAGAAGGAAATGGTCAATGCCCACGCCGCGCTGGTGCGCGAAGCGGGACTGAATCCGGTCGTCATCGACGTGGATTCGTTCGCGATCCAGAACGCGGTGGAGGCCAGCGGGGATAACACCGCCGGCCGTGTCGTCGGACTGATCAACATCGGCTCCGATGTGACCAACATCAACATCATCCAGAACAACATCCCGTACTTCACGCGTGACCTGAGCGTCGGCAGCAACGTCTTCACCGAAGCCGTGCAGCGCGACCTCGGTGTCACCTTCGAAGAAGCGGAGAACATGCTCTCGGGCGCCGCCGAGATCGAGGATCCGGACAAGTTTCGCGCCACGATCGCCAGCGCCGCGTCCGACATCTCGATGGGTATCGAGCGGTCGATCGCCTTCCTGAAGACGGCGGGCGACGCGGAACGCATCGACCACGCCGTGCTTTCGGGTGGCGGCGCGTGCGTGCCGTTCCTGCGCGACATCCTTTCCGAGAAGCATGCCATCGATTTCACCGTGAACAAGGCCGTGTCACAGGTCGACCGCGCCGAAGGGCTTTTTGAGGGCTCGGGCGACGACGTCGACAAAGTCGGCCCGCTGCTCACCGTGGCGCTCGGCCTCGCGCTGCGAAGGGAGGCGAAGTAGATGATCAAGATCAATCTTCTTCCGTCCGAGGAACGCTCGAGCAAGCGGAAGATCAGCCTTCCGACCATCTCGGGCGGCGCCGTGCTGTGGGTGTCACTGATCGTGATGATCTACGCGGGCGCCGTCGCGGGCGTGTGGGTGCTGCAGAGCCGGAAGATCGCGGACTACGAGACGAAGATCCAGGCTCTCAAAGAGGAGTCGGCCCGTCTGGCGCCGCAGCTGGCGAAGATTCGCAAGCTGACCGCGGAGCGCGAAGAGGTCAACAAGCGCCTCGGTATCATCGCGTCTCTCGACAAGGATCGTTATCTGCACGTGCGCATGATGAACGACCTGGCGGTCGAGGTGCCGGACAACTGCTGGATCGAGGAAGTGGACGAGACCGGCGGCGCGTCGGTGTCCATCAAGGGAGTCACCTTCTCCAACTTCATCATCGCGGACTTCATGACCAGCCTCGACAAGTCGGGCCGGTTCAATGACGTCGCGTTGAAGAAGGCGCAGGAAGGCGACATCGACGACGTTCGCGTTGTGAAGTTCGAACTCAGCGCGAAGCTGGTGAATTAAGCAGGCGGCGGAAGACCCAGGCCTTCAGAGGGAAGGGCAACCATGAACCTGAGAGAACCCAAGACACAGAAGATCCTCGCGGGGTGCCTGGCACTCGTCGTGGGGGGATACATCTACTTCGGCACTTCGCTCTTTCCGTTCAACTATCCGGTGCGCAAGGCGAAGATCGAAGAGCTCAAGGCCGAGCATGAAAAGCTCTCGGCTGAAGTGGAGAAAGCGCGCAAGGTCGTGGGCGACCTCGCGCGTCTCGAGGCCGAATACGAGCGCCTGCATGACCAGTGGCTCTCGGCCCAGGAACTTCTGCCGGAAGAGAGCGAGATGCCGGATCTGCTGCGCCAGGTGACCACCGCGGGCAGCCGGTCGGGCGTCGAGTTTGCGCTCTTCGAGCCCGGGGCGCCGGCGCCGCACGACTACTACACGGATCATCCGATCAACGTGTCGGTGCGCGGCAACTACCATCAGGTCGGCTCGTTCATCGGGCGTCTCGCCAATCTCGAGCGCATCGTGAACGTGAGCGACCTCTCGATGGTGCAGCCCAATGAAAAGAAGGGCGCCAAGAAGAAGACATCCACGAGCAAGAAGAAGAAGGATACGGCGGACAACGAAGATGCCGTGGCGCGTTCCAACAACACCGTGGAGGCGCACTTCACGCTCACGGCGTACACGCTGATCAAGAGCGTGCCCGGGGAAACGGTTGAGGCCCAGCAGGCGACCGCCGGCAAGAATGGGAAAGACACCATGAACGGCGCCAAAACGGCGCGCAAGAGCACCGCCAAGAAGGGGGGCGCCAACAATGCAGAACAGCATGCGCAGAACTAGTCTTCTGGTGTGCCTGGTGTGCGCTTTCGCGGCCATTTCCGCCGCGCGCGCCGATGCGCCGGCCGATACCACCAGCACCGCGCCGAGTCCGCAGGCGACGCCGGCTGCGGCCGCCGATAACGACGCTCCCGCCGCCACCATGGCGCCGGGTGGCAAAGTGGTGCTGCGGGAAAATCTCTACTACTACGACGCGTTCAATCGCCGTGATCCGTTCCGGTCGCTGGTGGATGGCGCGTTCAATCGGAACGACAAGATGGACCTGGTAAACCTGAATGCGGTCCAGCTGGTCGGTGTGGTGCGCGGCGAAGTCGACCGTTTCGCGCTTCTCGAGGATGCCAGCGGTTACAGCTACATCCTGCGCGTTGGCGATCGCGTGCACAACGGAACCGTGGTTTCGATCGGAGAGGACGAACTGGTGGCCCGGGTCACCAACTTCGGTCAGACGACGACTGTCAGACTTCACCTCGTTGGACGGTAAGAAGGAGTGGCAATGAAAACCAAGCTCACAATCGTCACGACCCTGGTTGTGGGTCTGATCGTGATGGCGGCGCTTGCCGTTGGTGACGTGACGAAGCTCGATTCGATCGACATCGCACAGTCGCCGATCGCGACCACGTACACGATCAACCCGACCGGACAGGTCCAGTATCAGGAATACAAACTCGACAATCCCTCGCGCCTGGTGATCGACCTGGTCGGCGTGCAGAACGCCATCCGGCCCGAGATGCTCAAGCCCGATGGCAGCTTTGTCACCGCCGTGCGTACCAGCCAGTTCCAGACGGAACCGGATGCGGTGACGCGCGTGGTGTTCGAGCTGGCCGCAGGCGTGCAGTACAAGGTCACGCGCCGGGGCACGTCCATCGAAGCGGCGTTCACCAACGCCAATGTGATGATGGGCGCCAGCATGGGCGGCGACAATCCGCCAGCGACTCCGGTGGCAGCGCCGGCCGAGTCGACGGCCAAGCCTGCGCCCGCGCAGAACACGGCGACCGAAACCGCCGCGCCTGTGACCGCTGCCACTTCCGCGACGTCTGCTGCACCCGCGACGTCCGCCGCTCCCGCGGCGGATGCCGACGCCGGCGAGCAGGTTGCGGTGGTCAGCAAGCCCTCGACGCCCGAGGAGAAGCCCGCGTGGACGCAGCCGGACTCGACCAGTGCGGACGACGCGCAGTGGCCCGAAGCCACCAGTGTGGCGCCCAAGCCCAAGGCCGGCGCCGGTGATATCGTGCTGGCGCAGAACAGCGGGCACGTCGCTTCCGAAGAATCCACCACTCCGATCTTCGGCGGCAACCTGTCCAACCAGCCCATGACAATCGACGTCCAGGGCGCCGATATCAAGACGGTGCTCCGGTCCATCTCCGAGTTCTCCGGTGTGAACATCGTCGCGGGTCCCGAAGTGGAGGGCCCGGTGGTGATCCACCTCAAGAACGTTCCCTGGAAAGAGGCGCTGGATACCATCCTCAAGAGCCAGGGATACGACTGGCGCGACGACTACGGCATCATCCGTGTCGCTCCGACCGAGCAGCTGCAGAACGACGAGGTCAAGGCTGTGACCGTCGAGCGCAAGAAGGAAGAGATGCAGCCCCTGGTCAGCGATGTCGTCAAACTCGACTTCCTGAATGCCGTCGAGGTCAAGACGGCCATGAACAAGATGACGACGGCTCGCGGTAACGTGGAAGCCGAGCAGGGCACCAACACGGTCATCGTCACCGACGTTCCGACGCGCACTCAGCGCATCGTCGAAATGATCAAGCAGATGGACAAGCGTCTGTCGCAGGTCGAGATCGTGGCGAAAATGGTGGATGTCGACCACGAGGCGACGCGCGAGCTGGGTGTGAACTGGGCCGCGATGAACCTCAACTTCGGCAACAAGGCCGTGGGTGACGTGGTCACGGGCCAGACCGCGGCGGCGCCCTTCGGAACCATGCGCGTGGGAACCGTGCAGTCGTGGGGCGATCTGAACGCGGTCCTCGAGGCCATGGAGAAGGACAACAAGGCCAACATCATCTCGAATCCGCACGTGACAACGGCGGACAACCAGGAAGCCCGCATCATGGTGGGTAAGGAGATTCCCCTCATCGTCAGCGACGAGGCCGGCAATCCCATCACCGAGCTCAAGAAGATCGGTGTCATCCTGCGCTGCACGCCGCACGTCAACTCGGACCAGACCATCACCATGGATCTGCATCCCGAGCTCTCGGATCTCTCCGAGCAGGCGACCGTACAGGGCGGCGTGATCATCACGCTGCAGGAAGCGGATACGCGTGTGGTGGTTCGCGACGGCGAAACGGCGGTCATCGGCGGTCTGATCAGCGAATCGGATCTCCTGTACCGCAATGGCGTGCCGGTTCTCAAGGACATGCCTCTGCTGGGTCCGCTGTTCCGTTTCGAGAGCAAGACGAAGAAGAAGCGCGAGCTGATCATCTTCGTGACGCCGAAACAGGTCGGCTGATACAACGCGGCAACCTCTGCCGGAGGGGCGACGGAGCGGAACGGCTCCGTCGCCCTTCGCGTTTCCGGGGCGTCGCCGGATGCGGGCAGAATCGTCCCTCACCGTGCCGTTTGCGCCACGTCCCCGGCGCGAATGCGGTTGTGGATGCTGCGGAAACACATGACGGCTCGCTCGAGCCGTCGGCGTGACTGATTGCAACACAAGCGGTAAGCGGCGTGCGGGGAAGCATCGGGAAGCATGGGGACGGCGTGCGCAGGCCGGACGCGGACGGGGTGGTGCGCGATGCACCCGGGCCCGGCGAGACCGCCCGGGTTAACCCGGTTCGCGGGCAACGGTTGCCGCGCCTGCCGGAGACATTTGCACGTGTAACGCACAGTTGGCACCGTGGTTGCACGCTCATATCGGATTCTGGCACCCCGAAACAACCGGAATCGACGGAGGATTTGCGAACATGAAGACATGGCAGCGTGCACGCGGCCGCGTGCGCGGCTTCACCCTGACGGAATTGATGATCGTCATATCGATCATGGGCGTTCTGCTGGCAATCACGACGCCGGCTCTGTCGCGTTTTGCGGCCAACTGGCGCCTCAACGGCGCCACATCGGACATGGCGATGGTGATCCGTTCGGCGCGCAGCACGGCCGTCAACAAGGACATCAGTGTGGTCTTCATCTTCGACCAGGACGCCGGCAGCTACTACTACTTCGAAGATCTCAACGGCGACGGGTCGGCCGACGCGGGCGAGCGCACGTCGGGCGTTCAGGAACTGCCCGCCGGCGTAACCATCGAGGACTACACGGTGCCGCAGTCATCGCTGACGTTCAGCAACAAGGGAAGCACGCAGGACGGCGGCACGATCGTGATGCGGGGCAAGGGCGACCGCGAGGTTCAGATCCGGGTATTCAGCGGCACGGGCAACGTCTCGGTGGAGAATGTCCCCCAGACGTGAGTCAGACAGGAGCACGGTGACAATGAACTGGCGAAACCAACAGGGCGTGGGCCTGGTCGAAATCATGGTCGCGCTGCTGATTTTTGGAATCGGTGTGGTGGCGGCGGTGCGCATGCTGCCGCAGAGCAGTGTCAAGACGACGCACAGCCGTAACAAGACGACCGCGGTCAATATCGCACAGGAAAAAATGGAAGAACTGATGGCGGACGGATTCAAGGACGCCGATCTCGATCCAGGCGTTCATGACGACCCCCTGAATCCCATCAGCGGACACTTCAACCGGTCGTGGACCATCACGGACAGCACGCCGGTGGATGGAATGAAGTTGATATCAGTGACAGTGACGTTCCCGACAGCCGGCGCAGACAGCGCCGCGACCTTGCGCACCTACAAATCGTCGAGGCAGTAACTATGAAACGGATTCACGAACACCGGGGCTTTACGCTGGTAGAAATCGCGATCGGTATCGCGCTGCTGGGCCTGGTCCTGCTGGCGTTCGCCGGCATGACCAACGTCATCCAGAAGAGCGCGGGCAAGACGCGCCAGTACACCGACGCGCAGCAGAACGCGCGCGCGGCGCTGGACCTGATGACGTCACAGCTGCGCGCCGCGGGATCGGATGTCGCCGCCTACGAAGGCCAGGGGACGATCGTATTCGCGGGTCCCGAACAGGTGGCGTTCAATGCCGATATCGACGCCGGCAAGGTGATCAACGGCGAGCAGCCCATGACCGCCATCGACCACAGCAAGGCGAACAACACGGTGCCGCCGTCGGGAACCGCCATCTACGCGCCCACCAAGACCTACAACTCCGGCGCCGAGACCATCGTGTTCACGCTGGACTCGGACGGGAGCGGCGTGGTTGACGCGGCCGACCAGGGTGATGACGACGTCGAGCAGGGACACAACACGCATCTCTACCTGCTGAAGGAAGACCGCTATGGCGCCGTGGCGGGCGCAAACGAGGAGCGTTCCTCGGATGTGGCGCTGGTGCGCGGCCCCGTGCCCTACGACAACGGTGACAATCCGCCGCCGCTGTTCGAGTACTTCTACGACGATGACAACGACCTCACCACGCCTGACGTGCTGTGGGGCGACACCGACGGCAACGGTGTGCTGAACTCGGCCGAGATCGACAACCTGACCGACATGCCGGCTGACAAGCTGGGTGCCATCCGCCTGATCAAGATCAACGTCGTGGCCGAGGGAACCTCGATAACCAACAAGGACAACCAGGGATTCGCGCGTGTGGTCATGAGCTCGCGGGTATACATCCGCAACGCGGACAGCCACGACACCGCACAGATCTACGGCCAGGTGTTCTACGACGCCAACAACAACCAGAAGATGGACAGCGGAGAAAGCGGTATTCCCAACGTGGTCGTCTCCGTATCCCCGCTGGGGCGCAAGACCAAGACCGACTCGTTCGGCAAGTACAACATCCCGGTCAACGGCGGCACCTACACGGTCGTCGAGACCGACCGCAGCGGGTATTCATCCACGACGTCCAACTCGGTGAACGTAACGGTCGCGGACGGCGAGTTGAAGAACGTCGACTTCGGTGACCGCAGCGGCAGCAAGTCGGGAAATATCGTGGGAACGGTGTGGGACGACGTGAACAAGAACGCGGTCAATGACGGAGAGCAGGGTATTCCGGACGTCGTGATACAGCTCAGCAACGGGATGGCGGGGAAGACCAACGCCAACGGCTACTACCGCATCACCGCGCCGGTGGGCAGTTACACCGTCTCGGAAACCGATCCGACGGGTTATTCCTCCACGACGGCGAACAATTTCGCAGCCACCCTGGTGAACGACGGCGACAGCGTGGTCGTGAACTTCGGCGACGCGGTGGGCGGCAACCAGGGCACGCTGCAGGGCTACGTCTACATCGACAGTGACCAGAACGGCGTCAAGGGTGGTGGCGAGGCGGGAATCAGCGGGGTCACGCTCACACTTTCCAACGGTGCGACAGCGACCACCGACAACGCGGGCTTCTATCAGTTCTCGCTGGATCCGGGAAAGTACGACATGTACGAACTGGATCTGGACGGTTACACGTCGACGACGCCCAACATCATCTACAACATTGCCATCGACACCGGCAAGACGGTTGCCCAGGATTTCGGTGACATTCTGTTGAAGGACATTTCCTTTGTGGAAATCGCCGTGGGCAATACCGATCGTCCGCTGTCACTGGCCGTGGGCGACATGAAGGAAGACGGCAACAACGATCCTGACATTGTTCTGGGCACACCCACGTCCAAGAGTGCCAACCTGTTCTTCTATCTGAACAATTATGTGGATTCGTCGACCCCGCTGGGGAGCCTGTTCAACAAGATCCCCTCATACAGCCACAAGGCCGTGACCGACGTGAATGCGGTGCGCTGGATGGACCGCAACGCCGACGGCTATCTGGACGTCGTGAGCGGGCAGGAGATATTCACCGGCAATAACGTGCTGGAGTGGTACAACAATCCGAAGTTCCACGATGTGGGCAATGCTCCGGACCAGACGATCACCTCGGGTTCGTCGGCGTCGGCCACACGCCTGCGCCTGGCCGATGTCAACGGCGACGGCCTGCGCGACCTGATCATCGGGCACAAGTCGCAACTGGCGCCGTTTGCGGGCGGCTTCGAGGTGGAGGTGCAGCTGGCACCCGGTTCCTTCGTGTCGCAGCAGGTGGTGACCACCAACGGCAAGGGAACCACCCTGGGTGTGGTGTCGGGGTTGGCCGTGGGCGACCTGGATGGCGACGGCGACCAGGACCTGGTGGTTGCATCCAACGACGGCCCCTACTGGGGTCACGTGGACATCTTCCTCAATGACGGTGACGGCAACTACACGTGGCAGAAACGCCTGCTGGCCAAGGCGGGCGTCAACGACGTGGCGGTGGCCGACATGTACAACGACGGCTATGGCCTGCCCGACATCCTGGTGGGGATTTCGGAAGCCCAGAACGTCGGCGGTGTGCAGGTGTGGCTCAACAAGGGCGGGGTCTACGGTGTGGACGACAACTCGGGCTACACCTACGAGGCCGACACGGACGCGAAGGTACCCGATCACTACTACAAGGTGGGCGGCGAAGCCCTGGCGGTGGCTGCGGCGCACCTGGATGCCGACATCTATCCCGACATCATCATCGGAACGCGCAGCTCGCTCTTCTATACCGGTGACCTGTTCGTGATACAGGAAGCGGGTACCAAGAACGAGAAGATGTCCAACGTCAAGGTGAACGTGGCCGGCGAAGTGGTCACGATCGAGGTGGCGGACATGAACAAGGATGGCTACAAGGACGTCGTCGTCACCACGCGCACGTCGGCCAACGCCGGCAAACTCGCCATCTACTTCCTCAACAATCTTGCCGTGGTTCCCTGAGCGGGTAACGAGGAGAAAGGCACGCTATGAAATCGCATCCCGTACTGGATACCGTCCACAACGAGCGCGGCAATATTCTGGTGATCGCGCTGTTGCTGGTGTTCGCCAGCTTCATCATCGGCGGTGCCGTCGCCATGATGAGCTCGACGGATCTGAAGATCTCGGGGAACCAGGAGATGGGAACCGAGGCGCAGTTCAACGCCGAGGCGGGCATCGCCGAAGCCGTTCACCGCGTGAACATGGTCTATCCGACCAACGTGATGGTCGGTGGCCAGCAGGTGAATGCGTCCATCCAGGACATGCCGCCCATCGATCCCAACTACAAGGCGTACATCATGCTGACGCCGGTGACCACCAATCCCACCATCGTGGGCAGCACGATTACCGCGGGGACGTTGCAGGACCTCAGCGGCGATTACCTCGACTACAGCAAGGATTCGGGAACCAACGAAGTGGTGACGGTGGAGCACAAGTGGCAGGATCTCAACGGAAACGGTACGCGCGATGCGGGCGAAATCGTTCTCTACGATCCGCTGCAGGTGCCGCCGGAGAACTTCAAGAAAGGGAACCCGGTTGAAGTCATCACGGTCACGGGGCATTCGGGCACCGGCAAGCGTGAAGTGCAGACCGAAGTCACGCGCCTGCGTCTCTCATTCAAGAGCATGGGCGCGATGTACAGCGACAAGGCCCTGACCGTGTCGGGTAGCTCGGTCTTCTGCGGCTACAACCACGACATCAACACGCCGGTGGGCACCGTGCTGAATGCCTGCTATGCCTACCACCTGGCCGACGATCACCTCGCCGGTGTCGCCACCACCGGTGACGTGGTGAGCCAGAAGGGCGCCAACAAGACCGATGGCCAGCCCCCGACCAACACCGATGCCTCCAACCTGTGGTATTCACTGGCGGAGGCGCTGGGTGTCACGCAGAGCCAGGTCGAAGATCTGCTGGCCAACCCGGATAACACGTCGATTACCCCCGTGATCGACGGCATCACCTATATCAACGGCAATGCCACCATCAACGCGGGCGTGGTCGGCCATGGTCTGCTGTACGTGACCGGCGATGTGACCATCAACGGTGGTTTCCACTACTGGGGGATGATCTACGTCGAAGGCGACTGCAAGATCACGGGCACGCCGTGGATTCTGGGAGCCGTCATGGTGAAGGGTTCCGCGGACTTCCAGTTCAGTGCCGGTAACTGCGGTATTCTGTATTCGGAAGATGCCGTGCAACAGTACGTGGGTGGTCTGTTCCCGATGGTCACGCTGGCCTGGCGGGAAATGTAGAGTCGCGCAACCCACTCGACCCGATACACGGGCTCCGGCGCCGGAGAGGCGCTGGAGCCCGTTGTGTTTGCGGGCC
>OBLQ010000319.1_pt1 | contig 18101 bp, 13 predicted proteins | sample 1519881 | NCBI WGS metagenome assembly OBLQ01 (sample SAMN01911456, study PRJEB22533) | soil metagenome | biome: Soil | place: Malaysia | collected 2012-04-30 | depth DG_metagenome m | reverse complement strand
TTTCATACGATGAACTTGACCGTAACCATCGCTAAGGATTCAGGCTCCTCCCTTAGAGAGGCCGAATCAAAGGGCCTCGCTAGTCTGGTTGCGCTCGGATTTGAGCCTGACTACCTTGCGTTCGTCGATCAGGACACGATGCAGGTGGCCCAAGGCATAGATGACAAGACGCGCCTCGTGTGCGCCGCAAAGTTCTGTGGCGTAAGACTGATCGATAACATCGCTGTTTGCTAAGTCCTACGACCGTTGGCATACGATTGCGGTTTTAGAGAATAATGTTCGCGAGGCCGGTTTGGGATGCAGCCGGCCGGAGTCTCAAATGGCCAGAAGCATTGAAAAGATAAAGTTCGGTCTCAAACTCAGGACCGACAGAAAAGAAAACGCCCTCACAGTAAAGATCGGTACGAAGAAGTATGCGCTTCCTTACGAGGTTCGCACCATCACCTCAGACGACTATGTGTTCGTCCACGTCCCCCCCGCGGCAGAGATCCTCAAGATAGGAAGCAAGGGTCTCGAGCCGGTGACAAAGTCCGACGAGGCCGAAAAGGCCGTCCAGAGTTTCCGAAAGGCGCGTAGGTCTAGGCGCCGCGCGAGGCGCTCGAAGGACCTCCCCGAAGACGTCAAGAACATCCTCAAGGCGAAGATTCCTGCCGGCCACAAGATCGGCTACGACGCCGAAGGAAACCTCAAACTCGTCAAGACGCGAAAGCGCAGGGCGAAGGCCGCCGCAAAGCCGAAGGCGGCGACCGCGCGCAAGAAGTCTACGAGGCGGACCGCAAAGAAGCGCTAGAGCCGCAAATCGGGTATCGATCGTCTCCTGGGCATCTACTAGCCCGGGAGACGTCTTTTCTAAGGCGAGAGGCGTTCCAAGAATTGGACAACGCAACATGCAACTCGGAGAGACTCGTTCTGCTGACCTGCTGGCGGTAACGGTGGAATCTTCCGGCAGCACGTGTGTCCTGTATAATTTCTCCCGGCCCAGACTCTTGGGCCCGGACGAGCAGTGTGAGAAAGTCTATTGCGTCGATTGTTGCCTGCGTACTCGGCTCGGTTCTGCTCGCGTCGGTGACCGTTGGCCACGGCCAGTCCGCCTCCGATTCAATAAGGTCCAGCGCTGATAGCACCGATCCGGTTCGAGTCGATGACGTCAAGGGCGAGACACAGCGTGACGTCTGCTCGCTCGACGTCCATATGCCAGACGACGGAGTTCCACAGGTCAGGAACATCTCGGGCGATTGGGTCAACGTCCTTGCTAAGTCACAGATCGATATGGATACGGCCGCAAAGATCACGGCCGTTCAAAAGGGCGACCAACTGACCATTATTGCCAAAATATTCAACTTCCTTGACTTTGACCAGCCACGCGACGTGGATGTCGCTTACACGGGCACGATCGTTGATGGAAAGTTCGAACTCGCTCACACGTACAAGTCCATCGAGGAGGTGAGTTGCTTCTGGAACCAGAAACTGCGGAAATACCTCGTCGGCAAGACTGTCTGGATTACGGGCGAGATCCCGAAGACGCCAGATGAGCCGCTGACGCTCGCGTTTGCCCAAGAAGCGACGGACTTCGATCCCAACGGATTTGACCTGCCGATCAGCCCGCTCGGATATCGCGTGTCCATCACCGCGACGTATGAGAGGGCCGCGCCCAAACCGACGTATCCCGACTACACGATCGTCCTGCCACCGACCGTTCCTAGAGTCATAACGTGGGGCACCGGTCTTCCCGGGCCGCAGACCGACGACTGGAGCCGCCTGGTTCCCAAAGAGGTCATCGACCAATACCAGATCAACGGACGCTGGATCATCATGGCCGTCTACGGGCAGAACCTGTTCGGCGCCTTCAAGAAGGATCCGCCGGTCACTTGGGCTCCGGCCGACAAGCACCTCGACTACAAACTCCTGTACTCGGGCTCCTATGTCCAGGATCGGCCGGGCGGGGCAGATGGAGCCGACTGGTCGGGATTTTGGAAGGCGTTCGAAGACCGCCTCAGGCCCGAGCCTCTGTCTCCGCCGCCGAGCGATGTCCAAGGTGCGGACGTCTACGTACTGGCCGTGCATCTGGAGCCGAACACCTGGGCCGGCCACTACGAGTTCAAGTTGGGGAACCTACGCGTCGAGTGGGTGCTCCCGAACGCAACAAATCTGGCGAAGACCAGTTTCATACGAGAGGTCGGCCTCGGCAAGACCGTGCCCGGATGGGTCGGAGCCCTGTCCGTCGACACCGATGCAGACGGGAACAAGGTGCTCTACGAGCACGTCGACACGCTCTTCAAGTACGACCGATTCCACGTCGAGGTCGAGACGTCCGGGGACGTCGTGACGACCGACAAGATTCCGATCGAACTGTTCAGATCGCAGAACTCTGGAGACCCGAAGGAACTGACGTTCGGGAAGCACGTGCTCTTCGCTGAGCGGGTCAAGGGCAGCAAGCGCCTCTTCCGTACGCCGCTTATCCGACTCAACGAACCAGAGAGCATTTCGGGCTCGGCGACAGAGAGCGGCGAGCGCGTCTATTGGATTCCGCTTGCCCTCGGTGACAAGTTGGCCGCGCGGGTCGGCCCTTACGACGTGGCGAGGCAAGACGACATGGCCGTAGCCCAGATGTACGCCACGCCAGACAAGGTTGGCGCATTTTATCGCGGTTACGTCGCCCAGGCTGCGAAGATCGCCGGCGTCGAACTGCCGACGGACATCGATCGCGTCAGCGATGGGGTCCTGTACAACCAGGTGCTTAACAAGAAGTGGGACACGGTAGACAGCAAGCCTTTTGTAAGGGTCGGCGGCAGGTCGATCGATCTCACAGTCGAGCATCTCGCAGGCATGCTGCTCGTACGAGACCAGTTCATCAGATCGATGACGGAAGCCCTGCCGCGCATCCAAAAGATGCGCGAACAGATGCGCGACAACCCCAAGGCGTGGGGCCACGCAATCTGGGCGTTTCTCAGAGACGATGCCGCAAAGCCTGGCTCTCCAATAGGTGACATGAAGGTTCTGGGGTGGGATCCAGCGCGGGGAACGAGTACCGGCACCGGCACCGTGCCCTTCCGCAACGCATATGACGAAGACTGGCTGAACAAGACGTTTCGTGGATCTTTGGGCCAAGAGATCCAGTGGCAGGAAGACTCTGCGATGTTCGTCTTCAACGGATACGTCGACACGGCGGAGCAGGCGTTGCAGTACGCACAGTCGTTCGACGTCTCGAATCCAGACGCGAAAAAACTGCTCCTGCTGACGACAGTCGGAATGCGCGCGATGGTCGCCCGCGCGCGGCCGAACCTGCTCCATTTGATCGAAGACCCGGACGGGCTCAGACGGACTGGAATTGGGTTCAGGTGGGAGTACGACCGCTACGGTCGCCAAAGCCTCGCCCTTCTCGGAGACCTTGGCGACGAGTTCTTAAGGAACGAGGCCAGAGTCGATGCGATCAACAACGCCACCTCGTTTGTCCTGACCCTCGCTTCGTTCTTTGCACCCGAGACGACGGTCGGTGCGATCTTCAGCGTCGGCTCGACGGCCGCATCGGCGTGGATGACGCTGACTCGCAATCTGCCCGAGTTTCTTGGTAGGGAGGCCGACGTTCAGTTTGCGATCGGTGCCTATCTCGCCGTCGGCGAGCAGCACTACGTGGCAGCCAAGGTCAGAACGTCCCCCGGTTGGCAGGTGGCTCTAGATGTCGTCAACACCGCAGTCGATGTCGTGTCGACCATAGCCCTTTTGAGGGACGCCAGGGCAGCCTGGATCGCTGGTCAGCCGGACTCGACGGTCGTCCAAGCCTTTGCTGGCGGTGCGGAGTCTTTCCTCGACCAGCCCACCGAGACGCAGAAGTTCGCGCTTGCCCGATATGCAGAACTCGTAGAGAGCAAGACACTCGGCAATCCTCTGACGGAAGTTGAACAATCGATCGTCGAGAACGGCGACAAGACTCTTACGGCCCTGGCCGATCGCAAGCCCCGGTCCAGTTTCCGCTACATGGACGATGCCGCGCTCGACGGAAGAGTCGTCACAGTGACCGACGAGGGCAAGGTCGGCTTCATCTTCCCAGAGGGTACGTCGCTGACGAGGACGCTTCGCGAAGGCGATTCAGTGACCCTGGTTGACGTAGCGCGACCGGAGCCGTGGCGAATACCTACGGCGGGGAAGTGGGACAAGTTCGAAGTCCAAGGGTCGTTAGGCAGAGGAAGTTTCGCCCAAGTCTTTGACGTCAAGGCGGACTTGCGCCTTAAGCAACTTGCCGCGAGCGCAGGCGTCGATTCGGCCGCGGAGTCCTTTGCCCTCAAGGTGTACAAGGCCGGACCAGAAGGAGTAGCGGACATAGAACGCGCTCTTCAAGCGGAGAAACTATTGGCCGACGCTGGCATAAGGCAACTCAAGATCATTGATCATGGCGTCGGCCCCGACGGACTGCCGTACTTGGTTCAGGAGATCATGCCGTTTCCAGGAATCTATCGGCCGGTCGAGGGCCAACTCATGGAAGAAGGCATGCAGCGCGCCCTCCTCGGCTTGTACAAGAAACTGGCCGATAAAGGCATCGCGTTCTCCGACGGTCACAAGGGAAACATTTTCTTCGAAAAGATGCCGGATGGCACCTATACCTGCGGCATTCTCGACCAAGACCGTGTTTGGAAGTACGGAGAAGGGCTCCACACAGGTGCCTTCGATCAAGAGGGGCTCGCAACCACTTTAGAGATCCTGGAAGACCCCTGTAACGCAGATTGGAAGAGTTCGAGGATTTTCAGTCTCGAAGACAGCACGTACTCCCCCCGCGCCCACCTCTTGTTGCACATGGGCTACTGCCCATGGCCCAACGACGAATATTTCACGATGAAGATGCTCGAGCACCGTGGGTGGATCAAATTCAAAGTTCCCGAGCCTGGCGTTCCAGGGCACTTTGAAAGCGACCGACTCGACATGAAGGTCGTCAAGGAGTTCTTTCCGAAGATAGACGATCCGGCGAACATCAACACGAAGTTCGACGTTCCGGCACACCTGCAGCACCTCGTAGGCCCACCGCCAGAACTCCGGTCGCTCGCCACAGAACTGCGCTTGGACGACCTTCTACCTATCGACCTGCGCCCGCGAGGCGGTCCAATCGTTTCAGAAGAGATCCGCAGGCCGTTCGCCTTCGCCGCATGATCGGCGCCTTTCGGCGTGTTGCGGGCCAGGTCCAAGATTCCGGTAGGCACAGACACTTGAGTACAATTTCCGAGCAAGAGCCGCCTTAGCTCAGTGGTAGAGCAGCTGTTTTGTAAACAGCAGGTCGTCAGTTCGAATCTGTCAGGCGGCTCCACCGCTCTAAGACCCAAGGGTACAGAAACCAATCCGCGTTGTACAATCGTAGAACAGCCTGACGATGCACAGAAAGAGGGCCTTCACGCTGATCGAACTCCTGGTGGTCATTGCGATCCTCGCGATCCTGGCCGCCTTCCTCTTCCCGGTGCTCGCCAGGGCCAAGGAGACCGCCAAGAAGGCGCAGTGCATCAGCAACCTTCGACAGATCGGGTTCGCCATCGGCATGTACATGGCCGACTACGACGACGTCTTCCCAAACGCCGTCGACGCGGCGGACAAGGCGCGGCCAGAGATTTGGGAGCCCTTTCCTCAGTACCAAGCCCAGATCCAGAGAATGCCCCTCATGAACGAGGTCCTGCAGCCCTACACCAAGAGCCCCAAGGTCTTTTACTGCCCGTCCGACAGCGGCTCTCAGGTCCTCGACACCCACCCGTGGCTCCCCTTCCCGTCTAGCCCGACGATGCACGACACCTACGGGCTCAGTTACATGTATCGCACCGAGATCACCTTTCGGCACTTCTCCCAGTCCCAACTACAGCAACTCACGGACGTCAACGTCATGTTCGACGGCGCAGGCAACTGGCACGAGGGAGTGGCCCCGCTGACCCTCAAAGACTTTCAGGACGGCGCTTTTGAGGACAAGAGGGACAAGTTCCGCTACAATGTCCTCTACGGCGACTTTCACGTCAAGTCGGTGCGCTACCAGGGTCTCCAAGACGCCTGGAACACCAGCCTGTAGGAACCAAGAAGACATGCAGTACGAAGAAGTGTTCAAGAAGAACTACCTCGTCTCCGGCCTCTCAGACGAGAAGATCGCCGAAGTGGCCGCGCTGGCCGAGAACGGCTGCAAACTCGCCGGCGAGCCCCTCATCGAGAAGGGCGACAAGAGCGGCGACCTCTTCGTCATCCTCGATGGCACGGTCAACGTCTTCACGGCCAAGTGGGACAAGATCAGCGAGTCGGGCCCTGGCTCCGTGCTCGGCGAGGTCGCACTCGTCGACGCAGGACCGCGCTCGGCAAGCGCGGTGTGCAAAGGCCTGGTCCACTTCGCAAGGCTGCCTGCCAAAGAACTGCGCGCCTACATGGCTGCGAACAAGGACGTCGGCTTTGTGATGCTTGCAAACCTCTCTCGCGTCCTCAGCATGCGCCTCCGCCAGACCGCCGAAGTCATGGAGGACCTGCGCGCAAAGACCGCAGATCCGTGGCAGCACGCGCTCTAGGCCCGCCTCTTAACGCGCGGTTAATCTCACTTTAATATCCTGTCTCCGTCCCTTGGGACTGACGGAGGAAATCCAAGAAGTGAATAAGACGCTCCTGATAGCGTTGGCCATGACGGCACTGGCCTGCGCTGCGTATACAAAACCGTTCAACGACGCAGACAACAAGAAAGTCCGGGCCAAGATCGAGCAGGCACAGACCGACGCCAACGCCCTTTCTGCCCAGGCACGACAGGTCACGACCAAGATCGGCGAACTCGCCATCAGCGGCAAACTCCCCACGGACACCGCCGCTGTCGAGGAGATGAAGAGCCTCGTCGCCTCGCTTGAAGAGATCAACACGCGCCTAGCCACGCTCGAAGACAGCATCGCCGACCTCAAAGCGTGGGCGAAAGGCAAGGACATGTCCGACAAGAAGGTCGCGACCGCCCTCGGCGACGTTGACAAGATCCACTTTAGCAACTACCTGCAGTTTCAATACCGAGACGACAACAGGGCAGGCAAGCAGCAGCACAGTTTCGAGGCGCGCCGGGTTCGGCTCGGCATGTCGATGGATATCAACGACAAAGCCGTCGCAAAGGTCAGTTTCGACGCGGCCACAGGCGGAGACAGGGAGGGAACGCAACTCAAGGACCTGATGCTGATGTACAAGCCTGGCACCGCCGGCCTCACAATCACAGCGGGCCAGTTCGCGCTACCCCTCGGCTACGAGTTCGAGATGTCCAACAGCGTCCTCGAGATGCCGGAAAAGTGCCTCTACAACAGGACGACGTTCAACGACGAGCGCGTGCGGGGCGTCATGTTCATGCAGTCCCAGCCCGATGGAACCTCCTTCTACGGAGGCGTCTCGAACGCGCTGTCAACCCAGGACGCCGAGCAGGCGAACCTCGCACCAGGGACGGGCGGTCAACTCGCTGGGTTTGGCGGCCTCCGCTATGCAAAGAAGGACGTCCACCTAGGCGTCGGCTATTTTGCCGGCAAGCGCCCGCAGTTCACGGGTAACGGCGGCACTTCCCCCGAGGTCGACCGCAACTTCCTCTACGCAGAGGCGCGCTTCGAAAACGTGTTGACGCAAGGTCTGTACGTTCACGGCGAACTGATGGACGGCCACGACCGCGTCCCAAGTTCGACCGGTGCGCCAGGCAACACCGCGCACGATATGAGCGGCTACCACGTCGTCCTCGGCTACCACCTCGACCCCGACAACGAGGTGTTCACTCGCTACACCTTGTTCGACAAGAACAAGGACACGGCGGGCGACGCGGTCAAGGAGTACGCGTTTGGCTACCGCCACTTCCTCGGCGCGGGCACGGCGTTCACGCTGGCCTACGAGGTCGTCAACGACAACTCGGTCTCGAACAGTCCGTACGGCATAACCACCGCGCGGATCCAGTTCAAGTTCTAGGCACGTTGACGTTCAGATCGCTTTAAACCGATCACCACTCAAAGCGCTCAGTGAATGCTCTGGGCACATTAGACAGCAGAGCGGGCCGTCGCCTCCGGGTGGCGGCCCGTGTCTTTTGCTGGCATTGACGGCCCGTCTGCTCAAAGGCATCCACCCTGCTATGAAGTGGAGCATTGTGCAAGCCACGCACCTCACGGATTCGGTCTCAAAGTTGATGCGAGAGACCAAACGCCTCTATCACACCGTCAACAAACCCTCTACCAAGTCGGACACGGGAAGGGAAGGAGCAAAGAAGGCGTTCCAGGCGCGGATTCTCCGCTCACACAGGATCGTGCCTGGCTCTCGGAAGGAGCCAGGCACGACGATCGATCTGCTTGCCTAGGGCTGTCTCTTCCACTTCTGCGCGTCGTTCAGCATCTTCCAGTCCACTCGGAGCCCGAGTTGTCCTGTGAACGACGGGTTCAGTGGGTCGATGTTCACGCCGGTGTTGCGCATCAGGTTCTTGATCTGGTCCGGTGACCAGTCTCCTCTTCGGCGCGAGGTGTCTGCGAGGCACCCAGTCACGAACGGTGCGGCGAACGACGTCCCTGACCAGCCGACCGCGCCTCCCTCCCACCAGGCTCCAGCCACCAGCACCGAGGGCCCGGCGGCAAACGCGCTGGAATCGTAGTTGCTGAACGAGGCCTTTACGTCGTTCTCATCGATCCCGGTCACGGAGATCACTTTGGAGTACCGCGCAGGATACGTCATGCGCCTCTTGTTGTCGTTTCCGGCAGCAGCGATAACAGTCAGCCCGCGCGCCTGCACCCAGTCGAGAACGTCGCTCAGCGCCACAGGCGCATCCTGCGAACCGAGGCTGATGTTGGCGAATTCGCAACCGTTGTCCACTGCGAACACCAGGCCGCGCAAGATAGTCCAAGAAGTCGCGACACCGTCGCTGTCCGCGACCTTAGCGATCACGAACTTTGCATAGGGAGCGACCGTGGCGACGATGCTCATCACGAACGTGCCATGACCGACGCCCTCGTCTACCAGTCCGTTGTTGTTTGTGTCCACGCTCGTCGGTAGGTCGTACGCGTCCCCAGTACCGACGTAACCCTCGCTAGCGACCACCTTGTCCCACAGAACAGGCTGCATCGGTGAAAGCCCGGTGTCGAGGATCGCGACACGGACCACCTTCTCGCTTGCCATCAGCATCGGCGTAAGGCGCCAATGGATCTGGTCGAGATAGGCCTTGTTGTACTGCTCGCCGTGCGCCGTGTCGAAGACGACGGGGATCGTCCCACCGACGCGAGAACGGATGTCCTGTGGACGCTGCTTCTTGCTTTCCGGCGAATCGAACGGAAGTTCGTCTTCGACCCAGACCACGCGCGGATCGCTCTGCAGGCTCGACATGACCGAACTTAGGAGGCTCTGATCGACCGTGAACAGCACGAAAGGAGATCCGGGTGCCGTGTCTGTCAGCGTAATGCTATATGCGTTTGCGATGTCCGTCGCAGTTGACGGATCGGCGAGATTGGCAATGAGGTTGACCGTCTTGACGGTTCCTGCCGCGGAAACAAGGACAAAGGCGAGGAACAGTGCGGTGCTGGCGATGAGTCGTGACAGTTTCAAGTAGTGTGTCCTCCAAAGGTGACCATCGCTCCCCAATAGTAGGGATGCGGGTGGGACTTGCGCACGGTCCTCCGTGCAGATTGGACGGCGTCGATCAGTTCCACACCGTCTCTCAGTGATTCGTACAGGCTAACCGTGAACTCGCGGGCAGATTGGTCGTCGAGCGTCCAAGCGCTCGCAACGACAGACTCGGCACCGAGTGCGAGTGCGGCACGGACCAGCCCGTCCGGTTCGTTCACGTTAGAAGTGCTCAGCGACCCCGACTCGCAGGCAGACATCGTGACCAGGCGCGGCCTCATAGTGCCGCGCGCGATCTCCGCTGCGAATATCTCACCGTCTGAAAGTTGGAGCGCCGAAAACATTGGATTGCGCCGATTTAAGCGAGCATGAGTGGCGATGTGAAGCACGCCGCTGGCTCTATTATGGAGCGACTCCCGCACTTCAGCCACTGTTTGGCAAACCAAAGCACCCGGTAAGAGTGCCAGGAGTTGCTCGATCTCATATTGTATATGAGGCAGTTTAGGGGTGTTTTGATACCAAATTGTTACGTCTTCTCCACTATTTAGTCCTCGATAGAGTCCAGAGAAAGCCGGCGCGAGCGAGATGAGCGGCTCGGTGCCGGGGCTCCTGGCATCAAACATCGGAGCCCACGGCACGCCCCACAGACCCATGTCGGGAGATACAGTCGTAAACTTGCCTGAAACGTCATCGCCCAAAATCTCCCTGCCAAACTGCGCGATCGACGAAAGCGCACGCTCAGGCCCGGCGTTCGGATTGACGATCGGCTCCATGAGGTCGAACTCGACCCAACGCAGACGATCGAGGAGGTTCTCGTAGGCGATCGCTTCCTTAGCCCGCCCCTTGCGCACTCGGTGGACGGTGCCCCCAGCAGTGATCAGAGTCACGTCAGAGTCGTCCCGCCCCAAAGCGCCCCTTTCGACTGTCACCAAAGGCTCCAGTTCGCGCCATGCCCTCTGCCACTCTCCGTACCCGGCCGGGGGCAGGCGTCGCGTGCTACCGTCCGTGTCGTCGGACGGTAGCGAGGCTCTGATCTCTTCGCGGACTCGCTCGAACTCGGCGACCACGCGGGGATCTAGTTCGGGACGCCTCGCAGAAACGATCTCGTCAATCAGCGAAGTGGACCGTGACCGACGGACGACGTCCAGCGCCTCTGCGACGCTGCCTTCTGTCCCGTCCGAGAGGAGCAGCCCCAGAAACTCGCGCAAGGCTGTGTCTTTGTCCTGCAGGAAGTGCTGCCGTGCGATCGTCGACCTCTGTAGGGCGCGGCTAGACCACACCTCCTCGGACATCCGACGGTACGCGTCCAGCCGGCCGCTCTCGGCGCACGTCCGTGCGTCAGCAGCCTCGACCCTCCAGGCAAGGTCCGCAAGACCGAACTCCCGTGCGTGGGTTCTCGCTTCGTCGACCAGCGACGCGTCTTGTGCGACCTCCGCAAGGGCACATAGCGTCTCACAGGTCGTGCGGCGCAACGAACTCTGCCGGAGTTCTTCGAGCAGGATGCGAAGCGAGTCCGCGTTCCGCCCGGCCGGATCGTTCAGCACGACGACGGCGCGGGCGAGCGCCGCTCCGGCCGCGTTCCCCAGTCTCCGGAACGAAGCGCGCGACCTCTCGCTGGCGATCAGCGCGCGCTCGTGGTTGCCGAGCATCGACTCCGCATGGCTGACCCCGAGGAACACCTGCGCCACGTTGAACGAGAGGCCACGCATCCCCTTGCACAGCAGAGCGTCCTGAAACGCCTGCCTCGCTTCGACCGGCATATTGAGCCTCAGGTACGTCTCGCCCAGGAACTGCTCGTTCCTCGCGAAGTCCTCGCCGTCCTCCCACAGCGTGCCTCGCAGGGCCCGGAACGTCTCCAGGGCATCATCAAGCCGACCCTCCATAAGCGCGGCTTGCGCCAAGTTCTGGTCGCAAATCTGCACATATCGCGTCAGCCCGAGATCCTGGAAGATCTGCTTCGCCTGCTCAGCGGCCGTTGCAACGTCGCGCGGCGCACCAAAGTCGATCTGTGATGTTGAGAGCCCGAGCAAAGCCGCGCCCCTCTCGGCGGGGGACTCCTCAAGCATCGGCACGGCCCTCTCGAGCCAGACCCGAGCCTCGGTCACCTCGTCGGCCCAAAGGAGCGCGTTCCCCAGGTTCAGCGCCGCGCGACCTGCGTCGAGGGTTCGCCCCTCGGAAGAGAGCGCCGCAAAGATTCTCTCACCCTCTTCCAACGCCCGCTTCATCCTTCCCGCGCGCGCGAAAGAGTCGATGCTGCCGATGGCCATCGAGGCGTCGTCGCTGGTCTCCTCTGCTCTGAGGAACGCGTTGGCGCTGGCGCCCCACTTCGCTTCGGCCCGAAGCCGCACGCCACGGAAACGGTGCTTCCATGGTTCGCGGTCCCCGTCGAGCACCTCACCAACCTTCGCGAGCCTGACGGCGCCCTCGGGGTTCGATCCGAGCGACCGCTTGAGTTCCTCGAACAGCCGTTCTTCAAAGCCTGGCGGAGACTCGGCCGTCAGTTTGCGGGCCGCGACGAGCGATCGTGACTGCAAGATCGCCGCAATCCTCTCCGCGTCGGTCATTGGTCACCGGCAGGCGGCGGTAGAACGAGCGTTCGCCCCGCCTTTGTCAACGTGATCTCGGGGATCGCGTCGCAACGGACGAAGATCGCGAACCGGCCGTCTTCGTCGCACTTACCGACAGTGTCCTCGCAGATGACGTTCCAGCCTCCTCCTGGCGCCTGGCCACTGATGTTCCAGCCGTCGCCCTCTTGGGCGTAGAGGATCCTGACGGAGTCGTCCTCGTGCACGTACGATGCATGCACCGTCTCGGCTCCGAGGCTTCGGACCCCGCCTGCACCCAGGCTGCTCGCGACGAGCCGCATCAAGGAAGGCGTACCAGCAGGGAAGATCTGCCGAAGGCTTTCCCGCAGTTCGGGTGGGGCTATGTGCCACTCGGACTTGAGCGCAGCAGCAATACGCCTTAGGCCTGAGAGCCGCTCAGCCTCCCTCGCTGTCAGCCTCCCAAGGCTGCTCTCGTCCTGCTCGCCCAGGGCGACAGAAACGAGCGCCTGAAGTCTCTCGTTAGGCTTGTGTCTCATCACTCTTTGCTTCTGAGCCGCTACCGGCCCCTTTTGATACGTCCTCCTCGAAGAATCCGGCCTTAGCCAGGTTCGAACGCAGGGTCTCGATGCACCGAGCACGGGTTGGGCCGATCGACCCGATCGGGATGCCCAGCCGGGTCGAGATCTCCGTGTAGGAAGGCTCGTCCTCCAAATAGAGCGCACGCAATAGGTCCTGGCACTTCTTCCGGAGCGTCTCGAGCGCGTTCGTCACCGTGAACACCGACTCCGCGACCGACGCGACCTCGTCCGCAGCCTCCTCCTCTGCCACCAGCGTCTCCTCGAGCCCGCGGTCCTCCGCATCCAGGTTGACCGTCCTGCCGGCGATCCGTTTGACCCTCAGGGCCTCGCGCGAGGTCGTCACCGAGAGCCATCCGGCCAGCGCCTCCGGCTCGTCGATCCTGTCCAGGTTCTGGAACAGCCTGAGGAACACCGTCTGGGTCGCGTCCTCCGCGTCGGCATGGCTGAGCCCGACGCGCCGACAGATCGAGAAGACCAGATTGCTGAACCTGTCGACCAAGACGTCCCAGGCCCGAGGATCGCCTGCGCGACAGCGCCCAACGAGCCTCGCAAGATCAGTGCCGTGGGATTTGGTAGGCATCTGGCGAAATGAGTGTATCACAGGGCCCGCGCCCAGCCTCTGACCAGAAGACGGGCGCCGAGCGTCCGTGTTCGGAGACTGCATATGAAAACCAAAACATTGATCGTGACACTGCTCACCCTCGCTGTCTTTTCGCTCGTTTTTGCGGGCGGCGTCGAGTTGCGCTTCCAGGCCAACCTCAGTGGCGTTGGCAAGGGCAAGGCACAGTACAGGGAACGCCAGCAGAATGTCGGCGTCCAATACGAACTGTCAGTCGAAGGCGAGAACCTCGCGCACAACGCGACCTACACCGTTATGATCGGTTCGGACATCTCCTTCAGCGTCACCACGGACGCGTTCGGCAAGTTCAACTTTGACGACCGCGAGTTCGCCGCCTCAGGGCTCGGTATCACGTCTGGCACGACCGTCGCTGTCGTCGACGCTAACGGCAACACCGCGCTCGCAGGGACTTTTCAACAGAACTAAGTCCGAGAACATCCAACCGCACTGCGCCCGCCCCCTGACTGACCCACAACGTCGCGGTCGGTCTAGGGGGCTCGGGCGATAGAGGCCACTTGCCCAACTTGCCGGGGGTCAGCCCCCGGCGTTTTTTTGCCTCAGGAAACTCGCCGTCGCAGAGCGAGCGTTACTTGCCGAGCATCTCGGATCGGAGCCTCTGGATTGCTCGCCCGATCGGCTTGTTCGCCGACTCCTTCCAAAGGCTCGTCCCCTCCAGCCGCAGCGCCATCACGCTCAAGATCCACGCCTGCGTCCAACCAGTCTCGATGCTCCATGCGCCCCACCCCGCGTCCCCGTTCGAAGCCCAGTAGTCCCACCGCCCAAAGTCGAACGCCCTGAACCATGCACCGTTCAGCCATGGGAACCTCTCGCTCCTGATCTGCGTGCGCACGAAGTATTTCTCGATCTTGTCCGCCGCGACCTTGTACTTCTCCTCGCCCGTCGCTCGGTACGCCTCGTTCAGCCCCAGAAACACAAAGTTGAGCGTGTAGAGCGAGTCGGTCGCCTTGTCACCGTTCTGCTGGATCAACGGTGCCTCGTTCTTGCCGTACTCCGCGTTGCTCGCAGCGGCCTTAAACATCCCGGCGCTGGGTGAACCAAGCCGCTCCGGGATCGCACCGGTCGCCTCGTCCTGGTCTGCAAGCAACGCGTCGGTCACGTCCGAGAGCCACTTGCGGTGTTGCGGGGTGTCGTCCACCCGAACGAGCCACGCCAGCGGCAAAAGCATCCGCCCCCGCTCCTGCTGCAGCCCGTTCGTCCATCGCCACTTCTTCTCCCCCTCCTGCATCACCTCTGAGATCGCATCGCGCGTCCGGTCCAAAAAGATCTGTTCGCCAGACTGCGCATACGCCCACAGGAAGCACGCCCAAAGGTAGGCCTGGTAGTGCGGCGCATAACTCCGATAGTCCTCGTTGAACAATGCCTTCCAACCGCTTGCGACAAGCGGCCCCATGTCGATCCTGTCGTGCCGAAATCCGCGCTTGCCGGTCGTACGCAGGTTCGCCCAAAGGCACATCGCGACACGGTCATAGATCTCGGGCATGTCCACGGACCCGGCGGCGAGGATCGTGCCGAGCATCGCGCGCGCGTTGTCGTCGCCGTAAAACACTCCGTACCCGTCCATGTCGCCATAGTAGTGGTGTACGTCGTTCCAACCGAGCAGCCCATAGGCGGGGCTCTTCGGGTCGGCGCGGTCACCCTGCGAATGGATCGAGCGCGTCCACAGAAAGTCGCACAGGTTCTTCGCGATCGCCTTGTCCTTTGCGCTGCCGGTTCTCGCTCCAACGACCGCGAAGGCGCCGGCCGTCTCCCCGTTGCAGTCCGACCGCCGCCACCACCGAACCATCTGCTCGCCGTCCGGGGCGATGTTCGACGAAAACCCTTCGAGCACGCCGTACGATCCGTCGCCGCACGGCCAGTCGTCGCGCGGTCGCGATGCAACCCGGTCCGTGTACACCGCCGCCTTCTCATACTCGTCCTCCCAACTCTTGTCGACCAGCATCTTCGAGTTGACGTACCAATCGATCCCAGACTTGAGGGCCAGTTGAACGTCCGCGCTCCCTACATTGGCGCCCTTTGCAAAGGCAGGATGGACCGCGGCCCGCCAGTGCAGCGAAAGGTCGCCGACGCCGAGCCATGCGAAGATCCGGTCCCACAGTGCAGTCCATCGGTCGGTCGGAGCGAACCTTCCTGTGACGAACTCGCTCAGTTTCGAGGTCGCGATCAAGATCGGCGCGTCCTTGTCCTCGAACAGCGCAGGGAAGGTCTCAACGCCCGAGAACCCATAGGTCGCAGTGTCGAACCCCGCGAGCCTCGCATAAACGATCCACGGGTTCTCCGCCTTCACGGGCAGGAACACCGCGCCCTGCTGTTTCATCAGGTCGAACCTATGCAAGTCCGTCCCTAGACTTTCTCGAGCGACCGCCACCCGCTCCCAATGCGTCTCTTGCGGCTTTCCGAACTCGTACCCGTCGATCTTGTCCGGAAACTCAACGTAAACGTGCAGCCCCTTCTTGCGCGCGACGCTCGCCAAATCGCTCGGCATAAGCGTTGTATAGGTGGGATAGTCGTCAGCGAGAATGAGCACCGCATCACCGCGAACAGACCGTTCGAGCGCGGACTCAGCGTTCCGCAAAACCCTGAAGTTCGCTCCGCTCGTCTTCAGCACGTCCACCAGATCGCTGTGCCCGTTCGTGACTACCAGAAGGGAAGGGGAGGTAGCAGTCACGAGCAACAGGGCGCAGAGCATGTCCCCTATCTTATCTCGCACAAATCGTCAGTCTGCTCTCGCAATCGTCGCGCTCCCCCTTTCACACACGATCGTGTATCGCTGGCCCAAGACATGCAACCCCGTAAACGTTACACGCTTCCACGCAGCAGGGAGGTTCGGCCTGAACACGAGCCAACGTCCGTCTTTCAGCGCGATCTTCGCCTCGTCCTTCGGTGCTTCGTCCACGATCCGCGCACCCATGAATCCATAGATCACCGCGTTTAAACACCCTGCGGCTCCAGTAGCAAAATAGGTCAGGTCCCGTCGCCCTGTCCGCTCAGAGAACAGCAACAGCGGGTTCCCCTCCGTGTAGCGCATCCAACTCTCTCGCCATTCCTTGTACGCACCTTCCGCGTCGCCATAGCGCGCTCTGATCAGCGCGTACACGCTTAGCGACATCGCCGGCCCGTCCGGAGAGTCCTTTCCCTCGAACCGCTCCAAGAACTCGAGCGGCTTCGCCACCAGGTCGTCCCGCTCCAGCGGCCACAGGATCAAAGGAGCCGCCGCCTGTTGGTACGCCTTTTCAGGATCACCTTTATACGCAACAAGTTCACCGTTACTGTTGCGTGGATAACCCATGTTAACGTCTTGCCCAAGAAACCGCTTGATCGCCCAGTCAGCAGCCGCGTTCGTGTACAAACAGTCGTCCCCCTCGAACCATTCGTCCACGCCCGTCACGTCGAGGATTTCGCTCTTCCCATCTGGAACGCGCGCGACCCGTTCAAGATAGTGGCGAGCGACAGCCCTGCCAACGCTCTCCGCGTCCTCGCGATCCACCAGCCCGAGAGACGCGGCGAAGTCCAGCCCCCACGCGACGTCCGCAGAAGTGTGCTCCTCCTTCTTAGTCGGCCCGGTGCTGTCGTCCTCGCCGACGGGCCCGCTCTGCCACGGGTAGCGGTACGCCTTCGCACCGCTATAGGTCTTGATCCGGTACCTACCTGTCTCAGCCGCCTGATCCGGATAGACGAGAGCCAGTGCTGGCACGATCCAGCAGTCGGCGTCCCAAAAAACGTCGCTCCCGTACGTCCTGTTGCTCGGACCGAACGGCGTGGCAGCCCCGCGCGAAGGAACGAGGTGTGCCAGGTAATAGATGAACGACTGGATCGCCTGAGTGTCGGCGTCCGAACCTTCGATTGTAATCGTCGGTCTCTCCCCGTGCTGCACAGGCGCCTCCGTCCGATCACCAACAATAAAAAGCGTCTCCCTGCCTGCGGTCAGCGGATGCAGCCGTCCCGCGGGGTCGACGAACATCCCGTGCTGGCTCGAGGTCACGTACCACTCGCTCTCCAAAGGCGCGTCGTCGTGCCGTATGTTCTTGATCCTAAGTTGCGTCCCTCCCAAGACTTGGATCCACGATGTCGTCAACATGCCACGCTTCATGTCCAGCGTTTGTGAATATCGCTCGCCCCTCTTGACGTCGATCCGCCTTCCATCGTACATGAGTCCCCCGGACTGCACATCGATGTCGACAAGCCCCTTCGTCGAGTCGAGCCGCATCGCCTCTACCACAGTGCCGTCGCGACCGATCCGTGCACCGACGCTTCCGTTTCCCAAGTAGGCGGGGGTTTCGATCTTCGGGTCCCTGCACACAAGGATCCAAGGGTCTACGCGCAGAGACTTCGTCGGCGCCGCGCCGCGCGAGCACCCAAGCGTCACGACAAGCGCACTACACCAGAGAAAAACTCTCGACCGTCTCATACTCCGGCCCCTCCTTCGTCAGTGTGCTCTTCACCAGGTCGAACGAACGCACCTCAAAAGGCTCACACGAGTCGATGCTCGCCGCCGCGAGCGCGCGCTTGACGACTTTGGCGTTTCCTGGCATCCTGCTGTTCAAGCGTCCAAACGTCACGTGCGGGTAGTACCTCCTCGTCTCCTTAAACGCCGCATGAGCGAACACAGTGTCCGAAATCCGTCTCTGCGTCCGCTCGAGCACACCGACTTCACCGGTGACTCCGCCCGCCAGAACCTTCGGCACGTTAGTTTCGGGCAGTCGTACCAGCCCGCTTATGCTCAGACTGACCGCCTCGCCCTTCACGCCGCGCAGTGCGTCCACGACCTCCCCCGTCTCCTCCATCTCCCCT
>OBLQ010000318.1_pt1 | contig 18148 bp, 9 predicted proteins | sample 1519881 | NCBI WGS metagenome assembly OBLQ01 (sample SAMN01911456, study PRJEB22533) | soil metagenome | biome: Soil | place: Malaysia | collected 2012-04-30 | depth DG_metagenome m | reverse complement strand
TTGTACATGCCATCGTAGGGAGCCGGCTGGAGCTGGTTCCAGTTGTGCATGCCGTCATAGCACTTATATTGGGAGTGCGCCGGGAGTGAAGTCACGGCAGGGCCCCCGTGTTGGTGGTTGTACCAATCCAGGAGATTCGGCTGGTCCTTCAACGTGAAGAAGAAGAGGTCACTCGGGTCCTGGCCGGGGCAGTTCATGTTGGGGACACCATCGGAGCGGAAACCCTGTGCCCAATCGTCCCAACTGCTGGTTGTTGTGGTGTCAACCAACTTGAGGGACGGGGTTCCGTCAGCGGCTGTGCCTTCCTGATAAAGATTGATTTTGACGTGCGGCACCATCGACTCCCATGTGAGCTGAAGTTCCAGTGCCGGGTCGTCAAACGGACGGGTCGAGGCGTAAATAACGTGGCCATAGATCCCGCCGTTCTCGCCTGATTCGTACGGTGTTTTGCCGAATTCAAGGTACTGGTTCTGGCCGGCAAAGCTCTGCCAACCATAGCTGTCCACCCACGGCGGATCAATTCGGCCGGTAGATCCACCTGGTCCGCCGGGCCCATCTGCAATTGAATGATTCGTGCAGTCGGCATCAGAGCAATAGTACGCGCCCGGTACCCTTAAGTTGTTGGGTACAGAGAAGTCCTCCACGGTTCTGGCCAGGTTTGCCACAAGGGCTGAGGTTCCGCAAGCAGGAAAGCCGTTGCCGCATTTGCCAGACCCGTCAACCGGACCGCCCGAGTCGTTAACCACGTGGATTCCAGTGTTCTTATAACGCGTGGAATCTGTTTCCAGCACGTACCAGTTGAACAGCGGGAAGACCTCGTTGAAGCCCGCATAGCCCTCCAGGTCTGTGCTGTTAAGGTTGGAGTAACTTCCGTCACGGAAGCGGATGTTGGTTGGCACAAAGGTGAGGCCCTGTTCGCCATCATCCGAGATTCCATTACCATTTGTGTCATGGAAAGTTCTGGTGTAGAGGTTGTTTTTCCACGCGTGGACCGATACCTCTCCCATGTCGCAGACCGAGCTGGAAGAGCCCGTCCCTTTGCAAGAGGAGTTATTGGTTGAGCCGTCAACGCGGACGGGTGTTGAAATCCCGTCTACAATCTGGTCGTTCCACTGGTCGAAGATGGTGACACGCCAGTCGCCTGCGGGGACGTTCGGTAAAGTGAAGTTTCCATTGTCGTCGCATTTTCCAAATGAAATGTCGGCGCCGTCCGGACTACCCAGGCTGGCGTAGCACTGCGTGTAAGCAAACGTATCGTGCGTCCCGGTGCCATAAAGCCTTTCATCCGAAGGCCGGCTCATATGGACGCCAGTAACGTGCCCTATTACTGTCTGGTTGCAGTCCGGGTGGCCGGTGCCGGTGCAAAGCACATTTCCGCTGTCGTCAATCCATTTCGGATTGGCGAAGCCGATAGAAACGTGGAATGATCCCGGACCGAATTCCTGGAAGTATTGAGGCTCGTTGATTCGCAGGAAAGATTCCAGGTCTTTTCCGCCGTCCAGGGTGTTGGTTTGCAGCCATTCTTCGCCGCGCGCGATGCGATCGGCTGCAGGTGTGGCGACAATTCCATACCTTCCTGGGGGCATGTTATTCACAATAGCCTGGCCGGCCAACGGAGACAGGGTCGTGCCGTCCGCCTCGTACTTGGGGCATGTAGGAATTACTCCGGTGATACCCACATCACTGGTCGCATTCGGTAGGCCAGTGTCCCCTGTGTCGAAACCCTTTCGTGCGTTCTTGGAAATCGGGCATGCGTCTAGGTGCGTGACCGGGTCTATAGTTCCGGCCAGGGCATTGGACAAAGGTTCGTTAAATTCGTCGAACATCAACTGCCCGGCAGAGTCGCCCGTGCCGCCCACCAGGTCGTTGATGGTGATATTGAACCCCCCCAGGCCGGGCTCGTTGGGCGACAGGATGTCGACTCCTCCGCCGCCATCGTGTTCACCGTTGAGCGGATGGTCGTCTTCGAAAACGAATACCGAGAGTTTGGCTGCCTGTTGATTCTGAGGTTCGCTAATGACCTGGACAGAGGTCTGCCCGGGAGCGATCTGGGCGCCGCCCATGGCGTGCTCTCCGTCCCCAGCGTCGCCCGGCAGCACCGAAATGTAATAGTGCTTGGTGGGGTCCAGGTGAACCTGGTTGGGATTCAGCGGTGTCTTCGAAGCGCCGGGCCTGCAGGAACCGTCGCCAACATCGCAAACCGCATTCACGTGTGTTCCCGTGCTGGGATTCAGAAATGTCTGTCCGCTCTCGCAGGAAATGCTTCCCACGCAACCCTGCGCTACCACCGGCATATAGCTGGTGTGGAAATTCGTCCCGAAGATGGCCGGAGTCCCGGAAGGAGTGACGGTGGGGCAGCCTGCCGGCAGCGGGCTAGTCTGGCAATTGGGGTCGACATAAAAGGTGCGGTCTTCCTCAATAATCCAGCGGTAGTCCGTAATATTGATGGGTGTGCCAGGGGTGGTGGTGGGGTCCACAACTGTTACCGTCAAACCGGTCGCCGAAGGGAAGTTCAGCGTCACAAGCGCGGTTGTTGAGCTCACTGTACCTTGTGAGTTCTGCGCATGATAGGTAAACGTGTAAATTCCCGCCGTGGCGACACTAGCTTTGAACGCTCCTGTTGAATCCATGGAAAGGGTTAGTCCTGCCGAGGGCACCGGGGCATTGGGTCCCGTGGTGGGAACTATAAGCGGATAGCCGGCGGCGTCTTTGTCATTGGCCAGGACGCCCGGGGACTTGATGGTCAGGCTTGTGGCTACATTCGAGGCGTATGAATCGGGATTAACCGTGATGCCAGAACCACTCTCGATAGTGGCCGCGCTCAGTGTCACCGTGGCGGTTGATCCGCTGCCAGTTGCCTGGTAGACAAATGAGTCTGGAAGCGTCGTTGCATTGGGAGTATATATGAACGTGCCGTTGGCGTTGAGAGCCAGAGTCCCGTGAGCCGGGGGGGTGAGTACTGTCACGCCGTAAACGTTGAAATCGTTGGCAATTACGCCCTTGGCCGGGTCTGACACCACTAACGGGTTGCACGTCGCGGCACCCGTCGGGCAGACTACTGAGTACGAATCCGCGTTCGTTGCTGCGGTTGCAGTCGATCCAGCAGGGGCTCCTGCCGAGCTGAAGTCTATGTATGCGAGCATCCCGGCATCGCGCTCCGTGGCGTTACCGGACAGGCTCAATGAGCGATCGTAAATTGGGAGAGCCGTCGTAGTGGACGGGACATTGATCATCACATCATAAGTCTTGCCCGCTGCCATAAACACTTCATCCTGCACACGCGGGAGGCCTGGGTGGGGATTGCCGTCTTCCGCAATCAGTGAGAATCCGCCCACCACAGCCCCTGCGGTTACAGGGTCGTTGGTTGACGATCCTACGATTGAAGGAACGTGCATGCGCAAGCCAGCATTCACCAGACGTACTAGTATTTTCCCGGTTCCCCCTGTCAATCCTGTAGCCGGCGAAGTGCGAAAGACCGACGCCGAAGCGTGTGTTTTATCGAAGCCCACGCCGTTGATGAGGTAATAGAGAGGGCTGTAGTCAACAGCCGGGGGGTAGCATTGGTGGTACGTCGCCGAAGTGGGATTGCCACAGCCGCCGGGCTGGCCGGACCATACCATGGTCGGGGTGAAACCGGCTGTGGCAACAGCGGCAGCGACAGACTGATTTTGGACCGGGTCGATTTCACTGAAAAGCAGCGGGACATCGGCATTATAGCTTACTGCAGGGTTCGCGCCGTTGGCTGGGTAGGCAGTCCCTGCGGTTCCTCCGCTTGGTGCCATAGTTACCACCACAATTCCATAGAGTCCCATCGGACCCTGGATGGAGGGATGTGTTCCTGATTCAAGCAGATAGGTACCGGGACGGGGCGCCGTCCAGGTGAGTGATTGTGGTGTTCCCACTGCCACCTCGGTGGAGAATGACTGAACACGCGGCCCTTGAGTTGGGGGAGTGTTCGAGCCATCGGCCAGACTCGTGCTGGCGACGGGCCATGTGAGCGTCTGGTCGGGGTGCAAAGGGCTTGGAGTTGTCGTTGCAGTTGTACCAAGTCCGCCGCCCAATTGCCCCACGATTACCAGTGAAGTCGGAATGTTATTCGTGCCTGATCCGGTCGCGAAAGACAGGTTATTCGTGAGGTTGACCTGCAGGTTCTGTCCAGACGGGACTCTGATGATTACGGGGGACCAGCCCGCGGCTGACGCGTTCAATGGGGCACACGCCGCACCCACTGTATTGCAGGTATAACCCCACATCGGCACCGTTGAACCGTCCGGAAGGGTCAGCGTGGACGACTGCGCGGTCAGGCCCACTACCACCTGGCCGAAACTCACCGTCGCCGTCAAGAAAAGAATGCTGGCCACACCGACCAACACTCTCAGAGTCGCCTTAATTGTGAAATTATTGGTTCGCATTGTTGTCCCTGCCTCTCGTAATCATTTCAATTCGTTCTGGGTTGTCCACTCACAACGATTCGTCAATCACGAACTCCCGCGAATCCACCAGCATCATGACCAGCATGCCGCCGGGGAAAATGTTGTTGGTCGTAATCTCGCGTTCGTTGTGCGAATGCCACATATAGGCAAATCCGGCCTCTTCTGAAGGACTGTTTCCAACCGTGCCGGAGGGCGGAATTACGCCGGTAGTGCCGCAACTGGTTGATGTGTTGCTGCCCGTGCAGGTGCCAAAAGTGGCCCGACTGGTGGCGTCCGGCCCAAGATAAGGACTGCCGCCGAACCAGTTTCCATAGGCCAGCAGGTTGGGATCGGGCAGCGTTACCGGGCCCCCGGTAGCTACGTCTCCGAACGGAGCGACTTCCAGCGGCTTGTTGTGGTCCTGGCACCACTCGAAGTAGTTGATATCCCGGTAGGCGTTACCCACCGTGTTATAGCCATCCGCATCCGGATTACAGGAAACCGTTGCATTGGGGTCACTTGATCCGGGATAGTGGCCGTACATATCCCAATTCAATCCCCTGCCGGTGAAATAGAAAATCCCATCGGCGGTCTGCCCCGGAACAGTCGAAGTTGTAAAAAGCACCGGCCCCGCGAGGTCGTTTGCAGGATTTGTCTGGCTGACAATGATATTTCCGTCGCGCCCCAGAATTCGCACGTGGTTGGCGTGTTCGTGGAAGGGGTGTTGCCACCGCCCGGTGCCAACCACTCGGACCAGCACCTGCTCGCCAGCGTGCATGTGCGGATTGGCATTGTAGGGTTGGTGCGGATACTCGGGTGCATACTCGGGGTCCATAAGGTCCGGCATGGAGCGGCCATTCACCAGGAAGTACGCAGGGTGGTACGGCTCCGTTGGAATGTTGAGACTGCATCCGACGGCACCAGCGGTGCAACCTGTTTTAGCCCTGACCTGCATTTCCGCCGCGTGGTGAATGGCGGGATCCATTTCAGAGAACTGGAACATGTATTCGCGGTCGTAGCAGGCTTTGGGGTGGTTCCAGGCAGCTTTCGCGAGTCGGTAGTCGTGCTCGCCCCAATTTTGTTCTGCGAGGATATTCTTGGCTGCCAGCCCAGACATACAGGCGGAGGGGGTTGCGCTCGGAATAATGACGATGGCCCCGTAAAGGCCCATCTCGACCTGGAGATCGCCCTGCGTTCCGCTGTAGTAGGAATGGGTACCCCCTGCATCGGCGGGTACCGTGACATTGTAAGTTACGATGCCGCCATGCGCGGCCTCTTGTGTCAACAGACCAGCCACGCCGCCGCTTGTTGACACCTGGAAGCCTGGAAAAAGTATCGAGGTGTTGCCGGCGGCCGCGGGGAGGTTGTTATGGAGTGTCACATGGAATGTTGTCCCTGCCGTTACGACCATCGTGGGGCCGGGGATCTGCATGGTGGTGCACAGCGCGTTGGGAAACGTGACGTTGCCGACCGTCGGTGCAAAGTTCGCTGTGCTGCCCGCACACCCGTACCCCCAGGAGTAAATTGACGCCCCGTCCGGTTGGACGATGTACGCAGCTTCGGCGGAGATATCGAACGTCCCATTTGAGCCGCCTGTGCTGACGATCCCAGGGACCGCAGCGTAAGCCGAGGCCGTAAGTAACATCGCCAAAACTGCCGACCCAAGAAGCCATCCTGTCTTCAAAAATGCTCTTTTCATTGTTCTCTCCCTTATTGCCGCTTTACTAGTTGCAGGTGTTGCCAAAGGTGTTTCCACCCGACACGGTCGCGCAAATATGGACTTCAGTCATGAGGCCACCAAAATTTTCGGCGTCGTTCGACAGATGGTCGAGATTGGGCGTATAGAGATAGAAAACCTGACCGGCTCTATACTTGCTGGTATCACTTGCATCCAGGATCACATCGAGTGACTCGCCGCCGCCCAGGGTGATGGAGTTTGTTTTGTAGTAGAGGTTGTTACCCGACTGATCGCGCAGCAGTTTGGCATTCAGCGCAATCACCGTCATGGGGATGCCGAGCGAGGCGAGAGTCTGGTGCTCCTGCACGTCGAGGTCTGACAATCGCAGCAGCGCCCTGCCACCTACCGGAATGTTGATGATGGAGGGCAGCGGCTGGGCATAGTGCATGCTGCCGTCCGTCGACTGCGTGGCCATGGGGCCGGGCATGATGGTATCGGGATAGCTTCGCCCGTTCAGCGTGAAGTATTTGTCCTTCATATCCGCAAAATTTTCCGGATTGAAGGTCATACCAACAAAATGGAAATTGGGGTCAAAGCCGTGGATCTGGATGGGGTACTCGACGTCATATTCCGTTGAGCCGTCGCCGTCGTTGTAGGCGTACTTAGCGTACGTGTGGCCGCCCGGTGTTGGGTCTCCCTGCTTGATACCGGCAGTGTCGGATCCGCCGTATGGTAGAGGACTGGCGCACAGGATATCAGTGGCGGTATCGCATTTTGTACGGTTATCGGCCTGCTGTTCATCGAGGGCGTAGTAGAGGTATGTTCCGTTTGGAACCCGGTCCTGCCGCGGGCGCACAAATATCTGTCCCACCATGCCCATCTGCAAGTGTTCAGGAGGCGTGATATGGCAGTGCCAGAAGTATGTGCCGGCATCCGGCGCGAGATAGTAATAGGTGAAGCTGGCGCCGATATTGATGGCTACCGATGCATCGGGGACGCCGTCATAGAATGAGGAAGCGTTGGGATAACCATGCCAGTGGACGGTGTGCTGTTCGAACAAGTCCGGCCGCATCACCATTCCCACGTTGGTTAGAGTGAGAAAGAATTCGTCATCCTCATCCACAGCAAACATCGGCGCAGGGAAGTTCCCGTTCATCACTCCCACATCCATGATGGGGCGGGGGTCGACGTGCCCGTCAATGGCGCCTCCGTTGTCAATGTCGGGAGCCAGACCAACCGCGCCGTTATAATTGAAAGTGGAAAGTGAGTTCGGGCCGGGACCCGCCCCGTCGGCTGTGGCAGGATCGCCGGGCATGATCATTGGGCCTGAGTAGACGGTGTTAAAGACATTCGGGAACTCCGAGCCTGGCTTGCCATTCGCAATGTCGGTGAACCCTGACAACGGCCCGAAGGAAAACGTGTAAATCTGATGGCCGTCTCCCATCGTTGCGAAGCCGTCACCGCCGGAGATCTGCTGGCACCTGATCGCTCCGTTGATGTGTGAACCCGGCACCTCATATCCTTTCGGGCCTATCGTAAACGTCGTCGGACCGGTGTATTGGGGTTCCGAATTGTTATTTGCCGCGGTAGGGTGAGTGAGGGTGGTCGGCGGACATTGGACTCTGAACGACTGGGCTCTAGCAGTGAGCGCCGCAACACAAACCAACCCTATTAGTAAGCAAAGCCTGCCTAACTTTCCGGTCACCATACGTCCATCTCCTTCTTCGCCTTGGCGGCGTAAGTTAGTTTCAGAAAGCCTGTAGGGCGACAGCTTAACGACCCCTACCTACGTTGGCATTGGACTTTGGCAAAACTGCTGCGCGGTGCACAACGAAAGAGCCAAAAAGGAGCCAAATTCCAAATCAATTTCTTGAGGATGCCAAGTTTCTTCGTTCGTATCGGGCCCTGAAACTTTTGCCTGAGTATCCCTTGTCCATTCATCGTTGTCTTTGCCGTAGCGCAAACGGCCAATACATTGAATGAATTGAAGAAAGTCATTAATCGCGGAGGCAACAGCTAGGAGCTTACGACATCCAGGCAAGGGCTCTTATTTGCGCTCCGCCAAAGAAACGGCATGGACATGGAGGTAGTGTTGGTGGAAGTTATTGGCGGGGGAATACGGATTCAAGTCGATGTTCAGGTTACTGAATTGCCTCATTGCGCTTTCGGTCTGTGCGGCTGCCTTCGGAGCGGATGGCGGTGGTGTCGGGTCCCCGAAGTCGGCGGAAGTTGGGCAAGTAGGATGCCAGGTCGCCGTACTGGTTAATAGATTCACAATTCAATACTCGCGTCGGGAGACCGTTGACGCGGTTACCCGGCTGTGGCTCTGTGGCGTTGGCGGAGTCACTGGCTACTTGGAAGTCCCTAGGCAGCAGATCGAGCGTTTTGAACACGGTGAGGCTCCTTTCCCGCTCGCCTCGGATAGTCCTCCCGCGGCGCAGGCACGTGAAAAGCCCGCGGTTGGAAACTCCATCGAAAATCTAATCAGGAATGTGGCCTTGCGGCACCAGGTTGATCCGGATTTCGTGGCCAGCGTGGTGAAGGCTGAAAGCGGCTTCAATCCCAGGGCAGTCTCCGCCAAGGGAGCCCAAGGCCTGATGCAGCTTATGCCCCAGACAGCTGAGAAGCTTGGCGTCGAGAACGCCTTTGACCCGACCGCCAACGTTGAGGCAGGGACAAAATACCTACGCCAGCTGCTTGAACTGTACGGTGGTGATGCAGCAAAAGCCCTGGCCGCCTACAACGCCGGCCCGCAGACTGTGAAGCAATATGGAGGCATTCCACCGTATCGAGAGACCCGCGCTTACGTCGTCCGGATTATTCGGGATTTCAACGCCAAGAAGCTTGAGCAACTCGCAAAGTCCCATACCGCCAAACATTAGTCGGCTGGCCGCGCCACCCACCGGAATACTTTACCGCCTGCTGACATTCAAGGGGATTCGTTGAGAACTGCACCGTAGAGTGATTGGGTGTCACTCTCATGCCGTCCGTGCGGGGGAGTTTGTTGTTTTGATGCGGCACGGACAATTCACGCCGCCGTATTCGAACTAATGATTTCCGGGATTTGCAGCCGTGGATGGCGTGACTTGGGGATTCGTCAGCCGCATCATCTGAGTTCGCTGCTGATACATCTGCTGCAACTGCTGGTTGATACTCTGGCGGTCCATGGCGGCGGGTGGATTCATCGCGCCTTCAGTTGTCAGCCCTGATCTATTGGATGGTGCGGGCGGAGAGCCTGGAGACTGCTGCACCGGCTGGTTGGACAACATCTGTTGCTGTTGTGCTGATACCAATGGCTGCCCATCTACCAGCCCGTTCTCGGATTGTTCTGTGGCCCGGGCGTTACTTCCTTCAGACGGGGCTTCTACCTGGGAACGTGCGGCCACTGATCTCGAGTACGGGCCACGGGAACGAATCGCCACGGAGGCTGCCGAGCTTTCGTTCCTGGGCTTTTTTGTGTGCGGGACCAAAAGGACGCTTGCGACTTTTTCTGAATCAGTCGAAGAACCCTGGATGAGGTAATCAAGGTTTGACCCATCGAACAGTAAGGCAAGTATCTGGCGAGGGGCTCCTGGTCCTAAATCGACTATCCGCAGGTGCTCGTTTGTGGCTGTTGCTGGAATTTCAAATCTTACGCCGGTGAGAGATGCGACTTGCGCTAATACCTCTGTCAACGTCGAATTGAGAGCGTCAATGCTGAGCTGTCCGCTCACATAGGACACCTTCAGGTGGGTGGCGGCAGGAGGCTTTGACTCGGGAGATGGCGATGCAATTGGTTCACTTGATTCAGGTGACACAACTCGGGTTCTCATAGCGGTCGCTGCCGGACCGTCCTGCGCCACTGCGACGCCAGTCATGATAAGGAGTGCGAGGGTACAGCTGACAAATGTTATCCTGATTCTAGTTTTTCTCATAGCCGCTATACCCCCTGTCGCGATAGTTACTCACGCACAAGATCCAAAGTTGGTGAAGCCGGTGCAAGTTCCAGCCTGGCGTCAGATTCCTTAGTGAACGACTTGCATTTCCACACTTCGTAAATTGCGGGGTAAACCAGAAGTTCCAGGATGAAGGAGGTGAAAATGCCCCCTACCATCGGCGCTGCGATGCGCTTCATCACGTCGGAACCCGTGCCCGTTGACCACAGGATAGGGAACAAGCCGATACAGGTGATTGCGAAGGTCATGAATTTCGGCCGCAACCTCTTTGCAGCGCCTTGAACGATGGCTTCGCGCAGGTCACTTGGATTCCACAGGCGCCCCTGGCGCTTGGCCTCCTCATAGGCCAAGTCAAGGTAGAGCAGCATGAACACACCAGTCTCGGCATCAATGCCAAGCAGCGCAATAAGTCCCACCCAGACCGCGACACTCATGTTGTAACCGGCCAGATATAAGAACCAGACAGCACCAACCGCAGAGAAGGGTACCGCCAGCAATACGATGAGTGTCTTGGTGCTCGAGCCTGTATTGATGTAGAGGAGAAAGCAGATTAGAAGTAGAGTGATCGGGATGATCACCTTCAGGCGCTGTTTCACCGCCTGCATAACCTCATACTGCCCGCTCCAGGTGATCGCGGAGCCGGTGGGAATCTTGAGGTGGTCGCGCAGAAGTTGATTGGCTTCGCTGACGTAGCTGCCCGGGTCGCGACCATCTAAGTCCACGAAGATGTATCCTGTGAGTAAGCCATCTTCATTTCGGATCATCGCCGGCCCGCTGACGAGGCTGATTTTTGCCAGGTCACTCAATGGAACTTGCCGCTGGCCGGCTGTGGGGACAGGAATACGCCCGATTGTTCCAAGGTTGCTGCGGAAGTCACGCTGGTAGCGAACATTCACCTGATATCGTTCTTGGCCCTGTACGACTGTGGTGATGTTCACACCGCCGATTGCATTTTCGACTACTGTTTGTGCGTCTTCAATGCTTATGCCAAATCGCGCGAGTTGCTCGCGGTTCCAGCCGATATCAAGAAAATAGCCCTCGGCGGTCCTCTCGGCGTGAACGCTGCGCGTCCCTCTTACCTCTTTCAATATCTCCTCTGCTTTAGACCCGATCTCCTGAATTTGCTGTAAATCAGAGCCTGTGATCTTCAAACCTACCGCGGTGCGAATTCCCGTGGTCAACATGTCGATACGTCCCCTGACGGGCATCGTCCAGGCGTTGCTGACTCCGGGGATATTCAACGCCTGGTCCATCTCACTGATCAGTTCGTCGGTTGAAATCGTATCGGGTGTGACGTGGCGAAAGACCCGTTTGGCCCACTCCGGCGCCCACGAGGAGTACCATGTATCGACTCGCCGCCACTCCGAGCGAGGCTTGAGTACAACAACCGTTTCGAGCATGGAGAGTGGGGCGGGATCGGTGGCAGTTTCCGCCCTCCCGGCTTTCCCCAGCACGTGATCCACTTCCGGGAATTGCCGGATTATGTGGTCACTCACCTGCAGCAACTGTGTAGCTTGCTGGATGGATATGCCGGGCAGAGTGGTGGGCATATAGAGAATCGAGCCTTCGTCGAGTGGCGGCATGGATTCGGATCCCAGGCGAGAAAATACCGGAATGGTAACAGCAATTAACGCCGCCGCCCCACCGATGACGAGCCACTTCCAGCGCAGGGCCCATCGAACGGCTGGCTCGTAAGCACGGGTCAGCAGTCGGCTGACAGGATGGCGCTCTTCGGATCTCACTTTCCCGACGAGTACAGCATTCGCAATCTGGCACAGCCACCTCGGCTGGAAGTAGAACCGTTCGACCCTTATCAGCAGTAGGCGTAGGGCGGGATCGAGCGTTACCGCCAATATTGCGGCGACCACCATCGTAAGTGTCTTAGTGTAAGCCAGGGGTCTGAACATCCGTCCTGGCTCAGCCTGCAACGTGAGCACCGGCAAAAACGAGATTGCAATCACCAACAGCGCAAAGAATGTCGGTCCGGCAACTTCTTTGATTGCGCCGACAACGATTTCCCGACAGTCGCGTTGGCGCCCATTCTTTTCCCACAGTTCGAGCTTTTTGTGGGTTTGCTCGGCCACCACAATAGAGGCGTCAACCAGTTCGCTGAAGGCGATGGCTACCCCGGCCAGGGACATAATATTGGCGCTGATTCCCATCAAGCGAAATGGAATGAACGCGAGCAAGACTGCAGCCGGCATGATTGCAATCGGGATTGCCGCGCTCGGAAAATGCCAGAGAAAAACCAGAATGATCAGCACAATTGTAACGACTACCTCGATGATGGTTTCCTTCACTGTTCCGATGGTGCGGTGGATTAGTTGTGAACGGTCGTAGACAGGAACAAGTTTCACGCCCTCCGGAAACCCGGGCTCAAGTTCCTTGATTTTGGTCTTTACCCTGTCGATTACATCGAGCGCATTTTCGCCGTTACGCATGACGACGATGCCGGAAACAACTTCACCTCTCCCATCCAAATCAGCAAGGCCCCGCCTCAGGTCCGGTCCCATAGTCACCTGACCGACGTCCTTTATGCGCACCTGCGATCCCGTAGGGGTAACAATCAGTGGGATGTTGGCGAAGTCCTCGATCGTCTGCGCGTAACCGCGGCCTCGAACCATGTATTCTGTCCCGCCGAATTCAAGCAAACGCCCGCTCGATTCGTTGTTGCTGCTGCGCACTGCATCAACAACTCGCTTAACGGGAATTCCATACAGCAGAAGGCGGTTAGGGTCAAGATTCACCTGGTACTGGCGTGTGTAACCCCCGACCGGTGCAATCTCCGCCACCCCGGGCACCGCCTGGAGGTAATACCGCAAATACCAATCCTGGAACGAGCGAAGTTCCGACAGACTGTGCTGGCCCGACGTATCCACCAGCGCATACTGATATACCCACCCAAGGGCTGTAGCATCCGGGCCAAGCTCAGTCTTGACATCGGCGGGCAGTCGGGGAAGGACGCTGGATAGATATTCAAGGGTTCGCGAGCGTGCCCAATAGAGATCAGTACCGTCTTGAAAGATAACGTATACGTAGGAGTACCCGAAATCCGAGAAGCCTCGAACGGTCTTGACCTTGGGTGCGCCTAGCATGGCAGTAACGATGGGATAAGTAACCTGGTCCTCGATGATATCGGGGCTACGATCCCAACGTGAAAGGATGATGACTTCTGTATCACTCAGGTCAGGAACGGCGTCGAGCGGTACGTTGACCATCGACCACCAACCAGCGACGCAGGCTGCCGCAACCAGCAATAGTACCGCCAGTTTGTGCTTTACGGAGAAGTCGACGATTCTGCTGATCAATCGGCTTCTCCCTTGTGTCTGATGAGTGACGCAACCGGATGATTCTGGAAGGCTTGTTTGCAGTGCTGGGAACAGAAGTAGTACGTAATTCCGGCGTAACTCATAGTGTTGCCTGTCGCTACCGCACGCGCGGTGTCCACCTGCATGCCGCAGCTGGGATCATTTGCCATTTTCAGCGGGGTCCTGGATTCTGAAGCTGACGACATACTGCCAATATTGTCTGTTGTCATCGGTCTGTCATCTGGTGCTCTCAGGCGGCTTTCTGAGTCTACGAGGAAGGTGGCTGCGCTGACGACTCGCTCACCCGGTTGGACGCCGTGCAGAATCTCGACCCGGTTGCCGAAACGCCATCCCGTTTCGACTTCGCGAGGCGTGAAAACGCCACCAGACTCTTCAACATAAACGCGGGCGCGCGATCCGGAATCAACCAGGGCGTCTATTGGTACTGTGATTGCTCCAGGCATTTGGACCGGCAGTTCGACATCAACTATCATCTCCGGCCGCAAAACAAATCCGGGATTGGCAACCTCCAGGCGAAGTTTAACGCTCTCACCGCCGACCTCGGATTCCGGGAGGCTGTCAGCAATTCGGGCTGGCAAGCGGCGCTTTTCGTTTGGGAGCACAATTTGTGCGCGCCCTCCGGGTGCCAGATAAGGGGCGTCCTGTTGGTAAACCTCTGCGGTGACCCAAACGCGGCGAAGGTCAGCGATGCGATAAAACTCCGCATAGCGGCTGAAATGCTGTCCGGCTGTAATGTTCCGGGCGATGATAAAGCCCTCGGCCGGTGCCACCACGTCCACCGTTTCGGGGAGCAGGTGGTTCTTGGCCATCCTGTTGATCTGCACATCGCTCATGCCCAGATTGCGAAGGCGGTCAGTATAACCCTCAAGGCTGTTGACTCCTTGCCTTGTCAGAGTACTGTGAAAGGCAGCGGTGTGCCCCCCGTCTGTACCCAATGCGCCTGGCACATGCTGTATCGCGGCCAGGAATCCCGATGCTACTGCCAGAAAGTCCGGTGCATACATAACAGCCAGCTTCTGGTCCTTTTTAACCAGGGTTCCAACCGAGTCGTTATATGTTTTGCGAATAAAGCCGTCCGTGCCGGAGTTGACCTGGTAGATTCGGATGTCTTCGGGTACTACGCGCCCCACAACGTGCAAGGTTCGCCGGACGCTACTTTTTTCTACGTTGGCCGTCCGGATCCCCAACAATTGTTTCGTAGCCCCATCAACGCTGATCGACCCTGCCGGAAGCTGTCCCGCCGGCGATGGTGCCGACACACGCGAGACATCCTCGGCGTAGACCGCCTCAAGTTTCATTCCGCAATCGGGAGCGATACCGGGTGTATTTGACTTATAGGCGGGATGCATGGGATCAACATAATAGAGAATTTGGCGTCCCCTATCAGATCTGTTATGGGAACTTGCCTCGTGCCGGCCGATAGCGTAAGCAGCGACCAGAGCCAAAACCGCCGTAATTGCAAGACTCACTCGCTTCATTTTCTTTGCCACCTCGATCTGTTTTGGCGTGGGCCCAGTTGGTTAATATACCTGCACACCATACCAACTCAAGGCAACACGGTCCAAGCCCTTGCCGCAACGTTAACCCGATATCCGCACGGTCCCCCGCCTATGTTGAAGACTAGGCACCATGCGAAGCATCTGTCTTTGCGTTTGCGCAAACGTGACAGCGACGTGTCCCAAAGAATTCCTGCATGGGTCCTACCAGCCAGGCAAATGGCAGGTGGGGTTCAGGGTTTGGCAACGATGGAAAGCAACTCCACATCGAATATCAGAGTGCTGTCAGGTCCGATCTTCCCCGCGCTGCGCCGGCCATAGGCAAGCTCAGGAGGAATGACAAGTTGCCACTCGGAGCCTACCGGCATAAGTTTCAACGCCTCCTGCCAACCCGGGATAACCTCCGAAACCTTCAACTCAACGGGTTTTCCAAGCTTGTAAGAGCTATCGAATACGGTGCCGTCGGTAAGGGTCCCACGATATTGGCACTTCACAGTATCGCCTTTTTCCGGTTTATTTCCGTCGCCAGCCCTAATAACCTTATATTGCAGGCCGTCCGCCAAAGTGATCACTCCTTCCTTCGCCTTGTTTTCCTCCCGGAAAGCATCGCCCTTCTCTTTGTTTTCCGCAGAGACGCGGTCCAAAGCCTGCAACTCCCTTTGTCTGATTTCGGCCTGGGCCCCGGTCAGGAGAGTGCTGATTTCACCCGGGCTCATAAGGAGTGTCGTCCCCGACATTCCATCTTTCAGACCTTTTATCAGGTTGTCCTGGTTGATCTCAATTCCCTGTCGTTTGAGGTTATTGGCCATGGCAACCCCGATGGCATAACTCACTTTGTCCGTGTGGGTATCGAGAGTTGAAGCATCCTGGGCGTGCGCCTGGACTGCCAAGAATCCAAGCCCTACCAATAGTACCCACCATCTTTTCATGGGTTCCCCCTTCAGTTGATGATCGTGATCTCTTTCAAGCACAGTCTCCCGACGAGCACAGTATCCCCATCTGGGTATTACGCCTCGTATCGAACTGCTCGTGCCAAAGCGGCAAATCCGCCAATATTGCTTTCGATAAACACCAGCCGGCTGCATAAGTGAACAAATTCACCTTGCTTCATGGCGCATTCAGGAGAGATTGGATCTCGATCGACAATGTGGTTACAGCGCCTCATCCTGATCGTTCGCGACCTTTCTGCAGGTGCAATTGCCCCCTTACTCTTCCGCGGATATAGCGCGCAGGGACGGAACGTCGCGAATCGCCACCGCTTCACGGCACGGTCGCACTGCTCCGCGCGCCTCCCAGGCGGAGAGCAGGCGGCTAACAGTGAACAGAGTTGTGCCCGTCATTTGGGCTAGCTCTTCGCGCGACAAACCGATCTCAACTTCCCCGTTGACCGGCCGGCCGATCGATTTCAGCAATCGCAAGAGTTGGAGGGCGACGCGTGGGCCGACTCTTTCTGTCGCTACCTCGTAAAACCGGGCTTCGAGTTCCCGTAAGTGTTCGTTGAGAATTACGACCATGTTCTGGTGCAGGATTGAAAAACTCTTCATCAGGTTCTCAAAAACCTGCGCATCCCAGACGAGTGCCCGGCAAGGCCGGAACACCTCCGCGGTGGCACACCGCCTGGAAGAAGAAAACAGGTTTGTTGCACCTAAGACGTCGCCGGGGACGGAAAGGCGGAGAATGACCTGCTCGCCTCCCGGTCCCAACTTGGTGATTTTCACGGCGCCAGAGGTTAACAGTAGAACCCGCTCGACAACATCACCCTCGATAAACAATATCTCTCCCCGGGCGAACTGCTTGACGTGTCCGGCACGGCGGATCCTTTCATATTCGTCTGACGAAATGCCCGAGAACAAGCGGGGATGCTGCTCCTTCGTCGGCGCATGATCTTCCTCAGCTGTGCCGAGGGCCGTGGTTGAACTATCTTCGTTATACGATTCTGGAATTTCGTCCCATGTTTGATTCTTCATAGGTTCCCACCTTTGAAAATCTCATCATTCGGCGTGTCCGTCGTGCAATGATTATGAACTGCGCTGCGAAGGATTCTGTTCCGTAGCCTGACAAGGGACTCTGTTGGAGAATTGCTGGAACTTTTGTCAACGAATCGACCTTTGTTGACCTCCAGCTAGTGAGCCGTAGTTACTACGAACCCTCTTTGACCAATCCCTGTCTCTGTAATTTATGCTACGGTGGACAAGCTCCCGATATACCACCTGCCCACACAATCACCCTTGGCAGGAACGTCTTTGTGTTTCCAGGGAGCTAGCTCATTTGTTGAGGGAAGGATCGAGGTGGGGCTCTTGTTTGTGATTCATTACGGCAAGTTTGCTGACGTCCGGCGAAAGAAATGGGCGGGGACCGCCCTAAGACCATCATCCCGGAAAAACGGGAGCTGGCGGTGAGGTCGACGACGGACCGGTGTGTGCGCCTGGCTTTTACTCTAAATGTCTCCTGTTTGTTCTGCGGAGAGATTGGAGTGCTTCTGATCCTGGAGGACCGTGATCGGCCATCGAGATCAACGAAGCCAAGCCCTCCATACCCGTCGTTCATCTGGTTATCGATTGGAGAGCATGCCGGCTGGGTAGTTACGACTGGATCCATGCCTTTGCTGCCAATCAAGTCTTGGGGAAAAATAAGAAGTCCGGGAGCTTCAGCACAAACACGGAGAAATCTTGGGCCCTTCTGCGAGCCAAGGCTAAATTCAATTCGATGCTGAAAGCCTTCAGGGCAGCTACCCTCCTGTCTAATGATGACAAAGTCGGGACGACCTTCTAATTCCAGAGGAGTGGTTAACCCATTTGGGGTATCAAGGGTAGGTTTGTTTGGCAGTCGTGGGGAACGGTGCAAGCGTGTCGGCGGCCCGAAGCAAGCAGTTGTGGTGACCCACAACGCGCACAGCAGTGTGGCAGCGAGGCGAGAAGACGCCGTGGGGTCGAACGAAGCCACGTACCCATTACTGAAGTTGGCGGCGCGGTCCGTCCGCAATGGCCTTCCACGATAAACCGCAAATCGCCCCATGTCCCCCACCTCGAAAGCTCACTCTCCCCGTTAAGACCGTATGTATTGACGTTGGTCAAGAACGCTTTGTGAAGAACCTCACAATTAAATACATTGCTTATCTATTGAATACAATCGGGTTGATTACCCAACGTTTGTAGCAGAATCCCCTGTTAACGAACTCTTTATTAATAGTTGGCGATATGTGAATTAGTCGATTCTCTGAGAAGATCTCCGGCTTTCCTCGTGTTTGACGCGGAAATTTCCCGGGAAAATGGATATCCAGAAATCTAAGCCGTGCGGC
>OBLQ010000317.1_pt1 | contig 18182 bp, 14 predicted proteins | sample 1519881 | NCBI WGS metagenome assembly OBLQ01 (sample SAMN01911456, study PRJEB22533) | soil metagenome | biome: Soil | place: Malaysia | collected 2012-04-30 | depth DG_metagenome m | reverse complement strand
CCTGTCGACGGCGACTCGACAGCGCTTCCTGAAGAGAAGCCGACAGTAGAAGCGCACACCGCCATCGGTGTCGGTTCCGCCTTGCCTGACCTCGGGCTGCAGAGTCTGGACCTAAGTGCGTTGCGTTTGCGCGATACTGCGAAGGGCCCGGTGCTCGTCACGTTCTTTGCCTCATGGTGCGGACCATGTCGTGAAGAACTGGAAGCGCTAGAGAGCCTCGACATCGTCAAGTCGAAGAAACTAAGCGTGGTTGCGATCGGCACGTTCGATTCAAAGAAGAACCTGCGCAAGTTTGCAGAAGAGAGGGCGCAGGATGGGATCCGATTCTGCCTTGATCCAGATTGCGAGGAGAAGGCGTCCCCACTCGCGGCAGCCTTTGGTCTAAGCGCGATCCCGCACGCGTTCTTGGTCGGCAGGGAAGGGAAAGTCATCGCAGAGTGGGTCGGATTTGACAGCGTCGATGGACTGAAGAAGCAACTCGCTGCCCTGGGCGACACCGATTGATCACAAACAAATTTCGGCCTGGCGGCGTGAATGGTGCCAGTGCGCCAGATTTCGGTTGGGTGGCCTTACCGCTCGACATTCGGCGAGGGAACGTGTCTGCCGAAGCGGTTCCAGACGGTACGGAGTCCAAGCCTTCGGTCGGTTTGCGATTGCTTGAACGGTAACATAGACCAGTTCGTCAGGCCGCAATGGAAGAGACAATGCCCGGCACACGCAGGCTCGCGGCGATCATGTTCAGCGACATGGTCGGTTTCAGTGCCCTGACTCAACAGAACGAAGCGCTCGCACTAAGGCTGCTTGGTGAGCACAATGAGATCTTCCGCGAAACGCTGAGAAAGTACGAGGGACGGGAGGTGAAATCGACAGGGGACGGCTTTTTGATCGAGTTTCCAAGCGCGCTGACCGCCGTCAAGTGCGCGATCGACGTGCAGCAGGCGATGCACGATCGCAATCTAATCGAGCAGGAGAGAATCGAGGTTCGGATCGGGATCCATGTCGGCGACATTGTCAGCAAGGACGGCGACATCTTTGGCGATGGAGTCAACATTGCCGCTCGGATTGAGCCACTTGCCGACGCGGGCGGGATCTGCGTCTCAGACGTCGTTGCGCACCAGATCCACAACAAGATCGACAACACGGTCGCGTCCATTGGAAAGGCCGAACTGAAGAACATCGAACTGCCGCTGAACGTCCACAAGGTCTGCATGCCGTGGGAGTCGCATGCACCAGTCCGCAAGGCAGTGAAGACACGCAAACCTGCCATTCTTGGTGCGGCGGTCGTTACTGCGATGGTCGTGGTGCTCATTGGCGGGGGTCTTATCGCCCGCAAGGGAGCAGCCGGGACTGCCCCCGTCTCGAAGGCGGACGGTTACGTCCGGCAGGCCGAGCAGTTGATCGACGATCCGTTGGTCTTTCACGACCCGATCGTCAACGCGAAGCAACTCTGTGAACGCGCGATCGACCTCGAGCCGATGAACGGAGAGGCGTACGCCACGATGGCCCGGGCGACGGTCATGCTCCTCGCCAACTTCCACGACGACAATTCAGTCTCTCTTTCAGACGCGGTCAACTTTGCAAACCGCGCCAAGCAGTACTCCCCCGAATCATTGGAGACCGGGCTCTCCCTCGTCGACATCGAACTTTTCAAGAAAGACCCTAAGGCATACGACATGCTCCTGGAACTCAACAAAAAGTTCCCCAAGAACATCCGAGTTCTGCAACGACTAGCGTTCAGCGCCACGCTGTTCGCGAATCGAAGCGAGTTCGAGAAGTGGTCGCATGAGGCGGGCGACATCGGTCAGAACGCGTACGCCTTCATGAACATGGGCACAACCGTGCTCATGCGCGACAACCAAATGGGAGAGGCTCTGTCGCTCACCAAACGGTCGCTGAAGGCCAAGCCGAGTTCGATCGGCTACTTCAATAGGATGCTCGCGTTGGTTTCCGGCGCCGGCGATCTGGAAGGCGCCAAAGGTGTGTTGAGTCAGTTACCGTCTGAACTCGCACAACAGGACCACGCGCTTGCCGTGGCGTTCACGATCTGGCTCTGGTCGAGGGATCCGGAAGAGGCCTACGACATCTTGAAGTTCGACACGTCCCCGTTCGTCGATGCTTTCCCTGCCCCTGTTCCCACCGACTATTTGCGGGGGCGGGCCTATTTGTTGGCGGGGCGAAAGGACGCGGCAAAAGAACAATTCAACAAAGCGCTCGCCGCCGTGGACGAGCGGCTGAAGAGCGCCTCGGATCAAGCGACTTATGTTGGCTGGAAGGCAGAACTCTTGGGCCTGACCGGAGACCGCAAACGAGGGCGCGAGCAGGAGAGGCTCGCGGAGAGCCTCGGAGCGGCTCCAAGCGGGAAACGGTTCCTTGCGCTTGGAGAGCAGGACAAGTGCCTAGACTTTCTCGATAATGCGATCACCAATCGCGTCAAGTATGGGCTGTTCATCTACAACGAAGCCCGGCTCGATCCGGCTTATGATCCCCTGCGCAAGTCAAAGCGATTTGAGGAGATCATGCAAAATGGCGAGGCTTGGTTGAATCAGGCAACGGGACGATAGGTCTGCAGAGGTGAGATCGGCGCAACGATTCAGGTTCTCGTTTGCACGCCTGACCTGTCGGCGAAAATGAATCGTGCAGCCGCCCTCTCGGACGGCTGCACATGTGTCGTTTGCCGTTACGCTACGGTTTGTTCTTCACCTGGATCTCACAGGAGATGTGTCTGACCCTCCGAGGCTGCTTCGGACTGTGATCGTTCCCGGGTTGTGAGGCCATGCGAACTCTCCTCGATACCGACCGTTGCCCTTGTTCGTCAAGGTTCCGATGAGGATGTTCGTGTCGGTCTCGTAGACCATGAGCACCGCCGTAAAGGACGTACTCGTGGCCTGGACCCGCAGAGACCTCTTCCTGTTCGCGTAATCGGCCTGCGTAATCGCGACTGTGTCGCCCACCGCAGCGGGGTTGATCGTCAGTACTTGGCTCTTTGTCACTCCGTTGTACGTAGCCGAGATGGTTGCGTTCGTCGGAGAAGCCACAGTACTCGTTGTGACGTTGAAGGTCGCGGACGTCGCGCCCTGGGGCACGGTCACGGAGCCTGGCACTTGCGCCGATCCGCTGCTGCTCGAAAGAGCGATGACTGCACCGCCTGCAGGAGCCGGAGCGGAGAGCGTAATCTGTCCTAGAGATGATGTTCCGCCATCCACGGTCGTCGGCGTCAAGGTCAGTCCCGTCAAAGTCGCCGCGACCGCAGTCCCTGACGTGTCGATTGCGTACAGATATGAGTACGTATCGGACGCTGCGGTCGGGATCGTCGTACCGAAGTATACGGTCTGGCCGTCGGCCGCGAACCGCGGGCGAGAATTCATAGCCTGATTTCCGCCGTTCTCAAAGGGGAGTCCTACCTCCCAGAGTGTCGCGCCGTTTGCCGCGTTGTAAGCGCGGACAAAACCGGGCTGACCGTTAGTGCCGCCTCCTGCGAACACCATTCCGCCCGCCGGGTTGGCAATCGGATACTGGACGCTGTTGACTCCGTCCGTGACGGACCAAAGAGCGTGGCCGCTCGAATCAAGGGCGCCAAGATGGATCAGTTGGAACGCGAAGTAGACGTTTCCGTTCGGTCCGAGGTCGGGCGCTGAAGTGCCTCCGAACTCGGTGACTCGCCACTTGCTTGTTCCATCCGGATTGAACGCGTTAACCGACGTAGAACTGCCGATGTCGACGCTGCACGCAGTGAAGATCGTACCGTCCGGCGCTGTCGTGGCCTGTCCCTGCGGCTGCATGAAGTTGTCCCATGTTTGCGTCTCGGGAGTGGCAAAGGCAAGTGAGCCGGATGCCATATTCCACGCCCACAGGAATCCTGAAGGCGACTCGCCGAAGCTCAGGTACACCTGGTCGGAGGGGCCGCCAGGAACTGTCGGACCGAACGCGAATTCGGCTCCGTACTCAAAGAGGTCGAAGAGATCAGTTGAGGAGTAAGTCCAAGCGATCGTGCCATCCGGGTTGAAGGCGTAAACCCCAGTGACCGGGTCAAAGAACACGTAGATCTTTCCATCCGGCCCGACGGTCGGTCCTGCAGCGATCGCCCTCGGGTCAAGTGAGGTGAATTCCCACTTGAGCGACCCGTCGGGATTTAGCGCCGTTACTGTGGTGCTGTTTCCAACATAGACAGTGCCGTCCGTACCCACGCTGGGCGGGCCAGATGCGAACGTTCTCGTGTGGAAGATCCAGTTGAGGCCACCGTTGGGCGCAAGCGAATAGACGAATCCGCCCGCGTCGTGGGCGATGATCGTTCCATCTGGTGCAAGTGACGGACGCTGGAAGATGTAGGGAGCGTCCGCCTGGAATCGCCAGTTGACGCGCCCGTTAGGCTGCCGGTCGACGACGGTGATCGTGATCGGCGGACTAAACGCGGATCCGATCCTTACTACGATGTCGTTGCTGCCGAGGGGGGTTGCTTCGGGCACATAAGCCACGATCAGGTTGTCGTTCCACCTCGCATGGGGAGCGACCAGACCACCGACAAGCACGTCGCTCGACGGTCCGGGAAGGCCGAAGCCGGATCCACTGATCACGACTCGGCCGCTTCTCGTTACGGTCGTCGACGAAACTGAAGAGATGATCACCTGCCCAAATGCGACGTGGGCGGCGACCATTGCGATGACAATTACCAACAGACGGCTCAAAAACCTAGCCATTTTCTTACCTCACGCTCAGAGTGGAGCGTTCTGGATCACGCCTTGATACTGAACCGACCTCTCTTTTGGTACTGTCCTGATTTCCAATGACGGTAATGTTGCCTGAGGACTTCCCGTCATGCTCTACGTGATTGCTGCAAGGTTCTAATACAAGGGATTTTCAGGTTCTTCCACCATAGCAAGGCGGGCCAGCGCACATAGCAAAACAGGTAAATGACTATAAAGACCGTTATGGGCATGATTCGCCATAAGTTCTTTCAATGGCGAGGGTGGGGAACCGAGAAGAGTTCGACACTGGTCTTGTTCTCAGTTTGGCCCTTGCGACGTTGTGCGCGGCGATCACGAACAAAGTGGTCAGGCGCAGTCGTTTGATCATGACGCGCGATTTGGCCGCATGAATTCTGACTCTGCGATCAGAGGTTCGAGGCTGGTCTTTCTCGAGAGTGTGAGAAGGAGCGGCGTAGTCATGATGGTCGTAACCACGGCCATCATCACGAGCATGCTAAAGACGTTCTCAGGCAATACACCAAGGTCTTTGCCAATGTTGATGACAATCAGAGCCATGAGCGCCCGTGTGTTCATCATTGCGCCGATACAGCCTGCCTCGCGCCAGGAGAACCCGCTGAGCCGTGCGGCTGTCGTGCATCCGACCAGTTTGCCGAAGATCGCGACTAAGGAGACCGCTCCGGCAGCGAGCCACAGGGCTGAGGTGTCTAGGCTTCCGATATTCGTCCTCAGACCCGTATAGGTGAAGAACACGGGAAGGAACAGAACCGTAGTGATTCCGGACAGCCGTTCGCGTACTGCCTCGCGTAAGCCCGGAGTCTGCGAAAGCACCGCGCCGAGGACGAACGCTCCAAATATCGTGAAGATTCCGATCTTGCTGGTTGCGAGGGCGCACAGGAAGAGCATGATGAGCAGCACCGTCATCGAGCGTAGGCCGAGGCCGTGCTCGCGCACGATCTCCTGGGCAAGCCATTTTCCGACGACAGGCCGGATGACGAACGCAACCAACAGGAAGAACCCTGCGGTCATGAGGGACATGCGGAGTGCGACGGACGGGTCGTAGGCCGCCTGGACGACCGCCGTCACCGATGCAAGAAGAATCCAGCCGACGGCGTCGTCGATGGCCGCAGAAGTGATCGTGACCGTACCCAACCTTGTACGTGCAAAGTTGAGTTCGAGCATGATGCGCCCTAGGATCGGCAGAGCCGTAATGCTGAGGGTCGTGCCCATAAAGAGCGCGAACGGCCAAGGGGAGACATCGAGGCCGAGATAAGGCACGAGAGCGTGTCCAAGCCAAAGGCCGAGCCCGAATGGAAGGACAGTTCCCATGGCCGAGATCGAAATCGACGCGTTGACCTTAGACTTAAGGTGTACGAAGTCGAACTCAAGCCCTATGTTAAAGAGAAGGAGAACGAGGCCGAGTTGAGCGAGCGCAGTGAAAACCTCAGCGACGGCGGGATCGAACACTTTCGATGAAATCTCCGGGAAGAACCTCCCGAAAAGCGACGGTCCCAGTACGATGCCCGCCAGTATCTCGCCCACGACAATCGGCTGCCGGAGTTTCTTGAAAAGGGCGGACAGAATGCGGGCGGCAGCAATGATCACGCAAAGTTGGACGAGGATCGTCTGAAAGGCGCGTTCGCCCGTGGCCACGGCGAGTAGGTCGGAGATGTTCGTCGGTGTGCCCATGTCAGTGTCCGGCCTGCTCGAAGGGCAATGATATCACAAGCCTTACACCGGAATTCGAGTTCGCCTGGCGGGCCAAATAATCGCTGTCACGTGCAGGTTCAGTTTAGGCGAGGCCGCAGATCTGCCCTGTAACTGTTGCTAGGGTGCGTCGTCTGACTTGCGGAGGACTGTGATGTCGATAGAGTATTTCGACGCTGTCGTGAACGCCCTCGTGGATCTTCTCGATCTCGTCAAGACGTTCGCGCTGCCGGTGGCCATCCTCGTAGGGCTCTTCGTGGTTTCAAGGGCGATTGCGAGCAGATTTGGGGACGGGGAATCGAACAAAGGCGCGGTGAAGGCGCTGCCCTTCGTTCTGGCAGGAATTACGCTTACCGCGGTCTTCTACTCGTGCTGGTCAGCGCTGGATTCGGCTGAAAACGTCGCCCAAGTTCGGTTCGACCTAGTGGATCGAGCCCGCGCGACCTCGACGCCGGTTTCGGAGGCCCCGCCCGTACGCCAGTACGGACCAGCGACTGCGATGCTCGTGCCGAAGACGTACTCGCGCACGCTCACGCTGCCACCTGACTTTGCCGATCGGTTAGGAACGGAGGGGCTCGAAGTGCTCGCTCCCTATCTGTCGGACCCGAGCGCAAGCAACGTGAAGTCTCTCGTCGATACATTTAAGCGAAGCGGGAGGGACGTCGTGTTCACGCGCGAACTGACGCGAATCGACGAACAGCCTCTTCCTTTCGAGCGCGCGGAGGTCAACGTCGACTTCAAGCGGCTCGAGGGGAGCGCTTACGATATGACATTTGTGGGCAAGTACACCTTCAAGAACCCGGGGGCAGAGACGGCGTCAGCGCGGTTCGACTTCCCACTACCTAGCGCGGGGACGATCCGGGAGATTTCGGCGACGATCGACGGACAGCCGATCCCGGAGCCAGAAACACAAGGGCGCTATATGTGGGAGGGCGACCTGGGTGGGGGAGAGTCAAAGACGGCAACGGTTCAATACCGCGTGGTCGGCTCAAGGAATTGGAGTTACGACTTCGGTTCGAGCAGACGACGTGCCGACGAGTTATCGCTGACCGTCAACGCCGGCGGCCCAGCACGGTTCCTTCGCGGGAGTCTCGAGCCGACGAGCCAGGACGGTGAGACGGTGAAATGGGAACTCTCACATGTGATCAGCAACCAGCAGATCGCGCTGATATTCCCGCCGGACACTCTGGTGCGTGAGAGTTTCCTTCGGTCGCTCGTTTCGCTCCGTTACGTGCTGGCAGCGCTCGTCATCGGTCTTTCGCTGCTCGTGTTGGTGGGCGAGAAGAAGTTCGATCCAGTGCGAGCGGGCGTAGCAACGGTGCTGTTGACGTTCGGCTTCGGGGCGGCGACCGTGGCGGCGCAATATGTTGCGCCACTGATAGCGTTGACTGTGCTTCCAGTGCTGGCAGCGCTGGCGGCTGTGCGTGTCATGGGAACGAATAGGTGGCTGTTCGCCGTCGCCCTGGGGCTGGTGCCTGCGGCGTTTCTGAGTGAAGGCAACACCGGAGCGTGGATGTTTCTGATTGTTCTTGTCGCGCTAGTGTCGTCGGGGGTTTTCTCGAAGTTCTTCGCTCGTGAGAAGGCGACCGCCTAGTCTATGCATCGACCATTGGTTCAGCGTTTCGCACAACAGGCATGGACGAACCCAAACACACTTGACTCACAGGTCACGGGATCGATGACACCTCTCCTGTTACGGCGTCGAAGCGACTATTGAGATCGCGCAGACGATCCATCGCACGGTAACATTCTTTCGGCGCGATGGAGGAGTCGAAGACGGGGACCCGCAGGCTCGCGGCGATCATGTTCACGGACATGGTCGGTTTCAGCGCACTCACGCAGAGGGACGAGGCACTGGCACTGAGGCTGCTGGGAGAGCACAACGACATTTTCCGGGAGGTTCTTGCGAAGTACGAGGGGAGGGAGGTCAAGTCGACTGGGGACGGGTTCCTGATCGAGTTCCCGAGCGCTCTGGAAGCAGTCAAATGCGCGATCGCGGTGCAGCAGGCGGTCCACGACCGCAACCTAGTCGAGGAGGACAAGATCGGCGTGCGGGTCGGGATCCACGTCGGGGACGTGGTGAGCCGCGACGGCGACATCTTCGGCGACGGGGTGAACATCGCCTCGCGGATCGAGCCGCTCGCGGATTCAGGCGGAATCTGCGTCTCGAACGCCGTCGCCGAACAGGTTGAGAACAAGATCTCGAACCCGCTCGCATCGATCGGCAAGGCAGACTTGAAGCACATCGATGTGCCGATGGAGGTTCACAAGGTCTACATGCCGTGGGAGAGCGGGGCTCCGGCCAAGAGGCGAAGAAAGAAGCGCAGGCTCCTGCCGTGGCCTGTCGCCACGGTCGTAGTCGCAGGACTCGCCGTTGGCGGTTGGATGCTGATCGGTCCGATGATCAATCCACCCATGACAGAGGCTCAAAAGCTCATGAACCACGCGGTGGAACTGGTCAAAGACCCGATGGCGAACCGCGACAGCTACATGAGTGCGCTCGACCTGAGCCAGCGGGCGGTCAATCTCGAGCCATTGAACGGCAGGTCGTTCGCGATAGCCGCACAGATCGCGTTCAAGACCATGGAACTCTACGACGACGAGGAGAGGCCTGAAATGGCAGAGCAGGCCAAGGGCTACGTCGCACGCGCGAAGCAGTTCGCCCCAGACTCGGTCGAGACCGGGCTCGCCACCTACTACTTAGAGAGGTTTGAGCACGACCCAGATGCGAGGTTGCACCTGCTCAAGCTGCGCGACAGATTTCCGAAGGAGCCTCGGATTGCCGAAGACCTCGCAAGAGAGGCGCTGGCCCGGCTCGACAAGCGCAAACCGGACTTCACAGAGTTCGAAAAGTGGCGCGCCGAGGTCAGGGAGATGGGGGGAAACGAGTACCGGATTCTGGTATGGAAGGCCTACCAGATGTACTTGGACAGCCACGTTCGCCTCGCGCTTCAAGCGGCCGATGAGTCGCTGGCATGTAGGGAGAACACGGACGCGTACATGGTGAAGTTGGCGACGCTCACCATGGGTCTGGAGGACTTCAAGCGGGCCGAGGAGCTTCTCCCTCAAATCCCGGACAGCATGAGGCAAGACGACGGAACCGTGTACATCATGTACAGAAACTACTATTGGTCAGGGCAGTACCAGAAGGCGATCGACGAGCTTGCCAACTTCGGCAGGCCGTTTGTACGTCCGGGCAACGCAATCGTTCCGATCGACTACCTGAGGGGTCAGGCGTATGGGAAGCTGGGAGCGGACAGCATCGCAAAGCGGTCGTACGAGGCTGCGCTCGCGGCTGTCGACAAGCGGCTGAAGGACGCGCCGAACGACCGCCTCCTCCTGACTGCGAAGGCTCTGGCCCTGTTCAAGCTGGGCAGGCGCGAAGAGGCGATGCCGGTTGGGCAGGCGGCGAAGGAGCTTTGGAAGCGGACGTACACGGCGCTGGACATGGCGATGGGGCACTACAAGGAAGTCTTGGACGCGCTCCACGATAGGATCGTCGACCGCGGGGACTTCGGGCTGCTGCAGTTCACCGAGGCGAAGTACGCGCCGTACTTCGACCCGATCCGCAACGACCCGAGGTTCAAGAAGATCATGAAGGCCGGCGAGGAGTGGATGAACGAGGAGAAGTCGAACTAACTTAGCTGCGGAGACTCGCTCGGAGTTTAGGCTGGGGCCTCAAATGGCTATTCACTTGCTCGGACGATCAGATATACTTACGTCTACATGTCTGCTGACTGGCTGATCGTGCGCGGGGCTCGCGGGCACAACCTCAAGGACATCGATGTAGCGATCCCCTTGGGCCTGTTCGTCTGCGTCACTGGGGTCAGCGGAAGTGGCAAGTCGACCCTGGTTCAGGACACGCTCTTCCCCCGCCTGATGTACGAGGTCTACGGCACGCGGGCGGTGTGGCAGGACCATGGATCACTCGAGGGGGCCGACCAGTTCGACAAGGTGATCGACATCGACCAGTCGCCGATCGGACGCACACCCAGGTCGAACCCCGCGACGTACACGGGCACGTTTGACATGATCCGGTCGCTGTTCGCTATGACGCCGGACGCAAAGATGCGTGGATATAGCCCTGGGCGGTTTTCCTTCAATGTCAAGGGTGGTCGCTGCGAGGCTTGCAAGGGGGACGGGATCATCAAGATCGAGATGCACTTCTTGCCGGACGTCTATGTGCCGTGCGAGGTGTGCAAGGGCAAGCGCTACAACCGCGAGACGCTGGAGGTTCGTTACAAGGGGAAGAACATCAGCGATGTACTGGAGATGACGATCGAAGAGGCCTGTGCGTTCTTCCAACCAATCGGGAAGATCTTTCGCAAACTCGAGACGCTGGAGCAGGTCGGGCTCGGTTATCTGCGCATGGGGCAGCCAGCGACGACGCTCTCTGGAGGCGAAGCGCAGCGCGTGAAACTTGCTACGGAGCTTTCCAAGCGCGCGACCGGATCGACGATGTACATCTTGGACGAGCCGACGACCGGTTTGCACTTCGAAGATGTTCGGAAACTGCTTGGCGTGCTGCACGACCTGGTAGACAAAGGGAACACGGTGCTTGTGATCGAGCACAACCTGGACGTGATCAAGACGGCAGACTGGGTGATAGACCTGGGGCCGGAGGGCGGCGACGCGGGCGGCTCCGTCGTTGCGCAGGGGACTCCCGAGGAGATAGCGAAGGTGAAGGCTTCGCACACCGGTGAGTTCTTGAAGGACGTGCTCTGCCGCTAGCGTCATGAGAGCCCGACTTCGCTCCTAAGGAATCTGACGAACGCGTCGTCCAATCGCATGTCGGACATTCCCTGGACGAACAAGAACTGTCCTTGTGGATTCACTTCGAGCCAGACAGCGTCGCCTTTTAGGTCAATTTTCAAATCCATAACTCCCATGCGTAACTCGAGTCTTGCAAGCAGTGTTCGCAGTCTGTCTTCCAGGTCCGAACCGACTTCGAACGGTTCGCAGGGAATGTCCAGGTTGGCCCTCCAATCGAGACTGTCGCTCGTCAGTCGTGCAACGTAGACACGATCTCCAAAACAGCATGCGCGTAGGTGATCTGACCCTTCAATCTTTTCTTGGTAGATCGCTGGGCACATGCGCACAGCCTCCTCGTCCAGTTCGTCAACATTGATCTCGACGGTGAGGAGGTGCTTCTTGCGGGTGCCCATGATAGGCTTGACGATCAGTGTCCCTGTACTCTCGGCAAACCTCTTGACGTCTTCCAGACAGTTTGTAACCAAAGTTTGCGGCAAGCGGAGTCCACATTCCCTCGCACACTTGAGTTGAACGAGTTTGTTGGTTGCTCTGCGGTTCGCCTCCGGGTGGTTGACCCACTTTCCTTTGAACTCCGTCAGTAGCGTGCCTAGGAGCGCGGCAGACTTCTCGTTCCTGACCAGATCTGGTTCTACTTCTGACACTGCCTTAGACGACTCGCCGAGCGGTGTATAGCGTCGCATCCAGAGGAGATCGAGGTCTGAAACTATGACCCTGTGGCCGTCACGGTCCTCAATTGTTGCGCTCATGTCGCTGCCGGCTGCCCAAGTCAAATAGGTGTCCGTTGCCAGACGTTCGATCTCGAAGTAGTGGCAACTGAGGTCAGAGTGCGCCTCGAGCTGTTGGGCGATCGTCAGGCCGTGAACGTCACTGGTATACGATACGATGCCGATCCTTCTCATGAGATGAGCCCCGCCACGAACGGCGGCGGGGCCTGGCTAGGATTACACCGACGGTGAATCCGGTTCTACGTCTCAGTCGTCGTCGTCCGGGCAGCCACTGATTGTCTCCGTGCCGGCGAAATTGAACTTTCCTGCGAGTCCGACTCGCTGAGCGAGAAGCGACTCCCAACGCTTGAGTTCTTTTCCTTTGACAACACGAAACTCAGTAGGCTGGAACATAAGAACGACTGGCTTTCTCCGATTTCTTGCCATGTATGTTCTCCTATGTATCTCGGTCGTATACTTCGATACAACCCCACTATATCATGAATATTACACAGGCGGACTTCTGAGTTATCAATAGGGGCCCCAGACTAAGTACCACATGCAGATTTAAGAGGCGGCCGTTCGCCGTAGCGCTCGGTTTCGCATTCTCGCACCAGCCAAAGCCGAGTTATACGGCTCTATCCGAACCGGAGCACGGCGAAGACGAGCGCGACGAGGGCACAGAGTGTGGCGAACTTGCCAAGGTTCTGCATCTGCGGAAGAATCTCGGTTTCACCTTTCTTCATCCTTTGTTCCATCGCAGTCAGGATGCCCACGGTGATCGTCAACAGCACGACGGCGATGATCTTCGCATAGAAGGGCCAGCCGAGCGCCCAGTCGCCGTCCCACCGTGTATAGATCATGGCGACACCGGTGATCCAAAGGAGGACGATACCGAGCCGTCCCAGATTGCTCATCAAGGGCGGAAATCGAAGCAGGACCGGTTTTTCAGCAGGGTCAGTCTTGGAAATCAGTCCGGTCATCACCAGGTTGGAAAAGGAGACCGAAAAGCCGAGAGCGAGGCCGATAAAGTGCAGGATGAGGAGCACGTAGTCGAGGTTGGTCACTTGATTGTCCTGTTCTTCCGGTTGCTCGGAGGACACTCACAAAGTTCCGAGATTCCGGAGGAATCAAGAGCGACGTTTACCCGATGGCGCGGGCCGCCTGCTAGCGTTCTATTCGATGTTCTGGCGTCGCTCAGATTCGCTGGCTGACATAATCTGTCCGAGTCGTGGAGAATTCGAACCTGACCCATGAAGAGATCCTTCGGTACAGCCGCCACCTCATCATGCCTGAAGTGGGGATGGAGGGGCAGAGGCGGCTGAAGGCAGCGAGCGTGCTGGTGGTCGGTGCAGGCGGGCTCGGTTCGCCAGCGCTGATGTACCTCGCTGCGGCGGGAGTCGGGCGACTCGGAATTGTCGACTGCGACGACGTCGACTTCACGAACCTCCAGAGGCAGGTGATCCATGGGACTCCAGACGTGGGACGCAGGAAATTGCAGTCCGCAGAGGAGACGGTCAAGGCGATCAACCCGAACGTCGAGGTTGTCAAGCACGAGACGGTTTTGAGCAGCGAGAACGCGCTGGAGATCCTCGGCGGCTACGACGTCGTGATTGACGGCACTGACAATTTCCCGACGCGATTTTTGGTCAACGACGCTTGTGTGCTTCTCAGCAAGCCGAACATCTACGGCTCGATCTTTCGCTTCGACGGTCAGGCGACCGTGTTCTGGCCTGGAAGGGGGCCGTGCTACCGTTGCCTGTTCCCCGAACCGCCGCCGCCGGGAACTGTGCCGAGTTGTGCAGAGGGAGGCGTGCTCGGTGTTCTTCCTGGCGTGATCGGAACGATCCAAGCGACCGAGGCGATCAAGATCATCCTTGACAGAGGAGAGACGCTCGTCGGTCGGTTGCTGCTCTACGACGCTCTTCATATGAAGTTCCGCGAGATCAAGATCGACCGCGATGCCGCGTGTCCGGTGTGCGGCGAGAGCCCGGCGGTCACAGAACTGATCGACTACTACGAGTTTTGCGGCGTGCCAGGGCACGGTTCGAACCAGGTGGTGTTCGAAGACGAGATATCAGCGACCGAACTGAAGGCGCTGCGGGAGAGTGGGGGGCGGTTCGTGCTGGTGGACGTTCGTGAGCCGCACGAGTACGAGATCAACCGGATTGAGGGCTCGGTGCTGATCCCCCTGCACGATCTGGCGAGCAGGATGAACGAACTCGACACGGCCGACGAGATCGTCGTGATGTGCCTGATGGGCGGCAGGAGCGCCCAGGCATGCGAGTTCCTGCGTGCCTCTGGGTTCGGGAAAGTCAAGAACCTGAGGGGTGGTATCCGGGCGTGGATCGACGAGGTCGATCCGATCCTGCCTCAATACTAGCGCGAGATCGAGTTGAAGGCAAAGAAACCCGTAACGTATCTGGGGTAGCATCGCTCTTTCATTTGTGGGTGCCTTATGAACGACCGTACGCTAGATCAGAATGTCGCTGAATTCAAGAAGACCGTAACTGAGGACTGGGCGGGCGACGATACCGCTGCTGCCTGGCAGAAGCACTACCTTGCGATGCGAGATCAAATGGCTGGTGTCACGCAAGTTCTGGTGGAAGACGCAAAGATCGAGCCAGGAATGAGCGTGCTAGATCTCGCTTCCGGCAACGGCCAGCCATCGATCCCAATTGCGAAGGCAGTGGGGGCACATGGGAAAGTGTGTGCGACCGACTTCAACCCGGGAATGCTTGCGGCGCTCAAGTCGAACGCGGCCGACGAGGGTGTGACGAACATCGAGACGCACGTGTGCGACGCGCACGATCTTCCTTTCGCCGACGCAAGTTTCGATAGGGTGACCTCGCGTTTTGGGGCCATGTTCTTCTGTGAGACTGCCCACTCGCTTTCCGAGGTTCGGCGGGTACTCAAGCCCGGCGGGCGGTTGACGTTCATGGTCTGGGGCGCGCCGATCCCGGGCAGTTACTTTGCAACGGCGGTCTTGCCGTTCATGAAGCGTTCTGGGCAGAAGCCCGACCCGGATGGGCCAGGACCGATGAGATACGCAGAGCCGAACAAACTCGCAGCGCTCTATCGATCCGCAGGCTTCGTGGACGTGACAGAGTCCAGCCACGTGGTTTCGTCGCCGTACAAAGGAACGCCTGAGAAGATGTTGGCCGACATGGTCGAAATTGCGAGGCCGTTCCGTTCTATGGTCGAGTCCATGCCTGCCGATGTCAGGCGCGCCGCCGAAGAAGAGGCGTACGCCGCGGCTCGCTCCATCCAGTCCGATGGCGCGATCAACTTGACTTCTCCCGTCATCATCGTGTCGGGGAACGCTCCGGCCTAACCGCCGGCAATCGCGCCTACGACGAGAAACTGCTGCTCGCCCTTCGCCACGGCATCGGGGAGCGGCGCACTCGTCGGGCCGTTTGAAAAGTCCTGCCCGCAGGCGAAGAAGCGGATGAACGGGCGGCGTTGCTTCGTGACGTGGTCGCGGATCGTGCCTTTGAGGTTCGGGTACTTGTCCTCAAGTGCGTCGAGGATCGAATCAACCGACACCGTGCCCTCCACCTCCAACGAGATCTCCTCGCCGATCTTGGCAAGGTTGCGAAGATGATACGGCACGACCACTCGGATCACGGCAGCGTCTGAACCTCCACGCTGAGGACCGAGGGGAAGTTTTCGTTGATCGCGTTCCAGTGGTCGCCGCCGTCGGGCGAGCAATAGACAGCGCCACCCGTCGTTCCGAAGTAAATGCCGCAGTCGTCCAGTTCGTCCACGGCCATCGCTTCGCGCAGGACGTTGACGTAGCAGTGCTGTTGGGGAAGGCCCTTCGTCAGCGCCTCCCATTCGTTGCCTCCGGTTTTGGAGCGGTAGACGCGCAACTTGCCATCGGGCGGGATGTGCTCGGAATCGCTCTTGATCGGGACGACGTAGATCGTCTCTGGCTCGTGGGCGTGGACGTCGATCGGAAAGCCGAAGTCGGAGGGCAGGTTGTCACTGACTTCGTACCAGTTGTCCGCACCGTCGTCAGACCGCATGACGTCCCAGTGCTTCTGCATGAACAGACGGTCCGTGTTCGAAGGGTGCAGAGCGATCCGGTGGACGCAGTGACCGACCTCGGCCTCTTCCTCGGGCATAAAGTTCGACTTGAGGCCCTTGTTGGTCGGCTTCCACGTCTTTCCTCCGTCGTCCGTGCGGAACACGCCCGCTGCGGAGATCGCGACCCACATCCTCTTCTCGTTCTTCGGGTCGATGAGGATCGTATGGAGGCACATGCCGCCCGCACCGGGCTGCCAGTTGCTACCGGTCGTGTGCGTGCGCAACCCGCTCAGTTCTTCCCAGGTCTTGCCTCCGTTCGTCGATTTGAAGAGCGCGGCGTCTTCTACTCCGGCGTAGACGGTGTCCGGGTCTGTCAGCGAAGGCTCGAGGTGCCATACGCGCTTGAAGACCCACGGCACGTCACTACCATCGTAAAACTTGTGCGACCCTGCGACGCCGTCGTAGACGAACTTGTTGCTCTCGCCACCGAGCATGCCGAAGACCTTCTCGCGCTCGTCTTCCGTGCTGCCGGGCGTGTCCCAAGTCTTGCCTCCGTCGTCAGAGCGTTGGATGACTTGGCCGAACCACCCACTGGTCTGCGACGCGTAGATGCGGTCTGGGTTGGTCGGACAGCCCTTCAGGTGATACATTTCCCAGCCCAGAAAGTGAGGGCCCTCGATCTTCCAGTCTTGGCGCTTGCCGTCTGCTGTGCAGATGAATGCACCCTTCTTGGTGCCAACGAGGACTCTGACTTTGCTCATATAGACGCTCCGAGGACGAATACGCGCCATTATACAAACACTGCGCCCGGAAGTAGACTGTAAGGCTGATGAAACTTGGGTTAAGGCGAGCGGTGATCTTTTCTGGTCTGGGTGCATCGGGCGGGGCTATCGCCGCTTTGGTCGGCTACGCGTTCCGCCAGCCGCAACCACTGAGTCTCAACGTAAAGGTAGATGACATTACGCTCTCCGATCAGTTGTGGGCGATCGTGGCGATTTCTCTTTTGGGGGCGTTGGTGTGTGGCAGCATCGCTGTCGTCGTCTCTTTGCGCAAGGGTCTGCCAAGGGCAATGATTGCGGGCGTGATCGCCGCTCCGCTCGGGGCGGTCGGCTGTTGGGGTTCGCGATGGCTGATGGACCAGGTGATCTATGCAACGCTTGGTGGACCAGATCAGTCGTTGACCCTCGCTCAAGTGGCGGTCGGTCAGTTCGTACCGTTCCTTGTCTGGCAACTGTGCGTTGCCCTCGCACTCACAATGCCGATTGTGATCGGCGTCGGCCCGACGAAGTTCTCGTTTGTGCGAGGGCTGATCGGATCAGTGCTTGTGATCGTCTTCGGCGAGGTTCTTGGCAAGATCGTGGGACTGGTGATAGCCTTGTTGCTCTTGGGTTCGCTTGCAACTGGAGTGCGACCTGGAGACACGACCATCTATGCCCAGGTTGCGGACGTAGCCTATCTGTTCGCGATGGGGGCAGGAGCGGGGCTGGCCTTTGCCGTTGCGGACGCGATCTACAAGCCTGCGTGGCTGACCTCACGTCATGGGATGACGGAGGGACGCAAGTGGGCCCTTAACGGACCCCAGGCTCGGATCGGATCGTTCGAAGGCAACGAGGTCTATCTTCCTACCGACGGATCGATTGCGCCCGTTCACGCTCAAATCCATGCCGATGAGGACGCGCACTACGTGGTCGATTTGGGGCCAGGCGTAACTGTCAACGGCCAGTCTGCACAAAGCCAATGGCTGAACGACGGCGACGTTGTCGGCGTTGGATCCGCGCGGTTGCTCTATAGAACAAGGCTGGACGCACCCTCGAGGAAGAAGGAAGCCCCTCGTGCGTTGGCCGCTGGTCACGCGTCGCCCGTTGCACCGGGGGTCGCTTTCGTGCTTGTCGATCCAATGGGACACCGGCACGCACTGAAGGTCGGCGTCAACACCGTGGGTCGTGACGCCTCCTGCGACGTGGCGCTGACCTGGGAGCCGTCCGTCTCGCGACGGCACGCCGAGGTGACGGTTTCACCGACCGGCCTGACGGTCCGTGACCTGGGTTCGACGAACGGCACGTTCATCGGCGGGGGAGCCATCTCGGATGCAGTTGCCATCGACCTCGGCGATGCGATCCTCTTGGGGAAGGTTACAATACGAGTTGACAAGGATTTGAGTTCGCATTGAAGCGTTTGTTGCAGTTCACCGGCCTCGGTGCGTTGGCCGGACTCCTCACGGCACTCATTGATGCGCCGTTCTATCACGCGCGCGGCGATCAGAGTCTGA
>OBLQ010000316.1_pt1 | contig 18197 bp, 12 predicted proteins | sample 1519881 | NCBI WGS metagenome assembly OBLQ01 (sample SAMN01911456, study PRJEB22533) | soil metagenome | biome: Soil | place: Malaysia | collected 2012-04-30 | depth DG_metagenome m | reverse complement strand
GCGAGCGCGCGCAGCCGCATGCCGGAGTTGGCCTCGTCGGTGTCCGGTTCGTAGTTGTCGGCGATGTAGGTGGTAAGCACGCGACCCAGGGCGCGGGCCGAAGCGTCATTTTCGAGCTGGGCAACCAGCCCGATGCATGGAATCGACTGGTCGCCGTACCAGGCTCCCAGGATGGCGGCCGGGGACATGGAGGGATACGAGGTCGTAACGGTCTGGCGAACACCCGCGTAGAGCGCATCATCGACGCCGCCGTCGGTGAGTTTCTGCTGCAGGGCGGGAAGCTCCGCGGGCGTGATCAGGAGGCGCGGGTGGTGGCTGTTGTACAGCTCATCCGTGATCGTCTGAGCATGCGCGGACGCAGCCGGGTACGCGGCCAGCAGCCCTGCAAACAGGTATGCGTGGAAGGCTCGCATCAGGTAACGGGATCAGGAAGGGTATAATTTTAACCCATCCCCGGGCATGGATTCCAGAGACATGCGAGCGGCGCCGGGCGCGCGCACTCCAAAAAAGAAAGAGGGCACGCACATGGCGTGCCCTCTCGGGTGGAGCCCATTCCTCGGACCCCTACTTCGCCTTGCCACCACCCTGATCATGTGGAACGGAAACCGTCACCGTGCGTTCGCCGGAGTTGCCGAGAGCGTCCGTGCATTGCACCGTCAGGGTGTACACGCGTCCGCTTCCCATTCCCGAACGTTCCGCGCGCAGCATCACGGTGTTGTCGTCGGAGATCACCCAGTCACCGCTGGTGTCGCCGTCTCCGGTGCCATTGTCGGGTTCGTTGCTGGTTACATCGACGATCTTGCAGACCGGGTTCGGATCACACTGGTCCTCGACTTCGGTCGCAACCTTCACCCTGACCATCTTGTGGTTGGGCGGCCACAGCGTGGCGGGGCTGGCGGTGGCGCTGGTGATGACCGGTGGTTCGGCGGCGACCACGTTGACCGTGAACGAGCACGATGCCTCATTTCCGGAAACGTCGGACGCCGTGATCGTCACCAGGGTCGCTCCCACCGGGAAGACACTGCCCGAGGGTGGATCCGCCGTCACCACCGGGGCGGGATCGCAATCATCGGTGGCCGTCACTTCGAACTCGAGCATCACCCCCGCGGTGTCGGCACACTCAATGGTGGTGTCCGCGAGACACGCGATGGTGGGCGGAGTCATATCGGGCTGGAACACCGGCGCGGTGGGCAGGAAGTCCATTCCGCGGACCGTCTCCAGCGCGGTCTCCCATGACGCCAGCAGCGACGAGAGATCCGCCAGATATGTCTGGTTCGACTGCGTCTGCGGATCATAGTTCGCAAGCGTATCCAGCACCGCGGAGCCCAGGCTGTCGTTGATGGCCGACTGCCACTGCTGCAGCACCGGCACCAGATCACCCAGATATCCGCTCACGGTGGAACTCTCGGTCCACACCGGAGCCGTATTCAGAAAATTGCCCCCCTGCCATGTCTCAATGGAGTCTTCCCACACGGGAAGCACGGGCGAGAGCTGCGACAGGAACACATCTTCGCCGCAGTTTGACGCCAGCAGGCGTGCTGAACGGGCGAATGTGTGGGGATCCGTCGGAGAGCCGGAATTGTCCGCGCAACCGTAGATGAGGAGGGCCGTCGCAGCGAGGAGAATGCCTCCTCGTATCAGGTGTTTGAGCATAGGATGTCCTCTCTCTCGAACTGCAACAGTGCCTGAACCGGGCGTTCTCAGGCCCTGAAATCAGGTTCGATTATAACAGAAACCGAGGTCCGAATTGGAGATCAAACTCACCCGGGGCTCAAACCATCGCCGGGGTTGTCACGTACGCGCAAGGCGCAAAGCGAGTTCCAGTAGTTCGGGAGCGTTCAGATATTCGCAGGTGCGCGCGAAATCGGGAGCGGGACCGCGCCATCTCAGTTCCTCCACATCCTCGAACACGTTCGCGCCGGTGCGCAGCGTCGCGAGATCGCGAAACAACAGCGCATCCTTCCACCGTTCGCGCAGCGACGCCGCCAGCCCGGCGCGGCCGCGAACCGCGACATCCCAGCGCTCGGCGTCCTTCGGAATGGCGTCGAGATGAACGTAGTGTGCGAGTACCGACGCGGCGCTCTTCGCACCCCACCCGGGCAGGCCGGGAAAGCCGTCTGACGCATCCCCCACCAGCGCGAGGTAGTCGGGAATCGACTCCGGGGCCACTCCGAACTTCTCGCGCACGCCGGCTTCATCGCGCACGGCGCGCGTGCGCCGGTCCAGTTGCACCACACGATTGCCACGCACGCACTGCGCGAGATCCTTGTCGGGCGTGCAGATGAACACGCGTTCCACGGCGGGATCGGCGCCGGCACGCGCGGCCGCCGCGGCCAGGGCATCGTCGGCTTCCTCGTCGACCATGGCCCACACGCGCACACCCATCGACCGCAGCGCGTCTTCCAGCGGATGAAACTGCCGCCACAGCGCCGGGTCGATTCCCTCGCCGGTCTTGTACCCGGCGTAGAGCCGGTTACGGAACGACTCCACCACATGGTCGGTCGCCACGCCCAGATGGGTGGCGCCGCCCCGGACGAGACCCAGCACCGAATTGAGCACGCCCACGACTCCCGCCACCTCTTCTCCGGCATGGTCACGATGCGACGGCAGCGCGTAAAAATGCCGGAACAGCTCGTAGGTCCCGTCAATGAGATGCACGTTCATGGTGTGATCGAATCCCGCGGTTCATGCCCCCATGCGCGGCGTGTTCGCCGGTTGCTTGATGATACGGTACGACCGAAACCCACCGCGACCCGGCTTTTTGGAACGCCGGCGCTTCCACCATGGCCTCCGGTGGGCCACCCCACTGCGCCAACCTCCCTGTTTTCAATGGACTCGCACTTTTCCGGGCGTTCGTGTACAATGCCCCGGTTCGGAGATAGACATACCTAACTTTTTCCCGTAGTATGGCGAAGGCCGCACGGAGGCGCGCCGGTAACCGGCGTCGTCCGCAGCACCCGACGATTTCATCCATGGAGCGTAATCTCAATCCCATTCCGGCCAACGGAGTCCGCAACGGCCACACCGCGGCGCGCACTCTGTTGCTGGTCGGAAACCCGAACGTCGGCAAGAGCGTGCTCTTCAGCCGCATCACCGGCAAGTTCGTGGTGATCTCCAACTATCCGGGGACCACGGTCGACATCACCCGGGGCACCGCCGTCATCGACGGCGACCATGTCACGGTGCTGGACACGCCCGGCGTGAACGAACTCGCGCCCCGCACCGAAGACGCGCGCGTCACCTGCGACGTCATGCGCGACCACCCGGACGCCACCGTCGTGCAGGTGGCGGATGCGCGCAACCTGCGCCGCGCCCTTCTCCTGACACTGCAGCTGGCGTCGCTGCGCCGTCCGATGGTTCTCGTCCTCAACATGATGGACGAACTCGAGCACTGCGGCGCTGTCATCGACGTTGCGAAACTCTCCGAGATACTCGGCATTCCCGTGGTCACTGCGATTGCAACCCAGGGGCGTGGAATCGACGACATCACGCGCGCACTGCCCGCCGCGTCCATTCCCCGTTGCGATGTGCCGTCCGCCGAGCGCGAGATCGACTTCGAGCTCACGATGGAATATCTGACGCGGGCAAGCGACATCCTGGCGCACACGTATCGCGCCGCGCCACCGCGCCGCCCCACCTTCGGACAGCGCGTGGGCTGGTGGGCGACACAACCTGTCGGCGGCCTGCTGCTCCTGCTGGGCGCCCTCTATCTGACATTCTGGTTCGTGGGGTTGTTCGGCGCCGGCACCTGCGTCGACTTTCTGGAGAACGTGGTCTTCGGGCGCTACATCAGTCCGTGGGCGATTCGGTTCTTCGATTTCATTCTCCCGTTCCCGCACGTGCACACCATGCAGGCATCGCCGTATGCGCTGACGATCCCCATCGACCCGGCGCACTCCGTGACGCTTCTGGAAAGTACCCGGCAGACGCTGTCCACGAACTACACGCTGACGGCGCCGTTGCACGGCCCGCTGCAGCACATTCTGCGCTTCGTTCACGACTTCTTCGTGGGCGAATACGGGGTGATTACCACCGCGCTCAGCTACGGCTTCGCCATTGTGCTGCCGATCGTCACCACCTTCTTCCTGCTCTTCGGTGTGCTCGAGGATTCCGGGTACCTGCCCCGCCTGGCGGCCATGGTCAACCGGGTGTTCCGGGGCATGGGGCTCAACGGCAAAGCCGTGCTCCCGATGGTGCTGGGTCTGGGCTGCGACACCATGGCCACCATGACGACGCGCATCCTCGACACCCGCAAGGAGCGCGTGATCACCACGCTGCTGCTGGCGCTCGCGGTTCCCTGCTCCGCGCAACTGGGTGTGCTGCTCGCCATGACGGCGCGCATCTCCATCGGCGCGGCGATTCTGTGGACGTGCATGCTGGTGGGAATCGCGTTTCTGGTGGGCTGGCTGGCCGCGCGCCTGCACGGCGGCGAGACCAGCGACTTTATTCTGGAACTCCCACCCATGCGCATACCCCAGGCCGGAAACCTGATGCTCAAGACGATCACGCGCCTCGACTGGTATCTCAAGGAAGTAATTCCGCTGTTCGTGATCGGCACCGCCGCGCTGTTCCTGCTCGACAAGCTGAGATTGCTGGGACGCATCGCATCGCTGATGGAACCGCTGGTCAAGGGCTGGCTGGGACTGCCGGTGCAGACCGCGAGCGCATTCCTGATCGGGTTCTTGCGTCGCGACTACGGCGCTGTCTATCTTCTGGATGCGTCGACGGGACCCGACGCCATTCTGACGCCGCACCAGGTTCTGGTCGCCATGGTGACCATCACGCTGTTCATGCCCTGCATCGCCACGCTTTTCATGATATCGCGCGAGCTGGGGAAGAAGACGGCGGCGTTCATTACCGTTTTCGTATTCGTGTTTGCGTTTCTCGTGGGCGGCCTCGTGAACCGGGGCACCCTGTGGCTGGGAATGTAAATGATCAATCCAAAACCGGAATATCTGCACTGTTCTCTGTGTGGCTTCGAATTTGACCCCCAGGGCGACAACTGCCACACCGGCTGCGTGCTCGCCCGGCACTGCAACCTGGTGAAGTGTCCCAGTTGCGGCTATGAGTTTCCCAGACCGACGCGCGGACCGGCGTGGCTCCAGAAGCTGGCGGGCCGTCGGCACGGAGCGCACGTTCACGAACGCACGCTGCTGAGTCTCGACGAAGCCAGCGAAGGCGTGGCCTACGAGCTGGTGTCGCTCAACGGATCACACGCGTCGCGCAAAACCGCCCTCGCCGTGTACGGACTGGTGCCCGGCTGCCGGCTTTCCCTCACCCGCAAGCGCCCCAGCTTCATCGTGAAGGTGGGCGAAACCGAACTGGCATTCGAGGGCAGCATCGCGCGCGATATCTTCGTGAAGCCGGTCGCCATCTAGCCGCACAAGTCATTGTGGCCGTTGTATTTACAACGGACAAACACGCTCCCGGAAAGCCGTCCCGAATACTTGCTAAAAAAGACTTATTAATCTACAATTCGGGGTGGCCGTAACCCTTCGGCCCCGCCGGGGCCGTTCAATTCACCGCCGGTCCCGCGCGCAGTGTGTGGGAACGGCCGTGCTCTTGGATAGAAAGGCACCTATGCCTGACACCACCACCCGTCGGTCCCGCACCGACCGGTCGACCTCCCGTTCTTCCGCGAAATCCAGGGATTCCGCGCAGTCATCCCGGTCCATGAAGACTCCCGTGCGCGATGCACAGGTGCGCTGCCTCGAAGGCAACGACGCCGCCGCGCACGTTGCCTACCGCGCCAGCGAAGTCATCGCCATTTATCCCATCACGCCGTCGTCGCCCATGGGCGAACTGGCGGATGCATGGGCCGCCCAGGGCGTTCCCAACGTGTTCGGTGCCACGCCGCGCGTAATCGAAATGCAGAGCGAGGGCGGCGCGGCCGGGGCCGTGCACGGCGCACTGCAGGCGGGTGCGCTGTGCACCACCTTCACCGCCAGCCAGGGCCTGCTGCTCATGATTCCCAACATGTACAAGATCGCGGGGGAACTCACGAGCACGGTGTTCCATATCGCGGCGCGCACCGTTGCCACGCACGCGCTTTCGATATTCGGCGACCACAGCGACGTGATGGCGACGCGGCAGACGGGCTTCGCCATGCTGTTTTCCGCCAGTGTGCAGGAGATCATGGACCTCGCGATGGTGTCGCACATCGCGACACTGGAATCACGCGTGCCCTTCCTGCACGTGTTCGACGGATTCCGCACCTCGCATGAAATTCAGAAAATCGAAATGCTGAGCGACGATGACGTGCGCGAGTTGCTTCCGGCAGAAGCGATCCGCGCCCATCGCGAACGCGCGCTTTCGCCCGACCACCCCGTGGTGCGCGGCACGGCGCACAACCCCGATACCTTTTTCCAGGCGCGCGAGGCGGCCAATCCGTTCTATGCCGCGGCGCCGCAACGCGTGCAGCACGCCATGGACCGGCTGGCGGCACGCACCGGCCGGCAGTATCACCTGTTCGACTATGTCGGCGCGCCCGATGCGGACCGCGTCGTGGTGGCCATGGGATCGGCATGCGAGACCATCGAGGCCACGGTGACCGCGCTGGTGGACCGCGGCGTGCGCGTCGGTGCGGTGAAGGTGCGTCTGTTCCGTCCCTTTGATGCGCGCGCGCTGCTTGCGGCCATTCCCAGGTCCGCGCGCGTGATCTCGGTACTCGACCGGACCAAGGAGCCGGGTTCGGCCGGCGAACCGCTGTACCAGGATGTGGCAACGGCGGTCATGGAAGATGCGCACAGCGATTCACCCCGTTTTGCCACCATGCCCCGCGTCGTGGGTGGACGTTACGGGCTTTCCTCCAAGGAATTTACGCCCGCCATGGTAAGTGCGGTGTTCACGGACGCGTCGCGCACCACGCCGACGAATCATTTCACCATCGGCATTCACGACGACGTCACCCACGCCAGTCTCCCCTTCGATCCCTCGTTCCGGCTGGAAGAGCCCGGCGTGGTACGCGCCGTATTCTGGGGTCTGGGTAGCGACGGCACGGTGGGTGCGAACAAGAACTCCATCAAGATCATCGGCGAGCAAACCGACCGTTTCGTGCAGGGGTATTTCGTGTACGACTCGCGCAAGGCGGGCGCACGGACCGTGTCGCACCTGCGTTTCGGACCCAACCCCATCCACAGTCCCTACCTCATCGAGGAAGCAGACTTCGTGGCCGTGCACCAGTTCGGTTTTCTGGAACGCTACGATACCCTCGACCTGGCGCGTCCGGGAGCCACACTGCTCATCAATACGCCGCACGACCCCGGTCAGGTATGGGACGAAATCCCGGGCCGCGTGCGCGCGCAGATCATCGAAAAGAAGCTGCGTGTCTACTCCATCGATGGATACCGTCTGGCGCGCGAGCACGGCATGGGCGTGCGCATCAACACCATCATGCAAACCGCGTTCTTCGCCGTATCCGGCGTGCTGCCACGCGACGAAGCCGTGGAACACATCAAGCGTTACATCGAAAAGACGTATGGCAAGCGCGGCGAGGCGGTGGTGAAGGCCAACCACGCCATGGTGGACGCATCCCTCTCGCATCTTCACGAACTTCGGATTCCGGATGCGGCCACATCCATCGGCCGCAGGGCGGCTCCTGCGTCCGCGCCGGCGGATGATTTCGTGGGACGCCTGCTGGCGGGCGACGGCGACCTGCTGCCCGTCAGCGCGTTTCCGGTGGACGGGACCTATCCCACCGGCACCACGCGCGGCGAAAAACGCAATATTGCGCTGGATGTTCCGTCGTGGGAACCCGATCTGTGCATCCAGTGCGGCAAGTGCGTGCTGGTATGCCCGCACGCGGTGATCCGCGCCAAAGTGGTGCCCGCCGAGGCGGCCGCGGGCGCGCCCGAAGGATTCCATTTCGAGAACGCGCGCTGGCGCGAGCTCCCGGGCATGCAGTACACACTCCAGGTTTCCGCTGATGATTGCACCGGCTGCAAGCTGTGCGTGGAAATCTGCCCCGCACGCGACAAGAGCAACGTGGGACGCAAAGCCATCAACATGACTCCGCGGGAAACCGTGCGCGCCGATCATGTCGCACACTGGGATTACTTCCTCTCGCTTCCCGAAACCTTCGCCCCCGACACCGGCGAGAGTCTCGGCCTGCAATACAACAAGCTCAAAGACGTCCAGATGCTGACTCCTCTCTTCGAGTTCTCGAGCGCGTGCGCGGGGTGCGGCGAGACCCCCTACCTGCGCCTGATGAGCGCGCTGTTCGGAGAGCGGCTGGTGGTGGCCAATGCCACCGGCTGTTCGTCGATCTACGGCGGCAACCTTCCCACCACACCGTGGTCCGCCAACGCGCACGGCCGTGGCCCGGCGTGGAGCAATTCGCTCTTCGAAGACAACGCCGAGTTCGGGCTGGGCATGCGTGAAGCCATCGACGCGCAGAACGAGCTGGCGCGCAGCATGCTGCAGGCGCACCGCGACCAGCTGGGCGCGGAACGGGTGGACGCCATCCTGGGCGCCGACCAGCACGGCGAAGCCGCGATCGCGGCGCAACGCCACCGGGTCGCCGATCTCAAGGCACGCATCCACGACGATCTCTCCGCACACACGTGGGCCCACGACCTGCTCGCGGTGGTCGACACGCTGGTGCGCAGGAGCGTGTGGATCGTCGGTGGTGACGGCTGGGCCTATGACATCGGTTTCGGCGGGCTCGATCACGTGCTGGCCAGCGGCCGTAATGTGAAGCTGCTGATTCTGGACACGGAAGTGTATTCCAACACGGGCGGCCAGGCGTCGAAGGCCACACCCATGGGCGCGGTGGCCAAGTTCGCGAGCGGCGGCAAGCCGACGCCCAAGAAGGACATCGGCGCCATCGCCCGCTCCTACGGGCACGTGTACGTGGCGCAGGTGGCGATGGGCGCCGGCGATCAGCAGGCGCTGCGCGCGTTCGTGGAGGCGGAGAGTTACGACGGTCCGGCGCTGATCGTGGCCTACAGCCACTGCATTGCGCACGGCATCGACATGGCGAAAGGCATGGCGCAGCAGAAGCTCGCGTCGGACAGCGGCTACTGGCCGCTGTACCGCTTCGATCCGCGCCGCGCCGCCAACGGCGAGAATCCCATGCAGCTCGACAGCGCGCCGCCGAAGATTCCGCTCAGGGATTACGTCTACAACGAGAGCCGTTACCGCATGCTGGTGCAGACCGATCCGTCCGCCGCGGCCAGGCTGCTGGACGCGGCGCAGGCCAACGTGCAGGAGAAATGGAAAGCGCTCCAGCGCGCGGCGTGGAAACCCGCGCCGGAAGCGGCCACGACCCCGGAGGAAAAGAAATGATCGACCTCAGCACCACATACCTGGGACTGCGTCTCAAGAATCCGGTGGTTCACTCCGCGTCGCCGCTGTCGGAATCGCTGGACAAGATGCGCCAGCTCGAGGACGCGGGGTGTTCGGCCATCGTGATGCACTCGCTCTTCGAAGAGCAGATCATGAACGAAAGCCGCCAGCTCGACCACTTCCTGAGCTACGGAGAACAGAGTTACGCGGAAGCGCTGTCGTATTTCCCGGAGGCGGAGGCGTATCGCGTCGGCCCCGACGAATATCTGGAACACATCGCGAAGGCGCGGCGCGCGCTCGACGTTCCCGTGATTGGAAGCCTCAACTGCGTCTCGCGTGGCGGCTGGGTGGACTATGCGCGACGGATTCAGCAGGCAGGCGCCGACGCACTCGAACTCAACATCTACATGATACCCACCGACCCCGAACTCTCCGGGCCGGAGGTGGAGGACATGTACGTCGAAGCCGTGAGCGCGGTGCGCGCCGAGGTGTCGATCCCGCTGGCGGTGAAAGTGGGGCCGTTCTTCTCCGCCATGGCCAACATGGCGCACCGCTTGAAGAATGCGGGCGCGGACGGCCTGGTGCTGTTCAACCGCTTCTATCAGCCCGACTTCAACCTCGAGACGCTGGAGGTGGTGCCGCATCTGGTGCTCAGCACGTCACACGAAATGCGCCTGCCGCTGAGGTGGGTGGCAATTCTCTACGGCCAGGTGGATGTGGACTTCGCGATCACCAGCGGTGTTCACACCGGTGACGACGTGATCAAGGGCATCATGGCCGGCGCACGCGTCGCCATGATGACATCGGCGGTGCTGCAGAACGGGATCGGTCACGTGACCGAGGTGCTGAACGACGTGCACGAGTGGCTGGAAACGAACGAGTACACGTCGGTGGCGCAGATGTGCGGAAGCATGAGCCAGAAGAACGTCGGCGAACGCGCGGCGTTCGAACGCGCCAACTACATGAAGATGCTGCATTCGTGGCACCCGGATCCCACCGGAAAACTGCCGTGAGCGCTTCCCCGCGCTCGTGCCGCCGCGGTTGACTCCCCGCCGATTCTCCGCGCTTTTCCGCTATACTGCGTCTTTGCGCGGGCGTGCCGCCCGCTCTCACCGGTCCTGTGTACAGGTGGAGGCCTCTCATGCACCGTGACACCGAGATTCTTCACGCCGGATACGGAACCCGGGATACCGCCGGTCCCGTCATGGCGGGCCCGCAGTTCTCCAGCACCTATGTTGCACCGGGCGCTCCGTCGGAACATCGCTACACCTATGGCCGCACCGGCAACCCCACCTGGACGGCCTGGGAGCAGGCGCTCAGCATGATCGACGAGGGCGAATCGATTGCGTTCGCCTCGGGGATGGCGGCCATCAATGCGGTGTTCGGCACCGCGCTCAAGCCGGGCGACATTGCCGTTCTTCCCAACGACTGTTACTACACGACGCGCATGGTTGCGTCCGGCTGGTTGCAGTCGATCGGCGTGGAGGTCCGGATGGCGCCCACACGCGACAACGCGCAGGCCGGCATGCTCGACGGGGCGAGGCTGCTGTGGATCGAGACGCCGAGCAATCCGGAACTGCAGATCGCCGACATCGAATTGCTGGTGCGCGCGGCCCGCAAGCGCGGCGCGCTGGTGGCCATCGACAACACCACCGCCACCGGATATCTGCAGCACCCGATGCGCCTGGGCGTGGACTACGTGGTCGCATCCGACACCAAGGCGCTGACCGGGCACAGCGATCTGATCCTGGGGCACGTCACCGCAAACAATGCCGAGCGCGCGACCGCCCTGCGCGCCTGGCGCACGCAGCACGGCGCCATTCCCGGTCCCATGGAGGTGTGGCTCGCCCACCGTTCGCTGGCCACGCTCCCCCTGCGCTCGGCGCGCCAGTGCGCAACCGCTCTTGAACTGGCCCACATGCTGGCGAAACACACCGCACCCACGGCCGTGCACTATCCCGGGCTGCCTGCACACCCGGGTCACGAGGTGGCGCGCCGCCAAATGGACGCGTTCGGTTCGGTGGTGAGTTTTGATCTCGAGACCCAGCCACGCGCCGAGACCTTCCTGCGCTCGCTGCAGCTGGTGCGCTACGCCACCAGCTTCGGCGGCGTGCATTCCACCGCCGAGCGCCGGGCGCGCTGGGGCGGCGACGCCATCAGCGACGGGTTCATCCGCTTCAGCGTGGGGTGCGAGACACCGGCCGATCTGCTGGACGATGTAAAGGCCGCCCTGGATAGGTTATGATCGTGGCGTGAACGAAACGCTGGTTCGCTTCGTCATTGCATTCCTGATCGGCGCGTTGATCGGTATCGAGCGCGAGAAAGCCAACCGCGAAGAGGGCGATGCCAAAGCCACCGGCCTGCGCACGTTCATTCTCATTTCCCTCTCCGGCGCCGTCGCCGCGTGGCTGTCCGAAGACATGCATGACCCCTGGATCTTCGTGGCCACGGTGGGCGCGTGCGCTCTCTTCATCTTTGCCGGCTACCGCGCGCAACTCACGGTCAGCCCCTCGTCGGTCGGCCTCACGACGGAATTCGCCGCGCTGATCACCTTCCTTCTGGGAGGCGTGGCCCTGTTCGGCTACCCGCACCTCGCGGTGGCTCTGGCGATTGCCACCTCCGCGGTGCTCGCGTACCGGCGCCTCCTGCACCACGTGGTGGAACGCATCGGGTGGGACGACATCTTCGCGGCACTCAAGCTGCTGATCGTCGCCTTCATCATCCTGCCGGTGGTGCCGCACCGCACCGTCGACCCGTGGGGCGTGCTCAATCCCTACGTGATGACGTGGCTCGTCATCCTGATTTCGTCGCTGTCGTTCCTGGGCTATGTGATCACACGCTGGCTTGGTGCCGGGCGCGGCACAGTGATCACCGGACTGGCGGGAGGTCTCGTTTCATCCACCGCCGTGTCGCTTTCGCTCGCGCGCCGCAGCCACGATGAAACGTCGGCCGGCGCGGCGGCAACGCTGGCGGCGGGAATCCTGTACGCGTGGGCGGTGATGTGTGCACGCATCGTCGTCATGTGCATATTCGTAAACATGACGCTGGCGCGTGCGCTCGTGCTTCCCATGAGCATCCTGGGTGTCATCGCCACGGCGGGTGCGCTCTACAATCAGCGCGCCGGTGTGCGCCTGAAGACGACGGACGATTCGCTGCAACTCAAGAACCCGTTCAGCCTCACATTCGCCATCAAGTTCGCGCTCCTGTTCACCGCCATCGCGCTGCTGGTCAACCGCGCCCAGGTTCTGGTGAGTACGGGCGCCGTCTACGTGGTGGCGGCGCTCGCGGGCCTGACCGACGTCGATGCCATCACGCTCTCCATGGCCCGCGGTCACAGCGCCACGGACACGGCGGTGATCGCCATCACGGTGGCGGTGGTGTCCAACACGGTGGTCAAGATGGGGCTGGTGGTCTGGGCGGGTAACCGCTCGATGGTGGGCCGGATGCTGCCGGCCACCCTGGCCACCATCCTGGGGGCGGCCGCTTTCGTGCTCTGGCGCTTCCACTAGGCCGGAGGTGCGGGGTCCGGGCCTCCCTCCTCTTATAGCTCCCCTTGACAGATCCGGCCAAAACCGATAAAGAGTAATTAGCATCTTCTTTTCTTCTTTTGAACCCTGAGGCTCTGGGAGCCGGTCCCTCCAAACCGGGGGTGCGTCTTGCGAATCGAAGCATGGGTCGTTCACCGGCCCGGCGAACCGATGACCTGGGAATCCCGCGACGAGGCGCTCGCGCGCGGCGAAGTGTGGGTCCGCATCGCCGGATGCGGCGTATGCCATACCGATCTCGGCTACTACTATGACGGTGTCCCCACCCGCCATCCCTTCCCCCTGACCCTCGGCCACGAGGTCAGCGGCGTGGTGGTGGAAGCGGGCGAAGGCGCGGATGCGTGGGTGGGCCGGCGGGTCGTGATTCCCGCGGTCATCCCCTGCGGTACATGTGACGCCTGCCGCGATGGTCACGGATCCATCTGTCCGAAGCAGGTGTTCCTCGGATGCGACGTGCACGGTGGTTTCGCGACGCACGTCAAGGTGCCGGCGCACGGCCTGTGCCCGGTTCCCGATCTGGAAGATCCACGCGTCAATCCCGGCCGGCTCGATCTGGCTGCTCTGTCCGTCGTGGCCGACGCCGTGTCGACGCCGTACCAGGCCATTGTTCGCAGCGGTCTGCGCGAGGGAGACCTCGCCGTGTTCGTGGGCGTGGGCGGTGTGGGGGGATTCGGCGTACAGGTAGCCGCGGCCATGGGTGCGCACGTGGTGGCGATCGACGTCGACGACACACGGCTCGCAACCATGTCGAAACATGGAGCGGAACTCACGGTGCGCGCCGATCAGGAGTTCAAAGCGTTGCGCGGCGCGATTCGCGACTTCGCGGGCACACACCGGATTCCCACGTGGCGGCAGAAGATCTTTGAAACGTCGGGAACCGCCGCCGGGCAGGCCACGGCCTTCGGGCTGCTCGGCCACGGCGGATACCTCAGCATCGTGGGTTTCACCACCGCCAAGACCGACGTCCGCCTGTCCAACCTGATGGCCTTCGATGCCACCGCACAGGGCAACTGGGCCTGCCTTCCCGAGCACTACCCCGCGGTGGTCGATCTGATACTATCGGGCCGCATCGCCATCGAACCATTCATCGAGCGACGCCCGTTGTCGTCAATCAACGAAACCTTTGAAGCGGTTCATCACCGGCGCACCACGCGCCGCGTCGTTCTCATTCCCGAGGCATAGACCATGGAACTCAAGGACCACGATCTCTCACGCAACGGCTTTGCCGGCATTCTCTACGAAGAGATGCCCATCTACAAACCGGACCGCAGTGTGGTGGACGGACTGCACGCGGTACGAATCACGCTCGACAACCCCCGGCAGTTCAACTCCTACACGACGGACATGGTCAAAGGCGTCATTCTGGGAATGCGGCGTGCGTCCAACGATCGTGCGTGCGTCGCGGTGGTGTTCACCGGCGCCGGAGACAGGGCGTTCTGTACGGGCGGCAACACCGCGGAGTACGCCGAGTACTATGCCGGTCATCCCGAGGAATACCGGCAGTACATGCGTCTGTTCAATGACATGGTCAGCGCCATTCTCGCCTGCGACAAGCCCGTGATCTGCCGCGTCAACGGCATGCGCATCGGCGGAGGCCAGGAGATCGGCATGGCCTGCGATTTTTCCATCGCCCAGGACATGGCCCTGTTCGGCCAGGCCGGACCCCGCCACGGGTCGGCCCCCGACGGTGGCAGCACCGACTTTCTTCCGCTGTTCGTGGGCGTGGAAGCGGCGATGGAAAGCTGTACGGTTTGCCAGCCGTGGAGCGGACACAAGGCCCTCCGGCTGGGCCTGCTGACGCGGCTGGTGCCGGCACTCAAGATCGACGGCGCCTTCGTGCCCAATCCGCTGGTCGTCACGGACCGGTACGTGGATGCCACCGGCCGGATCGTGTACGGTGAACGCCGGGAGGGCGACGACCTGGCGCGCGGCAAGGAAATGCTCGCCCGTGGCAGCATGGATCTCTCGCAACTCGATGCCGAAGTGGATGCGTTCGTTTACGGGCTGGCGATGACGATGCCCGGCTGTCTCACCAAAACCATCGAGAGCGTGCGCAAACACAAACTGCTGCACTGGGATCGCAACCGTGAAACCAACCGGGCATGGCTCGGGTTGAATATGATGACGGAGGGACGCGCGGGCTTCCGCGCCTTCCACTTCGGCCCCAGGAACAACCGCGAAGTCGATTTCCTGCTGTTGCGGCGACGGCTTGCGGAGGGACGCGGATGGGACGAAGCGCTGATCGATGAAATCCAGCCGCACGCGCTCGAGGAACCGAAGGCGCGCTAGGAGGACACATGAATCCGGAGGCCGCAAGAAGCAATACGGTGGTGAGAGTCGAATCCCTGGAGGGGGGCGCCGTCCGGCTCGCCCGGCTCAACACGCCGAAAGCCAACGTACTCGATCGCACCAAGATCGACGCCCTGACCGCCCTGTTCGAAGACGCGGGGCGGGATCCCAACCTGAAAGCCATCATCATCGAGGGCGAAGGTCCCAACTTCTCGTTCGGAGCCAGCGTGCAGGAACACCTGCCCGACGCCTGCGGGGCCATGCTTTCCTCCTTCCACTCCCTGTTTCGCGCCATCCTCGATGCATCCGTTGTCACGCTGGCGGCGGTGCGCGGCCAGTGCCTGGGCGGGGGACTGGAGCTGGCGGCATTCTGCAATCGCGTATTCGCGTCCGAGGACGCGCGCCTCGGACAACCGGAGATTCAACTGGGCGTGTTCGCGCCCGTGGCATCCGCCATTCTTCCCGACCGAATGGGACGCGGCGCAGCGGAGGATCTGTTGCTCTCCGGCCGCAGCATCACCGCGGCGGAAGCGCTGCGCGTGGGACTGGTCGATGAAGTGGTCGCGGATCCCGGCGACGCAGCGCTGGCCTACGCGCGCACCCATCTGGTGCCACGTTCGGCGTCCAGCCTGCGCCTGGCCGTGAAAGCGGCGCGCTACGCGTTCGCGGAACAGTTCGGCCGCAACCTGGCGGCGCTCGAAAGCTGTTACCTCGACGATCTCATGAACACCGCCGACGCCGAAGAAGGCCTACGCGCATTCCTGGAGAAACGCACACCATCATGGAAGAACCGCTGAAACATAACGGCATTTCCGTCGCGAGCGTAATGGAGCGGGCGGAAGCGATCTATCGTGACCGCAGCCTGGGCGAGGTACGCGCCTGGAAATCGCGCACCGGCGGCCTCGCCATCGGTTTCATGCCCGTGTACATTCCGCGCGAACTCCTGCACGCGCAGGGCGTGCTGCCGGTGGGCATCATGGGCGGCGGCGACGATCTGGAGATCATTCGCGGTGACGCCTACTACCAGTCCTACATCTGCCACATCCCGCGCAGCACCATCGAGATGGGCCTGAACGGAACCCTCGACTGCCTGGACGGCATGATCTTCCCCGCCACCTGCGACGTGATCCGCAACCTCTCCGGGATGTGGCAGATGCAGTTTCCCGGCAAGCTGTCGCGCTACTTCGACGTCCCCCAGAACTTCGACCGCGAGCTGGGCGGGAGTTTCTATCGTCGCGAACTGGAGGACCTCTCACACGAACTCACGGCACGCGGCGCGCGACCACTGGAAGACGATGCGTTGCGCACCTCGATTGCGACCTACAATCGCAGCCGCCACCGCGTCGAGTCGCTGTTCGACCTGCGGCGGCGTGAACCCTGGAAGATCCCCACGCACGAACTCTACCTGTTGCTGCGCGCCGGCCAGGTGATGCCGGTCGAGAACTTCACGGCCATGCTCGACACCTACATGGCGGCCGTCGCGGCCGACACGTCGCGCCAGCCCATGGATCAGGCGCGCGTTCTGCTGACCGGTTCGTTCTGCGAGCAGCCGCCGCTCGGGCTCATCAAGACCCTGGAGCGCTCGGGTTGCTACATTGTGGACGACGACTTCGTGCTCGTGCACCGCTCGCTTCGCCGTGACATCACCGTCGACGGCGATCCGATGGAGAATCTGGTGCGCGCGTTCATCGACGACGGCGTGGCAAGCCCCGTGCGCTACATCGCCGAGCACGAGAAGGGCGCCGAACTGGTGGCCCGCGTCAAGGCGTGCGCGGCCGAGGGTGTCATCTACTGTTCCGCGAGCTTCTGTGATCCGGCGCTGCTCGACCAGCCCATGACCATCCGGGCTCTGGAGCGGGCCGGTATCCCCTATACGGCGTTCAAGTTCGCCGAAAACAACGGGCAATTCCAGGTAATCCGCGAGCAGTCGGGCACGTTTGCGGACTCGATCAAACTCTGGAGCGAGGCGTAACATGGCACAAAAGACCACGGTGCAGAAGGAAGACAGTCAGCTGCGACAGAAGACCATGATCGCGGAGCATTACACGCGGCTCGCGAACGCGCCCGATACCGGCGAGAAGAACGTTTACACGTTCGTGCCGGGCAATCTCACCGAACTGGTGCGCAGCTTCGACCTGCTGCCGGTGTTGCCCGAAATCAACGCGCTGCAGTCCGCCATGCGCGGGAAGTCGCGCGATTACATCGCCATTGCGGAAAAGATGGGACACTCCGAGGACGTGTGCACGTACGTGAAGTGCGACCTGGGGATGATGAAATCGGGCAACGTCGGCCCGACGGGCCAACGCCTCCCCAATCCGGACCTGCTACTGCTCTCCTACACCGGCTGTTTCACCTTCATGAAGTGGTTCGAGATCCTGCGCGAGGAGTATGACTGCCCGGTCGCCATGCTGCACGTTCCCTACCAGGCCGACGGGGTGATTACCAACTCCATGCGCGACTACGTGGTCGGCCAGCTGCGCGACAAGGTGATTCCGATGCTCGAGGAGGTGTCGGGCCGGCGCTACGACGAGGACCGGTTGCGTGAGATGCTGGCGCGTTCGGCGCGCGCCGAAGACGACCTGGTGGCCGTGCTGAATTCGGCGCGCCATCGCCCCTCGCCCATCGACGCCTACTTCGGCGGTGTGTACTACATCGGTCCCATCTTCACGGCGTTCCGCGGAACCGAGGACGCCGTGGAGTATTACCGGTTGTTGCGCGCGGAAGTGGAACAGCGCGCGCGCCAGAACCTGGGCCCGGTAACGCCGGAGGGCCCCATGACGCGCGAGCGCTTCCGCCTGGTGGTCGAAGGCCCGCCCAACTGGACCAGTTTTCGTGATTTCTGGAAGATGCTGGCGGACGAGGGCGCCGTGGTGGTGGCGTCGACATACACCAAAGTGGGCGGCGTATACGACATGGGTTTCCGTCACGATCCCGATCGTCCGCTCGAGACCCTGGCGGAGTACTGCATGGGCTGCTACACCAACCTCTCGTTGCCGCGGCGCGTCGACATGCTGGTGCGCTACATCGAGGACTTCGACGCCGACGGACTGCTTATCAATTCCATCAAGAGCTGCAACT
>OBLQ010000315.1_pt1 | contig 18225 bp, 14 predicted proteins | sample 1519881 | NCBI WGS metagenome assembly OBLQ01 (sample SAMN01911456, study PRJEB22533) | soil metagenome | biome: Soil | place: Malaysia | collected 2012-04-30 | depth DG_metagenome m | reverse complement strand
GATCATATGCCGACACCGAAAGTGAATATCTGGTACGGATGGGTGCCCGACCGTCCCGATTATCGGGACAGACTCTACGCCGCCATTGCAGCGCCGCCGAAGAAGCTGCCGTCAAAAGTGGATTTGCGCCCGGGCTGCTCGCCCGTGGAAAATCAGGGACAGCTCGGCAGCTGCACCGCGAATGCGCTCGTCGGAAACCTGGAGTTTCTCGAAAAGAAAGCCGGCCACAGCGTGAACGATCTGAGCCGATTATTCATTTACTACAACGAACGCGTGATGGAAGGCACCATCGGCGAGGACGCTGGCGCCATGATCCGCGACGGCGTCAAATCGCTCGTCAAGCTGGGCGTTTGCGCTGAGAAACTCTGGCCGTACAACATCGCGAAATTCACCAAGAAGCCGTCGCGGGCGTGCTACAGACAGGGCGCCGATCATCAAGTCACTTCCTATCACCGAATCATCGGGCTGCAACAAATGAAACAATGCCTCGCGGAAGGGTACCCGTTCGTTTTTGGTTTTTCCGTCTATGAGGGATTTGAGTCCGCGCAAGTGGCGCGAACCGGAAAGTTAAACCTGCCCAAGCCAAGTGAAAAGCAACTTGGCGGCCATGCCGTGATGGCCGTGGGCTATGACGAGCCGGCGAAGCGCTTTCTCGTCCGCAACTCCTGGGGAGCGGATTGGGGCATGAAGGGCTATTTCACGATGCCCTACGATTACATTGCGAACGACAACCTCGCGGACGACTTCTGGACCCTCCGCGCGTTTGAGAACGAGTAGATACCTCATGACTATTCAACGGACAACGGTTTCAACGAAAAGAACAACCGCCGAAGTAGGCTCCAACTCGACGGCGTGGTCATCGCCACAGAACCGCAGCTCGCGGCTGCTTCAACGCGAATGCGCCTGCGGCAAGCGCACGAACGGTGGCGAGTGCGCTGAATGCGTGGAAAAGAAAGGGATGCTACAGCGTAAACCTCGGCACTCGGGACTCAGCGCTCAGGACTCGGAACAAGTTTCCCCGATTGTCCACGACGTGTTGCGCTCGCCCGGGCAGCCGCTTGAGCCCGCCACCCGCGCGGCGATGGAACCGCATTTTGTGGGCGACTTCGGCCGCGTCCAAGCCCGAGGGGCACAGCCGGCCTCCGAAGCGCTGATCATCGGGCCATCGCGCGACCCCTTGGAGCTAGAGGCCGAAAGCCAAGCGAACCGTGTCGATCAAACGATGGCAGGGGCGATACCGGGCCGCAGCCGTTATGACTTCAGCCAAGTGCGCGTCCATCACGATGCCAAGGCCGCCGAGTCGGCGCGCGCAGTCGACGCGCGGGCCTATACCGTGGGCCGCGACATCGTGTTCGCTGCGGGGCAGTATGCGCCACATAATGCGGCGGGGCGGCGTCTACTCGCGCATGAATTGACCCATGTCGTGCAGCAGTCGGTGGGTGGGTCTGCGACGATTGCCCAACGGCAGGGCGCCGGCAATCAGAACCAGGCGCCGGTAGTGGTTGCACCCGTGGCGCCGAACAAGACACAACAGAAAATGATCGATGACGCGCGCCGCGCCGCGGCAATTCGGACCCAAGTAGCGATGTTCAGGGCAAGCGGCATCGAGGGGGCTATGTGGGACCACGAGGCCCGTCGGCTGGCGCAGATTAAGTTCGACTGGCCCAACCCGAATATGGAACAGATCAGCGGGATATTGGGCAACATGGGCGCGGGGCTGGTGACTGTCGATGTCAAGGTGGCCGGTGCGGGCGACGCTGAATGCGGCTCGCGCAGTGGCTATGTGCGCGGTCACCGGCCGCCTATCGTCCTCTGTCCCGCTTTCTTCACTGATCCCAGCGGCAACGAGGGGCGCATTCGTACCATGGTCCATGAGATGGCGCACGTGGTAGGGGTCGGCGATGCGAGCGTGGGCGAACAATACTTCCCGGTGTTCGACTGCGATTCGCCGGGTGCCTTCGAGTCGGCCGATTCCTGGTCCAACTACGTCCACTGCCTGAGTGGTCAGACACCCGATAAGCCAGTGACCATCACTGGTACTCCGCGTGGAGGCGGGGGACGGCAGACCACGCCAACGCCGGGAGGCAGGCAGTGAGCACCTTCCCTGGTTCTCCCTACATTCTCAAAGGCGGCATCGTGCTGATCGATCCGACGACAGCCGCGGTGCTGCGTATCATCGCGTTGCAGTACAACCCCGATACCGTGACGCGCACGCTCCAGGTGCAAGCGGTGGGGGGGGAAGGCGACCGTCTGGAAGCGCTCCGCTTGAAGGGGCCGCCCAACGAAACCATCAAGCTCGATGCGGAAATCGACGCGGCGGATCAACTCGAGTTCCCGGACGAAAATCGCACCACGACCCGGCTCGGCATCTTTCCGCAGCTGGCGGCGCTGGAGACCATCGTGTATCCCACTAGTGCCCAACTGGAATCGAACAACAGCCTGGCGCAAGCAGGGACTTTGGAGATCTCGCCGGCAGAAGCGCCGCTCTCGCTCTTCATCTGGAGCAAAACCCGGATTCTCCCGGTGCGCATCACGGAATTCAGCATTACCGAAGAGGCGTTCGACGTGGCGCTCAACCCGATTCGCGCCAAAGTGAGTCTCGGAATGCGCGTGTTATCGGTGAACGACCTGGGCTTTGACCATAAGGGTGGCAACCTTTTCATGGCGTACCTGAAAAACACCTCGGTCCCGGCGGCGCGCTGTCCACCTTGGGCATTACGGGGGTCCCCTAATGAACTTTTTAATTGCACCCAGCAGCCGCTACTACAACGTGGGCACGCTCACTCTTGAAGACCGAAACGGCAAAAAGACCGTATACCTCGAGCGCCGTTTCGCGCCCGCGCCGGAGCGGTTCACCTTATTGCGCTTGCACACGGTCAAGCAGGGCGACCGTCTGGACAACGTCACCGCGCAGTACCTGGACGATCCGGAACAGTTCTGGCGCCTGTGCGACGCGAACCGCGCGCTGCGGCCGGACGAGCTGATCGAGACGCCGGGCCGCCCGTTGCGCATTACCTTACCGGAAGGGATCCCAGGGACGCCCAATGCTTAGAGGCATTCATCTCACGCTTCTCATTGGTCCGGCGGTGCCGATCCCCGCGCCGCAGTCGGTCATGGATGCGGTTACCGGTGTGCAGGTGACCAGCGGAAAAGACCAGAGCGGTTTTCAGATCACATTTGCCGTGAGCAAAAAATCGCCATTGCTCACAACCATGCTTCCCGCCGGCTACTTCGACCCAGTCGTCACGCGGGTGATCATCATTGTCACCCTGGGTGGCATACCGAACGTCTTGATGGACGGCATCGTGACGCGGCAGGAGCTGCAGCCCAGCAACGAGCCGGGTCAATCCACGCTCACCGTTACCGGTGAAGACCTCAGCGTGCTCATGGATGTGGTGCAAAAAATATTTTCTTATCCGGCCATGCCCGAAGTCGCGCAGATCTATGCGGCGCTGGCGCCTTATGCCGCATTGGGCGTGGTGCCGGTGGCGATTCCACCCATCATCTCGGTGCTGCGCATACCCACCGAAGGGTGGGACACCCAGTTCACCACCGATTTGCAGTTCATCAAAGGGCGCGCCTCGGACTGCGGGTACGTGTTTTATGTGGAGCCGGGGCCGCTGCCCGGTCAGAGCATCGCCTACTTCGGGCCCGACATTCGGATCCCGGTTCCGCAGCCGGCGCTGAATGTGAATATGGATGCGCACAGCAACGTCGAGTCATTGAGCTTCTCGCTCGATGGGCTCGCGAAAAAAGTCCGCATCTTCACGATCCTGGATCCGATTACACACAAGATCCCAATCCCGATTCCCGCGCCCAACGTCAACGCGTTCAAGCCGCCTTTGGGGTTGCGGCCAACGCCACCGGCCAAGATCGAGTTTGCGGACGACGTCGCGCAAATGGACCCGACCGAGGCCGCGCGCAGCATCCTCGCCTACTTCATGAACAACTCCGAGGCGATCAGCGGCAACGGCACGCTGGACGTAATGCGCTACGGGCGGGTGCTGCGCTCGCGCATGCTGGTCGGGGTGCGCGGCGCGGGCCTGGCGTATGACGGGCTGTACTACGTCGATAGCGTGACCCACGACATCAAGCGGGGCGAATACAAGCAGAGCTTCAGCTTGTCGCGCGATGGCTTGATTTCGAATACGCCGAGGCTGGTGGCATGAGCGACGAAAAAAAATACTGGGGCAAATACCGGGGGACCGTGATCAACAACATCGATCCCGAACTGCGTGGGCGCCTCCAGGTCATGGTGCCGGACGTCACCGCGGTGCTGCCTTCGACTTGGGCGGAGGCCTGCGCGCCGCTGGCGGGACCGACGGGGCCGCCCATGGGCGTGTATTTGGTGCCGCCGATTGGCGCCGGTGTGTGGGTTGAATTCGAACACGGTGATCCCAATCGCCCGATCTGGGTCGGCTGCCGCTGGGGATCACAGACCGATGTGCCGACGATTGCCCATGCCGGCCTGCCGGTGTCGCCGAGCATCGTGCTGCAGACCGCGGGCCAGAATCTGGTCGTCATCAGTGACGTGCCCGGCCCGGCGGGGGGGATCATGTTGCGTAGCGGCGCCTCGACGGTGCTTATCAACCAGACGGGAATTTCACTGGTCGCGCCCAAGGTGGAAATCACCGCGGCGGCGATCAATCTAGTCGGAATCACCGACGTGAACCAAGGCGCGCTGAAGGTGACCTGAAGGAGCCATGCATGCCGGGATTCATTCTTCATATAGGGGCCGCGGTGCAATGCGTGCACGCCGGCGTCGCTCAGCCGCTAACGGTCAACCCGCGAGTGACGGTATCGGGGCAGCCCATCGTCACCGTGGCGAATACTTACACCGTTGCCGGCTGTACATTTCCGGCGATGACCAGCGGCGCGCCGCCGTGCGCCACGGCGCAGTGGACGAGCGGGGCCCTCCGGGTAACCTCCATCGGACAGCCGGTGGTCGTCCAGAGCAGCACGTCCACCTGTGTGCCCACCGGCACGCCACTGCTCATCGTCGCGACCCAGCCGCGCGTAAGCGCCATGTGAGATGACCATGAATATTGATTATCCCTTCCACTTCGATAACCGCGGTCGAACCGCTGCCACCGACGACAGCGATCATGTGCGCGACATGATCGAGCAACTGCTGTTTACCAGTCCCGGCGAGCGTGTGAATCGGCCTGATTTCGGCAGCGGCTTGATGCAAATGGTGTTCGCGCCGAATAATCCGGAATTGGCCGCCGCCTTGCAGTTCACGCTGCAGGCCGCGCTCAACCGCTGGCTGGGCGACATCATCGAAGTGCGGGCACTGGAGGTGTCGAGTGTGGACGCGCGTCTGAAGGTGGACTTGACCTACGCCTTACGCAAAACCGGCGAAACCCGCACCGACACGTTTGAGCGAGGTGTCACATGACCGCCGCACTTGCCTGTCGCGTCTCCGAGCGCCGCAAGAAGCTGTTCGGAAACCCGAATTGGAACGGCATTGATTTCGTCGAGGTTTCGCAGGACCAACTTTCGCTATGCGTACACTTTTTCGGTCAGGTGCCTGAGGGCGTGACTCTGGAGAACATCTGCATCGAAGGCGGGCGACGCATTCGCGGCATCCAAGCGATCCACGTGGAGATCGAACGCGCCGACGATCCGGAATTGGACGATTGCCTGCGCGTCACGCTCGACAAGTTTGGCGATTTTTCCATCTATCGCTTATGCCTGGTGGAGAAAGTCGTTCCGAGCATCGACACAACGGTAAGGGCAGGGCGCGGTGCAGCGAGCGCATCCGGCTATCAACCCCTCTCCGGCATCGATCCACGTTATTCCTGCGTGTGCTTCAGCTTCAAGGTGGAGTGTCCGAGTGATCTCGATTGCAAGCAGGACACTTCATGCCCGCCCGAGGTCCTGCCCACACCGGAGATCAACTACCTCGCCAAGGACTACGCGAGTTTTAAGCAGCTGATCTACGACCGCCTCGCGTTGATCGTGCCCGATTGGCAGGAACGACACGTGCCCGATATCGGCGTCACCTTGGTAGAGTTGCTCGCCTACGTCGGCGATTACCTGAGCTACTACCAGGATGCAGTGGCCACGGAAGCCTATCTCGACACCGCGCGCCAGCGCATCTCCGTCCGTCGCCACGCACGGCTGGTCGACTACCACATGCACGAGGGCAACAACGCGCGTGCCTGGGTCACGGTCTGTACCCAGACCGACCTGGAACCCATCAAGGCCAGCGCTCTCTATTTCATCACCGGGTTTCACGGGATCAAGGCGGCCAGCGGCCGAGTGGTGAAGCAGGGCGACCTCAATGACGTGCCTATCAGTTGGTACGAAGTGTTCGAACCGCTGGTCGCTGATCCGAATGTTGAATTCAACTTCCGCGCTGCGCACTGTGAGATTCCGTTCTACACCTGGGGCGACCTGGAGTGCTGTCTGCCGAAAGGTGCCACGCGGGCTACGCTGCTCGACGAAGCCGCGCCGCCGGTGATCACTGCCAATTCCACGCAGGTAAAACGCGTCCTGGATTTACATGTCGGCGACGTGCTGATCTTCGAAGAAGTGCTCGGCGCCACCACCGGCAATCCGGCGGACGCCGACCCGGCCCATCGCCACGCCGTGCGCCTGACTAAGGTCACGCCATCCGTTGACGGCCTCCTTAACCGGCTGGTTTTGGAAATCGAATGGGCGGTGGAAGATGCGCTGCCGTTTTCCCTCTGCCTCTCGGTGCGTTTGCCCGCGCCGGACTGCGGACGCATCGATGGCGTCAGCGTCGCGCGCGGCAATGTGGTGCTGGTCGATCACGGTCGCAGCGTCGGCGAAGGCGTCGGCCCGGTGCCCGTCGGCGAGACGATCGGCGAGTGTGCCTGCGATGGCAGCGTGATCGAGAACAGCACCCGGCCGGAACGCTTCTACCCTGCGCTCGGCGGCGGACCTCTTACCTTCGCCCAGCCCTTGCCTGCAGATGCGCCCGCGTCGAATGTGATGGTGCAGGACCCGCGTCTCGCCTTACCTGCTGTCTGGCTGCAGGAATACGTCGGCGGTGTGGAAACGGGATGGACGTGGACCGCCCAGTACGACCTGCTCAACAGCAGCGGCGATGATCGCTATTTCGTTGCCGAGATCGACGACGACGGTGCCGCCCACCTGCGCTTCGGCGACGGCAATCTCGGCCGTCTCCCAGACGCTGGGACCACGTTCCAAGCACACTACCGATTGGGCAACGGACCGAGCGGAAATGTCGGCCGGGAAGCGATCGGCTACCTCGTGCTGCGCGAGGGCTCGCTGAGCGCCGACAGCATCGAACCGCGCAATCCCATGCCAGCGCAAGGCGGCACTGCATCCGAGCCCATGGCCGAGGTCAAGCTTTTTGCGCCGGGCGCGTTTCGCGCGCAACGCGAGCGTGCGATCACCGCAGACGACTACGCGGAACTCGCGCAAAACAACCCACAAGTGCAACGCGCGGCGGCGGAACTGCGCTGGATGGGCAGCTGGTATGAAGCTCACGTGGCCATCGACCCCTGGGGAACCGAGACTGCTGACGCCGCGCTGCTTGATGCTGTCGCGGCGTATCTTTTCAAGTACCGGCGCATGGGGCACGACTTGGCCGTGGTGCCGGCGAAGTACGTGCCGATCGAAGTCTCGATGGAAGTATGCGTGCTGCCGGACCATGCGCGCGGCGCGGTCAAGGCGGAACTGCTAAAGGTGTTCAGCAACCGGCGTTACGCGGACGGCACGCTCGGTTTCTTCCATCCGGACAGGCTGACCTTCGGCGAGGGCGTGTACGTGTCGCGCCTGATCACCGCGGCACAACAAGTTACCGGCGTGGACACCGTGCGCTTGCTTAAGCTGGTCCGGCTCGACCAGAGCGCAGTTCCCCGCCTGGCAACCGCGGGAACGACCCCTCGGGTGCCGGACAGCGGCGTGCTGACCATGGCGGCGACGGAGATCGCACAACTCGATAACGATCCCAGCTTTCCCGAAAACGGCAAGCTCGAATTCATCCTCCGAGGTGGCTTATGAATCAGGGTTGCACGAGCCATTGCTCCTGTCCGATGCCTCAGCCCTGCGACTGCTGCCGCGGCCCGCGCGTAGTCACGCCGTTGCCGATCTACAACCGGCCCGGTCTAAGTCAACTGAGCTATCGCGTCGGCACCTATGCGACATTCTTTGAAACCATGCAGGCGCGCCTGTCGAGCACGGACTATCCGGAGCTTGCCGCGCTCCGCACCAGAGAAAAATCGGATCCAGCGATCGCGCTGCTTGACGCCTGGTCCACCATCGCCGAGGTGCTGACCTTTTATCAGGAACGCATCGCCAACGAAGGCTACCTGCGCACCGCCATCGAGCGGCGTTCCATCCTCGAACTCGCGCGTCTTATCGGCTACGCCCTGCGGCCCGGCGTGGCATCCAGCGTTTATCTCGCCTATTCACTGGCCAAAGACTCGGAACCGGTAACGATCCCCGAAGAGGCGCGCGCCAACAGCATTCCAGGGCCGGGCGAACAGATGCAGGCATTTGAAACATCAGAGGCGCTCGAAGCGCGTGTGGAATGGAACAGCATTAAGCCACGGCTGTCGCAGCCGCAAACCTCCTCGTCGATCGCCGACGACGGACTCTACCTGAAGGGCACAGCAACCAAGCTCAAGGCCGACGATCCGCTACTCATCGACTACGCCGACGGGGCCGGACTGCAGCTCGTGCGCATCGAATCGGTGGAAGAGGACAGTAAGAACGATCGCACACGCGTCCGCTTGCGCGCAAAGACTGCAAGCAAGGCCGTAGCCGCAATGATCGAACGGTACAGCGACCTGCAGCTTTTCGGTGTCTCAGCCGATGCCGCCACGACGAAGCGCGTACTGAAGATCATCCAGGATATCGGTGGCGCGGCGGCCGGCGGCGACGCCGCACTTGCGGCGCACCTCGATGCGACGGCTGGGCCGGCGCTGGCAGCGGAGCTCACCAAAGCCCAGGCCGGCCACTTTAGCAAGATTGTCCCCTGGCTAGAGGGCTTGACCGCTGATTTGAAGCGACTGCGCGCGCGCATCGGGGCGGTTGCCCCGGCGAGTGCGACTGCGCCCGAAGCCGCGGCCATGGCGCAAGCCGGCATCCTGGGCGGTCTGGTCAACAAGCTCGCGCTTCCACCCTCGGTACCGCCGGCCAGCGCGAAACAGCTGTCACGCAACGTCGCCACCGTTTTCGGGAACCAGGCGGACACGGTGCCGCGCTTGCTTACCCTGATCCAACCGGCACTGCAGAATATTTTTTATGCGTCGTGGAAAAGCCTGCCGCCGCCGCGGGCGCAGCAGATCGCGGTGTACGCGCTGCGTGTGGCCGCAGCCCCGTTCGGACACAACGCGCCGCTGCGGCAGACCGGCTTCGACAACTCCGACAGGGTCAAACGCGCTACGTTCGGGGAGTGGCTGATCAATGATCCTTGGAATACGTCAACCGACCAGGGATCCACGCCCCCGGTCATCACGCTCAGCGCGTCCGCCGCCGCGGCGACGCCGGACTACCATCGGCCCCATGTCCTCTATCTCGACAATGACTACGATATCGCGCCGGACAGTTACGTGGCAATCGAAAAAACGGACGCGACCATCATTACCCAGGGCGAAGTGACGCACCGGTCTCTCGTGGCCTACGGGTTATCGGGCAAGACCGTAAGGTTCGACCTGCCGCCCGCGTCACCGTGGATTACGGAGAAATCGACTGATTTCACGCCCGTGCGCACGACGCGGGTCTACGCGGCCAGTGAGAATCTGCCTTTGGCAGATGAACCGATCCGTGACGTGGTCGCTGGCGCCGCACTTGAACTGGGCGACGTATACGAGTCTCTGCAGCCGGGACGCTGGCTGATCGTCTCCGGCGAGCGTGCAGACATCACTTCGGGCGACGTGGCGGCGTCCGGCGTAAAAGCAGCGGAGTTGGTGATGCTCGCCGCCGTAACCCAGAAGATACGCCAGGAAGACAACGAGCCGGTGGCCGGCGACACGCTCCACACCTCTATCACTCTGGCTAAACCCCTGGCCTATCAATACAAGCGCGACACGGTGACCATCTACGGCAACGTAGTCAAGGCGACCAACGGCGAGACCCGACAAGAAACGCTCGGTGGCGGCGATGGGACTCAGGCGCTGCAAATGTTCACGCTCAAGCAATCGCCGCTGACGTATGTTTCCGCGCCCACGGCGGCGGGCGTCACGAACACCTTGCAAGTGCGCGTGAACGATGTCGAATGGCATGAAACCGAGAGCCTTGCGGGGCTTGGCGCCGGTGATCGCAAATTCATCACGCGCACCGATGACGATGGCAAAACCAGTGTGATTTTCGGCAATGGCGTGCATGGCGCGCGGCTGCCCACCGGGCAGGAGAACGTGAAGGCGACTTACCGCAACGGCCTCGGCAAGCCCGGCAACGTAAGAGCGGGCCAGATTTCGCTCCTCAATACGCGGCCTTTGGGTGTAAGCGAGGTCATCAACCCGATTCGCGCCTCGGGCGGCGCGGACAGGGAAAGTCGCGACCAGGCGCGCAAGACCGCGCCGCTTGCGGTGATGGCGTTGGATCGCCTGGTGTCGACGCAGGACTACGCCGACTTCTCGCGGACATTCGGCGGCATTGGCAAGGCCGCCTCGGCGCGTCTCAGCAATGGTCGGCAGCAACGCGTTTACGTCACCATCTCAGGAGTAGATGACATCCCCATCGACGAGACCTCCGACCTTTATCACAACCTGTTTGACGCCCTGCATCGCTACGGCGATCCCTACCTGCCGATCACCCTCGCCGTGCGCGAGCGCTTGGCTCTGATCGTCAGCGCAAACGTCCGGACCGATTCCGACTACCGGTGGAATACGCTGGAGCCGAAAATTCGCAGCGCGGTGCTACAAGCCTTCAGCTTCGATGCTGTGGACCTGGGCCAAGATCTCCTGCTCGCCGATGCGATCAAGGCGATTCAGGCCGTTCCGGGCGTCACCTATGTCGATGTCGATGTGTTTGACACCATCTCCGAGGCGGGGCTGCTCGCCGGATTCGATGCGTCGGCGGCCAGCGGGCTGCAACTGCGCGACCGCATCGACGTCCAGCCCGCTCGCTTCGAGCTCGGCCAGCTGCTTCCGGCGCAGCTTTCCTACCTCGCGGCCGAGGTTCCCGATACGTTGATCCTGCAGGAGATCAAGCCATGAGCCGTTCTGTCGACCGACTTTACGAACTGCTGCCCGTCGTGCAGCGCATGCGCGACGTGGAATACGACTATTCGCTGCGCGCGTTGCTACGGGTGATCAACGAACAGGTCAACGTCGTCGAGGACGACATCACCCGACTCTACGAGAACTGGTTCATCGAGACTTGCGACGACTGGGTTGTGCCTTATATCGGCGATCTCATCGGTTACCGCCCGGTGAGTGAAGCCAGTGACCCCGCCGTGCGCGCAGACACGCCACAGGGGCGACACCGCAACCGCATCCTCATTCCGCGGCGTGAGGTCGCAAACACCATCGGCTTTCGTCGACGCAAAGGGACGCTGGCGCTGCTCGAAGTGCTGGCCAACGAGGTCGCGGGCTGGCCCGCGCGGGCAGTGGAATTCTACGCGTTGCTCAATTGGACCCAGCACATCAACCATGTCCGTCTCGACCGCGCGCGCACCGGCGATCTGCGCCATGGCAGGGCGTTGGATCTTTTGGGAGGGCCTTTCGATTCGATGGCGCACTCGGTCGACGTGCGCCGCGTAATATCGCACCGCCGCGTCGGACGTTACAACATACCCAGCATCGGCGTTTTCGTTTGGCGCCTCAAGGTCTATTCGGTGACGCACGCGCCCGCCTATTGCCTGGAGAGCGCGGGGCCGCAGTGCTTTACGTTCAGCGCGCTCGGGCATGACCAGCCTCTGTACACCAAGGCAGCGGTGGAAATCGAGCCCACACACATCGCCGGCGAGATCAACCTGCCGGTGCCCATCCGGCGGCGCGCGCTGGAGCAGCGCACGAGCGTGCGGCCGCTCAAAACCGACGCTGCAGCCGCTTACTACGGTGAGGGCAAGAGTTTGGTGATTTATGCGCCGGATTGGCCGACCAGAGGGGCGCCGCAACCCGTCGCGCGCGAGAAAGTGATTTCCGCCGATCTTTCCGACTGGCGCTATCGGGCCCAGCGCGGACAGGTGGCCGTGGACCCGGCGCGCGGTCGCATCATATTTCCAGCCGGGCAGCTCCCTAAACGTGGTGTCTGGGTTATGTATCATTACGCTTTCAGCGCGGACATGGGCGGCGGCGAGTACAACCGGGCCTTGTCCCAGCCGTTGGCCCATGCCCTGTACAAGGTGACCAAAAGCCATCCCGCATCCGGCGCCTGCGAAACCATCAACGCGGCGATCGCGGCATGGCGCCAGGAGCAACAAGACCTAGGGCCTGAGCCTTCCAATCCCGCTTCCAAAGAAAAATGGCTGCAGGCCAAGGAGCGACTGCGGGCCGCGGTGGTGGAAATCCAGGATAGCGCCGTGTACAGCGAGCCCATCGTGATCGAGCTGCAAGCGGGAGAAAGCCTGCAAATCCGCGCTGCCAATCGCACGCGGCCGGTGATTCGCATGCTCGACTACATGACCGAGCGACCGGATGCGTTCACGGTTTCTGGCAAAAGGGGCAGTCGCTTTGTTCTCGACGGCGTTATCGTCACTGGCCGCGGCATTCAGATCGCTGGCCCGGACCGCATGGACCGGGAACGCTTCGCCGAAGGTGATTTGTGCGACGTAACGTTGCGCCACGTGACGCTCGTGCCCGGCTGGGGGCTGGAGTGCGATTGCGAACCGCGACGGCCCAGTGAGCCCAGCCTTGAGCTCACGGTAACGGCCGCAAAAATCAAGATCGAGCATAGCATCATCGGTGCGATCCAGGTCGTGGCCGACGAGGTGCAAACCGATCCCGTGGAGATCCGTATCTCCGACAGTATCGTTGACGCTACCAGCGAAACCCGCTCGGCCATCGCCGCCGCGAACCTGCCGCTCGCCTTCGCGGACCTGACCATCCTACGCACGACCGTGATCGGTGAGGTCAACACGCACGCCGTCACTCTGGCGGAAAATTCGATTTTCATGGGCCACATTCTTGTCGCTCGTCGCCAACATGGATGTATACGCTTTTGCTATGTCCTGTCCGGTTCGCGCACGCCGCGGCGCTACCACTGCCAGCCGGAACTGGCGGCGGCAACGATCGAGGAAACCCTGCGCGCTGCGCCGCGCAGCGCCGCCCAACCCCTGCTCACCGACGCGATGATCGCCACGGCCAAGGCACGGGAGGAGGCGCGGGTGCGGCCGCGATTGACCAGCGCACGCTATGGCATGCCCGCCTACTGCCAGCTCGCCTGCGACTGCGCCGACGAGATCAAGCGCGGCGCGGAGGACGAGTCGGAAATGGGCGCGTTCCATGATCTCTATCAACCCCAGCGCGAAGCGAACCTGCGCACGCGTCTGGACGAATACACACCGGCAGGTATGGACGCAGGAATCTTATTTGCGAGTTGAGGTGGGGAATCGGCGTAGCGCCAACACAGTTACGCCAAAGCTCAGATAGGAGAGTCATCATGAAAGGCGATTTCACGCGCAATACCTTCGATGCCGCCAAACACTTTAGCCGCGTGCTTATGCAGCAGGGGCGCACGCAACTGGATGCCGACTGGAATGAGCAAACATCCATTTTGCTGCATTACCTGCGCACGCTGGCGACCGATATCCTCGGCCCCCACGCCGGGCCGGCAGACGCGATGGGTTTTGACGTCATCGGTAAGGACGCGAGCGCGCAGATCGATACCATCGAGCCTGACCCCGCTCGGGCTGCGTTCTTGAAACAGAAGGTCGCGGAAGGCGACGCTGTCATCGGCACCGGGCGCTATTATGTGCATGGCGTGTTGGTCGAGAACCAGCGCGCGATGCTCTACACGGAACAACTCGGCTATCCGTTCTCCGAAGATACGAAGCTGGATAATCTCAAAGGAAAGTCGCTGATCGCCTATCTCGACGTATGGGAAAGGCACATTACCTATGTGCAGGACGACCGCATCCGCGAAGTGGCGCTGGGCGGGCCGGACACCTGCACCCGCGCCCAGGTGGTGTGGCAGCTCAAGGCATGGCTTCGTCCCGCCAATGCTGGACAGTTCGATTGCAGTTCGCTGGAGAGGGCGCTGGCGCGTACTCGTCCGCAACTCAGGGCGCGCGCCAAGTTGGATAAGCCGCCCACCGAGTTGTGCGTGATCTCGCCGGAATCGCGCTATCGGGGCGCGGAGAATCAACTCTATCGCGTGGAAGTGCACAAGAGCGGCCCCGCGACCGCAGACGCGACGAGCGCGACATTCAAATGGTCCCGGGAAAACGGCGCAGTGGTGTTTCCCATCGTCTCGCTCGCCGGAACCACCGTGATCGTCGAGAACCTGGGCCGTGACGAGTGCTTGTCGCTGAAGCCCGGCGACTGGGTGGAAGTGAGCGACGACGACATCGCCATGGGCGAGCAGTCGGGCCCGTTGGCTCAGGTCGATACCGTGGACCGCGATACGTTAACGGTCGCCCTCAAGCTCCCGGTTGACGTCGCGAACCTGCCAACCTACGCCGCCACGGATGCGCCGAGCAAGCATCCGCTGCTGCGGCGCTGGGACCACACCGGTGATCCGGCGGCTTATGGCGGCGCACTTCCGATCACCGAAGCGACGACGCCCGACCAGGGGTGGATTCCGCTGGAGGACGGCGTGCAGATCTGGTTCGCCGGAGGCGGAGATTACCGGGCGGGCGACTATTGGCTGATACCGGCGCGGGTGGCGACTGGCGACGTCGAATGGTCACACGAGGTGAACAGCAATGGCAACCCGAGGCGCGATGGCGACGGCAATCCGATCGCCAAAGCGCAAGAACCTCGTGGGCCGTACCATTATTACGCGCCGCTTTTCCTGTACCGATCGGATGGGAGCCGACAGGATTGCCGTTGCCGCATCAACCATCTACCCTGCGTGAGCTATCCCTACGCGTTCAAGGGCTCGGCCATCGGGGGAGAAAATTTATAAGGCGGTGCCGGCGCGTGCGCGCGGTGTGGTCTTTCTGGAGCAAGCCTTACCAGGCCCATCGCAGTCGCGTCTGGGCGAGCGAAAAACACCACTTGTTGTCGTGGATTCTCTCCACCGAGACCGCGAGGCGCCACTATCGACCCGCTATCCTCCATACCGACGACGCCGGCGCACGCATGCTGGTGGACGGTCTTGGCCTTGAATTCGATGAAGTGCACACCACGCTCAACGTGCTCGCCCGGCATGACCCGGATTGGTGGGCGCTGGGCAAGCTCTGCGCCTATCGCGCCCAGCGCGAACCTTTCGTTCATATCGATAACGATGTGTATCTCTGGAAGCCGCTCCCGCGCGAACTCGAAGAGGCACCGCTGCTGGCGCAGAACGCAGAAAATTTTGTCTTAGGGCAATCCTTTTACCAACCACAAGCGCTGGAGGCGGCATTGAGCCGAGCACTGAAGTCTTGGCTTCCGCCCGAGTGGATTTGGTACCGAAAAAGCGGCTTGGGCAGCCGAGGGGAGTGTTGCGGCATATTCGGAGGCCATCACGTGGAATTCATCCGACATTATGCCAGCCAGGCTATGCGACTCGTCGAGCATCCGAGTAACGCCAGCGCTCTGGCAAGGCTGCCTGACAAGATCGCTCACACCGTTCTGATCGAGCAATACCTGCTCGCCGCGTGCATCGAGTATCACCGGATACACGCCGATTCACGCTTTCCCGATATTGAGATCCGCTATTTGTTTTGTTCAATCGAAGATGCGTTCGATGCCGAGCATGCCGCGCGCTTGGGCTACACTCACCTGATTGCCGACTCCAAGCGCAATCGTGCGCTTGCCGACCGGCTTGAAGCACGGGTTGTACGGGACTATCCCGACCACTACCGACGTTGCATGGACTATCTTGAAAGTCGGCGAAGTCTGCAAGTGTAAGACCGCGGGCAGAGAAATTCCAAGACTGGGCAAGTGACTATCAATTACGTAATTTCACTGGCAGTCAGCTAGAATCCCCCCGCGGCATTTTGAGAATTGTCCACCACCGTGCATCAGCTTATGGGTGCGGCGACGGCGAACGGGTTTTACGAGGATGGTGTCGCACGCGCTGATTTATGCCGTAGCAGCACGATTGTACAAAATTCCGCCGCTCGGACTCCACGCGTTTTTTCTAGCTGAAGAACGACTCGGGTTGTGTTTCAACCCGATCGGTACTAGCCTTCGTTGATCGCTGAGAACGGCGATGGGGGAAATTTAGGCGCATGACCATAAAGCGCGGATTGCGGGCAGGGATTATCGGCCTCTTTGTTTTCTCGGCCGCACAGCTAGCGGCCTGTCCCAACTTGGTTTCGGCGGCCTTTACGATTTCGCCGCCAACTACGCGCTAAAAAAGTGGGGCTTGCAGCCAGGCAAGGACGTGGTGCTCATCCAGATTGGCGATACCTCTTCGCTCGTGAGCGCGCTGGCGAGCAATGCCGTTCAGGTCGCGACGCTGCAACCGCCGTTTACTATTCGCGCGGAGCAATTGGGTTTGCGCGAGCTCGTGGATTTGGCGAAATCGGGTCTCGAGTATCAAAACACCGTGGTGTTGTCCACGAGATCCTTGCTGCGCGCTTCGCCCGATAGCTTTCGCCGTTTTATGCGCGGCTTTTCCAGCGCGGTAGAGGTTTTTCACAATCAAAGGGATGTTTCTCTAAAAATCATGGCGCGTTATCTGAAAGGTCTTGATCCAGTGATTTTAGAGAAGAGCTACGAGGCGTATAAAGCGTGGGTGCCGGAGATCCCCTACATCAACCGAGCCGGCATGACGACCGCTATCGAGCTGACGCCGGCGGGAGGGAAAGAGAAGCAAGTAAAATACGGCGATATTGTCGATGAGAGTTTCGTGCGGGAGCTGGAGCAGTAGGGCTTCTATCGCGCGCTTTACAAGAAATAGCGCGACTCTGCACGCGCACTGCTCATCAAGAAAGGACAAGAATGCTTTTGATCACCGATCCGGAAGCCAGACAGGTGCTAAACATGGGCGACTGCATCGCTGCCATGGAGCGCGCTTTTGCCGAAGAGGCGCGGGGAATCGCCGTCAACAAACCGCGCACCCGCTATAAGGTTCCGCCTGATCTCGACAAGCCGGGCTACATGGCGAACATCATTCCCGGCGCCGTGCCAAGTTCCGGTGTGGCGGCGCTGCGCTACGATTCCACAATCGTGCAGGAGCGCGTTTTCGCGGGAACCAAGAGAATGGATTTTCCCTCGCCGCTCAAACGGAGCTGGGGTTTCGTCCTGCTCTTCAGCCTGGAGACCGGCGAGCCCTTGGCGTTGATCCACGATTTCAGTTTGTCGGCTATACGCGTGGGCGCAACGACGGGTGTAGCAAACCGCGCCCTGGCAAAAAAGGATTCCAAAGTGGTGGGCATATTCGGCTCCGGTAACGAGGCGCGAACCAATTTAACGGCGATCTGCGCCGTGCGCCAGGTCGAACGGGTCAAGGTCTATAGCAGCACCAAAGAACACCGCGACCGCTTCGCGGAAGAAATGACCGAATTGCTGAATGTCGAGGTGCAGCCTGTCAGTAGCGCCGAAGCAATCGTAAGGGGATCGGACATCGTGATGTGCGCGACCAACTCGAGCGAGCCCGTGTTTGACGGCGCCTGGCTTGAGCCGGGGCAACTGGTGACCACCATCGCCAATACCGACGGCGTTCACCGCCGTACGGAAGCCGATGCCGCGACTATGATTTGCAGCGACTTCATCGTGCTCAACAATAAAGAGACGGCTGTGACAAATCAGCAGCGCGAGCTGCTTGATCTGATCGAACAAAAGAGAATCGGCTGGGATAAAGTCTGTGAGCTGGGCCAGGTTTTGACTGGCGCTCATCCCGGCCGCACAAGCGACCAACAAATCATCTACTATAAGAGCAACACCGGCGTCGGTATCCAATTCGCGGCCGCCGGCGCGCTGATCTATCAGGAGTGCAAGAAGAAGGGATTGGGCAGGGAATTGCCAAGCGAATGGTTCGGCGCCGACTTAAGCCCGTGGATGGACAAAGGCTTCATGCCGTCACCGTAGTCGGGACTATTGACGCGCGACCAATCGATGAGCCAGTCATCAGGACCGACGGCAAGAGTTTCGGCCGTCAATGTTCAAACGTTCAATGCTCAAGTTTCCACGCCAGTTTCACCTCGAACCCGAGGCTTTGAACCCTTTTTTTTGTGTTCTCGCTTCT
>OBLQ010000314.1_pt1 | contig 18276 bp, 19 predicted proteins | sample 1519881 | NCBI WGS metagenome assembly OBLQ01 (sample SAMN01911456, study PRJEB22533) | soil metagenome | biome: Soil | place: Malaysia | collected 2012-04-30 | depth DG_metagenome m | reverse complement strand
GGATCTCATCGGCGACAGCCCGGCGCTGCGCCATGTGATCCGCCTCGGCGAGCGAGCGGCGGCTTCGAACATTCCGATTCTCATCACCGGCGAATCCGGCGTCGGCAAGGAAATGATCGCGCGCGCCATTCAGGGCTCGTCTGAACGCGCGCGTCGGCCGTTCCTTACCGTCAATTGCGGCGCCATCCCGGAAAATCTTGTCGAAAGCATCCTTTTCGGTCACGAGAAAGGCTCGTTCACCGGCGCTGTCGGCAAGCATATCGGCAAGTTCCAGGAAGCCGACGGCGGCACAATCTTCCTCGACGAGGTCGGCGAGTTGCCGGCCGACATGCAGGTGAAGCTCCTGCGCGTCCTCCAGGAAGGCGAAGTCGATCCGATCGGCGCCAAGCGCCCGGCCAAGGTTGACGTCAGGATCATCTCGGCGACGAATCGCGACCTCGCCGAAGCCGTGAAGCGCGGCGAATTCCGCGAAGACCTACTCTATCGTCTCAACGTCTTCCCGATCGTCGCCCCGCCTCTGCGCGACCGGCCGGAGGACATTCCCGCCCTCATTCAGCATTTCATCGAGCGCTACAACGCCGAAGAACGCCGCGACATTCTCGGCGTGCAGCACGAAGTTCTCGAAGTCCTGCAGCGCCAGCCCTGGCCCGGCAATGTTCGCCAGCTCGAAAATGCGATCTTCCGGGCCGTCGTGCTCGCCGAAGGACCCTACCTCACCGCCGCAGACTTCCCGATTCTCGCCGCCGAATTCGAGGCGGCCGGCGTCGACGTCGGCCCGCCTCTTCTCGCGCCGGTCGAGCGCGCAAGCGCGCCAACATCGCATGCGAAAGATAGTGCGCCCGCCGGCGCTCTCCCGACTGATCGCACGGAAAATCCGGTCGACGTCTTCGACCGCGAAGGCAATTTGAGAACGCTCGAAGAAATCGAGCGCGACTTGATCCGCCTCGCGATCGACACTTATGACGGGCGGATGTCCGAAGTCGCCCGACGGCTGGGCATGGGACGCTCGACCCTTTATCGCAAGCTCCGCGATCACGGCATCGAGGTGAAGCGGGCGAGCTGATGGGCCGCCCGCTCCCTCTCTTCTTCGCGGGCGCTGCAGCGTTCATCGCTGCGCCCGCCTTCGCCGCCCCGCGCATCGATCCATCCTTCGTCGCCGCCGAGCCGCCCGCAAATCTCGGCGAGGCCGTCCGATCGCTCGAGGCGCATTCGATTGCGCTGGACGAAGTGGTCGTCGCGAAGGATTTTCCATGCTCGGAACCCGCGCTCCGCGCTGCGCTCAAGAAGTCGTTGCGGGCCTACGGCCTCGACGCAACGCCCGGCAAAGAGGCGCGTTACGTGCTTGCGGTTTCAGCCTTCGGCTTCAAGCTCATCGCCAGACCGCAGGCGAAACGTACGACGGCGCTCGCTGATATCGGCTATCGCCTGACCGACCGCGCGACCGGACAAAGCCAGTTCGAGCAGCCCCTTGAAACCGGTTATACGGCGCGCGCGCCGCGCAAGAGCCGGCTGCACGACGAGCGCCTGGCGCTCGCCCAGTCGAGGTCGAGGGCCGAGTTCGCCGCGATGGCGAACGCCGCAGCGATGGCCCCAGCACCGGCGGCCGATTTCGAATCTGCGCGTTGCGCGCCGGCTAATGCGCGAGGCGGCGTCGGCGACGGCGAGCTTGACGACGCGGCGCGCCAACGTTGCGCGGCGAACCACGCCGTTCGCCTTAATCTGCAATCATTTTTCTTGCGGATCGCGTTTGCCGGCGGGTCCGGCGCCTCTCAAGCTTCTCCAAGCGCCGAAAGGTAGAGATCGAGCAGCGCTTCCTGCTCTTGGCGGTCGGCGCGATCCATTTTCCTGAGGCGCACGACCTGACGAAGGATTTTCGTCTCGTATCCTTCGCCCCTCGCCTCGGCGTAGACTTCCTTAATGTCGCCGGCGATTGTCGCCTTTTCTTCTTCAAGCCGTTCGACGCGCTCGATGAAGGATCTGAGCCGTTCGGCGGCGACCGTCGTCGCCCCGTCCGCCGATTTTTGAAGGCTCGCCGACCCGTCCGCCATCATGATGCTCCCTACCGACGCCGCCATGATCCGTGTCCGGATCGATTGCACTGAATTTCGAGTCGAAATGAGGCTGCGTCGCCTGGTCGTTCAAGCGGCTGTGGAAATCTTTGAGTCTTCCACCGTCGTTCTCCACAAGGGGAAAAATGATATGCACAGACTGGGGAGTTCGCAGTGCTGAGTGCCTTCGCTCCGCCCCGCGGACGAAGAGCACGGCCGAAGCGCAGCAGCCGAACGTTTGGGCCGCAGAACGGCGTATAAAGTGAGATTTACTGCGCCGAAGCAGCACCCAGGAAAGCGCCGCAGGGGCGGCCTTCGTTACCCAGACCGCCGGATCTCGTAATCGCGTACGATCGCCTGACGGCGCCGAGGTGAGCGGCGCATTTGAGGACAAGGCTGGGGATAAATGTTTCGACAAGTCGGCGCCGCCAGCGGATGATGAGCGCCTTTTCGACCTGCCGCCGGCCTGCTTCGCCCCCGTCCGCTGAGATCCAATCGCGTATTTCGGGGCGGGATGATCTCCGCTATCAACGTCATTCATGGATGCAGGCGCAAATAGCGCATTTCGAACGGTTAGAGGCTGGCGCACCGCTGCGTTTATCTTTTTCGCGTGGACGCTGGTTGCGCTCGCCTGGACGCCGCCCACGATCCTAATCCAACCGGGGTTGCCGCCGCTTTCACTGGCCGCCTTTATCTATCTGAGCTTCATAGCGTGGATGGCCGTCACGCCGCTCTTGTTGCTAGTCGGCAGACGCTATCCGATTGGAACCGGCCACATCTGGTCCCATGTCGGGCTGCACGTTCTCATTGGAGTCGCAATCATCCCGTTGACGGTTGTTTTCGGGCGGATGCTCGGCGCCTTCGCTCTGTTGCTCGCGGGCGCCGCCTCACAGCAATTCGCGACGAGCAATGTCGCAGGCGGCATTCTAATCAACAGCCTCTACAGCGTACCGACCTATATCGCCGCTGTCGCCGTCATTCAGGCGTTCATTCATCTAGATAACAGCCGCATACGTGAACGACTGCTGGCGCGCGCGCAACTTCAGGCGCTTCAGGCGCAGATCAATCCTCATTTTCTATTTAACATGCTGAATGCAATTTCCGCTCTTCGCTATCGGGATGCGGCGCTGGCCGACAAGGCGTTGACCTAGCCAATCTGTTGCGGGCGACGCTGAAAGAAGGAGATGGGCCCATTTCTCTGCGCGAGGAAATCGCATTCGCCCGCGACTACGCGGACCTATACAACATATTGTCGCCGGATTGCGCGAACATCGACTTCGATGTCCATGGTGACGCGTGGAATGCGTCGGTTCCGCGCATGTTGCTGCAGCCGCTGATCGAAAACGCCATCCTGCATGGCGCCGCGCTGCGAGATGGCGGCGAAACGATTGTGCTGCGCGCGCGCACGCGCGACAATCGCCTCGAGCTTGAAATCGAGAACGGCGTCACGGAATATGCAAACAGGAACACGGCCGGGGCGGGAATCGGTCTCGCCAATGTCCGCGAGCGTTTGCGCGTCCTCTATGGCGCCGAGCAATCGCTGTCCCTGAGCAGAAAGGACGGCAAGGCCGTGGTCAGCCTGCGCCTGCCGTTCCGCGTCGCCGCGGCGCCAGAGACATGAATAATCTCCGTACATTGATCATTGACGACGTGCCATTGGCGCGTGAACGCGTTCGGCTTTATCTCGCCGACGAACCGGATATCGCCGTCGTCGGTGAAGCCGCAAACGGCCGCGAGGCGGTCCGCACCATCGCAAGCCTAGCGCCCGATCTCGTCTTTCTCGACGTCCAGATGCCGGATTTCGACGGCTTCGAGGTTATGAAACGCATCCACCATGACCTCATGCCCGTCATCGTGTTCCTCACCGCCCATGACGAATACGCGCTCAAAGCCTTCGAAGTGAATGCGCTCGACTATCTTTTAAAGCCGTTCGACCGCGAACGCTTCGCGCAAGCGTTGAACCGGGCGAGAGCGCAAATCCGTCTGCGGCGAGGCGAGAAGGCGCTGGAGGAATCGCCATCTTATCTGCAACGTCTCGCGGTCAGGGAAAAAGGCCGCACTGACGTCGTCGCCATGCAGGATATCGATTATATCGACGTCGCCGGACATTATCTTTGCGTGCATGTCGGCAAGCATGTCCACCTCATTCGCGGCGGCATCGGAGATCTTGAAAAGCAGCTTGATCCGAAGGAATTCGTCCGCGCGCATCGATCGGCAATCGTGCGTCTCGACCGCATAAAGTCGCTGTCCGGAAAGCGTAACGGCGATTGCGACATTGTGCTCGTCAACGGAACGGTGATTCCCTTAAGCCGCACCCATCGCGACGCTGTGCGGCGGCGCCTAGGCTTACCCGAATTCTGATCGCGCCATTTTCCGCACGGTTCGCGACGCAAATCCAACGCTTCGCGCCAATTATGGCCGCGGACGATTGCAGCCCTGCTGAGGGTTTCGCAAAATTCGCCGACTCTCGGAAAGGCGAAAAGGAAAGCGACCATGACCGAGCAGACGCCACCACCAGCAGGCTCGCGCTGGAGATCGCTCGCGATATGCGTGCTGATGTTCGCCGCCTATTACGCGATTGTCAGCCGCATCGCCGCATATGGAGGGCCGCTCATAAAGGACATTGCGCCTCCGGCCGGGGCGCCGGAACTTTGGTGGCGCGTCGACGTGAACCTAGCGCTTGTCGGTTTTGGCGATCTCTGCGCCGGCGTCGTTCCGGTTTTCATTTTTTGCAAGATCGCCAGACGCAATTTCGTCGATCTGGGTTTCAACCGCCCGGGTGCGGCGATCGCATGGCTTCTGGCGTTCGCGATCCAGGCTCTGCTCATCTGGCTCGACATGCGGATGGGTGCGCTCGGTCATGCGCCCGGGGCGACGGGCGTTTATGCGCTTGCCGCCTCCGCGATCGTCGGCCTGTCGGCCGCTTTCGCCGAGGAGACATTATTCCGCGGCTTCGTCATGGATGAATTGCGCCGCGGGGGCTGGGGCGTCGCCTGGCAGATCGGCGTGTCGATGTTTCTGTTCGGGGCGGCGCACATGTCCTGGGCGTCCGGACCTTATGGCTGGACGATACCGGTCTTTACCGGGATTGTCGGCGGCTTCTGGTCGCTAATCTACGTTCTCGGAAAGCGCAGTCTCTGGCCGCCGATCGTCGCCCATGTGATCAACGACGGCATGCTCATCCCGAGCGTATTTTATCTGATGGCCGCGCGCGCCATGCATGGCTGAGGCGGGTCATTGCCGCATGGTCCTTTATCGGTCTCTCGATCGACGGCGGCGCGCCATGGAACTGGCCGCCGCGTAATTCACCTCGCGAAAAACTAGATCTCTTGCCCGTCGAGCTGGCGGCGGAGCGCGCGCGCCTTGCGGCGCGCGTCCTCGTCATGGGGATTCCATTCGAGCGCTCTCTCAAGCATGTCATAGGCGTCGCGCTTGGCATTATTGGCGAGCAGAATCTGGGCGAGCGCAATCCTGACCTCGAATTGGCGCGGTTCGAGTTCAATCGCTCTTGAGAAATCGGCGATCGCCCCCGATTGATCTTTCTCGTTGAGGCGGATCACGCCGCGCATCGCGTAACCTTCCATGAAATGCGGCGCGAGGCCGATGACATGGTCGAGGAGCGCGAGGGCGAGGTCATCGTCGCCCTTGTCGGCGCTCGCAAGCGCGCGCTGATAGAGGATGTTGACGGTATCGGAAGAGGACTGCGCCCAAATATCAACGATGCGCTGCGTCGTCGCTTCGGCGCTGATTGCGTCGCCCGTCCGAAGCTCCTCGAACAGGGCATCGAGGCGCGGATCGGTCTGGTCCGCGAGGGCCGCCGGGGCCGCCAGGCCCACGCCCAAAAGAGCGAGAAGAAACAGCCTCATACCGCCGAGACTACCGGGATGCGGTTAGCGTTCCAACTCAAAATGGCTAAAAATGGGGCCCCGCGGCCTCAACCCTGGCGGGCCTTATAGCGGCGCTGCGTCTTGTTAATGATGTAGACGCGGCCCTTCCGGCGCACGATCTGGCAGTCTTTGTGCCGGCCTTTCAGGGACTTGAGCGAACTGCGGACTTTCATGGCGCCACCGGAGATTGGGAGGGCGCGAGATAGCGGCGCGGCGCGACTCTGTCAACCTTTCGGCCCGCGTCCCGTTGGTGCGCTTTGTGCATGATGCCGTCCATGACCCGCGGAATAACGGCCCTTTGCGTGCTCGTGATCCTGTCCCTAGCGATCGGGACGGGTTGGGCGATCTTCGACAGCTTCGCCGGGGCTGGCCTCCCATAGGATCAGCGAGGCGCAATGAAGCCCGCGATCGTTAATAACGCGCTCGGCGCCGGCCGCCCTTCGCGCCTCCTCGCAGCTCTCGCTTGCCTCGCCCTTTCACCCGCCCCCGTCTCCGCCCAGCGTCCCGATCAGGTCGAGATTATCGACTCAGCGTGCCGGGGCGGCGACATGCTCGCTTGCGCCAATCTCGCCGTCCTCTACCGGCATGGCCGGGGCGTTCCCATGGATTACGGCCGCGCGCTGAAACTTTCCGTCGAAATCTGTGAGCGCGGCGTCGAGTTCGGTTGCGGCTATGCCGGCGAAATGACCTTCAAAGGGTTCGGCATCGCCGCCAATCCGGACGCCGGCGCAAAGCTGATGCGCCGCGCTTGCGCGCGGGGAGACCAGTGGTCGTGCCAGGCGCTGGTTCGCCATGGCCTCGCGCCCCCGCCGCAGCGTCAAAGCGAAAACTAGCGCGCCGGAATGCTCGCGGCGCGATCGTCTCAACGACCCAACCGGCATGGCGCCCATTCAGTCTTACGCGGTGCGCAGTCTCGCCGCCGAAGGCGGATCGGCGACGAGAAGAGCGGGCGCGATCGGATAGACGCGCGCGCGGCCGAGCGCGAAGACGAAGGGCGCCGGGAGAATGTCGGCGAAAGCCGCATCGAGCACATTGAGCCCGCCCGCATAGGCGCCGAATGCCGGCATGACGAGGCGCTTGCCGTCGCTCGCAAAGCAGCGCCGGCGCTGTATACGCGTTTCGGTGCGAATGCGCGCGCAAGGATGAAGATGGCCGGCGATCTCGCCATCCGCCGCCTTTTTCGCCGGTTCGTGCCGGAAAATGAGCCGACCGATGCGCTTTGTCATCGCAACTTCGCCGCCGAAACGCTTCGGCGGCGCCGGATCATGATTGCCAAGCACCCAAGTCCAGCGCGCGAACGCAACGAGGCCTTCGAGCGCGGCGGCGTCTTCCTCCTCCATGCGCGCTTCCGCCTCGCCGTCGTGAAAGGCATCGCCAAGGGAAATTACCTGGAGAGGCTTCAGCTTGGTCACTAGCGCCGCGAGCCGTTTCAACGTCACGCGCGTGTCATAGGGCGGCAGCAAAACGCCGCGCGCGGCGAAAGCCGATCCTTTTTCAAAATGCAGATCGGAGACGACGAGCGTTTCTTCCTTCGGCAAATAAAGCGCGCCGTCGGCGGTCGCCAGCAAACGCGCCCTTGAAACCTCAATGAACAAGCCGGCGTCCGCCACGCATCGCCTCTCTAATGATCGCGTCGGAGGCTTCCTTCAGCATCGCCTCTTCAGCCTCGCCATAAATCGACTGCTTGTTTATTTCGAGCATAACGGGAACGGCAAGCGGCGACACATGGTCGAGCTTTGCATGTGCGAGGCGGCCTTTGACGCGCGCAAGGAGGCCCGAGAGGCGTTTCAAATCGAGGAATCCCCCGGCCGCGTCCGCCCAGGCGGCCTTGAGGAGCACATGATTCGGCTCGTGCTCGCGCATGACATCGTAAATGAGGTCGGCGGAGAAGGAGACCTGGCGGCCCGTCTTCTTCTGCCCCGGAAAGCGGCGCTCGATGAGGCCGGCGATGACCGCGCAATTGGCGAAAGTGCGTTTCATCAGCACCGATTCTGAAAGCCAGCTTTCGAGATCATCGCCCAGCATGTCTTCGGCGAAGAGGTGATCGAAATCGACCGTGCTCATATCGCGCCGGCCCCAGACGGAAAGCGAATATTCGGTCGGCGTAAATCCCAGCGGCTGAAACCCCAGCCGTTCAAGCCGGCGCGTCAAGAGCATGCCGAGCGTTTGATGAGCGAGCCGGCCGTCGAACGGGTAGCAGACAAGAAAATAGCGGTTCGAGTATGGGAAGGTCTCGATCAAAAGCTCGTCGGGTTTTGGAATGAGCGAGACATCGCGCTGGATTTCGAGCCAGTCGCGCAAGGGCGCGGGCAGCTCCGGCCATTTCATCTCGTCGTGGATCATCTGGCGCACGCGTCCCGCGAGATAGGTCGTCAGCGGAAACTTGCCGCCGTTCCAGCTCGGGATTTGCGGCGCCTCGCCCGGCGCGCGGGTGACGAACGCGTCCGTCCCGGAAACGCCCTCGAAGCGCCAGACCTCGCCGGCGAAAAGGAATGTATCGCCCGGTGCCAGGCCGTCGACGAACCATTCTTCCACCGTCCCAAGTTTTCGTCCGGATCTGAACGGTCGCGTCCCCGAAACCATAAGCACATTAAAGGCGGGCGCCTCGACGATCGCGCCGACATTCATCCGATAGGATTGAGCGACGAGCGGATTTCTGACGCGATAGAGGCCTTCGGGCGTCTTCACGATGCGTCGAAAGCGCTCATAGGTCTTCAACGCATAGCCGCCGGTAGCGACGAAATCGAGCGTTTCGTCGAAGACCTCGCGCGAAAGACCCGCGTAAGGCGCGGCACTGATAACTTCCTTGTAAAGATCATTGGGGCTGAACGGCGCGGCGCAAGCCATGCCGAGAATGTGCTGGGCGAGCACGTCGAGTGCGCCGTCGCGCGGAGCCTCGCCGTCGAGCGCGCGCTCTTCGATTGCGTCTTTCGCAGCCAGGCATTCGAGCACTTCAAAGCGATTGCCGGGAACGAGCAGCGCCGAAGACGGCTCGTCCATGCGGTGATTGGCGCGGCCGATCCGCTGCGTCAGGCGGCTTGCACCCTTCGGCGCGCCCATCTGGATGACAAGATCGACGTCGCCCCAGTCAATGCCGAGATCGAGCGTCGAAGTGCACACCACTGCGCGCAGCGTTCCCTTCGTCATCGCTGCTTCGACCTTGCGACGACGTTCGACATCGAGCGAGCCGTGATGGAGCGCGATCGGCAGATTGTCGCTGTTCATCCGCCACAGCGCCTGGAAAGTCAGCTCGGCCTGGCTGCGCGTATTGACGAAGAGGAGGGTCAACTTCGATCGCCTTATCGCTTCATAGACTTCTGCGAAGGAATGCCGCGCCGAATGGCCGGCCCATGGGATCTCGCTTTCGGAATTGAGAACCTGGACGACCGGCGCCGTTCCGCCTTCGGCGCGAATGAGCAGCGCCGGATCGGCGGCTTCGTTCTGCGCCGCGAGATAGTCGAGCAGAGGCTGCGGATCGGGCACAGTCGCCGACAGGCCGGTCGCGCGAAGACCGGGCGCGAGTTGGCGAAGGCGCGCGAGCCCGAGCGCCAGGAGATGGCCGCGCTTGACGGCGATCATCGAATGCAATTCGTCGATGATGACCGCTTTCAGCCCTGCAAAGAATTTCGCCGCCTGACGATTGGCAAGGAGGAGCGCGACCTGCTCCGGCGTCGTCAGAAGAATGTCGGGCTGATTGAATTTCTGGCGCTGAAGCCGGCGTGTCGCCGGTCCTCGTTTCGAGCGTGACCGCAAGGCCGATCTCCCTGACAGGCGCCTCGAGATTGCGCGCGATGTCGACCGCGAGCGCCTTCAGCGGGGAAATATAAAGCGTGTGAAGGCCGCGCCCGCCTCCATTTTCGGCGAGATCGATCAGGCTCGGCAGGAAGCCGGCGAGCGTTTTGCCGCCGCCGGTCGGCGCAATCAGGAGGTGCGATCGCCCGGCGCGCGCCGCGTCCAGGCATTCGAGCTGATGGCGTCGCGGCGCCCACCCGCGCGCAGCGAACCAGTCCGCGAAAATCTGCGGCGGCGCCGTCGGCTCGAAGATTTTCCGAGAAATTGGCCGGCCCGGCGTGTGAATAGGCTCGCCATTGTTGCAATTCTGGCTCATAGGCGACTCGTCATGGGGCTGAGCATGTATTGGATTAAAGCATCGGTTGGGAAGCGGGCGCGTTCATGATCTCAGTGATTATGCCAGTCTACAATGGCGGCCGATATCTCCGCGCCGCAATCGACAGCATTCTGGCGCAGACCGAATCTGACTTTGAATTCATTATTCTTGACGACGCCTCAACCGACGGATCGGTCGAGACGATCTTATCCTATGCCAAGGGCGACGCCCGCATCAAATTCGTCCCCGGCGAAGCCAATCACGGCATTACGGCGCGCCTCAATCAGGGGCTCAGGCTGGCCAGCCGCCCTTATATTGCGCGCATGGATGCTGACGACATCAGCGAGCCGGCGCGCTTTGAAAAACAGCGCGCCTTTTTGGACGCCAATCGCGATATCATCCTTGTCGGCGCCCGCGTGCTTCTCATCGACCCTGATGACGCGCCGCTGATGGAAATGGGCGAAGCGCTCGACCATGACGCGATCGATAGCGGCCTCATGGGCCGCGTCGGTCAGCTCGTCTATCACCCGACGGTCATGTATCGCGCCGCGGCGGCGCGCGCCGTCGGCGGCTATGACGAGCGCTACCGCGTGGCGAGCGATCTTGATTTCTTCTTGAAAATGGCCGAGGTCGGCCGCCTCGCCAATCTGCCGGAGCCGCTCCTGCGCTACCGTCAGCATTTCAGTTCGGCCGGCTATTCCAAGGTCGCTGCGCAGGAGCAAGCAATCGACGACGCTCTAAGACGCGCACGCCAAAGGCGCGGTCTTCCTGAAGAGCTCGTTGAAATACATCATCCGTCCCGCCGCAAGAAGCAGCCATTGTCGGCCACCTATCGCATCTGGGGATGGTGGGCGCTCAACGGGGGCAACCTCGCGACCGCTCGCAAATATGCATTCAAGGCGCTCGCCGCCAACCCGACGGATCGCGAAACGCTACGACTCGTCTATTGCGCGCTGCGCGGCCGCTAGGATCAGCGCCCGTCCATTCCAGCAGACAGACTTGATCTCGCCATCGCCTGCCGGAGAGCGCCTCGACGGGTGCCCGGTCGATCTGCCATGATGCGGCTGCGCTCGCGCCCTGGCGCCGGCGCTTAGGGGGAGTATGAGCGGTCCGCGCATTTCGGTGATCATGCCGGCGCTGAACGGCGAACGCTATCTTGGCGCGGCGGTCACGAGCATACTCGCCCAGAGCGAGCCGCAATTCGAATTCATCATCATTGACGACGGATCGAACGATGCAACGCCCGACCTCGCTAGAGATTTCGCGGCGCGGGACGAGCGCATCCGGTTTTTCTGCGATGGCGTCCGGCGCGGCGTCGCATCGCGTCTAAACCAAGGCCTCGCGCTCGCCTCTAGCGATATCATCGCGCGCATGGACGCTGACGATGTTAGCCTGCCCGAGCGCCTCGCGCGACAGCTTTCCTATCTTGAAAATCACCCCGATACCCTGCTTGTCGGCAGCCGCGTCACGATCATTGATCCGGAAGGCGAAGAACTTTGCGAAATGGGAGATGCGTTCTCCCATGAGGCGATCGATAGCGGGCTGATGAACGCAGCCGGTCAGCTCATCTATCACTCGAGCGTCATGTATAGGAAAAACGCCGCCCTCGCCGTTGGCGGCTACGACGCCAGCTATCACGGCGTTGAAGATCTCGATTTCTTCCTGAAGCTCGCCGAGCGCGGGCGCATCGCCAATTTGCCTGAGCCTCTCCTTTGCTACCGCGACCATTTCGGGAGCGTCGGCTACCGGCTCCGCGAGCAGCAGGCGCGCGAGATCAGGCTTGCGCTTGCAGCAGCGCGCCAAAGGCGCGGACTTTCGCCTGACATGTCGGCGTTGAAGGGCGCAGACGCACTCGCGCCTGAATCAACGGCCGAAATGCACCGCAAATGGGGTTGGTGGGCGCTTAAGGGCGGGCGCGTTCCGGCCGCGCGCAAGCACGCGTGGCGAGCGTTCGCGATGGCGCCGGGTCTTGCTTCGGCGCGCCTCGTCTATTGCGCCCTACGCGGACGTTGATCAGGCGGCGACGAGGACGCCCTTGTCAGCGAGGAAGGTCTTAAGCTCGCCCGTTTCGAACATTTCGCGGATAATATCGCAACCGCCGACAAATTCGCCTTTGACGTAGAGTTGCGGAATGGTTGGCCAGTCCGAAAACTCTTTGATGCCCTGGCGGAGCGCGTCGGAGGCCAGCACGTTCGCCGAGCCGAATTCAACGCCCAGATAATCGAGAATCTGCACGACCGCGGATGAAAACCCGCATTGCGGGAATTGCGGCGTTCCTTTCATGAAGAGCATGACCGGATTTTCGTCGATCTTCTTTTGAATCTCGGCGAAGACAGGTTTGTCGCTCATAAGGGCGCCTCCGGTTGACGAGGCTTAGCTAGGGTCCGCCTCGGCGAGCGTCAAGGGGCGGTTCGGAAAGCCGCTCCATCGCGCCCGCTGGCGCGGCGCGCCGGGCCCCTTCCAGCATTTCGGCGAGATGGGCGGGCCGCGTCGTCGAGGCGACAGCGACATCAATATCGGGATTGGCGAGCGTAAAGGCTAGCGCGATCTGCGTCGGCGTCCAGCCTTCAAAGCTTTCGAGCGCGGCGCGTCCGGCGACTGCTCTTTCGTAGTCGCTTCGATTAACGAAGAGGGCGCGCGCCGCGGCCCAAACGTCAGCAGACGAGCGCGGGGTCCACAATCCGCGCCGGTAGAGCGCTTGCGCCAAAGGCGCGACGGCAACGACGCTGATCCCCATCGCCTTCGCCTTGGAGAAAGCATGGGCGTGCTCGCGGCGGAACACATTGTAAACGCCCATGATGACGTCGACGCCTTGAGCCTCAACAGCTTTTCCGAGATGAGCGCCGCCGGAGCAAACGCCGGCGAAGGCGGTCTTCCCCTCCTCCTTCAGCCGGCTCAGCGTTTCCAGGCCGTCAGCAAGCTGCGTCTCATCCGGTCCATGAAGATAGAGGAGATCGATTTGCTCGCGCGCGAGGCGTTTGAGGCTCGCCTCGACATCAGCGCGGATCTTTTGCGGCGAGAAATCCTTCCGCGCCGCCCTGCCCATGCGATAGGTTGTGCCGGTCTTGGTGCTGACGAAAACCGGCTCACGGAATTCCTTCAGGACCCGCCCGAGGCGACGCTCGCCTTCGCCGCCCGCATAAAAGCTCGCCGTGTCGACATGCCGGACGCCCCCCTCCAGCGCGGCGATGAGCACCGCCCGCGCCTCCCGCGCCGAAAACCATGGCTTCGCCCAAGCACCCGCGCAGCCAAATCCAAGGCGGAGGGAGGCGGTGTTGAGATTGGGACCGCTCATCGATCGATCACGCCAGGCCGTCGACGACCATGCCATCAAAGGCCGGCTCGACGCCCGGCGGCAGCATCTTCTGCAAGGTCTGGTAGTCCATGGACACATGAAGATTGGTGAGGATCGCACGGCGGGGCTTGACGCGCGCGATCCATTCAAGCGTTTTCTCAAGATGGGCATGCGTGCCATGCGGTTTTATCTGCAGCGCATCGACGATCCAGGTCGATACGCCGCCTAAGATGTCGAAACTCTTTTCCGGCATCTCCGCAACGTCGCTCGAATAGGCGATGTCGCCGATGCGGAAGCCGAGCGAATCGACCGGCCCGTGATGCTGCAAGAACGGAATGACCGAGATCGCGCCGCCGTCGCCCTCGATCACCGCAGTCTCGCCGCAAGCCGGCATGATCCGTTTCTCGAGCACCGGCGGATACCAGCTGCCATCCCTTTGCTCGAAGCAATAGCTGAAACGCTGCACGATCCGTCCGCTCGTCGCCTCGTCGATATAGACCGGCATCCGCGCGCGCTGCTGAAGCGCGAAGACGCGAAGATCATCGACGCCGTGCGTCTGGTCAGCGTGGTCATGCGTATAGAAGACTGCGTCGAGGCGCCGGCAATGCGCGGCGAGGAGCTGGGCGCGCATATCGGGCGAGGTGTCGATCAGAATGGCCGTGATCGCCTCCCCTTGCCCGCACCGCACGAGCAGCGAGCAGCGCAGACGGCGGTTCTTGGGCTCGCTCGGATCGCATAAGCCCCAGTCGCCGGCGCCGTCCGGCCCGCCGAGGCGCGGCACGCCGCCCGAGGAGCCGCAGCCGAGAATAGTCGCCTTCAGCACGCTCATGCGCGCGCTCCATGAGCGCGCCAGAATAAGCGAAAGAAATTCTCCGTCGTCGCGCGATCGATCTCTTGGCGCGAAGCGCCCCGGATTTCGGCTAGCTTGTCGGCGACGTGAACGACGAAAGCGGGCTCATTGCGTCGCCCGCGCATCGGAATCGGCGCGAGATAGGGGCAGTCCGTCTCAACGATCAGGCGATCCAATGGCGCGGCGCGCGCAATCTCGCGGATGTCGGCTGCGTTCTTGAAGGTGATGATGCCGGAAAAAGAGATGTAACCGCCCATCGCGAGTACTGCCTCGGCGAGCGCGCGCCCGCCGGTATAGCAATGAAGAAGCGGCGTGAAGGCGCCGAGCGCCTGCTCCTCTTCGAGGATTTCCAGCATGCGCGCGTCGGCCTCGCGCGTGTGGATGATCAGCGGCAGATCAGTCGCGCGCGAGGCGGCGATATGTGCGCGAAAAACATCTTCTTGAATGTCGCGTGGCGAATATTCATAATGAAAATCCAGCCCGCACTCGCCAATGCCGACGACATTGCGCTCCGCAGCGAGCTCAATTAGCGTCTCCGCCGTCATCCCGCGCGCCTCTTTCGCGTGGTGCGGATGGACGCCGACCGAGCGCCAGATATTTTGATGCGCGTCCGTAATCGCCTTGATGGCCGAGGTCGATTCAAGCCGGTCGGAGATCGTCAGCATGCCGGAAACGCCGACCGCGCGCGCCCTGGCGATGACCTTTTCAAGATCGTCGGCATATTGATCCGAATGCAGATTGACATGACTGTCGATCAGCATCGCCTCCCTCACGCCGCCGCCGACAAGGCGGCCGCATGGAGCGCGCGGCCCATGGCGAGAACGAGATCGCGGCGATCGAGATTGAGGCCGTCGCCGCGCGCGATCAGAGCGGAGAGTTGCTCGGTAACTTCGCCGAGCGTCGCTGGCGGGAGACGGCCGAGCGCGCCTGCCTCCGGCGTTCCCCGCGCAGCGCGGCGCGCCGCCTCGCTGAGGCGCTCAACCAAGCGCTCCTTGAAAATCTCCCAGCGCTCCGCCGCCGCTTTTCCAGAGAGCGAGGCCGCGACGCGCCCGACATCGCCAGACGCCGCCGCGCCTTCGAGAAAAGCCTCGACAGCAGCGATCGCCTCGCGCCCCTCGCCGGCAGCAAGGGTCAGCGCATAGCCCGGACGCCCGCGCGCCGCGCCCGCGATCATCCGAGCCTCTTCGTCATCGAGACCTGCCTCATTCTTCAGTAGACCGACAATGTCCGCATCGGGTATCGGGCGCAGATCGATGCGCCGGCAGCGCGATCGGATCGTCGCAAGTTGCCGGCCAGGCGCGTTGGCGAGAAGAAGAATCGCCGTGCGCGCCGGCGGCTCCTCAAGCGATTTCAAGAGCGCATTGGCGGCGTGGCGATTGAGATCGTCGGCTGCGTCCACGATTGCGACGCGCCAACCCCCGAAACCGGCGGTTTGACCCAGGAAATGATTGAGCTCGCGGATGGTGTCGACGGATATTTCCGTCTGATAGCGGTCCTTCTTCTCGTCATAGCGACGCGCCGCGACGAAAAGATCGGGGTGCGCTTCGCCGGCGACGAGGCGAAAGACACGCGCGTCGGCGCTCACCTGCAGCGAGGCCTCATCGGCGAGCGATGAAGGATCGACGCGCGCGCCAGACGATAGGCGAGCGTCGCCTTGCCCGCGCCGGCCGGCCCCCCGATAAGCCAGCCATGCGAAAGCGCGCCCTCGGCGAGCGTGCGCCGCAGCTCCGCCTCGAGAGCGGCGCGGCCGACAATCGTCTCTCGCCGATGCGGGGCTGGATGCTCTTCGTCCATTTCTCTTGAATAGGCCCTCTGCGCGGCGCGTAGAAGGGCCCCCTCACCCGACGCCCAGTCTTTCCTTCACGGCGGCGGCGACGGCGTTCTCAATCTCGTCGACGGGACGCGTGGCGTCGATCACGATGCAGCGGCGCCGCTCCTTTCCGGCGATCGCCAGAAACGCCCGGCGCACTTCTTCCTGATAAGCCGCGCCCTTCGCCTCGAAGCGATTGTCGCCGCCGCGCGCGCCCGCACGCTCCAGACCGATCATGATCGGCGCGTCGAGAATGATCGTCAGATCCGGCCCATCCGCGCCGACGACAAGCTTATAGAGCGCAGCGATCTTGTCTTCGCCGAGCGCGCCAGCAATCCCCTGATAGGCCATCGAGGAATCGGCGAAGCGATCGGTCAGCACGACCGCGCCGCGGGCGCGCGCTGGATTGATCGTCTTTTCGAGATGATCGGCGCGCGCCGCAAACATCAAGAGCGCCTCGGCCATGGGCGACCACCGTTCGGCGGCGCCGGCGACGAGAAGCTTGCGGATCGCCTCGGCGCCCGGCGCGCCGCCGGGCTCGCGAGTGAGGACGACCTCATGGCCAGCCTTTTTGAGGCGCGCGGCGAGACGCGCTATCTGCGTCGTCTTGCCGACGCCGTCGCCGCCCTCAAAGCTGACGAATGGCCCGCGGCGCGCTCCCGCGGCGGGGCCTGCCATATTAATGCGCCGTCTCGGCGGCCGCCGCTTCGCCGGGGCGCGTCACGAGATGCTTGGCGGCGAGCGCGATCTTACCGAAGAATCCGGTCTCCTTCACAGACTTCGCCGCATAGAGCGGATATTCGCGCGGGGTTCCGCTCCCGGTATCGACTTTGAGATAGCCGATCTGCTGGTCGGCCGCGATCGGCGCTGCGACCGGGCCCTCATAGACGACGCTCGCCTTGATTTCGTCCGTCGCCGAACGATGGAGGATGAGAGAAATCGGCTCCTTCGCCATCAGGGGGACGGAGGGCGCAACGCCTTTGAAGACCTCAGCGTCGCCGACGATGTCGCCCGCCTTGTAAAGCGTCTTCGTCGCAAAATCGTTGAAGGCGAGGCGCAGCATGCGCGCTCCTTCGGCCGCACGGTCGTGCTCGGAGGCAAGTCCGTTGAGCACAATGATGCGGCGAATGCCGTTCTCGACAGCCGAGCCGACGACTCCGAACCCGGACTCGTCCGTATGCCCGGTCTTGAGGCCATCCGCGCCGTCGACCGCGCCAAGCAGCGGATTGCGGTTCGGTTGGTGAATTTTCTCCCAGGTGAAGTCGCGCTCTCCGAACAGCGCATAATATTCCGGATAATCGTGAATGATCTTGCGGGCTAGCGTTGCAAGATCGTGCATGCTCATCTTCTGTTTCGGATCAGGCCAGCCGGTCGCATTCGCAAAGCTCGAATTATTGAGGCCCCATTCGCGCGCCTTCCTGTTCTCGAGTTCGGCGAACGCATCTTCGGAGCCTGCAATGTTCTCCGCGACGACTACGCAGGCGTCATTGCCGGAATCAATGACGATGCCGCGCAGGAGATCCTCAAGAGGGATTTTGGTGTTGACCCTGACCCACATTTTCGATCCGCCCATGCGCCAGGCTTTCTCGCTGACCGAGAATTCGTCAGAAAGTTTGAGTTCTCCCTTTTTCAGCTTTTCGAAGACGATCGCGACCGTCATCAGCTTGCTCATCGACGCGGGCGCGGTCGGCGCCTCGGCGGCCTTCTCATAGAGAATATCGCCGGTCGCATAATCCAAAATGATCGCGTGTTCGGCCGTCGTCGTGACCGGCGTATCGTCGGCGAATGCCGGCGCGGCGGAAATCGACAAGGCGGCGAGCGCAAAAGTCAGTTTCAGCATCAGTCTCAATTCCTCAACAAATCGCATGATCGGTCGTCGGCGCATCGCCGGCGCACAGGCCCAAATCCGCCGCCGCGCGAGGATAGCCTGCTTCGCGAAGCGCGGCCAAGCTCGCTTCCAGCGACGCTTCATCCGGATAAGGCCCTGATTGCAGGGCGTAAATGAAGCCGCCGCTCGCCGTCGGACTGGTTACAATTCGGTAGTCGCCGAATTTGACGAGAGCGAGGCGCGCCTGTTCGAGCGCGTGGAGATTGGAATAGGAGTCGACGTCGATCCAGAATTCGGGGGACGGCTTCGGCGGCGCAGGCGCGCTGACCGAAGCGGTGATGAGATGCGCCATCGCATCAGGCGCTGCGGATGCGGTCGTGATCAGCGGAGCCGGCGGCGCAGCGGGCGCGCGCGCCGGCGCCTGCATTGTCGGACCGGGCGCGGGCGAGG
>OBLQ010000313.1_pt1 | contig 18290 bp, 15 predicted proteins | sample 1519881 | NCBI WGS metagenome assembly OBLQ01 (sample SAMN01911456, study PRJEB22533) | soil metagenome | biome: Soil | place: Malaysia | collected 2012-04-30 | depth DG_metagenome m | reverse complement strand
TCCATCACGTTGATGGACATCACCGATTCGCCACCGTGTTCCACCTGCACATGCTCCGGAATCGGACGCGTGTGCAGCAGCAGATCCGCACCCGCGAGCAGGGAACGTTCATTGCCACCCGACACCATGCCGGAGCGTTCGGACGCATACCAGCGCGCGCCCGCCATTTCGAGAGCATCGGTAATCACCACGCCGTCGAAGCCCATCTCGGTGCGCAGCATGCCCCGGATCAGCCGCGGATCGAAACTGGCGGGAATCAGATCGTCGCGCCCCATGGGATACGCAATGTGCGACATCATGATCATGTCGGTGCCGGCCGCGAGTGCACGCCGGAACGGCACCAGGTCCGCCGCCTCCAGTTCCGCAGCCGACTTGCGCACTTCAGGCAGAGTTTCGTGCGAATCTTCCGGCGTCGAACCATGTCCCGGGAAATGTTTCGTGCACGTGATGACACCGGCTTCGCGGAAGCCGGCCAGAGTCTGCTCCACGAACTGCGAGACGCGCTCGGGATCGGCGCCAAAGCTGCGCAGCCCGGTGATGGCGCTGGCCGGATCGAAGTAACAGTCCGCCACCGGCGCCAGCACGGTGTTGACACCCAGCTTGCGCATGGCGGTTCCCGTCTCGAACGCCACTTCCGCGGCCAGGTCGGGATCGCCGGTAGCGGCGATGGCGAGTGCGGCCGGGGGTACCCCGATGATCTGGCGCAGTTCGGCCACGAAGTCGCCCTCGTGGTCGGCCATGATCAGCGGCGCCGGGCCGTCGCTTCCCAGTTGTTCCACCACCGATCCCACCAGGTCCGCGATCTGCGAAAGGCTTTCGACGTTGCGCGAAAACAGGATCACGCCCGAGACGTTGTGGAACTCGAGATACTTGCGTTCGTGCGGAAGCAGGCGCGGGCCCGCGAGTGGAATCACCTTGTGGCGCTCCATCCGGCGAATCAGATGAAAGCGCAACTCGGGGGTGAGAATTTCGTTTTCTTTGTTCACGGTCATCAGTATCCCGGGCGCAGGATGCTGCCCGGATAGTAGTGTTCGAGAATCATATCGTATGCGTAGCCGCGGCGTGCCATACCAATTGCTCCATTCTGGCACATGCCCACGCCGTGCCCGTTTCCGCCCCCCACGATGTCAACGGCCACCAGCGTCGGGCCGTTCATGCGTTTTTCAAGGTCGAACATGGTGCTCGGAAGAATCCGTCCTTTTTTGACGTCGAGCATCAGGGCACGCCGTATCTTGTCGCCCACCACCACGTAGTTCCCCGTCGACGTCTGAATCTCCAGCCGGCTCACGCGCCCCGAGAGTGTCCGCGCCGGGATGCGCAGATCGACCAGGTCCCCCACCGACGCCGCCGGAATGCCGAGCACGGCCGGCAGCGTCTGACGCAGCGTGTTGCCCAGCTGGCGCGCCGAGAACGAGTAGCACCAGCGAAAATTGCGCGCTCCGGCGCAGAAACTCGCGCCACCCGACGCCGCGCGATCCAGCGTGCCATGGAGAAACGGGGCATCGGGACGGTCGGGCCACACCGTGCGGATGTCCGACGTGTGACCGCCGCAGGTGGCGCTGTAGTACGCATCACACAGCGCGCCGTGATACGACAACACCAGCCCGCGCGTGTCCTTCACCGCCGACGACGCCAGACGGCTCTGCTTCTCGTTGCCGCGGTACACCTGGTCGGCGACACCCGACTCGACGTCATAGGGTTGCGCGCGGTTCAGATTCATGCGCGAGACGGCGTAGGTGCGCGCCGCAATCGCCTGCGCTTCCACGGCGGCGTAGGCGTCCGGCCCCGGCTCGCCGATCTCGTACGGGACCACGCCCTGCAGGTACGTCTCGAGCGAAACCAGATTGATGAGGTCGATGCCCCCGGAATCCGATGGCCTTGCCAGGACCCGTCCAGAGTACCACACACCGCCCACCGAAAGCGGGCTGGCGCCGGCGTCGATCACCACCTCACCGTCGGAAGTCGCCGTCAGCCCCGCGGCGTCCGCGCGCACCTGCAATCCCTGCGTGAGTCGCTGCAGCGAGACGGTTCCACCCCGATCGCTGTCAAAGAGCTTCGTTCCCGCGCCGCTGGTCACACGCACGGCGCCGGTGCTCGCCACCGTTGCCGAGCCACTGCTCGAAAGCACGAGCACGCGGATGATGGGCTCCTGTCCGGCCCGGCGTGTCTGCCCGCCCGCGCCCGTATTCGGGGCGGGTCCGCTGCCGGCGCACCCTGCCAGCAGCAACGTCGCCATGATGATCAGTCCCCGGCGCATTTCACCCCCGGCAGATTGAGCCCAGAACCAGCGCGCGCGACGCGCCCGTCACCGACCGCATGACATTGGTCCGTCCCAGCAACGCCTCGCGCGCCAGAAACGCAAAGTCCACGGCTTCTTTCGCTTCGGCGGGAATACCCAGCTCATCGATGGGCGCAATCGCAACGCCGTCGAGCGCGCGTTGCAATTCGCGCATGAGCGCCAGATTGCGCGCGCCTCCGCCGGTCACGAATATCTCGTCGACGCCCGCTTCGGGTAGAAAGCGCCGCACCGCGTCCTCGATTCCCCGCGCCGTCAGCAGCACCGACGTCGCCAGCGTGTCTTCCGGCGAGAGAATGGCCGCGTCGGCGGCGCGCTTTAGCATCCACGCAAAGGCGGGACCGAACTCGCGATGGCCGGCAGAGCGCGGCAGTCCGGAACGGAAGAACGGATGTCGCATCAATTCGTCGCAGATGTCCTTCGACGGATTTCCCGCCGCCGCGCGCACGCCGTCTTCATCGTAATGACCCTCGCCGGGAAACAGGGCGCGAAACAGGGCATCCGTCACCATGTTCCCGGGGCCGGCGTCCAGCGCGATGACATCCTCGGGAGAACCGCCGCGCGGGAGATACGTCAGATTGGCAATTCCACCGATGTTGAGAATCACGCGTGCGGTGGTCTCGCCGCGCCGCAGCATGTAGTCGCAGTACGGCGCCAGCGGCGCCCCCTGGCCACCGATCGCCACGTCGGCGCAACGGAAGTCCCCCACCGTCGTCACCCCCGTCAGCGCCGCAATCATCGCGGGAGGACCCAGCTGCAGCGTGCCCGCCACGGCAGCGCCGCTTCCCGGGGGAATGTGCGCCACGGTCTGGCCGTGCGATCCGATGAAATCCACGCCGTGAGTATCGGCGTGTCCCTCCCGGCACGCCGCGAAGAACGCGCCCGCAAAGGCCACCGCGACACCGGTATGCATGGCCGCCATGTCTTCCGCCGTCACCTGCGCGCCCGCGGCCGCATCCAGCAACGACTCACGCAACTCGTCCGGATACGGATTGGAAATGAACGCCCTGAGCTCGACACGCGGACGCACGGGAGTGAGATCCATGCTCACGACGGCGGCGTCGACGCCGTCCATCGACGTGCCGGACATGAGTCCCACGGCGAGCACTTCGTCGCGGCCGGAAAGAGACGGCCAGACAGGATGGTTCATTTTGTCATTCCAGTGGTCAGGCCGCCGATGATGCGGCGTTGAAACACGAGAAACGCGGCCACCACGGGAAGCGCCGAAATCACGGCGCCCGCCATCAGGTGGCCCCAATCGATGCTGTGCGCACCCTGCGAGAGCAGCGCCAGGCCGACCGGCAGCGTGCGCATGGACGTGCTGTTTGTCAAAATAAACGGAAACAGGAACGAATTCCAGTTGGTGAGGCAGGTATGAATCGCCACCACCGCCAGCGCCGGCGTCAGCATGGGAAACACGACGCGGAACAGGATGAAGAACTCCCCCGCACCATCGATGCGCGCCGCCTCTTCACAGTCGGTGGGGATCGAAAGCAGGTACTGGCGGATCAGGAAGATGTTGAAGGGATCCACCAGAAACGGCAGCGTGAGCGCCCAGTAACTGTCGATCAGCCCCATGCGCTGCATCGAAATATACAGCGGGACGAGAATCACCTGCTTGGGCAGCATGATCGTGGACAGCACCAGAAAGAACAGCAGCTTGCCGCCGCGGATGCGGTAGCGCGCAAACGCGTACGCCGCCATGGTGCAGAAGACGATGTTGCCGGCCACGACCACGGCCGCCACCACCAGGCTGTTCAGGAAATAACGGTCGAAGGGTCCCGCGTTCCATACTTCTCCGTAGTAGCGCAGGCCGATGCCATTCGGTGTGCGCAGCGACACCGCAATCATCCAGCCCAGCGGATACGCCATGAGCAGAACCGCCGCCACCAGCAGCAACCAGCGCAGGACGCGCTTCATGCCGGCAGCCCCCGCGTCTGTTCCGGCGTCTGCGAGCGCATGCGTTTCATGGCAAACACCGAGAACACGCCCGACAGCACGAACACCGCGTATGCAATCACGCTGGCGTATCCGTAGTCGAGCCGGCGGAACGCGGTGTCGTAGAGCATCATGACCAGAGTGTTGGTGGATCCCAGCGGGCCGCCCTGCGTCATCACCAGCACCTCCACGAACACCTGGAAGGAACGAATGGTGTTGATGACCAGCACGAAGCCGATGGCCGGCTTGAGCATGGGAAACGTGACGTGGCGGAACGTGGCCCACGCGCCGGCGCCCTCCAGCGCCGCCGCCTCGTAGAGCGAGTCCGGAATCGCGGTGAACGCGGCGTACAGGACGATCGCGTAGTAGCCCACCGCCGCCCACACGTCCATGGCCATGATGGCGGGCAGCGCGGTGTGCGGATCGGTCAGCCAGCCGTGTCCGGAGAGACCCAGCGCGCGCATGGTTTCGTTCAACGCCCCGCCCGGCGCATAGAACAACTTGAAGAGCAGCGCGATCACCACCATCGAGAGGATCGACGGCAGAAACATGGCCGCCTTCAGGGCGTCCTTCATGGGCATCGGTCCGCGCAACAGCCACGCCAGCAGAAGCGCCAGCGTCGTGGTCACGGGTACCGTGCCCACCACGAAGAACAGGGTGTTGCGCAGCGCCCCGTGGAATTCGGAGTCACCCAGAAGACGCGTGATGTTGGTGGTCCCGGCGAACGACGTTCCCGCCACATTGAGCGGGTTGTAATGCAGAAACCCGAGCACGAAGGAGAACAGGAACGGAAACACAAAGAAGGCGCCGTAGATGAGCGCCCAGGGCAGCAGCAGCCACACCACCGGAGACACGCGGCGCTTCAAGGCGTGGTTCCCTGCTTGTTGTCGAAGCGCGCCGCGATCTCGGCAATCTGTTTCGCGGCGTCGTCAAGACACCAGCGCGGCGCCCGGCGGCCGTACATGCACTCCTCGACCGCGTGGTCGATCACGTCTTCCATTTCCACCCAGCCCGGATGGGCAGGCGGCGTGTGGCTGGTGAGCGACTGTTCCACGAACACGCGCACGCGCGGGTCGTTGGTGAAGGTGGTGTCATCCATGGCTTCTCTGGAGGCCGGGAAAACGCTGCCGGCGGCCAGCGACACCGCCCGCGCCTGCGGATAGGCCTGGAGGAACCTCGCCAGTCGCACGGCTGCATCCCGCTGCTTCGATCCGCGGAAAACCACCAGCATTTCGGCGCCGGCGAAACTGGCGTGCTCGCCACGGCCGGCGGCGGGCCGGGGCACCAGCGCCACGCCGTAGTCGAGATTGGGTGCCTCCAGCGCGTAGTTTTTCAGGTTCCACGCCCCCGAGACCTGCATGCCCAGCTTCCCCGTCTTGAAATACTGATCGAGAACTTCCTGTTTCTCCTGCAGTGAATACGGCGCCAGCTTGAGATAGAACTCCAGGGCCTCCACCATGGCGGGGCTGTTGATGGCAACGTGACCCTGCGCGTCGAATACATCCCCGCCGTTGCCCCATGCAAACGCCATGAATTTCTTGTAGAGGACGTACTTCTCGCCGATGTTCTGGCCGAATCCGTACACGTCCTGGCCCAGCGCGCGAATGCGGCGCGAGGCATCCAGCAGTTCGTCCCAGGTATCTGGCGGATGATCGGGATCGAGTCCGGCCTGCCGGAACAGATCGCGGTTGTAGAAGAGCGCTCGCGATCCCTGCAGCCACGGCAGGCCGTAGGCGTTTCCCTTCCACATGGCGCTGTCCCAGAGCAGGAAACTGTCACGCTCGGCCTGGTAGACGGAGGTGAGATCCTCCAGGACCCCCTCGTAACTGAAACGCGGGAGCCACGTGGAACCGAGTTCGCACACATCGGGCTGGGTCCCCGATGCCAGTGCCGCCTGGATCTTCTCCAGGCCGGTGGCCCAGGTAAGCTGTTCCACTTCGACGTGGACACCGGGATTCTGCTTCTCGAACTCTTCGACGATGGGTGCAACCACGCCGACGTCCCAGAACTGCCAGAAGCGGATCGTGGTCGCGCTCTCATTCGCTTTCTTCCCGCAGGCACAGAGCGCCAATGCAAGCGCCAGGGATGCCGCCGCCCCGGCCGCGCGTCTTCCGCTGCGGAACGTCATTCGCGTTCCCCCAACGCGCGCGCCAGAAATCCACCGGCATCGCGCACCCGCGCTTCCGCCGCGGCCGCATCCAGACCGAGCCGCTGCATCACCACGGCCACCTTGACCCGGCGGCCGGAGGCGTCGTATGCGCGCGCGGCATCGTCGTATCCCAGTCCCGTGAGCATCATCACGATTCCCTTGGCGCGTTCGATGAGTTTTTCACTGTTGGGCTGCACGTCCACCATGAGGTTCTCATACACCTTGCCCAGCTTCACCATGCTCGCGGTGGTAATCATGTTGAGCACCATCTTCTGCGCCGTCCCCGACTTGAGCCGTGTCGATCCGGTGATCGCTTCGGGGCCCACCACCACCGTGATCACCACGTCCACACCCGGATCGGGACCGTCGTTGCAGCGCAGAAACACCGTGCGTGCACCGTGCCGCTTTGCCTCGGCCAGCGCCCCCAGCACGTAGGGCGTGCGCCGGCTCGCGGCGATTCCCACCAGCACGTCGCCGGACGTCACGCCGTGGCTCGCCACATCCGCGGCGCCCGAGGACTCGAGGTCCTCGACGCCCTCGCGCGATCGAAACACCGTGTCACGCCCGCCCGCGATGATCCCCTGCACCAGGTCCGGCTCCACACCGAATGTCGGGGGACATTCCGCGGCGTCGAGTATGCCCAGCCGGCCGCTGGTTCCCGCCCCCGCATAGAACAACCGCCCGCCCGCGCGAAAGGCGCCGGAGACGAGTTCCACGGCCCGCACCACATCCGGGATCGCGCGGCGCACGGCGGCGGCGACCGTCTGGTCCTCGTCGTTCATCAGTTCGAGGATGCGCGTGGTGTCGGCGAGATCGATCCCGCGCGTGCGCGGGTTGCGCTGCTCGGTGGTGAGCGCTTTCAGTTGTTCGAAAAGAGGATTGTTCTCCGGCATGGCATTGGCGCCTGTTGGCAAGCGCGGCCGGAGTCTATCAGAGGCCGAAAAGAACACCCAACGGGAAATCGACGCGTGCAGGCGGGGCGCAGGGGGCGGGAGCTACTCGATCTTGTTGGTGGTGCCGCGAAACGTGGCGGATCCGGTGCGCTGGCGCACCTTGATGACATAGAGATAGACACCGTTGGCGAGTTCCCCGCCGGATCCATCGCGGCCGTCCCAGAACACGCCGTTGTTCCCGGGCTGGCGCGCACTCGACGGGATATCGAGGTGGCGCACCTTCTTTCCGCTCACGGTGTAGATGTCGATGCCGCCATCGACGATCTCCACGTCGTTGCTGTACAGGAAGCGTGTACCGTCACCGCGGAACGGATTGGGGAAGTTGATCACGTTGCGAAGGCCGCTGCTTTCGCTCACCACCAGCTGATAGTCGAACTCGATGGTCCGGGCCGAAACCCGCAGATGGTGTTTGCCCGCGTCAAGCTTGCGCCGGAACGTGATGACCCACGCCAGCGAGTCTTCGGGTGTCGGGTGCGCGTACTGCGCATCCGTGATGACGTTGTCATCCATGGTCAGGATGATATCCGACTGCGGAATGAACACCGGGAACCCGAGGTCGACGCGGTAGTCGCCGTCCGCCGGCACCGACGCGCCGCTCTCGACGGCCCGGCTGTTGACGGAGACGGCGATGTATGCCTCCACCTTGAGACGAAATTCCGCCGCCAGATGGTACTGGCCGGCGGTGGTATCCGGAGCCTGGAAGGCGCGCAGCACGATGTCATAGGTCTGGGGCAGCAGCCGGTGGCGGAAGCTCACCCGGTACTGGCGGGCATGCACCAGTCCGGGATCGCTCGTCGGCGTGACGGTCAGCGAATCGCTGGCGTCCACGCCCGCGACCTCCAGTGAGAACTTGTGGATGGCGTTCTCGTCGGTCACCACCGCCACCACATTGATGGTGTCAAATTCGCCTCCCGAGGTGATCTTTTCGTTGTTCTGAACCGGCTTCCCGTTCACCGTCACCTGGAACGACGGCGGACCGGCATCGACGCGCAGCATCGGATCCCCGAGGATGTGGTACCGCTCCACCGCCGCCGCCTGCCGGCTGTTCATCACGGCCATCTGCGCCTCGGTGAGAAACATCATCTCCCCGAACTTCCACTCGGCATTGGTCTGGTTCACAAGCGTGTCATACGGCGCCTCATAGAACCACACCGCAGCGGTGGTGTTCATGTAGTCGGCGTTGTCGTCCAGGTATTCGAAGCCCGAACTGCCGTAGGTTCCCACCGCGCCGCGCTCGTCCTGGAAGAGGAACTGCTCGGCGAATGCGTCGCCGTTGGGCGCGTTGTACAGAAGGCGGTCCGACGCCTGCTCGCGAAAGATGGCGTAGTCACTGAAATGGCAGCCCATGGCAAAGACGATCCACGGCTTGAACCGGTTGGTAACGCGCAGCCAGTCGCGGCCGGTTGAGCCGTTGAGAATGGACCCGGGCTCACCGGTCAACAGCCGTTCGTGTGTGATCACGTAGCGGTTCATGTGCGCCTGGATCGTGACCAGCGTTGCCCCCTGGTCCAGTTCGTTCATCAGTTTCTCGGTGGCGTTCTGGCGCACGTAACTGATGGCTGCGAATCGGCTCGCACAGGGAGCCGGATCGGAGGGCGTGCGCGGCGGGTAGAAATTGTCGGTGTACTGTTTGAGAAAGAAGCGAACCACGTTGAACCCGGCGGGAAGCGAGTTTTCAATGATCTGTGCGGCCTGTTCCTCGCCGCGCTGGAAACCGCCCTCGTTGTGGAAGCAGTACTCCGACACCTGCCCGAACGAGGATTCGCCCTCGCTGAACTCGTCGTCAGCCACCATGATCATGCGCTTGCGCCAGAAATCCGACGCCCCCGGCGCTTCGAAGGCATATATCTTGGCGAGCGCCACATCGAGTTCGCCCGGGGATCCGGCCGGAATCCGTCCCACGATCATGTCCGGAACCGCGTCCACGACTCCCCCCGGACCGGGAAACTTCACCATCTTCTTGTCGGTGGTGACCACCTCGTTCTGAAGCAGCTGGGGAACATCGTCAATGCGCGTCATGGTGGGAACGAAGTCGGGGCCGGAGTCGGCGTGTATGCGCTTGTGGTCTTCGCTGGCGTCCCCCACCAGCACCAGCGCGCCCGCACCCGCGTGTTCGAAGAAGTGGCGCGCAAATCGATACACCGCGCGCGCGTTGGGCACGCCACCGTTGAACTCGTCGAAAACGTCGTCGACGTCGGCCAGCAGGACGCGGTATCCCTGCGCCCGCCGGTACGCGGCCCACTGCTGCATCTGCGCCATGAAGTCGTGATGGGACACCACCAGCACATCGACACCGCTCTCCGCCGGCCCGCCGATGAGCGTGCTGGGAGAATCCGCCACGAGGTCGGCCTGGGCCACATCCGTCATGCGCGAGGCCGGCGTCAGCAGGTAATTGTGGCGCCCCGCCAGAGATTCCCGGAAGGCCAGCGCCGTTCCACCCGCCACCGGCTGGAAATGCCCTGCGTTGAGAAGTATCCGCTGCGGCTGTTCCGGATTCGTGATGTCGAACAACCGCAGGTCCGCCGTCGAAGTGACGCCGGTCGAGGTGATACCGGTCACCGTGATCGTCGTGTCACCCACGAGCGATGCGGAATTGAACAGCAGCGCGTTGCCGCGCGCGCGGAACAGAGCCGAGTAACTGGCCTCGACGTAATTGAGCTGGACCTGGAGCGACGTGCGCGATGCATCGGGCCGGTTGATACGGAACTGGTTGGTGCCGAGATCAAACGCCGACGCGGGCACGGTGGCGGTGAACCCGCGTTGCGAGCGGTTCGGAATGGGATAGGACGTGTTCAATACCGTCTCGCCCTTGGAATTGAACACCGAGAGACGCACCGTGCGGGCATAGTCGTAGGTCGGATTGAGCAGCAGCGCGGAGAGCGCGACATTGCTTCCCGGCACAATGTTCTCCATCGTAAACGGCATGTCCACCGGGCCCGCCTCGTAGCCCCAGTTGTAGTAGTACACATCGTTCACGCCGGGAGGCGTTCCATCCTGGAACATGGTGTCGGTTTCGAAATGGCTCGCGGTCACGGGAAACGCCGCGCTGGTGGTGTCGGCACTCACGAAACCCGCCGGCGGGGTTCGCTGCACCATGCGGGTGCCGTTGGACGGTTCCAGCCAGTAGACGTTGTAGGCGGAGTACTGTTCGCGGGTATCACCCTGCGTCGGATCGTCGCGCAGGCGGCGGGCGTAGAACACGACCTGGTCGTTGCCGTCGAACACGCCGGGCGTTCCCGACGGATCCTCGTTCACCTCGCAGGCGATCTCTGTCTCTCCCGCACTCAGCGATGATTCCGTGTAGAAGCGCCGAAAGACGCGCAGATTGGCAACCGGCTGGTCGGGCGGAAACCCGGCCGCAATCGCGCGTGACGCGCTCACCGTGTGCATGCCGGTGGTGTAGACGCGGATCTTTACCGCGCCCCCGGCCACGCGCACGCCGGCGCTCAGGTTTTCGGCGAAGGTCGTCGTTGCGGGGTGCCACGGCCGCGCCTGGTGCGCGTTCACGAGCAGGCGGCCGTAGATCTCTTCCCAGTCGCGGCTGTCCCCGCCAGCCGGTGCGGCGCTCACGCCGCTATCGCGCGTTGGTGCGGAGGAAAAATGCACTTCCACGTCGATCTGTTTCGCAACGGAAAGTTCCTGTGACCGGGGGTCGTAGGAAACCGGAGTAACCCGGATGGGCAGCACGCGCTGATGCCGTACGTACACGACGTCGCCGGGCGTCACGAGGGCCGGTGCTACGTAGGCCTGGAAGACGTCTTCGTTCCACACGGTGCGATCCGAAAGGCCGGGCCCGAGATCCTCGTCGTGGATTCCCACCGGCGTGGCGACGGGCTCGAGCTTGTGCGGCCCCAGCGATGCCGAACTCACCACGCGGTACGACACGGAGTAGGCGCCGGACCCGGGAAGCCCGATGAGAAAGCAACGCGTCAGCGTCGGCGGTTCGCCGGGATTGCCAAGGCGGTTGTAGCCATCGAGTTCCAGCCGCTCCGTCCCGGCCAGCGCGGTGCTCTCCAGCAGGCGCGGCACGGGCACGTTGACCCGGAATACCAGCCGTCCCGGCTCCTCGCGCTGCACGCTGGCATCGCGGCTGGCGGCCGCGCGCGGGCTCCCGGTCGCCACCACCAGGCACAGCGCCAGTGCACACAGTGCGGCCCCCGCACGGCGGACCGGGGTAAGGTTGAAGGACGTATCGGTCAACGAGAGAGTAAAAGGGGTGCCGAACAATGCGAGATACCCAGGGGCAGTCTCTATACTAACGGGCGGCCGTGACCGGTGTCAAGGTGCCACAAACGACGTCGGCCCCCGCTCTCGCGGAGGCCGACGCTCAGAAACACATCACATCGAATGGTCCGGTTCTACCGGTACAGCGCCTTGACCTTACCCCAGGTCGACGGCTGCACGGCGATGTTGCACTGGCAGGTGCCGTCCGGGTTGACGATCCCCTGACCGGTCCCCACTGTATACTCTCCGAAACTACAGTCAGTGGCGATGGCATTGGCAAAGTTGTCCGCCGCCACGACGCTGACGTAGCTGCACGTCGGCGATGCCGAGGTGCTCTGTGCCAGTATGTAGCCCAGACTCGTGGTTTGGGTGATGCAGAAACCGTATGCCAGCGAGAGGTCGTTCTTGATGTCTCCGATGGGAACGAACGACGTCGTGAAACTGAGGATTGTCAGGCCAGTGGGCACCGTGACTTTGAAACGACAGCCCGTGGCACTACCGCCGTCCGAGAACTTTTGAACGATATAGATAAACTCAATCGCATTACCACCGGGTGACGTAAGGTTACACACCGCACCCTGATCGTCCGCATACGCGCTGATGTCGCCAACCTCGCCCACCGCGAACGCCGGTGCCGCGAAGGCAACAATGAGAAGCACCAATAACCCAATACGCTTCATGATTGACCGCTCCTTCCTGAGTACCGTTGGCTCCAACACCGAAACCCGGCCGCAATATACTGCCCGGGACCGGATCACAACCTGAGCTGTGCTGGACGGTCCCCCAGTCGGCGCGAATATCCGGGTGCGTTGGCGCCCCTGTCAAGATTTTTCCAGATTTACGCTTCGCAACCACCGTGCCGCGTTAGGAAACCTCCATATCATCCTTCGCTGTAACAAGATACATCTCTGTACCCGAGGAGCGTCCGGGCACATTGCAACGAATTCTTCCGCCCGCGATCCGGGTTCGGGCCCATATCCGACCGACAGGTCCGCTTTGGATAGCGGGGTGGCTCCTGGTGATAAACACCGACCTGATCGGCCATCGCCACGCTCTAAACCATCAGGACTGCCACCATGAGCAACAGAAATTTTCTTCATGCTGCTCCCCGTTTCCCGCTGCTGACCGGGAAAAAAAGTACGCCCGGAGCCGTAGGGCTCCGGGCGTACCGCTGCGGACCGAAGCCCGCTGTCAGCTCACGAGACAGATCCTAGCGATAGAGCGCCTTGACCTGGCCCCACGTGCTGTTCTGAACCGCGCTCGGCTCGAGGCAGCTGCCCGTGCCATCCACATGGAAGGCACCGCCGGTCGCCGCGTACTCGCCGAAGCTGCAGTCCGTGTAAATGATGGTGGCGAACAGTTCCGCCGGATCCACGCTACCGTTGCCCGCGGCCAACATAGCAGTGATCGTACCCAGAGGCACGTCGCCAGTGAGGCACGTGCCGTACGCCAGGGACAGGTCGCTGGTCAGGTTACCGATGGGCACATACGGCGTGGTGAACGCATAGAACGCGGTCCCAGCCGGGAAGGTGACCTTGAAGCGGCTGCCCGTCGTCCCCGCCGAGAACTTCTCGATCACGGTCGCGGTCGTGGTAAACCCGGACGCCAGCAGGCACGACGAACCGGTAGCATCGGTGTACACACCGAAGTGATCGGCCATCGCAACACTCGAGACCATCAAGGCTGCCACCATGAGTAACAGAACCTTTTTCATAGCTGCTCCTTAACTAAAAGAAGTACAGGTTCAATACAAGCAGGCTGGATGAACCGCTGTTCGCGATCGTGGATGAACCGAAAACTTTCGGCCCATCCAGCCCCCACAGTCGACGTTTAGCGATAAAGCGCCTTCACCTGACCCCAGGTCGTCTCCTGAACGGCGACGTTACCAGGGCAGATAAGGGAGGTCATTCCGATGCCAGTAAACTCCGCGTAGTCGTCCTTGCGGATGGCAGTCGGATACGGCTTCTCGATCGACGGCGTTCCCCAACCGTAGCCATGAACCACGACCGCCTTCGGACCCGTGTTGCAATCACACGGACCCCAGAGAACGGACGGGATCAGGCACAGCGCAGGCGTGAAACCATCCAACGGGCAGCAGTTCGCATACGCGATTGCGATGCCCGTCGGCGAGTTACCAATCGCCACCTGCGTCAACGGATCCGGCAAGTTATCGCCGAGCCACGTCAACACCGAGGGATACTCGATCGTGAAGTCGACACCTGTGATACTGAAATTCCAGTTGTTCATCACGACGTACAGGTTAGCAACGGTATTCGCAGTCCCACAATCGGTCTGCGTCTGCGTAGCTGCGGCGTCGAAATAAACCTGGATGTTAGGCACCTGCGCCATCGCGGAACCGGCGAGCACGCCGATCAACGCAACTGCAAGCACCCCTGCCAGAGCTTTTCTCATAGCGTTCAAACTCCTGTTAACTAATGCGAAAGGCGTCAACCAATTTAGGAGTCCACCACGCCGATTTAACTTAGATCGGACACTTGTGACCGGCACCCGCGAAGTGAACCGTGAACTTCGAGAAGTCCGCGAGTCCAATCGGGGAACCGAGCGGGGCGGCGAAGTCCGCACACGCAAGATACGACGCGCCAGGGTTGCCAGCGGTCGGATAGTGCGTTGCAAACCACGAGAAGTCCGCGTTGCTGACCTTCGAATCCGGGCAACGGATGTCACCGGCGCACGGAGCCGGACCAGGCGCACCGGCCGACTTGTAGTCGGGGCTGCGCGCCGCAATCGCGAGGCACTTCGGCAGACAGCTGTTGCCGGCGTCCTCAATCACAACGCCCTGGACGACACAGTACAGACCCGTATCGCAACCGCCGGCGACCGGCTCGTTGCTGAACGTGGTGTGACCCGTAGCGTCCGTCGCGAGGTCCGCGTTGCTGCCCGAGCTGCCGCCGCAAAGCAGAAGCCCGTCGTTGCAACCGACCAGCCACATATCCGTCGTCGGGATACCCGGGATGCCCACGTTCGCGTTGTCACGCACGGTGAGCGAAACCTGGCTGTTACCACCGCCAACGGGTGCAGTCAGAAGATCGCCGTCGCCGAGCGGGCAAACGAGCACTACTCCCGCATTGGCGCTCACGGTGGAGTTACACGCGTCGACGATACCGCTGTTAGCGTTACCGACGCCTGCAACCTGCCAACACACGAGCGCTGCGGCAAGCGAAAGGAGGACGTACTTTCCTTTCAACATTCCAGCACCTCCAAAAAGTGGTTAAGTTTGTTTTCCCTGAGAACACCACAGCCGGAAACTTGCGTTTCCGCCCGCGAATTCTCCCACCGGTTGGTAAAAACGACACCTAACTCGACCGGAAAACATTCTACCACAGAGCCAGAAATACAGTCAATGTAGATATTTGAGCGATTTGCGGCCGCGCGGAACCGGTCTCCCGGCCCCTTCCCGGAGGTTCCGGGCTACCCATTTCACCCTCCCCCCGAAGCAGTGGACAGGCAACAACTTATTGAGCCGCGATGGCGGGGGTAAGATGCGGCGAACAGCCCTGATGGGCGCCCCGCACCGGGGCTTGTCAACCGGATGGGCGGATTCCAGGGGTGGAAATCGGCACAAGACAACCCGGCGGAGGCCATCCCGCTGGATGACGTAAACTGCGGAGTTTACAACGAAGGCGGTTCCGTCTCTCTAGATCGGGCATTTGTGGCCGGCACCCGCGAAGTGAACCGAGAATTTCGAGAAGTCCGCGAGTCCAATCGGAGCACCGAGCGGGGCCGCGAAATCCGCGCACTCGAGGTAGGCAGCGCCGGGATTACCCGCGGTCGGATAATGCGTCACAAACCACGAGAAGTCCGCGTTGCTGACCTTCGAATCGGGACAACGGATATCTCCGCCGCATGGGGGTGGTCCGGGCGCGCCTGCCGACTTGTAATCCGGGCTGCGTACGCCAATGGGCACGCACTTGGGCAGACAGCTGTTCTGCGGGTCCTCAAGCACCAGCGACTGGACAACTACATATACGCCGACATCGCACCCACCCGCGACCGGTTCGTTGCTGAAGTGGGTGACGCCGTTCGCATCGGTCGCGGCATCGGGGTTGCTTCCGGAACTCAACCCGCACAGCAGGAGCCCGTCGTTGCACCCCACCAGCCACATGTCCGTCAGCGGAATGTTGGACACGGCATAGTTCGCCTGGTCGCGAACCGTCACCGTGATCTGGCAGTTGCCCCCGCCGACGGGTGCAGTGAGCGGGTCGCCGTCACCCAGCGGGCACACCAGGACGACGCCCGGATTGGCCACCGCAGTGGAATTGCACGGACTGATAATACCGCTGTTCGATTTCTCCACCCCGGCGAACTGCAGACACAGTAGCCCCAGCGCCAGGACGAGAAGGAGGGGTCTGGTTTTCATGATCTTCGCACCTCCGAATCGGGACCATTGGGATGCAAACAAACGGCGCGTCTACACCAGACATCGTGTGACACCCACAATTCTAACACGAAAACGGGCCGTGCCTCGGGCGCGGGGCAGGAAATGGTGGGCGAAACAGGGCTCGAACCTGTGACCTTCTGCGTGTAAAGCAGACGCTCTACCAACTGAGCTATTCGCCCGGAACCGGGGACGGAATGCGACGACTAGAGGAACGCGAGCGGTACCAGGACGCAGTAGCCGAGCACGAGAAGCACCGGCGCCACCGAGATATCGCCGGTTGCCAGCAGAATGAAACCGAGCACGATGGCCGCCATTCCCACGCCGAAGATCTTCCAGCGGAACCGCCGCGGAACGCCTTGCTCATTACCAGGTCTGGTTGTCACGGAGGGCATCAGATCACACGCCTTTCACACTGTCAAGCCGGGGAGAAATTGTCTCGTTCATGCGGCCGCTCTTGAAGCCGCGCTCATCGATCATCACGTGGGCAAAGCCGGTATCACGAATGGCGGCGGCGACCGCGGGCCACACGTCGGGCTGCCGCAGCCGCTCCACGTGCTCGAGCGGAACCTCGATGCGCGCGGTGTCGCCGTAATGGCGTACGCGGCACACACCGAAACCAGCGCGTTTCAATACGACCTCGGCCCGGTCGATCTGCGCCAGCTTCTCGGGCGTCACCTCGTGGTGGTACGGCACCCGCGAGGCCAGACACGGCGACGCGGGCTTGTCCCACACGCCCAACCCCAGTTCGCGCGCGGCGGCGCGCACCATCGCCTTGGTGAACCCCGCTTCCGCCAGCGGCGCGCACACACGGTGTGCCTGCGCGGCACGCGCGCCGGGACGATGATCGAAGCGATCGTCCGCGTTGGCTCCGTACGCCACGACGCCGTACGCGCGCGTGGCGGGCAGCGCCTCGATACCGTCGAACAACTCGTGTTTGCAGAAGAAACACCGGTCGGGATGATTGGCGCGGTAATTGGGATCGTCGATTTCGTGCGTCTCGAGCCGCTGATACGGCAACCCGTTGGCTTCGAAGAACGCCACCGCGTCCCGCTCTTCGTCCCGCGCCAGAGACGGAGACACCCCCAGCACGCACAGCATACGTCCCTCCAGCACGCGGTGCGCCACGACGGCGAGCAGGGCGGAGTCGACCCCGCCCGAACAGGCCACCACCATGGGACCGTGCGCGCGGATGCAGGCCGCGAGGCGTTGCATCGGTATCATGTCATTGCCAACCGGATACGTCATTTCGACCCACCGTTGGTCGCTGCGCGCGCGCGGCGCACCGCGGCCTCGTGCTCGCGCAACGTGACGGAAAACTCGTGATGCCCGTCGCCGCGCGCCACGAAATAGAGTGCGCGGCAGGTTTCGTCGGGGTAGAGCGCGGCGCGAATCGAGTCCACCCCGGGATTGCCGATCGGCCCCGGGGGCAACCCGGGGTGACGGTAGGTGTTGTACGGAGAATCCACGTCCAGGTCCTTGTAATAGAGCCGGCCATGATACCCGCCCTTGGCGTAGGCCACGGTGGGGTCGGCGTCCAGCTTCATGCCGATCATCAACCGGTTGTGATACACCGCGGATACCAGGGGGCGTTCCGCGGGAACGCGCGCTTCCGCCTCAATTATCGACGCCAGCGTGACCACCTCGTGCCGGGTCATGGAGATCTCGCGCGCGCGGGCGTCGAACTCCGGCGTCCACACCGCGTGAAAGCGCGTGAGCATCTGTGCCACCACATCACCCGCCACGCTTCCGAACGGCACCAGATAGGTATCCGGATAAAGATAGCCTTCCAGGGTTTCGCCGGGAACCTGGAACGATCGTATCAGCTCGGGGTCGCGGATCGCCGCGAGTGTCGCCTGCGAATCGATGCCCGCCGCCTGAAACGCCGACGCCACCTGCCACATGGTGAACCCTTCGGGAATGGTGACGCGCACGGTGAGAATGTCGCCCTTCACGAGCGCGCGCAACATGTCGACGGGCCGGCTTCCGCGCACAAACTCGTACGTGCCACGATGCATCTTGCGGTCCGCACCCGTGGCCTGCGCGAAGAACGTCAACGTCCACGCGCGCCGGATCAGTCCCTGCTTCTGCAGTTCCTGCACGGCGGCTGCAAACGGCGTGCCGCGTGCAATCGATACCCGGACACGTTCGCCCGCGCCCTCGTTGACACCGTGGGTGACGTCGTTGACCACGTACAGTCCGAGCAACAACACCGACACGATGAGGAGCGCAAACAGAATGATCGCGCTGCGGGCCTTCGCGAAGCGGTTCATGCGGGATCGCCTTCCGCGGACCGCGAGTGCGCGTCGAGATACCCCTGCAGAATCAGCACCG